>ERZ1026966.188-NODE-188-length-33646-cov-4.368759_pt1 | contig 33646 bp, 29 predicted proteins | sample MGYA00519296_ERZ1026966 | MGnify/ENA primary metagenome ERZ1026966 (study PRJEB26926, sample SAMN06164478) | human gut metagenome | biome: ENVO:00009003; feature: ENVO:2100002; material: ENVO:00002003 | host: Homo sapiens | place: USA | collected 2012 ... | reverse complement strand
CGGAGCCGAAATGACTCCGATTTGTGCTTGAGACTGCCTCATAACCCGGAGGTCGGAGGTTCAAGTCCTCCTCCCGCAACCATCTTGAGTGACCAAAATAGATACACTCACCTGAAACCCCTGAGAAATCAGGGGTTTCAGCGTTTTTATGCCCTGTTTTTTCAAAGCGTGTTTTATAGATACACAAGGGCATTTCAGAGCGTTAGGCAGGACTTGAACTAAATTCTCGGCTGATTTGGCCTGCTTTATGGCGGGCTTTACGCTCTCGGTTACTTTTTATTGCCCGTCTTTCCTAAATAATTTGAAACTTTTTATTGAAGAGGCTGGTATCACATTTTGATACCAACCTCTTTTCAGTTTATCAAATCCTTAGGGCGGAGATGAGCATCCAATGAACACAGAAGCTGTAATCTGTCCCCTTTGCGGTGCAATCAACAAAGACCTCATAAGGCCGGATGCATATCGGTAAGGTAGTCAGCACACAATGAAGTATGGGATAATCACAGACATGCCTCCTTAATGTCTTTATTTATTGACAATTATAGATGTATCGTCTATAATAACGAGCACAAAGATGATGTAGAGGTAGTGTGCAGAATGGGGCGAAAGAGTGTTGCTGTGCTGCCGCAGACGCAGGCGATTTTAGAACAGCTGGGAGAACAGATCAAACTTGCCAGATTACGGCGGCATCTGTCTGCCGAATTGGTCGCGGAAAGAGCTGGTGTGAGCCGAGCCACAGTGTGGAATGTTGAAAAGGGAAACCCCTCTGTCGCGATTGGGATCTATGCCGCAGTTCTGCACGCACTGAACAATATGGATAAAGACCTTCTGCTCGTTGCAAAGGATGATGAGCTGGGGCGTAAACTCCAAGACCTTGAACTTACCACGCGCAAGAGAGCACCACGAAACGGAGGTGATTGACCGTGGCGTCAAACCAAAAAGTAATTTATGTCTATGAGAGCTTCAGATCTACAACGCCAAACTTCCTGGGGACTCTCTTCGTGGAGAATGTTCGCGGCCGGGAGAGCTACTCCTTGAGTATGATGCTGACTGGTTAAAAAGCAGCGCAAACTACATGTGTCGGTGCTGCTCTTTATGGCAGCCGCTCTCGTCACGCTGGAGAAAAGCGCCAAGGGCGGCATGCAGAAATTCTTCAAGTACGTTCCTGCGGTCGTTCTCTGCTACCTCATCGCCATGCTCCTGTGCACGCTGGGCGTGTGGGATATGGCCGAGACCAAGCCCGCATACTCCGCTTTGAAAAACAACCTCACCTACGCGATGATCTTCGCGATGCTGCTCCGCTGCAACATCCGTAAGGTCCTCAAGCTCGGCCCGAAGATGCTCATCGGCTTCTTCAGCGCCACCCTCACCATCATGATCGGCTTTGTCTGCGCGTTTGTGCTGATGAAGGGAACGATCGGCTCCGACACCTGGATGGGCCTTGGCGCTCTCTGCGGCAGCTGGATTGGCGGCAGCGGCAACATGGTCGCCGTTCAGGCTGCGCTCGATATCAGCGAGGCCGACATGGGCTACGCGCTGGTCATTGACTCGATCGACTATTCCCTCTGGGTCATGTTCCTGCTGCGGGTCATTCAGCTCGCCCCCAAGTTCAACAAGTGGACCAAGGCTGACACCAGCAAGCTCGACGAGGTCTCCTCCCGTCTGGAGGAAGAGGCGAAGCTCAACACCAAGCCCATCACCTTCCAGAGTCTGATCCTCCTGCTCGGCTCCGCGTTCCTTGTCAGCGCCATCGCCACCAACGTCGGCAACAAGCTCTATGCGCTGACCAACTTCTCCGATAAAGCGACCTGGACCGTTCTGTTCGTCACCGTCGTCGCCCTGATCGCTGCCGTCACCCCGCTTGGCAAGGTCGCCGGCTCCGGCGAGGTCTCCAGCCTCCTGCTCTACGCCGTCATCGGCCTGCTGGCCTCCCGCGCGAGCCTGCTCGAGCTCGGTGAGGCTCCCGCCTGGATCGCCACCAGCTTCATTGTCCTCGGCATCCTGATGGCCCTCATGGGCTATGTGGTCGGCACGCCGCTGGCGGTCGTCTGCGCGCACATCATGGAGTCTCTGGCCTGAGGCTGCGGCGTTTCCGCGCCGCGCCATGACTGCTTCGACTGTGTAGGTGATCGCCGTTTCACCTGCACAGTTGCCCTAAGAACCCATTTGAAGGAGCAACGCTATGCCTGTTTTATCCGATCTTGAGCCGCGCGAGGTATTTGCCTGGTTTGAACGCCTGTGCGCCATCCCTCACGGCTCGCACCACGCAAAAGCGATCAGCGACTATCTGGTCGCGTTCGCCCGCGAACGCGGTCTTGCCTGCCGGCAGGACGCTGCCAACAATGTCGTCATCCGCAAGGCAGCCTCCGCCGGATACGAAAACGCGCCGGTCGTCATGCTGCAGGGCCATATCGACATGGTCTGCGAAAAGGACGCGGACTGCGGCAAGGATATGGAAACGGAGGGGCTCGACCTCTTCGTGGACGGCGACGTGATCGGCGCGCGGGGCACGACGCTCGGCGGCGACGACGGCATCGCCGTCGCGATGGCGCTCGCCGTCCTGGACGCCGACGATATCCCCCACGGCCCGCTGGAGTGCGTCTTCACGGCGGACGAGGAGGTCGGCATGATCGGCGCCCGCGCGCTCGACGCGAGCGACCTGAAGGCAAAGTACCTCATCAACATCGACTCGGAGGAGGAGGGCGTCCTCACGGTCAGCTGCGCCGGCGCCTGCCGCATGGCGTGCACGCTGCCGGTCACGCGCGCGCCCTTTGACGGACAGACGCTCCGCGTCAGGATCAGCGGCCTTGCCGGCGGGCACTCCGGCGAGGAGATCCACAAGGGCCGTGCCAACGCCAATCTTCTGCTCGGCCGCGCGCTCGACGAAATGAGCCGTGCGGGCGCGCTGCGTCTCATCCGCGTCTCGGGCGGCGCCAAGGACAACGCCATCCCGCGCGAGGCCGAGGCCGTCGTCCGCACCGGCGACGCCGCCGCCCTTCGCCGTGCGGCGGAAGCGCTCGCCGCCGCGCTGCGCGCGGAATATCACGCCGCCGACGGTCATATCACCGTAACGGTCACCGAGACCGACGACGGGCTTACGCCCATGGACGCCGCCAGCACGGAGCGTGCCATCACGCTGCTGCTCTGCGCGCCGAACGGCGTGGTGGAGATGAACATGGACGTGCCGGGTCTTGTGCAGACCTCGCTCAACCTCGGTCGGCTCACCTCCGATGAAGCGAGCCTCCGCGCCAGCTTCATGATCCGCTCAAGCATCAATTCCCAGAAGAATGCCGTGGCCTCGCGTCTCGCGCGGCTGGCGGAGGCGCTGGGCGGGCAGACAGAGCTGGACTCCGACTACAGCGCCTGGCCGTACCGCCCCGAATCGCCCCTGCGCGACCGCGTCGCGGAGGTCTTTTACGAGCAGTACGGCGAAAAGCCGCGCATCGCCGCGCTTCACGCCGGACTGGAGTGCGGCATCCTCTCCGGCAAGCTGCCGGAGCTGGACTGCATCTCCCTCGGCCCTGACCTGACCGACATCCACACCCCGCGCGAGCGCCTGCACATTGCCTCCACCGAACGGACGTGGCGGCTGCTGCTCGGAACGCTCAAGCGGCTGGATGCGTGAGCCCTCTTATGGCAGAAAATGAAAAAAGGAGTATGACCCCATGAACAGCTATGGATTGATCGACCTGCATTGCGACACGCTGGCAGAATACTGGAAATACGCGCACACCGGCAATCCCGATACGCTGGACAACCCCGGCCGCGTGCTGTCGCTGTCCAATATGCCGAAGGATGTCCACTGGGCGCAGTTCTACGCCGTGTTCATCCCCGATGAGGAACGCGGGCAGGCCGCCATCGACTACTTTGAAAAGAACCGCGCGAATTTCTACCGCCAGGTGGAGAAGTTCGGCGACCGCGTCGCCCCCTGCCGCAACGCCGACGATATGGAGAAGGCCTGGGCGGCGGGCAAGACCGCCGCGTTTCTGACCATCGAGAACGGCAGCGCGCTCGCCGGCGACCTTTCCCGCGTCCACACGCTCGCCGAGCAGGGCGTGCGTGCCATCACTCTGACCTGGAACGGCGAGAACGAGCTCGGCTCGGGTCACACCACGGACCACGGCATGAGCGAGTTCGGCAAGGCCGCCGTGCGCGAGATGGAAAAGGAAAACATTCTGGTGGATGTGTCCCACCTCAACGACCCCGGCTTCGCGGATCTGCTGGAGGTCGCGACGAAGCCCTTCGTCGCCACGCACTCCAACGCCCGCGCGCTGTGCAGCCACAAGCGCAACCTGACGGACGACATGATCCGCGAGATGGTGCGCCGCGACTGCCTGATCGGTCTGAACTACTTTGTGAAGTTCCTGCGCGACGACGGCGACGTAAAGAGCCTTGACGATCTCTACCGCCACGCCATGCACTTCTTCGAGCTGGGCGCGCGGAAGAATCTCGCCCTCGGCTCAGACTTCGACGGCTCCGTGCTGCCCGAATGTCTGAATACGCCCGCCAAGGTCGCCTCGTTCTACGAATACCTGCTCTCCCGCGGCATTTCGCAGGAGGACGCGGACGGCGTCTTCTACAAGAACGCGCAGGCGTTCTTCCGCAAGAATCTTCGGTGACCGCAAGGGCGGATAGCTCATACGACAGAAAGGCTGACGTTTTCCCCGTGAAAACGCCGGCCTTTTCTTGGCGCCTTCCGGCGCCAATCACAGCGGGGCGGCCCGATGGGCCGCCCCGCTGTGTCCTTTATGAAGCTGTGTCCAACGGATCGTCAGACACTGGTCGAAAAGGGACGCTTCCTTTTGTGGAAACGCCCCTCTTGCAAAAGTAAAATATTGTGTTACAATCGCGGCATAAAGCATTGAGGAGGTAACGCGACATGGCTGCAAACACCGATCCGCGCCTGCAAAATCAGGTGATCTATTCCATTTACGTCCGCAACCACACGTCGGAGGGCACTTTCCGCGCCGTCATTCCCGACCTTGATCGCATCCGTGCGCTGGGGACGGATATCATCTGGCTGATGCCCATCCACCCCATCGGCGTCGAGGGCAAGAAGGGCACGCTGGGCTGCCCCTACGCCAACCGCGACTACCGCGCCGTCAACCCCGCCTACGGCACAATGGAGGACTTTGAAGCGCTGGTGCGCGAGATCCACGCACGCGGCATGAAATGCATGATCGACGTGGTCTACAACCACACCTCGCCCGACTCCGTGCTCTACCGCGAGCATCCGGAATACTTCTACCGCGGGCCCGACGGCAAGCCGGGCAATAAGCTTGGTGACTGGGCCGACGTCATCGACCTGGACTACTCCAACCGCGGGCTTTGGCAATATCTGACGGATACGCTCGTAATGTGGGCCAGTCTGGTGGACGGCTTCCGCTGCGATGTGGCGTCTTTCGTCCCCGTGGAATTCTGGCTGCAGGCCCGCGCGGCGGTTTCCGCCGTAAACCCGGACTGCGTATGGCTCGCCGAAACGGTCCACCGCAGCTATGGCTGTCTCGCGCGGCGGCACGGCGTCTATTCCGCATCGGACGGCGAGGTGTTTCGTGCCTTCGATCTGGAATACGAGTACGACGTGCGCGAGGTATTCGACCGGTATTTGCGCGGCGAGGTCCCCCTGAGCCGCTATCTGGACGCGCTGAATTTTCAGGAGACCTCCTACCCCGCGAACTACAACAAGCTCCGCTTTCTGGAAAACCACGACCAGCCGCGCATCGCGTCCTTCGTGCGCGACGAGCGCGCGCTCGTGAACGACACGGCGATGCTCTATTTTCTCAAGGGCACGACGCTGCTCTACGCGGGGCAGGAATTTGAAAACGACCATCTGCCCAGCCTTTTTGACCTCGACCCCATCGACCGCCGCACCGGTCATGATCTGAGCGGTCTGCTGCGCCGCCTGTACGCGGTCAAGCACCAGCTTGGCAGCGCCGACTGGTTCTTCGCCGACGCGGACGATGCGAACGACCTCGCGCTCCTTCAGCGCGGAAGCGCGGGCAAGCGTTTCGTGGGCGTATTCTCCCTCAAGGCAAAGGCCGCCGATGTGCGCGTGGATGCCGCCGACGGCGTGTATGAAAACCTCATTGACCGCAGTGCCGTCACCGTGAAAAACGGTATTCTCTCCTGCACGGGCGAGCCGGTGATCCTCCGCGCGGAGAGCTGAGCGTTTACCGCTCCACCCGCGCAAGCAGCAGCTTCATCGTTTCCGCCGCGCGGCGGATGGTCTCTTCCGCCGGCAGAGCGAGCACGTTCGGGTCCATGACCTCGACGGAGCAGGGGCCGTCGTAGCCGGTCGCCCGGACGCTCCGCAGCAGCTCCTCCAAGGGAGCGTCGCCCTCGCCGGGCCAGTAGCTCTCCGCGCGCTGCGCTGTGAACGGGGCGCGCGCCGGGCAGTCGCTGACATGGACCATAAAGAGCCGGTCGCCGCGCAGAGCCGACAGCTCCTCCGGCCGCGAGCCGCCGGCACAGAAATGCCAAGTGTCGAGCAGCATCCCCACATTGCCGCGGTCCACGGTTTCCAGGATCTCCGCGCACTGCGCGAAGGTTTGCACGGAGCTGCCTGGCATGGCCATAAATTCCAGCGCCAGCCGCACGCCGTAGTCCGCCGCGGCGTCCGAGAGCCGCAGCAGCGAATCGGCGGTCTCGCGGCAGATCGCCGCCGCGGAGATCCCCTCCGGCACGTTGAAGGACGCGATGACCTCCATGCAGTCGCAGCCGAGCACGCGGCAGGCCGCAAAGCACCAGTCGCTCAGCTCGCGCAGCATCCGCCCGCCAGCCTTGGTCTGAAAGGAAACGCTCTCAAGCGCGTTCAGACTCGCCGCGCGGACGTGCTGCTCCTCCAGCGTCTGCCGCAGCGCCTCCAGCGTCCCGCCGCCGCGCAGATAGCGCAGGAGCGTGCCCTTGCGCAGCTCGACGGCGGAAAAGCCCGCCTGTGCGCAGAGCGCGATGTCCTCCGGCAGTGTGCCGTTTTTCATCACGGTCATTTCATTGAAGCAAAGCTCCATTCTCTCGCTCTCCTTTGTTATCTTGAAAATTTTGCACAGAGGGCTCCCGCCCTCACGCGTCCCGCAGCGCACGCAGCACCGCACGGTGCTGCGTTTTCTATTTCTTGCGCCATACACGCAGCGCCCGCATGAGCGTCGCCGCGTCGAGCGATTTTTCGTCTCATCATACCATATTTTCCCGGCTCTGCCAAGAGTCCGGCAGGCGCGGTATGCATTTCGTGCCGCAAAAACATACATTTCAGGCAGATTGTTCGCACCCGCTCAAATATTGTGGTATGCTCTATTTTGTAAAATTGTCGGGAAACAGGTCGTTTCCCCTCGAATTTTGGAATAAGGACGCGTCACGTTTTTATTTCCTGACCGGGTTTCCCGTTCAGCATGGCAGATCAACCGCAGACTTTTAGGGAGGACAGAGAAAATCATGGACAAGAAGAGCAACATGAAGAAGGCTATGTACGAAATGTTCGGCGTCGGCGGAGACGGCTCCGAGGCGGCAAGTACTGCTCCGGCGCAGGTCAAGAGCGCGTCCGTCGAGGTCAAGAGCGCCTCTGGTGCGGAGAAAAAGAGCGTGGATCACGCTCCGGTCAAGACACCCGAGGCCAGACCCGCCGCCAGCTTTCTTGCCCCCGGCACGGTCTTTGAGGGCTCCTTCCGCGCCAAGGGCGACATTGAGATCGCCGGCGAGCTCAAGGGCGACGTGACCTCCGAGGGCAGCGTGCTGCTGCGCTCCAACCTGCAGAGCAATATCACGGCGGGCAGCGTGAAGCTCACCGGCTGCACCCTCATCGGCGATATCACCGCGAACGGTCCCGTCACCGTCAGCGAGGATTCCAAGGTCACGGGCAACATCACGGCGCAGTCTCTGCTGTGCGCCGGCGAGATCAACGGCGATATCCGCATCAGCGGCAACACCCAGATGGACGCTAACGCGCGCGTGAGCGGCAGTGTTGTCACCGGCACGATCTCCGTGGCGGCGGGCGCGGTCCTGAACGGCAGCGTTGAGATGAAGGGCACAATGGAGGCGAAGTCTTGAACGCCGCAGCAAAGGAACTGCCCGTCTCCTACGATCTGAGCAAGCCGCAGGAGGACAAGGAGCCCTACGTCGGCAGCGTTCTGTTTTTCAAGCACGTCATCTTCACCGTGACGCTGCTGCTGATCCTCATTCCCACAACGCTGTCCATCTACCTCTTCGCACAGGTTCGCAGCCTGAACCGGCAGCTCGACACAGCGGGCAGCCAGCTGGCGGCCATGCAGGAACAGCTCTCGTCGACCGCGCCCGAGGGCGGCGAGCCTACGCCGGCCGAGCCCGAGCCTCCGGCGGCCGAGGTCCCCGCCTACACAGAGCTTTACCCCGAGCTGTACGCCGACGATTCGCTGCGCGGCACCGTGGACGTGGACAACGCCGTCTACCTGACCTTTGACGACGGTCCCTCGGCGCGGACGGATGAAATTCTGGAGATCCTTGACAAGTACGGCGTCAAGGCTACCTTCTTCGTGGTCGGCGCAAATGAGGAGGGCGATCTGGAGCGGATGCAGAAGATCGTCGCGGCGGGCCACACGCTTGCTATCCACAGCTATTCGCACGACTACAAGAAAATATACGCCTCGGTCGAAGCGTATCTGGAGGACTTCAACCAGATGTTCTGCCAGATCTACGAGGCCACCGGCGTCAAGCCGCAGATCTTCCGCTTCCCCGGCGGCAGCGTCAACAGCTATAATGTCGGCATCCATCAGCAGCTCATCGCCGAAATCACGCGGCGCGGCTTCGTCTACTTCGACTGGAACGTCGCCAACGGCGACGCCGTGTTCTCCAAAATTCAGCCCTCGTCGACGCTGACGGCCAATGCGCTCAAGGGTGTCGGCACCGCGCGGCGCGCCATCATCCTCATGCACGACAGCAGCGCCAAGACCACCACCGTCGAGGCCCTGCCTGCCATCATCGAGGGCTATCTTGAGGCGGGCTACTCCTTCGCCGCTCTCACCCCATCGACCCGTTCCGTCACGTTCAGCTATCTGGACTGACCGCAAACGGCAAAAAAAGATCGACCCCGCAGGGCCAACGGCCCTGCGGGGTTTTCTGTTCGCATCTTTCGCCGCGGTCCGTGCCGGACCGTGGCGGGCAGGATGTCAGCCGAGCCTTTCGCACAGGTCCTCAAGCGCGGCGGTCATGGCCTCCTCAAAGGAAGGGTGCGGGCGCATCGCGCGGCAGAACTGCTCGGCGGTCAGGTGGTTGGCGAGCGCCTGCGCCACGCCGCCGATCATGTCGCTCGCATGCTCGCACATGAGCTGCGCGCCGACAAGCTCATGCGTTTCGGCGTGGGCGACAAGCTTCATGAAGCAGCGGCCCGGGTCGGCGATGACCGTCTTGGCGTTGCCGAACATGACGTGCTTGCCGACCTTGACGGGGATCCCCTTCTCCTTGGCTTCCGTCTCCGTGAGACCAACGACCGCGATCTCGGGACGACAGTAGATGCAGCTCGGCACGACCGAGAGATCGGTGTGATCCTGCACGCCGCACAGGCGCTCGACACAGGCAATGCCCTGCGCGGTGGCGACGTGGGCGAGCTGGATTTTTGAGGACACATCGCCGATGGCGTAGACGTGCGGCAGGCTCGTTTCAAATTTCCCGTCCACCGCGATGCTGCGGCCATTCATTTCGACGCCGACGCCGTCGGCGAACAGGCCGTCGCAGTAAGCACGGCGGCCGATGGCGCAGAGCACCGCTTCGCCGGAGACGGTCTCCTCCGTTTCCTTGCAGGTGAAGTGTACGGCAAGGTCCTCGCCCGCCTGCTCCACGCGCTGTACCATCGCGTTCGTGAAGACCTTCACGCCCTGCTTTTTCAGAATGAGCGCGAGGTTCTGCCCCAGCTCCTTATCCATGTTCGGCAGCAGGCGGTCCATGCCCTCGATGACCGTGACGGCGCAGCCGAGGTCGGCGTAAAATGTGGCAAATTCGATGCCGATGACGCCGCCGCCGATGATGACGATGGAGCGGTAGAGGTGGTCGCAGCCCTCGAGCAGCTCGTCGGAGGTCATGGCAAGCTCCAGCCCCGGAATCGGCGGGCGGGACGGCACGGAGCCGGTGGCAATGAGAATGTCGTCGCAGGTGTAGTCGTTGGCGCTGCCGTCCGCGTCCGTCATGCGGACGCAGCCGGAGCCGGTGATGAGCGCCGTGCCGCGCAGCAGGTCGATCTTCGCGGTCTTGAAAAGCGTCTCAATGCCGGCGGAGAGCTTCTGTGAAACGGCGCGCTTGTAAGCAAAAATTTCAGCCATGTCGGCATGGATATCCTCGGTGTGGATGCCGCAGTGCGCGCCGTTCTTCGCGTCGCGGTAGATGGCGGAGGCGTGGAGCAGCGTTTTGGTCGGGATGCAGCCGCGGTTCAGGCAGGTGCCGCCCGCCTCGCGCCGCTCGACCACGGCGACTTTTTTGCCCAGCTTTGCCGCGCGGAGCGCAGCCTCGTAGCCGCCGGGACCGGCGCCGATGACGATGAGTTGATAATCAGCCATAGTGTTTCTTTCCTTTTGAGGGCAATGCCGCCGTTTTCGCGGCGGCATTGCGTGTTTTTTATTGCGCGAACGAATAGCGCAGGATCATATTGCGTGCCGCGCCGACCTCGTCAAGACGGCGGACGGGCGTATCATGCGGCGCGGTATGGAGCGCGTCGGGGTCGGAATAGGCAAGGTCAAAGAGCCTGCCGTAGATGTCGCAGACCTCGTCCATCGTCTCCTTGCTCTCGGTCTCGCAGGGCTCGACCATGAGCGCCTCGTGGACGATGAGCGGGAAGTACATCGTGGGCGGGTGCAGGCCGTAGTCGAGCATTCCCTTGGCAAGGTCGAGTGCGGAAACGCCCGTCTCCTTGTGCAGATCGACCAGCGACATGACGAACTCGTGCATACAGATCTCGTCGTAGGCCATGGTGAACTTCTCCGCGAGCTTCACGCGCATATAGTTGGCGTTGAGCACGGCGTTCATCGCCGCCTCTGGAATGCCGGTCCTTCCGAGCGTGAGCACATAGGTCAGCGCCTTGATGCAGACGTCGAAGTTGCCGTAGAACAGCTTCACGCGGCCGATGGACTTCTCGGGATAGTCGAAGGCAAGCCTGCCGTCCTTCTCCACCACCAGCGGGCCGGGCATATACTTGCGCAGAAAGTCCTTGCAGCCGACCGCGCCCGCACCGGGGCCACCGCCGCCATGCGGCGTGGCAAAGGTCTTGTGCAGGTTCGAGTGGATGCAGTCGAAGCCCATGTCACCCGGGCGGACGACGCCCATGACGGCGTTGAGGTTCGCGCCGTCGTAGTAGCACAATCCGCCCGCGTCGTGGACGATCTTCGTGATCTCCAGAATGTTCTTATCGAAGATGCCGACCGTGTTCGGGTTCGTGAGCATCAGTCCCGCCGTGTCGGGGCCGACGGCGGCGCGCAGCGCATCGAGATCGACGCAGCCGTCCGCGCCGGAGGGGATGTTCACCACCTGATAGCCGCACATTGCTGCGGTGGCGGGGTTGGTGCCGTGGGCGGAGTCGGGCACGATGATCTTCGTGCGCGCAGTGTCGCCGCGGTCGGTATGGTATGCCTTGATGAGCAGCACGCCGGTGAATTCGCCGTGTGCGCCCGCGGCAGGCTGGAACGTGACCGCGTCCATGCCGAAGATCTCGCCCAGCTCGCTGCCCAGAACATGCAGCGCCTCGAGCGCGCCCTGCACCGTTTCGACCGGCTGGAGCGGGTGGAGCTGCGTGAAGCCAGGCAGCGCCGCCATGTCCTCGTCGATTTTGGGGTTGTACTTCATCGTGCAGGAGCCGAGGGGATAGAAGCCGTCGTTCACGCCGTGGATGCGCTTGCAAAGCGCCGTGTAGTGGCGCGTCAGCTCATTTTCACTCACATGGGGTAGGCGCAGGGGCGCTGTGCGCTCCTCTGGGAGCGTGTATTCCGGCACATCGCACGCAGGCATCAGGCTCAGACCGCGGCCCTCCGTGCCAAGCTCAAAGATCAGCTTCATTTCAGCACCTCCTTCACGATGGAAACGGCTTTGTCAAGCTGCGTCTTGCTCACAAGCTCGGTCACGCACCAGAGGATGCCGCCGTCCACCTCCGCGCCGCCGAGGATGTCCGCCGCGTCGAGCGCGTCAAGGATCTTTTTGCGGCAGTTGGGGCACTCAACCTCGGTCACGAACTCGTGGAAGAATTCGCCCTGATACTTGAGCTTGCAGCCGGCCTTGACAAGCTCGGCGGCAAAGTAGTGCGCCTTTGAAGTGCAGAGCCGTGCGCACTGCTTCATGCCCGCTTCGCCCATCGCCGCCATGTAAACGCCCGCGGTGAAGGCGCACAGCGCCTGATTCGAGCAGATGTTGGAGCTGGCCTTCTCGCGGCGGATGTGCTGCTCCCGCGCGGAGAGCGTGAGCACATAGCCGGTCTTGCCGTCTACGTCCTTCGTCTGACCGACGATGCGGCCGGGAAGCTTGCGCGTCATGGCGGCGGTCGTCGCCATAAAACCGAGGTAGGGGCCGCCGAAAGCAGTGTCGAGCCCGAGGGGCTGACCGTCGCCCACAGCGATGTCAGCGCCCATCTCATGTGGAGTCGGCAAAAGAGCACAGGCGATGGGGTTCACGCCCATAACAAACTTCGCACCCGCGGCGTGGACGAGCTCGCCGATGGCCCTTGCATCTTCGATCTGACCGAAGTAGTTCGGCTGCTGGAGATAGAAGCACGCGGCGTCCTCGCCGAGCGCGGCCTTGAGCGCGTCGGGGTCGGTCCTGCCATCCTTTGCGGGAACGACGGTCAGCTCGGTGTTTGAGGCGAAGCAGTAGGTCTGCATGACCTCGATGACCTGCGGATTCGCGCAGGCGGAGACATACGCCTTCATGCGCTTGCGGTCGCGGCACATGGGGATGGTCTCGGCGGCGGCGGTCGCGCCGTCGTAGTGGGAGGCGTTGGCAACGTCCATGCCCGTCAGCTCGCAGATCATGGTCTGGAACTCGAACGTGCCTTGCAGCACGCCCTGACTGATCTCCGCCTGATAAGGCGTGTAGCATGTGACCAGCTCCTCGCGGGAGGTGATGGACTTCACAACGGCGGGAATGAAGTGGCGGTAGGCGCCCGCGCCGCGCAGAACGGTCTTGTAGACCTTGTTCTTCTCCGCCATGGCGGTGACGGCCTCGCGTACCTCCAGCTCGCTCATGCCCCCAGGGATGTTGAGCTTCCCGTTCAGCAGCATCTCCTGCGGGACCGCCTGATACAGGTCCTCAAGGCTTTTGACCCCGATGGCAGCAAGCATTTCCTCCCGTTCCGCCGCGGTGGTCGGAACATAAGAGCCCATCAGCCCTCCTCGGCGCAATGCGCCTCATAAGCCGCCGCGTCGAGCAGCTCCTCGGTGCCGCCGATGCCCTCGACCTTGATGATCCACGCGCCGTAGGGATCGGAGTTGAGCGTTTCGGGCGCGTCGGCCAGCGCCTCGTTGACCGCGCAGATGGTGCCGCTGACGGGGGAAATGATGTCGGAGACCGCCTTGACGGATTCAACATCGCCGAAGCTCTCGCCTGCGGTGACCGCGTCGCCCTCGGTGGGCAGGTTGATAAACACCACATCGCCCAGCGCGTCCTGTGCAAAATCGGAGATGCCGACGACGGCGATCTCGCCGTCCATCCTGACCCACTCGTGGGACTTGGAATACTTCAGCTCAGCAGGGAAATTCATTGTGTTGTCCTCCTCAATTTTTTGTTGTAGAAATCGTTGTGGTAGTATGTATGCTTACTTGTCCAGCTTATAGAACGGCATGGGCACGATCTCCAGCTCGACCATGCGCCCGCGCACGTCGGCGTTGAGGTGCCGGCCGATCTCGATCTGCTCGGCGGGGATGTAGCCCATCGCGACGCCGCAGCCGATAAACGGCGCGAATGTGCCGGAGGACGTCCAGCCGAGCTTCTCGCCCTCCATCGAATAGAGGTCGCAGTGCTCGCGCACGATGCCGCGTCCGACGACCTTCATGCCGATGCGCTTTAACTTCGGCGCACCGAGCGCGACGAGCGCGTCGCGGCCGATGAAGTCCTTGCCGGTCAGCTTGCAGGGAAGGCCCGCCATCTTCGGCGTGATCTCCTCGTTCATCTCGTGGCCGTAGAGCGGCATGGAGGCTTCGAGCCGCAGCGTGTCGCGCGCGCCGAGTCCGCAGGGGATCAGGCCGTACTCCTCGCCCGCGGCGAGCAGGGCGTGCCAGAGGTCAACGGTGTCCTCGGCCCTGCAGTAGAGCTCAAAGCCGTATTCGCCGGTATAGCCTGTCTGGGAAACGAGAGCGTGAATGGTGCGGCTGCCGAGGTCGAGCGGAACGTTGTCGATAAAGGTGTAATACTTCGCGGGAATGTACTGCTCCGCGCAGAGCTTTTTGAGAATGTCGCCGGACGTTGGTCCTTGCAGCGCGACCTGTCCCCAGTCGTCACCCTCGTCGCGGTAGTCCACGTCGCCGAACAGATGGCTCTCGACCCACGCGGCATCCTTGTCGCGGTTGCCCGCGTTGACGACCAGCCAGTAGTCGTCGGCGGCACAGCGGTAAACGATGAAATCGTCAAGGATGCCGCCCGCGTCGTTGCAGAACATGGCGTACTTGATGTCGCCGTCCTGCATGGCGGAGATGTCCGCGGTGATGAGCTTCTGCACGTTTGCGACCGCGTCGGGGCCCTTGAGCCGCAGCTCGCCCATGTGCGACACGTCAAAGAGTCCCGCCTTCTGCCGCACGGCCATGTGCTCGGCGAGCACGCCGGTGGGGTACTGCACGGGCATCAGAAAGCCGCCGAACTCAACGATCTTTCCGCCCGCGTCCACATGGGTCTGATACAGGGGTGTCTTCCTTTCCATAAGCTGTTTCCTCCTCCATTATCATTCTTGAATGATGTTATAAAAATGATTAAAATATGACATAGAAAAAAGGCACAAAGTCCCCCCTTGGAACTTTGTGCCTCCGTTTTATGACCTGAGAGTTTCCCTGACACAGCATATCGCATCCTGCAGGTTGCACCTTCGGCGTGCGGCAAGCCGCACTTTTCGGAGCGTCGTCCGAGTCCGGTCCTTTTGCCTGAGAGCTTCTGCGTTCCCCTTCGGCGCCGCGGCAGATATTCCGCGGTCTCTCCCGTGACCCATCATCCGATCACCTTATCCACTTGCCTTTTTAAGGTAACATACGCAATGTGCTTTTGTCAAGAAAGATATTTTGTCGTTTCGCCGAAAAATATGCAGGCGAGAGGAAGGCCGTTTTCGGTCATTTCGTTACCACACGCTCACGCGCGTCTCCGGTGCGGTCCACATCCCGTCGCCGGGCTGGATATCATAGGTCGTGTAGAATTCCGGCAGCGTCTGCAGTACGCGGTTGCAGCGCAGCTTATCCGGCGCGTGGACGTCGGTCACGGCCAAATACTCGCGCATCTGCCGCGAGGTCGTGGACGCCCAGGTGTTCGCGACGGCGCGGAAGAGCTTGTCGAGGTCGGGGTGGTCGAGCTTCTTCGCCGCCGCGACGATGCACTTTGCCGCGCCGAGGTCGGCCACGTTTTCGGAAATGGTCAGTGCGCCGCTGCACGCGATGCCGGGATAGACCTCCTGCCCGTCGTACCATTCGGCCACAGCCTGACATTTCCGCTGGAAGGCGGCGTAGTCCTCCGCCGTCCACCAGTCGGCGGCGCTGCCGTTCTCGTCGAACTTCGCACCGTTGTTGTCGAAGGCGTGGGTGATCTCGTGGGCGATGATGTAGCCGATGCCGCCGAGATTCTCCTCCCGGCTGGCGTTCACGTCGTAAAGCGGCGATTGCAGAATGGCGGCGGGGAAGGTGATGTCGTTGGCGCTGGGATTGTAGCAGGCGTTGACCGTAAAGGGCGTCATGATCCATTCGCTCTTGTCCGGCGCGTCGTTCTGATGGGCGAGGACATCCTGCTTCATCGCCATCTGGATGGCGATGACGTTGGAGAAGAAGGAGCCGCCCTCGGCGGGGGACTTGATCTCCGCGCGGTCAAGACAGCTTTCCCAGCTGTCGGGATAGCCGACCTTGACGCCCATGGTGTCGAGCTTCTTTACGGCCTTGGCCTTGGTTTCGGCGCTCATCCAGTCCTGCGCCAGAATGCGCTCCCTGTAGATGGCGATGAACTCGCCGATCATCTCCTCCACATCGGCCTTGGCTTTGGCGGAGAAGTATTCGTCCACATAGACGCGGCTGAGGTAATCCGCCAGAAGCGCCTGCACCTGCTGCGCCGCGATCTGCTCATTGCTCTGGCGTGCGTCCACGCCGTAGTAGGCCAGCACGAAGTCGAAGTACGCGTCCATAAATCCCTGATTGAGCGATGTGGCCACGCTTTGCAGCAGCGCCAGACGCGCCGCGGTCTTGAGCAGGACAAGGTGGGCGTCGTCGTAGAGCGCCGCGGCTGCCTTTAGCGCGCCGACGTCGCTGACCATGATCCGCTCCGCGTTTTCAATGCCGCTGGCGGCAAGAACGGCGTTAAGGTCCACGTTCGGCAGCAGCGCCTTGAGCTCGCCGAGCGTGAAGAGGTTGTAGGTCTTGTCCACGTTGCTGTAGTCCTGCGGGTCGAGCGAGGCCGCGGAGATCGCCGCCTCGGCGTCATAGAACGCCGCGACGCGCTGCGCCGCCTCGTCCGCGCCAAGGCCGGAGAGCGTCAGCAGCGATGTGAGATATGTGGTGTAGGCGCTCCTCTGCGCGTCGGCGCCGTTGACGTAGAAGTCCTTGTCCATACCCGCGCCGATGAGCGAGAACGCGGCGATTCTGCGGCTCGAATCCGCGAGGTCGGTCGTCAGGCCGAAGCCGAGGAGCATGGACAGCCCCAGCTCCTTCTGCATCTGCGCATCGACGCTCACCAGCTCGTTGAGCGTTTTGGCGTTTTCGATGGTGTCAAGATACTTCTGAATGGGCGCGACGCCGGCCCTCTCGCGGCCCTCGGCGTCCATCACGCAGTCGTAGAGCGCCTTGATCTTTGCCTCGGCGGTGCCGGGAGTCTGTTCGTGCGCGTCGATCTCGCGGATAAGCGCCGCGATCTGCTCGTTGACCGTCAGGCTCAGACCGTAGAACGGGCCGTTGATGGATAGGCCTGCGGGAATGTCGGAGCCGTCCAGCCAGCTCCTGTTGACGGCGGCGTAGTAGTCGTCCCTGAGGTTCGTGCCCTTGGCGGCATACGCGCGGCGGAGCAGCGTCGAGAGTGCTTCGGCGCTCATAGCCTCGTTCGCGTCGCCGTCTGCAAGGCCGGCGGTGAGGACGGAGGAAAGCTCCTCCGCCGCCCATGCGGGAACATTCGTCAGGCTGCTTGCGGGCAGCGCCATGCGCGCGTTGTCCCCCGCAGGGGCGGCAAAGCCGCCGAAGGCGCGCGTGAGCATCACCAGCGCCTGTGCGCGTGTCAGCGTGCCGTCGAGCGCAAGGCTGCCGTCGGGATAGCCCTTGAGAATGTCGGACCGCTGCACGCCGGGGTTATAGTCCTGCGCGGCGGAGAGCAGCGCCTGCGCGGCCTCGCCGCGCGTGAGCGCCGCCGCCTGCACGGGCAGCGTGCCGAGCGCCAGCACCAGCGCGAGCAGCAGCGGCACAAATCGTTTTTGGAATTTCATCATGTCATCCCTCCTTTGGATGCTTGGATCGTTCAAATGCTCCGCGGCGTTCTTCCCTTCTCCGCAGAAAACGACATTGTAGAGCTCTTTCCTATTTTTGTCAAGTGTTCAAAAATGATCTTGAAGCAAATCAACGTTGTGCGCGCTCTTGCAAAGAGCGGCGGCTTCTGCTACACTGTAAGCAGCCTATTGGGATGCGGCAATGCCCGCGAAGGAGAGAAAATGGAACAGACCAATAAAGGGTTGAGTGGCAATCAGCTCAAGCTCTTCGCCATGCTTGCCATGACGGTCGACCACTTCACCAGTGTGATCTGGCCGGATTATCCGCGGGACTGGTGGATCCTGCTACTGCACATCATCGGCCGCATGGCCGCGCCGATCTTCTGGTTCATGGTGGCCGAGGGCTACCACTACACCCGCGATCTGAAAAAGTACGCCGGACGGCTGCTGCTCTTTGCCGTCATCGGACACTTCGCCTACAATTTTGCCTTCGGCATCCCCTTTGTCCCGCTCAAAACCGGCGTATTCAACCAGACCAGCGTGATGTGGCCGCTGTTTCTCGGCGTCGTCGGCCTCTACACGGTGGAGCGGCCCGAGCTCACGCAATGGCAAAAGACGCTTGCCGTGGTCGCCCTTACGCTCCTCGCCTTCCCGGGCGACTGGAGCAGCATCGCGGTTCTTGCCATTCTGGAGATCGGGCAGAACCGCGGCGACTTCCGCCGCCAGATGACGCGCATGATGCTCTGGGTCGCGATGTACGCGCTGATCTACGCGCTCTTCATCGACCCCGTCTACGGTATACTTCAGCTCTTCGCCGGGCTGACCATTCCGCTGCTCAAACGCTACAACGGCACACGCGGCGCGGGCCGGGGCATGAAATATCTTTTCTATCTCTACTATCCCGCGCACCTCTTCCTCTGCGGCCTTGTCCGCATCCTGCTCTACGGCAACGTCGGCGTGATGGTCGGCGGACAGTAAGGCGCGATACCAGCAAAAGGGGAGCGCCCATACGTTTCGTATGGGCGCTCCCCTTCCTTTTCACTTTTCAGAACGCGACGTGCATGAACAGCGCCACGCAGCAGAGGATCACAGCCAGCGGGACATAGACGTAGCGTCCCACGCTGTACCAGAGGTTTCCGCGCAGCTTGCCGCTGCCGGTGTTGACGGCGTCGAGCAGCTCGTCCTTCTTCATCACATAGAACCAGGAGATCGCGCCGAGCGTCGCACCGATGGGAATGATGTAAATGGAGACGAGGTCCATCCACGGGCCCCACTTGTCGATGGTCTCCATGCCGATGCCGAAGCCGAGGCACACCACGCACAGGATCACCAGCACCGCCGTGCGGCTGAGCCTGGGGAACTTGTGCATCAGGGATTCCGCGACGGCCTCGAACATATTCTGCAGCGAGCTGACGCCCGCGAAGATCATCGCAACGTAGAGAATGATGGCAAACATGCGGCCGAGCGGGATATCCTGCAGGATGGTCGGCAGCGTGACGAACAGCAGGCTCGGGCCCGCGCCGACGTCCAGTCCGTAGGAGAAGCAGGCGGGGATAATGACCAGTGCCGCGACCACGGCGGCAATGGTGTCAAAGAGCGCCGTATGCTGCGCGACGTCCACCACGTCCTCGTCCTTGGAGAGGTACGCGCCGTAGACGATCATACCGCTGCCGGTGACGGACAGCGAGAAGAACGCCTGCCCCATCGCCCAGATCCAGATCATCGGGTCGGTCAGAGCCTCCCAGCGCGGGGTGAACATGAAAAGATATCCCTCCGCCGCGTTCGGCAGCAGCGCCACGCGCACCGCCAGAACGAGGAAGATGAGGAAAAAGAGCGGCATCATGACCTTGTTGGTCTTTTCGATGCTGTGTGCGCCGAGGAAGAGCGTCAGCAGCGTGCCGACGACCACGACGATGTGATAGGGAATGACCGAGTAGGGTGTGCCGGAGAAGGCTCCGAACCACGCGGCGGCGTCCGCCGTCATGAGCGTACCGAGGAGGGAGTCCGCCAGCGCCTTGAGAATGTAGGTCACGATGACAGCGTAGCCGATGGCGATGCACATGGAGCCCGCCAGCGGCAGCCAGCCGAGCAGTCCGCCGGCCTTGCCCGCGCTCCTGCCGCGCGTGGCCCAGGCATTTTCATAGGCGCCCAGTGTGCCGGTCGCCGCGCGGCGGCCCATCGCAAACTCCGCCGGCAGGCCAACGTAGCTGAAAATGAACACGAACAGCAGGTAGATCAGCAAAAAGGCCCCGCCGCCGTTGCTGCCCAGCTTGTTGGGAAAGCCCCATACGTTTGCCATACCGACCGCCGAGCCGACCGAGGCCAGAATAAAGCCCCAGCGGCTGGCAAAGCTCTTTGTGTTTTTCGTGTGCTTCATGGTGTTCTCCCCTTGGGCCGTCCGTATCCCGGCGAGGCGGCCCGCTTCCTTCCGTAATCATAGCAAAGCCCCGACCCGCAGCGGTCAGGACTTTGTTATTCTAAAGCTTTGATGCGTAAAAGTCAAGCGTTTTCCGGAAAACGCATCCGGAGCGCGGTGACGGGAGCCAATTCACCGCCGAGTTGCGGTAAGCAAACGCGAAATTTGCCGCGGCGTGCGCCAAAAAAGGCTTGCGTACCGCGCCTTTTTTGCACATAATAGGGACAAGAAATTTTCCCCGACGGAGGTTATTTTATGTCTAAGCCGATTCGCAAGCGCAGCGAGGTCGCTGCCGAGTTTACCTGGGATCTCACCGATATCTTCCCCTCGGACGAGGCGTGGAGGGCCGAGTACGAGGCGCTCAAGCCCTATACCGAAGCAGTCGCCGCCTATCAGGGCCGCCTCGGTGAGAGCGCGGAGACGCTGCTGGCCTATTTCCGGCTCGACGATGAGCTGAACGTCCGCGCCGGCCGGCTCTACGGCTACGCCAACTGCAAGGCGGACGAGGATGCCTCAAACGGCTTTTATCAGGACCTGCGCGGCAAGGCGCTGAGCCTTTCCGTCACGCTCTCCGGCGCAGGCGCGTTTGCCGCGAGCGAGCTGCTTGCACTCAGCGATGAAACGCTCACGCGCTTCTACGCCGAGCAGCCGGAGCTGGCGACCTATCGCCGTCCCATCGAGCGGGTCCGCCGCCGCAGGGCGCACATCCTCTCCCCGGAGTGCGAGGCGCTGCTGGCGAATGCCGGCGAGATGGCCGACAGCCCCGACGCCATCTTCGGCGTGTTCCACAACGCCGACCTCCGCTTTCCCGCTGTGACCGACGGCGCGGGCGCGGAGCAGCCGCTGACCGATGCGACCTTTGTTTCCCTGCTCCAGAGCGGCGACCGCACACTGCGCCGCAATGCGTTTGAGACCTACTACGCAACGCTCGGCGGCTATCGCAATACGCTCGCCGCGACGCTTGACGCGCAGTTCAAGCAGCTTCGCTTTTTTGCGAACGCGCGCAGGTACCCCTCCACGCTCGACGCCGCGCTCGACGCGACCGAGGTGCCGGTGAGCGTTTACGACAGCCTCATCGAGAGCGTCCACGCGAACCTCGACAAGATGTACCGCTATGTCGCCTTGCGCCGCCGTCTGCTCGGCGTGGACGAGCTGCATATGTACGACGTCTATACGCCCATCGTCCCCGACGTGGCGGAGGAGATCCCCTTTGAGCAGGCGAAGGCCACCGTGCTCGACGCGCTCGCCGTGCTCGGCGAGGATTATACCGCCATGCTGCGCGAGGGCTTCGACCATCGCTGGCTCGACGTGTACCCCAACGTCGGTAAGCGCGGCGGCGCGTACTCCTCCGGCATCGCGCGCCCGCACCCCTATGTTCTGCTCAATCAGACCGACGACCTCGACAGCCAGTTCACCATCGCGCACGAGATGGGCCACGCCATGCACAGCTATCTGAGCTGCAAGCATCAGCCCGTCTGCACGAGCGACTACGTCATCTTCGTCGCCGAGGTCGCCTCGACCTGCAACGAGGTGCTGCTCATGCGTCATCTGCTGAACAAAAGCACCGATAAGCGCGAGCGGGCCTATCTCATCAATCATTTCCTTGACCAGTTCAAGGGCACGGTCTACCGTCAGACGATGTTTGCCGAGTTCGAGCGCGAGCTGGGGCGCATGGCGGAGCGCGGCGAGACGCTGACCGCTGACGCGCTGGACGAAAAATACCTCGCGCTCAACCGCCTCTACTTCGGCCCCGTCATGGTGAGCGACGCGCAGATCGCGCTCGAGTGGGCGCGCATCCCGCACTTCTATTACAATTACTATGTATTCCAGTACGCCACCGGCTTCTCCGCCGCGGTCGCTCTGGCTGATCGCATACTGCGCGAGGGCGAGCCTGCCGTCGCGGACTACAAGCGCTTCCTTTCCGGCGGCAGCAGCACCGACCCTATCTCGCTTCTGAAGCTCGCGGGCGTGGATATGAGCACCCCCGCGCCGGTCGACGCCGCGCTTGCCATGTTCGGCGAGCTGGTCGATGAGCTCGACGCCCTCACCCGCTGAACGATACTTTCGGCGCCAAATATTATAGAATAAAACTCTTGTTCTAATTTAAACGTTGTGGTATACTGTCCGACAGAGGGGAGGGCTGCGCCATGCCGCAAAACGAGCGGACCTATATCGCCATTGATCTCAAGTCGTATTACGCGTCCGTGGAGTGCATGGAGCGCGGCCTGGACCCGATGCAGACGAACCTTGTGGTGGCAGACCCGAGCCGCACGGAAAAGGCCATCTGCCTCGCGGTGTCGCCGGCGCTGAAGGCCTATGGCATCCCGGGTCGTGCGCGGCTCTTCGAGGTGGTCGAGCGCGTGCGGCAGGTCAACGCCGAACGGCAGCGCCGCGCGCCGGGCGGACGGCTGACCGGAAAGAGCGCGGACGACCTCGCGCTGAAGGCCGACGCGTCCCTCGCGGTCGACTATCTGGTGGCGCCGCCGCGCATGGCGAAATACATCGAGGTCAGTATGCAGATCTACGGCATCTATCTCAAGTACGTCTCTCCCGAGGATATCCACACCTACTCCATCGACGAGGTGCTGATGGACGTTACCGGCTATCTGGAGACCTACCGCACGACCGCCCGCGAGCTGGCGAGGGCCATGATCCTCGACGTGCTGCACACGACGGGCATCACGGCGACGGCAGGCATCGGCAGCAACCTCTATCTCTGCAAGGTGGCCATGGACATGATGGCCAAGCGCGTTCCGCCGGACGAGAACGGCGTGCGCATCGCGCAGCTTGACGAGCGGAGCTACCGCGCGCTGCTTTGGGAGCACCGTCCGCTGACGGACTTCTGGCGCGTGGGCCGCGGCTATGCGAAGAAGCTGGAGGAGCACGGGCTGTATACGATGGGCGACGTCGCGCGCTGCTCCATCGGGAAGCCGAACGAGTATTATAACGAGGGACTCCTCTATAAGCTATTCGGCGTCAATGCCGAGCTGCTCATCGACCACGCCTGGGGCTGGGAGCCGTGCCGCATGGCGGACATCAAGGCCTACCGGCCGGAAACGAACAGCATCAGCTCCGGTCAGGTGCTGCAATGCCCCTATCCCTATGACAAGGCGCGGCTCGTCGTGCGGGAGATGGCCGAGGCGGTCGCGCTGGAGCTGCTGGAAAAGCGGATCGTGACCGACCAGCTCACGCTGACGGTCGGATATGACATTGAAAACACGGCAAGCGGCAGCTACCGCGGCGAGACGGTGCTCGACCCTTACGGCCGAAAAATTCCGAAGCACGCGCACGGCACAGCGACGCTGGGGCAGAAAACATCCTCGGTGCGCCGCATCGTGGACGCCGTGCTCGGCATCTATGACGAAAAGGCCGACCCGAAGCTGACGGTCCGCCGTCTGACCGTCACCGCCAACCGGCTCATGCGTGAGGAGGATATCCTGCGCGAGCCGGAGCAGCCGGTACAGTTCAGCCTCTTTGACGATCCCGCAGCGCGGGAGCGGCAGCTTCGGGAGAAGGAAGTCAAGCAGGAGCGGGAGCGCCGGATCCAGGAGGCCATGCTGGACATCAAGAAGAAGTACGGCAAAAACGCCATCCTCAGCGGCGGCAGCTACCTTGACGGGGCGACCGCACGCGAGCGGAACCGCCAGATCGGAGGACACAAGGCATGAGCGGAAAATACGACGATATCATCGACCTGCCGCGCCCTGAGCCGCAGACGCATCCGCGGATGCCCATGCGCGACCGCGCGGCGCAGTTTGCGCCCTTTGCGGCGCTCACCGGTCACCGCGCCGCCCTTGCGGAGACGGAGCGCCGCGCCGCCGACGCGGCGGAGCCGGAGAACGAGCGGTTCTCGGAGCCGTAGCCTGCGGCGCAGAGCTTGTATTCAGGGACGGAGTATGTTTGGGAGGAGCGGAGGCAATACAGGCGCCATCGCGCCCCGACAAAACGTCAGGAGACGAAGCAGCCATCCGGCCGCCTCGTCTCTTTTTTGTACGAAGCCCCGCTCGTCGGAGCAGCCGCACCGCCAAACGGCAGACGCCGCAATTCGGCAAGCGAAGCGGCGGAAAAGCAACGTAAGCGGCATGGGTAGAAGCGCTCTCAAAATTCTGCTATAATTTTTGGAAAAGCCTTGAAAATCATGTAGTATTTGCGGTCAAAGCCGTAATATACAGGTGAAGCCGGAAAGGAGGCGGTACAAGTGATGGAAGATGCAGGAATCATCGAATTATTCTTTGAGCGTTCAGAGCAGGGCATACGAGAGCTGGATATAAAATACGGTAAAGCCTGCCGCAAATTATCATACAACATTGTGAACGACCGGCAGGACGCAGAGGAATGCGTCAATGACGCTTACTTAGGCGCATGGAACGCGATCCCGCCGGTGAAGCCCGACCCGCTGCTGACCTACATCTGTAAAATCGTCCGGAACATTTCCTTGAACCTCTATCACAGAAAAGAAGCAGCCAAACGAAGCAGTCACTATACAATTGCTATGGAGGAGATCGAAGCCTGCATAGCAGCCACCAACGCAGTGGAAGCCGAGATCGAGGCCGTAGAGTTAGCTCATATCATCGAAAGATTTTTGGACACGCTGACCGTCGAAAACCGCGTTCTCTTTATGCGCCGCTATTGGTTTTCCGACAGCTGCAGGGACATCGCCGGGTTTATGGGGCTTACAGAGAAAAATGTCTCCGTCCGGCTGACCCGCATCCGCGAAAAGCTGAGACAATATCTGATCGAACGAGAGGTGTTTATATGAATGCAAGACAGTTTGCCGAGGCCATGAGCGAGCTGGATGACCGATATGTCGCGGAGGCCCTCTCCTACAAACGCCCGTACACATTGAAGGCAAGCCCCAAAAAGCTCGTCCTACTGATCGCCGCCATCGTTGCCGTATTGGCACTTTGCGGTTTTACGGTGCATGAGCTTGGGCTGTTTGACCGGTGGTTTCAAAAGCCATCCGCCGATCCAACGCAAACCGTCCAAAGTGCGATCGAGGGGCAGGCCGACAAGGTGTATACGATCTGCGTGCGCATCGAGGCGATCAACGTGGACGAAAGCGAAACCGAGCGTGTTGTCCGGATGTACGCCGGCAGCGAGCTCGCCGGATCAAGAGGCTGGACGGACGAATATCTATCCGAGCATTTTGTCGTGGTTTCGGCAAAATACTATGTGGAGTACGACCATACAAAAACCTTTCTGGACGACGGTTACACGGAACAGTATTTCTATTTGGTTCAGGACCCGAAAACCGAAAAATGGGAAATTATTGACAATACCTCGCCAAGCACGAGCAATGAGCCGTAAGATCAACCTTCAGCAGAGCGCGGTCACCGTATTTTCTGTGCGGGTCAGCTTTCGCTCAATGCCCGATCTTCAAAATCCGTAAATCTGCTCAAATGCGTCCGAACTCCACAGATAGTCCTTTTCCAGCGCATTTGCGATAGGTGCGCAGCCTTCGCCCTTCGCGGCTGCCATGCAGCTCGTCGATGATCTTTTCTGCGCTTTCCCTTGCCTCGTTCAGCAGACACTATATATGGGATAAAAAATATAGCGAATGTTCCGTCGAACGGCGGCGCGGGAAAAACGCGACGCCTGCGTGGCAGGCAAGCTGTCCCTGGAGGACTTCGTGGCATGGCTCGACAGTGACAAACAGCGATAAAACAACGGACTGACTGGCCGTTTTATGATCTCAGAAGAACAGGAGGTATCATTGACAACGCGAAAAACAAAAGGAGCCAAGGGCGGCGGCACGATCCGTCAGCGCCCTGACGGGCGTTGGGAGGCGCGCTATACCCTTGGCATTGATCCCGGAACGGGAAAGCAGATTCAAAAATCCGTCTACGGCAAGACGCAGAAGGAGGTCGCGCAGAATCTTCGGCAGATCACAGCCGAAATTGATGCAAAGACCTATGTTGCTCCCTGTAAGCTCAGTGTCGCTGAATGGATGGCCGTTTGGGCACAGGACTATCTTGTTGGAATCAAGGCGTCTACCGCATATCTTTACAAGCGCACCATTGAGTTGTATATTGAACCGCATCTTGGTCACATCCGGCTTGACACACTGAATGCACATACAGTGCAGCACTTCTACAACGAGCTTGCCAAGCCGTCAAAACCTGATGCTGCTCCTCTCTCCGCAAAGTCCATCAAGAATATTCACGGCGTGCTGCACAAGGCGCTCCAACAGGCCGTTCTTCTCAACTACATCCGCTACAATCCGACGACCGCGTGTGTTCTGCCCAAAATCGTCAAAAAAGAGATCCATCCGCTGACCGACCAACAGACCGCTCAGCTTCTGAATCTCCTAAAAGGCAGCAAGTATGAAATTCCGCTCACCGTCGATCTCTTCACCGGCTTGCGCGAGGGCGAACTGCTCGGCCTGATATGGGACTGTGTTGATTTTGAAAAGGGTACGATTCTCGTCAATAAACAGCTCCGTAGAAGCCAGCGAAAGGGTGGGACCTATTACTTCTCCCCACCGAAGAACAACAAGAGCCGCACCATCACACCCGCGCCGTATGTGATGAAGCTGCTGCAAGCGCAGAAGGTGCAGCAGGCCAGGCAGCGGTTAATGGCAGGCCCGGCGTGGGAGGACAGCGGCTTGGTGTTCACCAATGAGTTCGGACGCTATATCTCCTACCGCGCGATCTTTGATAGCTTCAAGCGTATCGTGAAACGTATTGGCCTTTCCGACGCAAGGATACATGACCTTCGCCATACCTACGCCGTAAACTGCATCCGTGCCGGTGATGACATCAAAACCGTGCAGAGCAATCTCGGTCACGCGACTGCCGCCTTTACTCTTGATGTCTACGGTCATTTTACAGACGATATGCGCTCGGTCAGTGCGCAGCGTATGGAAGGCTTCATTGCAAATGTTCTCAATTTATAAAGGGTACGATAAAGGGTAAAAGGCGTTTCAGGGCAGCAAAAAAGCCTTGAAACCCTTGGCTTAACAGTGATAAGGTAGTAATTTGAACTTTTTACTGTTGGCTGACAGGTTCGGGTGCATAACGCAACCTCAATGTTGCAAAGAACTGCCTGTTTCTCATGGAGACAGGCAGTTCTTCTTTTAGCTTTCTAATATTTGAACATGGGATCAAGGCTCAATACGCCCCAAAATGCAAGCTGGTGCGTCTAATGCACCGTTCTTTCCTTCCATACCTGTTCCATCCAATTTATGAGATGCATTCCCACCCTATCGCTCACTTTGCCGATCAAAACGCCCAGCACGGCCGCCGCCAGCACATCGCTGGGAAAATGAACATAGAGATACAGCCGGGAAAAGGCAATCAGCGCTGCCAACGGGATGGCTGCATAACCGAAACGGCGGTCGGTCTTCGTCAAGATCGTCGCGCCGATGACGGAGGACAGCGTGTGTCCCGAGGGAAATGAATAATCCGTGGGATTGGCGATCAGAAGCCGGACGCTGCTGTCCAGCCAGCAGGGGCGCGGGCGGGCGACAAAATTCTTCAGAAAAACATTTCCCACCAATACGCCGGCAGCCAGACCGCATAGCAGGAGGATGCCCTGTCTCCGATATTTTTTCGTGCAGATCAGCACGCCGGAGGCCAGTAGCCAGATCATGCCGCCGTTTCCCAGCAGCGTGATCTTCGGCATCAGGAAGTTCAGCGCCGGACAGACCAACATGTTCTGAATCCAGTGTAAAATGCTCCAATCAAGGCTCATGACAGGCTTTCTCCCTTCTGTGCAGCAGGCGACGGCTTCTCATTCTGCTGCATAAACTTCTTTGAAAATTCCAGTCCCAGCAGGATGGCGACGCCCAGCAGAAAGGCAGGAACATGGAAAGAGGTTATATCCAGCGGCGGGAGCGGACTGCTCAGACTTGCAGGGCCGTTGGCAATGGCGTAAGTAGAACCCAGCATCAGTCCAAGAATCAGCCAGACCATCTGACTGCGGTACTTCCGCAGTGCCGTGCGGATGCCGTGGACGGAAAGTCCCACACCTGCAATCACGCCGAAGCCCAGCGCACACAGTCCCGGAACCACAGAGAAATCCAGACTAAGAAACGCCTTGATCGCCTGCACTGTGGGCAAGTAGACGCCCGCAATCAGCAGAATGGAGGAGCCGGAAATTCCAGGCAGCACCATAGCGGTGATCGCTACCGTGCCGGAAAGGAAAATATAAAGAAGCGAAAGTGGCAAGAGTGAGGAAAAATGGACGCTTCCCAGCGCAGAGGTACCGCTTCGCAGTAGGGTAAGCCCTACCACGACTGCCGCTCCCAACAACGCAAAGGGAGTAGCACGAAGGTTTTTCAGTGCCGGACGCTCTGCCAAGATAATAAATGGCAGTGAGGCAAGGGTCAGTCCCAGAAAAAGAGAACTCATAAAATAGATGTTCTTTTCAATCAGGCCGGAAAGGACCAACACGCAGGCAATCATGCCGATGCTCCAGCCTGTGCCGAGCTTTGCCAAATAGCACAGCGCGTCTTTTCGTGCGGTACGGTCTTTGCCAAACAATGCATGGAGAGAATCCAAAAATCGATCGTAAAAACCGAGAATAAAGGCAATTGTTCCGCCGGAAACGCCAGGGACACTGTCGGCCAGCGCCATGCAGAAACCGTGAAATGCCGTTAAAATCATTGTGATACCTACTTTCTGTGAAGGACCACCTGTGCGGTGGACAAAATAGCCGGAAGTCCCAGCAGGAATAGAAAGGTCAAAGAGAGCGCTTGCGCGGCGATCCAGCCCGGCCAGCGAAGTAGAATAAACGCTGTCTGCACCAGCAGCGCGGAAATGCCCAATACCAGCTTCCTGCTGGAGAGGGAAAAGGGCAGCAAACGCCTTGTGCTGACCGTGCGAACGAGAAAGACCGCAAGGCAGCTTGCAAACGTAGCCGCTGCTGCGCCCTGAATGCCGATCCTCGGGATCAGCCACAGGTTCAGGCCGATATTGATGAGCGCACCGATGAGCGACGTCCAGAAAGAGACGCTGCTCTTTTTGGTTACCACATACACGCTTCCCATGAAGTTTGAAAAGGCAGCTGCCGCCATGGAGAGCGTCAGCAGGGGGATATACTGCCACGCCTCGTAGTACGGCTCATCCGCCAGCAGCCGGATGAGCAGCGGGGAGAAGGCGATGATGCTGCCCGCTCCCAGCAATACTGCGGAGGCAAAGGCATCCCACACGCGGCCGTAAAAGCGCAGATGCGTCTTCTGGTCACCGCTCTCTGCAATGGCGGAAAGCTGCCATGCGTCCATGAACACAGTTGCAAGAATGGTGAGGATCGTGGGGATCTTATATGCCACGGCGTAGATGCCGTTGGCATCGCTGCCTAAAAACCACTTTACCATATACCGGTCCGACACGCCCATCACCCACCAGAAGATTGCCGCCGGAATGAGAGGAACGCAGTAGGAGTAAATCTGCCGCCACAGTGTCAGGTTCGGAGAAACACGGAATCTGCGCCAGAGCCTCTCCTTGCAGACGAGAAACAGCGTGCTCATGCAGTCTGCCACAGCTGTAGAGAGCAGATATCCCATCACACCCCAGCGGAACACCGCGAGGAACAGCACGTTCAGCGCGAGATAGAGCGCAGTGTTAAGAAGCCCTTGCAGGGCATAGAGCGCCGTGTGCCCCTCGGCGCGGATAAACTGTGCGCACAGCGCGTGGGCGCAGGCGGCAATGATGAACACGGCGAGCAGCGTGCCGAGCTGCCGCTCTCCTATGAGCACGCGCAGCAGCGGCAGTGCTGCAAGCAATGCCGCCGCAGCGAACAGCATAGTGTAAACACCTATGGTGAAGACCTCTGCCCGCTGCTCGCGCCGGTCGGCGGCAAAGCGGAACACCCCCTCCGCAACGTCGAGCGAAGCAATCGGAATGAGCAGATTGGCCGTCTGCGTGATGAGATCGGCGGTGCCGTATTCCGCAGGGGTGAGATAGCCGGTATAGAACCGTACCATCAGGAATACCAGCAGCTTGGAGCCGAACGTCCCGATGCTGATGAGGGCGGTGTTGGCGGCAAGAGTCTGATAACGGTTCACGCAGCGGATGCCTCCTTGCTTCGCGGCAGGCAGTCCTGATAGACCTGCAAAACCTTCCGTGTAAAGCTTTCGGCGGAGAACCGAGCGTATGCTGCGCTCTGCGCCGCAGCGCCCATGTCCCGCCGCGTCTGCGCGTCGGAAAGCGCAGACAGTCCGGCGAGAAATTCCGCTTCTGTGGTATAGGCAAAGCCGTTGACCTCCGGCAAAAGCACACCGCTGAGACAATCGTCCTTACGGCACAGGAGCGGCAGGCCGGAGGCCATTGCCTCGATATAGGTCAGTCCCTGCGTTTCGCTGCGGGATGCGCTGACGAAAATATCGCCGACCTTGTAATAGTCCGCTACACGCTCCGGCGCGGCCATACCGGAGAAGATCACGCGCCCCGCGATGCCCAGCTCCCGCACCTGCGCTTCCAGCTTCTCGCGGTACGGCCCGTCGCCCACCAGCAGAAGCCTGACGTTCTGGGGCGTGTCCGGCAAAAAGCGCAGCAGCTCGCCGATGCTTTTTTCCTGCGCCAAACGGCCAATATAGGTGAGCGCAAGGTCGCCCTCCCGCAGCCCCAGCGCACGGCGCAGGACGGTCCGCTTTTCCGGCGGAAGCGGCGCGAGAAACGCACCCATTTTCAGACCCGTAGGAACGGTGCGGATCGGCTGCGTGATCTGATAGGAGCGAAGCATATTCCGGATCTTTTCCGTTGGGACGATCACGGCGTCGGTCTGACTTGCGATGTAGTGCGAAAACTTTCGCGCCAGAAAATGCCCCAGCCGGACATTGGGAGAGAAGTAGTGCGTAAAGTCCTCGTATACCGTGTGGTAGGTGTGGATCAGCGGACAGCCGCTCTCATGAGCGATGCGCTTGGCAAAGGAGAAGGTGGAGAACTCGCATTGGCTGTGAACGACGTCCGGCTTCCAGTCGATCAGCTCCTGCACGAGCGGATCGTTCAGCCTTGCCCGAAGACGCGCATTGGGGTAGATCACGCCGACGCCGATAGAGCCAATAAAAGTCACATTTTCTTTCCGGTAAGAGTGCAGATCGTTGGACAGCGTCAGGATTCGGACATCATGCCCCGCCCCGCGCAGCCCCTCCTCCAGATTGGTCACGGAGGTGACGACCCCGTTAATGACTGGCTTGTACCAGTCGGTAGTGATCAAAATCTTCATAGCAATCTCCTTCCGGCTCCGCTATCTGGAGCGAATATTTTTTCAGCAGAGACAAGCAGGCGGTTAGAATGTACTGAAAATCGGTCTCCATGCCGTGCGCTTCCCTGCAATACGATCTGTGCAGCAGCGCGTATTCCCAATACGGAATTTGTTCCGGATGTGCAGTTGCCAGCATCCTTTCGAATTTCTGGTGCAGCGCCGCTTCATAGGCACAGTGCTCCGACAAAGTTCCTGTCCAGAAGTTGTTGTGAGGCGCAGTGAACGCATCGGCAGCATAGTGAATCATCGTTCCAAGGCGGAAGTAGTCCCACGCAGAGTGGAGTGTATGTCCTTCGAAGTCCGTGAAGCAGTGCGAAAGGAACGCAGAGGAATTTTCCGCGTTGTGTCCACGGAATTTCTCATAATATCGCATCCCCCGAAGATAGCTGAAAACATTGTAATCCGGCTCCACACAGCCGAGCAGGAAGGCTCTGCGGTGGCAGCGCAGATGCGGAGTGCCACACCGCTCCACCAGATATTGTCCCAGCAGCAAATGGTCAGCAGTTTTCATTGCAATACTTCCCATTATTGTGCGGCCTGCGGCTTCACCCGACGTGGATTATCCCGCACGATCAGAAAGGCAATCACTGCCAGCAGATTTGTGAACAAGCCTAAGATCATCCAGAGGGATTTGTTCATGCCCTCGTTCACCGCGCTCTTATAAAGCCACGCGGCGACCAGCAGCCAGTAATAAATTCCAAGCGCCAGCCAGAGGACCGCGATGCCGCCGAGGGCCGCCAGCGTCCCTGCCGTGGGCGGTGTGATTTGGCTTTTCCACAGCTCCTCGCGGTCAGCGTGATGCTCGCTGTGCTCGCCGTCCTGCTGCGCCGTCTGCTCCTGTGAGGTCTGGCGCAGCGAGGATAAATCGCTGATCTGCTGCGACAGGCTCAGCGGGATGACAACGGCGCTGAGCAGCGCCAGCAGTACCGCCATAATCACAATCGTTTTGAATGCCTTGGCATAATCCTTGTTCATCATTTTTTCACGCATGATATATACCTCCATTTCCATACAAAAAACAGGTTCCTTACAATGAACAATGTCATTGTAAAGGAACCTGTAAAACCCGATATAAACCATTATTAAACAGAACTTAAAACAGCATCAGCAAGGTGCCGGCCACGATGCCGGCAAGACCCAGCGCGGACTTCTTCGTCAGCTTTTCGCGGAAGACAAGGTAGGAGAACAGCACCGTTACCAGAATGCTCAGCTTGTCGATAGGTACCACCACGCTGGCAGGGCCGTCTTGCAGGGCCTTGTAGTAGCACAGCCAGCTGCCGCCGGTGGCAAGACCCGAGAGGCAAATGAAAAACAGCTCGTTTTTGGGGATTGCCTTAAGCGCTCCCTGCTTGCCGGTGACAAACACCATGACCCACGACATAAGAAGCACCACACCGGTGCGGATAGCCGTCCCCAGATTGGACTCCACGCCGGAGATGCCGACTTTGCCCAGAATAGCCGTCAGGCTGGCAAACACCGCCGAGCCCAGCGCATACCACAGCCACGCAGCGCTCTTGGTCTCGCCGCCGCTCTGCTTTTTCTCAATCATCAAAAATGTGCCGACGGCGATGAGCACCACACCGATGCCCTTGGTCAGACTGACCCCCTCCTGCAAAAAAATGGCCGCCAGCAGGATGGTCAGCACCGTGCTGGACTTATCAATGGGCACCACCTTGTTCACGTCACCCAGCTGCAGCGCCTTGAAGTAGCACAGCCAGCTTGCGCCGGTGGCAAGGCCGGACAGCACCAGAAACAGGAGCGTCCTTCCGCCGATGGCCGAGATCGTCTCCTGAGAGCCGACGACAAACACCATCAGCCAGGAGAAAATCAGCACCACAATGGTGCGGATGGCGGTAGCCACAGTCGAGTCCGTTTTCTTGATGCCGCACTTGGCCAGAACGGAGGTCAGCCCCGCTAACATGGCCGAACCAAATGCAAACAGGACCCACATAAATTATCTCTCCCCCTTATTCAGCCGATACCCTACACCCCAGACAGTTTGCAGAAGCGTCGGATGTGAGGGATCGTCCTCGATTTTTTCCCGCAGACGGTTCATGTGCACCGCCACGGTGATGTTGTCCCCCATGGACTCCAGCCCCCAGATCATCTCATAGAGATCCTCACGGCTGAATACCTGCCCCGGATGCCGCATGAGAAACAGCAGTAGCTCATACTCTTTGTTTTTGAGTGCCAGCTCCGCGTCGTTTTTGCGGATGCAATGCTGCGCCGGGTCGGCGCTCAGCGGGCCGACCGTCAGAAGCTTCGGCGCTGCCGCGGTCTGCGGCTTGAGCCGATGATACTGCGCCAGATGCGCTTTGACCCGCGCCACCAGCACGCTGGGGGAAAAGGGCTTTTCGATGTAATCGTCCGCGCCGAAACCCAGCCCCCGGATCCTGTCTCTTATACACATCTCCGAGCCCACGAGACGCTCATGAATCTCG
>ERZ1026966.183-NODE-183-length-34095-cov-8.711722_pt1 | contig 34095 bp, 26 predicted proteins | sample MGYA00519296_ERZ1026966 | MGnify/ENA primary metagenome ERZ1026966 (study PRJEB26926, sample SAMN06164478) | human gut metagenome | biome: ENVO:00009003; feature: ENVO:2100002; material: ENVO:00002003 | host: Homo sapiens | place: USA | collected 2012 ... | reverse complement strand
ACGAGATTCATGAGCGTCTCGTGGGCTCGGAGATGTGTATAAGAGACAGTGCCAGAGCTAAAAGAGAAAAAGTAGTATAATCTGTTTTTTTGACCAGATTATACTACTTTTTTATATCATGGCATTGATATTTAAATATGGATTTTAGTCCCGGTCTTGCCCTGAATACCGTCTTTGGCTTTTTCGAGAAGCGTAATCATGGCAGAGCGTCCTTCTTTGGAAGAGGCAAAATCCATGGCCGCCTGTACTTTGGGAAGCATGGAACCTGGTGCAAACTGACCTTCGTCTACATATTTCTGGGCTTCTTCTACGGTCATTTCATCCAGCCACTTCTCATTTTCTTTACCGAAGTTTACAGCAACTTTTTCGACTGCTGTCAGAATGATCAGCATGTCGGCATCAAGTTCTTTAGCGAGTAAGCAACTTGCAAAATCTTTATCAATAACAGCTGATGCACCTTTCAGGTGGTCACCCTGTAATGTGACAGGAATTCCTCCACCTCCGCAGCAGATAACAATTTTGTTTGCATCTACAAGACTGTTGATCGCATCCTGTTCTACGATTTCAACTGGTTTCGGGGAAGCAACGACACGGCGGTATCCGCGACCGGCATCTTCTTTCATAACATAACCATATGCTTTTTCTGCATGTTCAGCCTGTTCTCTGGTCATGAAATGTCCAATTGGTTTGCTTGGATTCTGGAAGGCCGGATCATTTTCATCGACACGTACCTGTGTAACAACAGTTACGACCGGTGTGCGCATAAATCCGCGTTTGCGAAGCTCTTCACGAAGCGCATTCTGCAGGTCGTATCCGATGTATGCCTGGCTCATGGCAACACAGACGGAGAGAGGCGTGTTTGGCTGGTTTGCGTCTTCTCTGGAAAGAGCTGCCATGGCATTGTTGATCATACCTACCTGTGGGCCATTTCCATGAACAACAACAACCTGATGCCCTTCTTCGATCAGATCACACAGGGCTTTTGCTGTGGTTTTGACGGCCTGCATCTGTTCCGGGAGTGTATTGCCAAGGGCGTTTCCGCCCAGAGCAATCACAATTCTTTTTCTTTTATACATTGTAAAAACCTACCCGATAAAAAATTATTTCATGATTCTTGGTGCAGCTTTTACTTCCAGTTTCTTCAGGATATCCTGCGGATTTTCAAATTTGGAAAGCATGATCATAGCTGCAATGATATATGGTTTGAAGCTTGCTTCTTTATAAAGCGGGATTCTGTAACGGTCAAATACGGATGCATCGACTTCGCCTGTTTCGCAGCTTACACCTGTGATATCAGCTGGCAGACAGTGCAGATAGAGAGCTTTTCCGTCTTTTGTTGTTTTCATGAGTTCTTCTGTGCAAGCCCAGTCTTTGTGTTCGGCATTCTGAGCAAGAAGTTCTTTTTCCAGTTTGTCGATTCCTTCGAAATCGCCTTCTGCATAGAGATTGGTACGTTTTTCCATAGCAGCGAAAGGAGCCCAGCTCTTTGGATATACAATATCAGCATCTTTGAAGGCTTCTTCCATGCTGTTTGTTTTTGTGAAGGATCCGCCTGTTGCTTCTGCGTTCTTTCTAGCAATTTCTTCAACTTCCGGCATTACATCGTATCCTTCTGGATGAGCAAGAACAACGTCCATACCGAAACGTGTCATCAGACCGATAACACCCTGAGGAACAGAGAGCGGTTTGCCGTAAGATGGAGAGTAAGCCCATGACATAGCGATTTTTTTGCCTTTGAGGTTCTCTACACCACCAAATTCATGGATAATATGAAGCATATCAGCCATACACTGTGTTGGGTGGTCAACGTCGCACTGCAGGTTTACAAGAGTAGGTCTCTGTTCGAGGATACCATCTTTGTTCCCCTCAGTAACTGCATCCATGAATTCTTTCTGGTATGCATGTCCTTTGCCGATATACATATCATCACGGATACCGATTACGTCAGCCATGAAGGATACCATGTTTGCTGTTTCGCGAACAGTTTCACCATGCGCAATCTGCGATTTTTTCTCATCGAGATCCTGTACTTCCAGACCAAGAAGGTTGCAGGCAGAAGCGAAAGAGAAACGGGTACGTGTAGAGTTGTCACGGAAGATGGAGATTCCAAGACCACTTTCAAATACTTTTGTGGAAATGTTGTTTTCTCTCATGAAACGAAGTGCATCTGCTACGGTAAATACTGCTTCGAGTTCTTCGTCGGTTTTGTCCCATGTCCAGAAGAAATCGTTGTTATACATTTCTTTGAAGTTAAGTTTGTTGAGTTTGTCGATGTAATCCTGTAAAGTTTTCATTCTTTTCTCCTTTTAGGTGGAAATGTTTGATCGAGATTATTCTTCACGTACGTGAGTTCAGATCAAATATTTCAACGGAGACGCGCTCGCGCTTACTTCGACTGGCAGCGGTACATAGGGGATTAAAAAACAATCCCCAAGTACCGGCCGCCTCAGATCATCTCCTTATGAAATATTTATCTGACTCACTGAACTGAGAAGAAAAAACACCTCGATCAGCCCATTTCATGAGTTATATTTTATATTTGTACATTCGTTCACCTGCGGCTATAACACTACAACGTAGCCCTTTCATACTTGAAGAACCAAGAGCTTATGGAGTGGTTTAGTCAATTCCCGTCCTGCTTGACAGTGTAGAACTACTGTGCTTTTAGCCCCAAGGGTGTGCAGAGGGAGCGGGGCTTCGCTCCCTTTGCAGGTTTATAAGGACTTCGCCCTTAATAAGTTCAAAGAACCTCGTTCTTTGCTGTTCTTTCTTACTTGCAGTAAGAAGCAGGCAGTGCTGCATAAACCGCTGCGCATCTTACGAGGTCGATCTTCCAGGTCTTTTCGTTTGGTGCATGTGCCTGTGCCTCTGCTCCAGGACCGAATCCGATGCAAGGGATTCCATTACGTCCCATAATGGATACGCCGTTTGTGGAGAATGTCCATTTATCTGTAAGTGGGCGTGCTTTTCGCATTTCTTCTGTTTCAGCATTTCCAAGACGGGTTTCACCGTACAGGTTTTTGTATGCGTCTTCAAGAGCTTTTGTTACTTTGTGATCTTTCGGAATAGCCCATGTCGGGAAGTAGCACTCGATTTCGTATTTGCAGCCTGTGTAGGAAGGACGATCATAGTTATACATGGATACAACAACGTCATCACCGTATTTCTGAACGCTTGGAAGTGCACGGATCTCATCCAGGCAGCTTTCCCATGTTTCTCCGAATGTCATACGACGGTCAAGAGATACCGCACAGGAGTCAGCTACTGCACAACGGCTAGGAGAGGTGTAGAAAATCTGAGATACAGTTACAGTACCGCGTCCAAGGAAACGAGCCTCTTCCCAGTCAGGGTTGAATTTTGGATTGAGCATTTTAACAAGACCTTTGATCTCTGTTTCGTCAGCGTCATCGTTTTCATTAAGGGAACGTACGTCCTGAAGGATATCAGCCATTTTGTAGATGGCGTTGTCACCACGTTCCGGAGCAGAACCATGGCAGGAAACACCCTTTACATCTACGCGGATTTCCATACGTCCACGCTGACCTCTGTAGATACCACCGTCAGTTGGCTCTGTGGAAACTACAAATTCCGGACGGATCTTGTCTTCGTTGATGATGTACTGCCAGCAGAGACCGTCACAGTCTTCTTCCTGAACCGTTCCGACTACCATGATCTTATATCCTTCCGGAATCAGATCCATGTCTTTCATGATTCTGGCACCGTATACAGCAGATACGAGACCACCGCACTGGTCAGAGACACCACGTCCACCGATTTCTTCTTCTGTTTCGTAACCTTCGTATGGATCGAAGTTCCAGTTTTCGATGTTACCGATACCAACCGTATCGATATGGGCATCAAAAGCGAGAATCTTATCACCGGATCCCATGTAACCGATGACGTTACCCTGTGGATCAATAGTTACTTCATCGAAGTTCAGCTTTTTCATTTCAGCTTCGATTGTTTCGATATGTTTTCTTTCATCGCAGCTTTCTCCAGGATTTTTAACGATTGCTCTTAAGAATTTGACCATATCTTCCTGATAATTCTGAGCAGCTTCTTTGATTTTGCCGTAATCCATTTTAAAGTTCCTCCCATGTATATGAAATAATTTTTGAGTTTTTGATTACTTGCTTAAAGATTCGTTTGTTCCGTACAGTCCATCCCATACGATCTCGCGGTAACGAACCGGATCGGTGTCACCTTCTGTGGAGATTACGAGAACGTTGGAGTTTTCATCCAGTTTCAGAGCTTCTTTGAGATCTTTTGCATCTTCATCGTGAAGGGCAGTGAAGCACAGACCAAGCGGAACAGAACCAGATTCGCCAGAAACGATATGCGGATCATTACCGAGCGGATTCGCATAGATTCGTGTTGCTTTGGCACTCATCCAGTCCGGGCAGGATGCAAACACAGAAACGTGATTCCTTAAGATATCCCATCCAATGGTGTTTGCTTCGCCGCATGCGAGACCGGCCATAATCGTCTGAAGGTCACCGCCTACGTTTACAAGATCACCGGATTCCTTCATAGCAGAACGGTACAGGCAATCAGCAGCACTTGCTTCGCAGACAACCATTACTGGTGGATTTTCTTTATATTTATGTGCGAAGTAACCAACGACAGCGCCTGCAAGAGAACCAACACCTGCCTGGACAAATACATGTGTCGGGCGGTCGATTCCGGCTTCCTTGAGCTGCTGGTCAGCTTCCATAACCATAGTTCCATATCCCTGCATGATCCATGACGGGATTTCTTCATATCCGTCCCAGGCAGTATCCTGAACGATGATGCCATGCTCTGTCTTGGCGGCTTCAGCTGCAGCCATTCTTACGCAGTCATCGTAATTAACTTCTTCGATGGTAACAGTCGCACCTTCTTTAGCAATGTTGTCAAAACGTGTTTTCGTTGTTCCTTTTGGCATACGGACAACTGCTTTCTGTCCGAGACGTTTGGCAGCCCATGCAACTCCGCGTCCGTGGTTTCCATCTGTTGCTGTGAAGAAGGTAGCCTGTCCGAATTCTTTTCTTAATTCTTCAGAAGAAAGAACCGCATATGGAAGTTCGCTGATATCTTTCCCAACTTCTTTTGCTATGTAACGTCCCATTGCGTAGGAACCACCAAGAACTTTGAAGGCGTTCAGTCCGAAACGATAGGACTCATCCTTGCAATGGATGCTCTTAACACCAAGATAGGATGCCAGTTCAGCAAGATCCTGAAGAGGAGTTACTGTATATTGAGGAAAACTTTTGTGAAATTCATTGGCCTTTTTTACGTTCTCTTCGGACATTAACTCGAGATGTTTGTCGTCAGATCTGGCAACGTGATTGACAGTCCATTTTAAACCTTCTGTCATTTGAAAACCCTCCTTAAAAAATTTATTTTGAACTCATAATTTTTCTTTTCTTTCTAAAACTATCATATCATAAATATGTAAATTTGCAAGAGAAAATACAAAAACTTTTAGGTTTTTACAAAAAAAGTTAGCACACCAAAAAAAAAGTGTCATTTGTTGAAAATAAACAATTGCTGTGATAAGATGAAACTATCTTTATACATAAGTGATGAGACAGAAAAGGAGACAATGAATATGGCTATTTTTCAGGCGTTTCGGGCATTGCGTCCTGTTTCGGAGAAGGCAGCAGATGTAGCTGCACTTCCATATGATGTGGTAGATCGTGCAGAGGCGAAAGCGATTGGAGATAAAAATCCTGATTCTTTCCTGCACGTAGATCGTGCTGAGATGGATCTGCCGGATGATACAGATCTGTATGACTCGAAAGTATATGAACGCGCAAGACAGAATCTGTTGAATATGGAAAAAAATGGTGTGATGAAACAGGATGAAACACCGTGCTATTATATTTATGAACTTACCCGTAAGGGAAAGACACAGACAGGTCTGGTTGGATGCTGTTCAATCGATGATTATATGAAGGGCATCGTAAAAAAACATGAACTTACCAGAGAAGATAAGGAGCAGGACCGTATCCGTCATGTAGATGTGTGTGATGCGAATACTGGACCGATTTATCTTGCGTGCCGCTATCCACAGCAGTTGCTTGATTTGACGGAACAATGGAAAACATCTCACGCAGCAGTATATGATTTTGTTGCAGATGATGAAATTGGGCATCGCGTGTGGGTGATCGACGGGAATGAGGAGATTGAGACGATACGTGAGCAGTTTGAAAATATCCCGTCTATATATATTGCGGATGGACATCACAGAGCAGCATCGGCAGTGAAAGTGGGACTTAAACGAAGAGAAGAGCATCCGGATTATGATGGAACAGAGGAATTTAATTATTTCCTTTCTGTAGTATTTCCATATGATCAGCTCAAAATCCTTGCATATAATAGAGTGGTGCATGACCTGAATGGAATGGATGAACATGCTTTTATTGCCAGTCTGAAATTTAATTTTGAACTTATGATCATGCCGGGATTCCCGTGTAAACCAGTAGAAAAACACTGCATGGGCATGTATGTGGGCGGAAACTGGTATCATTTAAAAGCATGGGAAGATGTTTATGAGAAGAAAGATGTAGTAGGTCAGCTGGATGTGTCTATCCTTCAGGAAAAAGTTCTTACACCGATTCTTGGCATTGGTGATCCGCGTACGGATCAGAGAATCCGTTTTGTAGGTGGCAGCCATAAGTTGAGTGAACTTGCCGAGATTGCAGATAAGACTGGTGGAGTTGCATTTGCCATGTTTCCGACGGCAATGGAAGATCTGATGCAGATTGCAGATGAAAATAAACTCATGCCGCCGAAATCTACCTGGTTTGAACCGAAACTTCGAAGCGGTCTGTTTATACATAAACTTTCATAATAATAAGCTCTGATACAGAGCAGTTCTCAGAAAAGGAGGAATTACGTATGGGATTGATCAAAGCAGCAGTTGGAGCAGCCGGCGGGGTACTGGCAGATCAGTGGAAAGAGTATTTTTACTGTGAGGCTATGCCAGCCGATGTGCTGGTTACAAAAGCACATAAAAAAGTTTCTGGGAGATCATCAAACAAACATGGATCAGAAAATATCATATCCAACGGATCTGTAATCGCAGTGAACGACGGACAGTGTATGCTGATCGTAGAACAGGGAAAAGTTGTAGATGTCTGTGCAGAACCAGGAGAATACACTTACGATATGTCTACAGAACCATCTCTTTTCTGTGGTGATCTGGGCGAGGGAATCAAAAGTGTTTTTCAACAGATCGGCAAGCGTTTTACTTTTGGTGGAGAAGCACCAAAAGATCAGAGAGTATATTTTGTAAACACAAAAGAACTCGTGGGAAATAAATATGGAACACCGAATCCGGTTCCTTTCCGTGTAGTGGACAACAATATCGGACTGGATATTGATATTTCTATTAAATGTTTTGGGGAATACAGCTATCGAATTGCCAATCCGATTCTTTTTTATACAAATGTATGTGGTAATGTAGAACAGGATTATGAACGGGAAGAGATTGACGGTCAGTTGAAGAGTGAACTTATGACCGCATTGCAGCCGGCTTTTGCGAAAATTTCGGAACAGGGTATCCGTTACAGCGCACTTCCGGGACATACACAGGAACTTTCTGATGCACTGAATCAGGTACTTACTGAAAAATGGAATAACTTAAGAGGTATCTGCATTGTTTCACTTGGTGTGTCCAGTGTGAAAGCATCCGAAGAAGATGAAGCGATGATCAAAGAACTGCAGAGAAATGCTGCGTTCCGTAATCCGACAATGGCAGCAGCACATATGGTAGGAGCGCAGGCAAGTGCTATGCAGGCAGCTGCATCTAATCAGAATGCCGGTCCGGTAATGGCGTTTGCAGGTATGAATATGGCATCTAATGCCGGTGGAGTGAATGCACAGAATTTGTTTGCAATGGGGCAGCAGGCACAGCCGCAGATGCAGCCACAGTCTCAGCAGAGCAGTGGATGGACATGTGCATGCGGAGCTGTTAATACAGGTAAATTCTGCTCAGAGTGCGGACAGCCGCGTCCGGCAGGACCGTGGACCTGCAGCTGTGGAGCTGCTAATACGGGTAAATTCTGTTCGGAATGTGGACGACCAAGACCATAACCTGAGGAGGTGACCGGGTGGATACATTAAACTATAAATGTCCAAACTGTTCGGCTGGACTTACGTTTGACAGTAAAGAACAGAAGATGAAATGCGAATTTTGCGGAAGTACGTATTCGCTGGAAGAACTGGATAAACTGGCAGAACAGCAGGATACGGTAGAAGAAGATAAGACCGAAAAATGGAAAGGGTTTGAACCGGAACAGTGGCAGTCAGATGAGAAGTCAAATATGGCAGTGTGGAACTGTCCGTCCTGTGGAGCTGAAATATTGGCCGAAAAGACAACAGGATCAACGGTGTGTCCGTATTGTGACAATCCAATGATCATGCCGGAACAGTTTAAAGACAGTTATCGTCCGGATTACATCATTCCGTTTATGAAATCAAAAAAAGAAGCGAAACAGGCACTTAAGGCACATTACGAAGGAAAACCGCTTCTTCCGAAAGTATTTAAAGATGAAAATCATCTCGAAGAGATCAGGGCAGTTTATGTACCGTTCTGGTTGTTTGATCTGGATACTGCAGGAAGATTCAGCTATGAGGCGACAAAAACCAGAGTATGGGAAGACGATGACTATAACTATACAGCAACCAGGTTTTATCATGTTGCCCGTGCCGGAAAGATAAACTTCCGAAAAATACCAGTGGATGGTTCAAAGGCAATCGATGATACCATGATGGAGGCAATCGAACCATATGAATATCAGGATCTGACAGAATTTAATATGTCCTACCTGTCCGGATATATGGCAGATAAATATGATCAGGAACCGGATGAACTGACCGGACGTGTCTATGAACGTATGGAACAGAGCGTCAAAGACTGTTTTGAAGCGAGTGTAAAAGGATATGCAACTGTTACGCCGAAGCAGGAGAAGGTTACTGTAACGAATAAAGGCGAGGTAAAATATGGCCTTTTTCCGGTATGGTTTCTGAATACAAAATGGAATGGAAAAACATATTCGTTTGCCATGAATGGACAGACGGGACGTCTGATCGGTGACCTTCCGGTGGGAAAAGATCTGGCAGTAAAATACTGGTTCAAATGTCATATCCCGCTGACAATTGCTATGACAGCAATCGTTACAGCACTGCGATTTATGGGGGTGATCTGAATGAAGAAAATGAATCTTATCTTAAGCGGATCACTGCTTGTGATGAGCCTTGGTGTGCTTTCACCGGCTGTGGTGTATGCAGGTGCTGAGACAGAGACGGCACAGGAAGATGAAAATGGAGAAATGTCCTGGGTTTTTGATGATTGCGGGATTCTGAGTGATGATGAGATCACAGAGCTTAATGATGAACTTGCGACTATATATGATACATATGGATATGATGCCGTTCTCTGGATCTCACAGGATGTGGGAGAGGACGAAGATTATCGTCAGTATGCTGCGGAATTTATGCAGGCTAATGAAATTGGTTATGGAGATACTCATGAAGGTATGTGTATTTTCCATCAGCCGGGTGTCAGAAACATTACGATCGTATTCCGCGGAGACACGCAGAATGAGTTTTCTACGAGAATCCAGGATGAAATGCTGGATAAATGTAAGACATATCTTAAGGATGATGATCCATTCGGTGGATATCAGTCATTGATTCATGATCTGGAGGCGGGACTTGACCGCATTTCGGAAGGAGAGAATATCCGGTTGATGGATCTCAGTGATGAAGCAGTTGGCGGACGGTTCGTGAAAGATCTTCTCATGGCATTTGTGATCATGATCATTCCAACGGGAGTTCTCACCTGGTATCAGGTACGTAAGATGAAAACACGTGTGCAGCAGCCGGATGCCAGTGAATATACGACGGATAGTGGACTGGAATTGAGCGAAAAACATGATATTTTCCTGTATGAGACGGTAAGCCAGACTGCAAAAGTCAAAAACGATAATAATGATTCAGGAAGCTTTTCAAGTGGTGGAGAGAGTTTTTCGGGATCCAGCAGCGATTACTAAAATTAAGCCAGCGGGGGACTTGCCCGTTGGCTTAATTTATGAATAAAAATACAAAAAAACTTTGTTTTATACAAACAGTTAATTTGCATCAAAAATGCACAAATTGATATAGAAATACTTTACAGAAGTACAACAATGCACTAATAAAAATACAATATATAGGAAAAATGCACAAAAGGAACAGGAGAGATACAGGATTTATTGAACGAAAGTGCAATTGTAATTTGCAACAGGTATGTTATAATTTCCACTGATTGAAAACTAAACGTGGGGGTGACATCTTTGAAAAAAACAGTAACATTTTTTGGAATGCTTCTGTCCATGCTTCTGATGTGTCCGACAGGTGTCTGGGCAGCAGGAAGTGGAGAAACAACCACTCAGGTGCCGGTATGGCTGTGCATTCCTTTTGCGGGGCTGCTGCTCTGCATCGCCGTGATGCCGCTGATCAAAGCTGAATGGTGGGAAGCACATCAGCCACATGTGGTACTTATGTGGATTCTGCTGATGGCGATTCCGTTTGCAGTGGTTTATGGTACAGGCAAAGCAACAGAGACAGTTCTTGAATGTATTGTAAATGATTATCTTACTTTTATTGTTCTTCTTTTCGGACTTTTCTGTGTTTCCGGTAATATTACCATGGAAGGTGATTTTGCAGGCTCTCCGAGGGTAAATGCCTGCCTGCTCGCTTTCGGAACTCTTTTGTCCAGCTGTATCGGAACGACCGGTGCCAGTATGCTGATGGTACGACCGGTAATCAAGATGAATTCGTGGAGAAAAAGAAAAAGTCATATTATGATATTCTTTATCTTTATGGTATCTAATATGGGTGGATGTCTGACACCGATCGGTGATCCGCCGCTCCTTATGGGATTTATGAGAGGAGTACCGTTTTTCTGGAGTCTGCATCTGTTACCGGTCCTGCTCTTCAACATGGTGATCATGCTGTTTGTATTCTATCATGTGGATAAGCTGGCATATCGTAAAGACATTGCACAGGGACGTAAACCGGATATCAGTAAACCTGGTACAGAATTTCATATTGAAGGACTGCATAATATTATCTTCCTGGTGATGATCGTGGCAGCGGTTATCCTGAGCGGGGTACTTCCGGGACTTTCTGCGTTCCAGAATGCGGCAGGAGAAGTTATGGGAATCCACATTTTCGGTGAAGTGACACTGACATTCCCGGCACTGATAGAGATTGTTATGATCCTTCTGGCTGCATTTCTGTCATTTAAGACAACGGATAAGAGCATCCGTAGAAGAAACCATTTTACCTGGGGGGCTATCCAGGAGGTTGCGGTATTGTTTATCGGTATTTTTATTACCATGCAACCGGCCTTGATGCTTCTGAAAGCACTTGGACCTCATATCGGACTTTCCAGTCCGCGTGAAATGTTCTGGGCAACCGGTGCACTGTCCAGTTTCCTGGATAATACACCAACTTATCTGGTATTTCTTACCACGGCAGGAACCCTTGGTTTCCTGAATGGAGTTACAACAAGTCTTGGCACAGTTCCGGTCAAACTTTTGTCTGCGATTTCCTGTGGTGCGGTATTTATGGGAGCCAACACATATATCGGTAATGCTCCGAACTTTATGGTAAAATCTATTTCTGACGAGAACGGTGTCAATATGCCGTCCTTCTTCGGATACATAGGCTGGTCACTGGTATTCCTTGTTCCGGTATTCATACTGGATATGCTTGTGTTCTTTATGTAAGGGAGGGAGAGTTATGTCAGAAAATATCAATCATGAAATATATACAGAACTTGCCAATCGTATTTATGATCTGGACGCAGAAGTATATCATGTTCTGGGATCTTCCCTTGGACGTACGTTTACCGGAAACCGCGATACGACGATCCGTACGTTGAGTATGCTGATGTATACAAAACCGGACGGACATCTGCTTCGAAGTGAACTTGCACTGATCAGTAATATGGCTCGTACGATCAAAGATCCGGCAGAAAAAAGCCGCCTGATGACGGAGTATGATGAGATCCTCAAAGCCATTGAGCAGCTTCCAAACATGTTTGGTTCTACGGATATTCTGGATGCAGAGAGAGTAGCACTGAATCTGGCAGCCAGAAGAGAAAAAATCTCAGAAAATGATCATTTAGTTATCTGTATCAGCCGTACACAGGGAAGTGCCGGAAATGATATTGGTTTTGAACTTGCTGATAAACTGCGAATTAACTATTATGATGTGGAAATCTTTAATCAGGTTATGAAACGACTGGAGGCAGAAAAAGATAATGTTCAGGATAAAGAGAATTTTACGGATTTCAATAAGTACGGAAAGAAAACGCATGAGAGCCTGAAGACGAAACTGAAAGAACTGAATCGTTATCATGGACTTTCCAAGCAGGATGCGGTATTCTTTAATATGAGCGATCTGATCTGCGAACTGGCAAGAACAGAGGACTGCCTGATCATGGGACGATGTGCAGATGCAATCCTTAAGAATAACCATATTCCACATATCAGTATCTTTATCAGCGCACCATTCCAGGTACGCACACAACATGTTATGGATGTTCGTAATATGGATATGAAGCAGGCTGTCCGTTTTCTGAAGAAGATGGATAAACAGCACAAAAAATATTACGAATTTTACACTGGAGAGAAATGGGGAAAACCGGAAAATTATGACCTTTGTATCAACAGTGCGAATTATGGCATCAAGGAGACCATTGATGTCATCAAACGATTGCTGAATCAGCAGACACAGTAGAAAATAAACAACGAAATAATCAATAAAAAATCCGCAGGATATCATCTGAGAATGATATTCAGCGGATTTTTGTTGTAAAAGATTATTTGTTTACATCAATATAGCTGTACAGCGTGTACTTGGAAATACCGAAATAATTAGCTACTTTATCGCCGGATTTTGTAATCAGAAAAGCACCGGAATCATTCAGGAACTGGATTGCAGTCACCTTGTCTTCTTTGTTCATCAGAGCGACTGGTTTTCCGACCAGAGCTACGGATTCTTCAATCAGATGATCCAGCAGATCATTGACACTGTGGGTGATCTCTTTTGGCTTTTCTTCCTTATTAACGGGAGTGACCAGAGCGTGCAGTGCACTTTCGATCATGGTCAGCTTTGTAATATCATAGTTGATTCCAAATACATAATGCAAGGTGCCATCATCGTCGCGGATATAGGAAGTACTGCATTTTAGAATTTTACCGTCAGAGGTTTTCATCAGATATCCGGAATGATCCTGAATCTCGTCTGTTGAGTCGCTTCCTTTTTTGTTGTTATGCCTGATTACATCAAAAACTGCATTAGAAGGACCATCACCAATTCCTCTTCCGGTAACATGACCGTTTTCGATATAGACAATGGAATGTTCCGGATCGTTGGTTTTGAGATCGTGGATTACGATTTCACAATCAGGACCAAATTGAGAAGCAAGATCTCTTGCAATCTGTTTTAATACAGTCAGCCGTCCCATTATTATTCCTCCTCCATGTTGTGGTTTGTATTGTTATTATTACTAATATAACATAAATTTTTTTTGAGATAAAGTTTTTTCAAAGAAAAATTAAGCATGCCTTAAAAAAATTGTTCGAAATATTTTTGGATGCATAGATAGTAGTTGATGCTCTGGCGGAAGAATGATATATTTAATATCATAAACAAGGATTTGTTTTTGGGGGTGAAAACTATGAAATATTTATTGAAAAACGGAACGGTTGTAACAGGCGAAAAATCAGAGCAGCTGGACATTCTGGTAGAAGGAGAAAAAATCGTACAGGTTGGGAAAAATCTTCCATCCAAGGATGCACAGGAAATCGATGTCAGTGGGAAACTCCTTTTTCCAGGTTTCATAGATGGTCATACACATTTTGATCTGGAAGTAGCAGGTACAGTAACGGCGGATGATTTTGAGACTGGAACAAAAGCAGCGATTCTCGGGGGAACTACATTTGTCATTGATTATGCATCACAGGATAAGGGTGGACACACTCTGAAGGAAGGTCTTGATAAATGGCATAAGAAGGCAGATGACAAATGTTCCTGTGATTATTCTTTCCATATGTCAATCGTGGAATGGAATGAAAAGACAGAACAGGAAATACAGGACATGATCGATCATGGAATCACCAGTTTCAAACTGTATATGACATATCCGGCAATGATCGTAAATGACTGCGATATGTATAAAATCCTGAAAAAACTTGGAAAATGTGGCTGTTTTGCAGGTGTGCACTGCGAGAATGCAGGCGTGATCGATGCGCTGATCGCAGAAGCAAAAAAAGAGGGAAGACTTGGACCGGAAAATCATCCACTGGTGCGTCCGGATACGATGGAAGCGGAAGCTGTTCACCGTCTGCTCGTGATTGCCAAGGAGGCAGATGCACCGGTGATGGTAGTACATCTTACAAATAAAAAAGCATTTGAAGAAGTTATGCGTGCAAGAGCGAACGGACAGGAAGTATATGCAGAAACATGTCCACAGTATCTGCTACTTGATGATAGTGTGTATGCGAAACCAGATTTTCAGGGAGCTGTTTATGTCTGTGCACCTCCGATTCGCAAAAAAGAAGATCAGGACTGTCTGTGGGAAGCGTTGTCACGAGAAGATATCCAGACAGTAGCTACGGATCAGTGTAGTTTTACACTTGCGCAGAAGGCTCTGGGCAAAGATGATTTTACAAAGATTCCGGGAGGACTTCCGGGAGTTCAGACACGTGGAACATTACTTTATACATATGGGGTAAAAGAAGGCAGGATTACGCAGGAACAGATGTGTAAACTTTTATCCGAAAATCCGGCGAAACTGTATGGCGTTTATCCTCAGAAAGGTGTGCTTGCACCAGAAAGTGATGCAGACATTGTAGTACTGGATCCGGAAAAAGAAAGTGTGATATCTGCTGCCACACATGCTTATAACACTGATAATAATCCATTTGAAGGATTCAGACTGCGCTGCGGAATTGATAAAGTATTTTTAAGAGGTAATCTGGCGGTAGACGATGGTCAGCTGGTAAAAGAAAAACTCGGAAAATATATTGCCAGAGGAAAAAAACAAATGTAAATATTTCTGCTGGAGAGAATACATGAAAAGATTAATTGATAAACTGCATCAGGAACAGATGTTGACTGCAGAAGAGTTTCACCGACTTTTGGCGAATCGTTCAGAAGAGACAGATCAGTATGCACGGGAGCTGGCAAATCAGGTCCGGCAGGAAGTGTACGGAAATAAGATTTATGTACGTGGTCTGATCGAATTTACCAATTACTGTAAAAATGACTGCTATTATTGTGGAATCCGTCGGAGCAATCAGAATGCACAGCGTTACAGACTGACGGAAGAAGATATTCTGGAATGCTGCAGGCAGGGATATGAGCTTGGTTTTCGTACCTTTGTTCTACAGGGCGGCGAGGACGGCTTTTTTACAGATGACAGGATCGTACAGATCGTACGAAAGATTAAAGAACAATATCCGGATTGCGCACTGACTCTTTCCATAGGAGAAAAATCAGAAGAAAGCTACCGTGCATACAGAGAGGCAGGGGCTGACAGGTATTTGTTACGACATGAAACGGCTGATCCACGTCATTATATGCGGCTTCATCCGCTGGAAATGTCCGGAGAAAACCGCAAAAGCTGTCTTCGGATACTTAAGAAACTGGGCTATCAGACGGGAGCAGGATTCATGGTGGGTTCACCGTTACAGACAGTGGATGACCTCGTGGAAGACTTTTTGTTTCTGAAGGAGCTTGATCCGGAAATGGTTGGAATCGGGCCGTTTATTGCACACCAGGATACCCCATTTTGCAATGAAAGAAGTGGAACGCTGGATGATACACTGTTTTATCTTGCATTGTTGCGTCTGATGCTCCCGAATGTGCTGCTTCCTGCAACGACTGCCCTTGGGACGATTCATCCAAGAGGAAGAGAAATGGGTGTTTTGTCAGGTGCCAATGTTGTGATGCCGAATCTTTCTCCTGTTTCAGTCAGAAAAAAATACATGTTGTATGATGGAAAAATATGCACAGGTGACGAAGCTGCGGAATGCAGAATGTGTCTCAGCAGACGGATGGAGCGGATTGGCTGTGAAGTCGTTACAGACAGAGGAGACTACAAAAAAAGACTTGCATAATATAGCGGAATTGGGGTATAGTGTTGATAGGCTTATGCGTTATAAAGGAGGAAATTATTTCTATGAAGAAATCCAGATTACTGATCGTGCTGGCCGGATTGGCTGTTGTGGCATCCGGATGTGGATATAGCACGGGAGGAGAAGACTCTACTGTGACTGTGATTGAAGCAACTCCGACACCAACCCCGGAACCTACACCAGAAGCAACCCCGACTCCGGAAGCAACACCAACTCCGGCGGTAGAAATGGCTCAGACAGCAAGTGGTGTGAATATCATAAAACAAAGCGGAACTTATTATGCTGTAGAGGGTGTAAACGTACGCTCTGACTGCAGTACAGATGCGGATATCATTACAGGAACACTTGTTGGACAGCAGCTGACCAGTACAGGTGTGAGCGAAGATGGACAATGGGTAGAGGTGAGCATCAATGACCAGACAGGTTATGTGAATGCACAGTATGTATCTACAGAAGCTCCGGCAGGAGCTGCCACTGCAGATGCAGCAGCACAGACCACAGCCCAGTAGTAAGATATTTTACAAAAAAGCTGAACTTCAGATCAGAAGTTCAGCTTTTTTTATGTTACTAAGTAACGATATTGAAAGATTATTCCGGATAAGTCAGACGTTCTGGCCTGATATCGTAAAGAACATTTTTCAGATATTTGTCAGCAAGATATTTTGCCATACCGAGATTCATATCCAGATAATTGCCGCAGTCCTTTGCGGAAGCACCCGGAATCTCACCTTCAAAATCCCGGATGAATTCAAACATCTCAGTCATGAGAGGGACGATATCTTTGGATTCATAATCGCCTGCCAGCAGAAGATAGTTTCCAGTGCGGCAGCCCATCGGACCCCAGTAAATTACTTTTGGACCGAATTCAGCATGATTGCGGAGAAACGTAGCTGCCAGATGTTCCATAGCGTGGAGTTCGGCTGTGTTCATGACTGGTTCCTCATTTGGGGAAGTCATGCGGATATCGAAAGTTGTAATGACCTGATCGCCGAGGTAATCTTTACGGGAAACGTAAATGCCAGGCTGCAGCTTGATGTGGTCTATGGTAAAACTTGCAATTTTTTTCATAATAAAAGTCCTTTCTGCTTTTTTGTTTCTTATTGTAGCAGAGCTGAACGTCTGATACAAGTCAGGATTTGACTTTAAGTTTATGGGGTGTTACACTGTGAATACTATCAGAAAAAAGATGTTGCTGGGAACGAAGTGAACAGTAACAAAAAGACAGGAGGAACAGAACATGAAATCCAGAATTCTGGCAGTGCTTTTTGCCGTTGTGCTGACTGCAGGTACACTTGCAGGATGTGGCAGCAGCAAGAAAGCAGATGATACAAAAGCAGAAACTACAGATGAAAAATCAGAAGATAAAGCTTCTTCTGATGAAGATACGAAAGATGTAAATGTGGCAAGTGAAGAAGAAGCGGAAGAGGCCGGCTTCAGTGATGGTACTGATACAGATGGTGCGACTGTGGAAAATACAGTGCTTGATACCAGTCAGGAGCTGACAGGAATCCACCATGCGGATATCAGCATCCGTGATTATGGGGACATTAAAGTGGAACTCGATGCAGATACAGCACCGATCACTGTTACCAATTTCGTGAAACTGGCACAGGAAGGATTTTATGACGGACTTACATTCTGGCGTATTATAGATGGCTTTATGATGCAGGGTGGGGATCCGAAAGGAAATGGTACCGGAGGATCCGGAGAGACTATTAAGGGAGAATTCTCAAGTAATGGTGTAAAGAATGATATCTCTCATGTGAGAGGAATCATTTCCATGGCAAGATCTACGGATCCGGACAGCGCAAGTTCACAGTTCTTTATCGTCCAGTCAGACAGCACTTTCCTGGATGGCGATTACGCAGCATTTGGTAAAGTGACAGAAGGTATGGATATCGTTGATGAAATCTGCAAAAATGCCAACCCAACGGATGATAATGGAACAATCAAAGCAGACGAACAGCCGGTGATCGACAGCATTCAGATCACAGACTGATAAAATAAAAATTTTATGTAACGTAAAAAAGACCGATGCAGCGTGAGGTGTGCGACATCGGTTTTTTACTTTGCAATAAAACATAGCGGACCTGTTTTACTGACGAATGATCAGAACCGGAATTGGCGGGTTGTTCGGACGGTTATAATAGTCACTGCGGATGACCAGATATTTATGTGGATTCAGTTCTTTTAACCAGGCAAGGACAGCATTACGTTCCTCAAAACCGGAATCACCACCACTGTAGATGCAGAGTGAGATCAGCCCGCCTTTTTGCAGAAGGTCCAGGCTTTTGGAAAGTGCGGCAATGCTGGTATCGGCGTGGGTTGCTTTGGTGTGGTCCCCACCCGGCAGATATCCAAGATTAAAGGTAATGCAGCTGACAGTACCCGGATCGACATAGTGCTCTATATTGGTGTGCGATTCCAGAAGAAGGGTATAATTCTGGGGTGCATCTGCTTCCATGAGCCTTTTACGTGTATTGATAAGTGCCGCTTCCTGAATATCAAAAGCAAAAACATGTCCGTCTTTTCCGCAGAGAGAACTGAGAAGAAGCGTATCATTCCCATTTCCCATGGTTGCATCTATACAGATATCTCCGGGCTGGACCTGTTCTTTGATAAAACGTGCACACCATCCTGTGATTTGAACTGCTTTCATATTGACCTCCTATCCTTTTATGGCCTTTTTGTGGAAAATAAAAAATTCTTTTTATTACAGATTACTATAGTACAGATTTTCATAGGGTTCAACAAAATGCTGTACAAAAAGTCAAACACTGGAAAAATACGTTGCAATTACAGAAGAGGCTGTTATAATAAAACAGATGCAGGCACAGCATTGTCTGCCAGAGGAGGAGAACGATATGTTAAAAGGCAAAACAGTTCTTCTGGGAGTGACCGGAAGTATTGCGGCATATAAGATTGCGTATCTTGCAAGCGCACTGAAGAAGCTTCACGCGCAGGTACATGTACTGATGACGCAGAATGCTACGAATTTTATCAATCCAATTACTTTTGAAACTCTTACCGGAAATAAATGTCTGGTAGATACCTTTGACAGAAATTTTCAGTTCAGTGTAGAACATGTTTCCATCGCAAAGCAGGCGGATGTGGTGATGATCGCACCGGCAAGCGCAAATGTGATCGGCAAACTGGCGCATGGAATTGCAGATGATATGCTGACAACTACGATCATGGCGTGTAAATGTAAAAAGATCGTTTCACCTGCTATGAATACAAATATGTACGAAAACCCGATCGTTCAGGATAATCTCGCTATTTTGCAGCATTATGGTTATGAAGTGATCGAGCCGGCCAGTGGTTATCTGGCATGTGGCGATACAGGAGCCGGAAAGATGCCGGAACCGGAGATGCTTCTGGACTATATCCTGAGAGAAATTGCAAAAGAAAAAGATCTCCTTGGCCGTAAAGTCCTTGTGACTGCCGGACCGACACAGGAGGCAATCGATCCTGTACGCTATATTACGAATCATTCTTCCGGAAAGATGGGATATGCACTGGCAAAAGCAGCTATGCTCCGTGGGGCGGATGTAACACTGGTCAGCGGACCATGTGCAATCGAACCGCCACCGTTTGTAAAGCTTGTTCCGGTAGTGACGGCAAAGGAAATGTTTGATGCAGTTACTTCTGTAAGCTTTGAGCAGGACATTATCATTAAAGCAGCAGCAGTCGCTGACTATCGTCCGGCCAATGTCTATGATGACAAGGTAAAGAAGCATGAGGAACAGATGAGTATAAAACTGGAAAAGACAGACGATATCCTGGGATATCTGGGAGAACATCGTCTGCCGGGACAGTTTCTGTGTGGATTTTCAATGGAAACCCAGAATATGCTTGGTAATTCCAGAGCAAAACTTGGAAAAAAACATCTGGATATGGTTGCTGCCAATAATCTGAAGGTGGCAGGTGCCGGATTCCAGGGGGATACCAATGTTCTGACTCTGATTACACAGGATGAAGACGTATCACTCCAGCTTATGAGCAAGGAGGATGCAGCCAATGTCATCCTGGATAAAATTCTCTCTATTCAGAAAGAAAGGGAGGAACAGTAACCCGTTCACCAGGAAGCGGGTAAATAAAAACTTCATATGCCCGCAATTCCGCACCGTATTGTATCCCGTGTAAGGGAACGATAACAAGGAGGAAAACATGAAAACAAAGAAATTTACCACATCACAGCTGACCATTCTGGGCCTTATGGCAGGAATCCTTTTTCTGATGGCTTATACACCACTGGGATATCTGAATATCGGACCACTGGCAGTAACTTTTAACGTAATTCCGGTTGCAGTCTGCGCCATTGTACTTGGACCGACAGGCGGCGCAATCGCAGGAGCCGTTTTTGGACTGACCAGTTTTATGCAGGCAATAGGAATCGGCGGCGTAAGTGCCCTTGGATCTGCCCTGTTTCAGATCAATCCGTTTATGACGGCGGTACAGTGTTTTGGACCGCGTATTCTTGATGGTATCTGTATTGGATTCATTTACAGAGCTGTTCACAAAAAGGCAAATACGTATGTATCCTGTGCTGTTACCGGATTCTTTTCTGCATTTTTGAATACACTGTTCTTTATGACTGCGTTGATTGTGATGTTTGGAAATACAGAGCTGATCAGGAATCTGATGGGAGGTCACAATATTATTGTTGGATGCTGTCTTATGGTTGGCGTTAATGCAATCAGTGAGATGGTTTCTTCTACAATCATCACTGCAGCTGTAGGAACCGCGCTTTCCAAAGCACACCTGATTCCGGCAGTCCAGATTGTAAAAACAGATACTGCAGCATAAAAATCCTACAGACAGGAATGAGAAATATGATTTTAGCCATTGATATTGGAAATACCAACATAGTTGTTGGCTGTATTGATAAAGAAAAAATATATTTTACAGAACGTATATCCACGATACGGACGAAAACAGAACTGGAATATGCGATTGATATCAAAACAATTCTTGATATCCATCATATCAACCGTGCGGATATTGAAGGGGCAATTATCTCTTCTGTTGTTCCGCAGATTACATCAGCAGCCAGACTGGCTGTACAGAAAATTCTCAAAAAGGATGCAATGATTCTTGGACCAGGAGTGAAGACCGGACTGAATATCATGTTGGACAATCCGGGAGAAATGGGAGCGGATCGTGTTGCAGATGCAGTTGCGGCACTGGCACAGTATCCGGTTCCGCTGGTCATCATTGATATGGGAACAGCAACTACAATTTCTGTAGTGGATGATAAGAAACATTATATTGGCGGTATGATCATGCCAGGTGTGCAGATTTCACTGGATGCGCTGACAACAAGAGCTTCTCAGCTGAGTGGAATCAGTATTGAAGAACCAAAGAAGATCATCGGCAAGAATACAGTAGACTGTATGAAGAGTGGAATTCTTTATGGCAATGCGGCTGCAGTAGACGGTATCATTGACAGAATCGAGGAAGAACTCGGACAGAAGGTTACCGTGATCGCAACCGGAGGCATGTCCAGAAAAATCATTCCGCACTGTAAACGAAAGATGATTCTGGATGGAGACCTTCTCCTGAAAGGTCTGCAGATTGTTTACGAAAAAAATAAAGCATAATAAAGCAGCTGTTTTTCTGAAAGAAACCTTGTGGTTTCCAGGGAAAACAGCTGCTTTTTGCTAAAAAGCATTGCTCATATCTTCGGGAACAGGTGCCATAAGGCACATGGGAGTTCCTGTGATCGGATGGCAAAATTTCAACTGCAGAGAATGCAGAGGCTGGCGTTTGAAAGTATCGTATACAGGATTATACAGATAATCAGCGGGGAGTGGATGTCCAATATAACCCATGTGTACACGAATCTGATGTGTACGTCCGGTTTCGAGATGGATTTCAAGAAGTGAATGATTATTTTTTACTTCCAGCAGCTGATAATGTGTGATGGCCGATTCTCCATTTTCAAAATCAATACGACGTTCGATTACAGAATCAGCTGCGCGGCTGATTGGTGCAGAAATCGTTCCGCTCTGGCGGGGAATTCCTTCAACAACGGCCAGATAGGTACGGCTTATCTGACGATTTCGCATCTGAACAGAAAGAATCGCGGCACTGAGTGCATTTTTTGCCAGGATCAGTGCACCGGAGGTATCACGGTCAAGCCGGTTGATACAACGAAAAGGACAAGATTCTCCTTTTGTTTCCAGATAAGCGGCAACTCCGTTGGCAAGTGTGTTGGTATAATTGCCAAGGGAAGGATGAACCGGCATATCGGCGGGTTTGTTTACTACCAGAATATCTTCGTCTTCATAGAGTACGGGAATGTTCAGAGGCGTTGGGAGGATGCCGTCGGCGGGAACGGTTTCGAGAAGTCGGACTCGAAAATGATCACCGCAGGAAAGAACTGTCCGTCCGCCGGCTTTCTGTCCATTTAGAGAAAGTGCTTCTCTGTCAGCTTTCATTGCTGTGAGTATATGTCTGGAAAATCCCTGTTTACGCAGAAAATCCAGAACGATCATGCCTTCATCGGCAGCAGAAATAGTATAATTCAGAATACGTTCCATTATATAACTCCACAATCATATAAGATATATTTTACTGGAAGCCTATCACAGGAAGGATGGTCTGTCAAATATGAAATTGTCCCCAAAAAGCAATAGATTATGTGAAAAAATTCAAGGAAAGTGATTGCAATTACAGATTAAACAAAGTATGCTATAAATATGGAATTTTATAGTAACTTTTTTACCATAATGCTGGCAGTTGCTTTGCCAGCATATGAATGCAAATGAAATTTGAAAGCGTGAATAAAATGAAAAGTAAAATGAAAAAAAGCCTATTTGTAACATTGATCATTTGTGTATTGTTTGCGATGTCAGCACTGTCTGTACAGGCTGCCGGAAAGACCGGCTGGGTTCGCAAGGGAACGACTTATAAGTATAAAGTAAACAATACCTATGTAAAGAATGAAGTAAAAAAAATAAAGAAGTATTATTACTACTTCGATAAGAAGGGTGTCCGCAAAACCGGCTGGGTGAAGTACAAGAAGGACAGATATTATTTTGACAGGAAGACTGCACGTGCCTATACAGGAAAGAAAGCAGTCAATAACAAACTTTATATCTTTGGCAAAGATGGCAGACTTGTAAAGAAAAAAGGCCTTTACAAATATGGAAAAACACAGGTTTATATCAATAAAAACGGAAGCCTGGCAACCGGACTGGTAAAAATAAAAGGCAAATGGTACTGGTTTGAAAATAACGGGGTGCTTTCCAGAAAAAGCGGCATTCATAAATGGAAAAATAACACGTACTATTTGAATAAAGGCCGGTTTGTGACAGGATGGGCAACTGTTGGCAGCAATAAGTATTATTTTGGCGCAGATGGCAAAATGGCCACAAATAAATATATACAGACCAGTGGACAGACTTACTATGTGGATGCCAGCGGGCGTATGAAGAAGAACTGCTGGTATAACGGACAGTACTTTAACAACAAAGGTCAGCTGGAAAAAAATGCGACAAAATATGATCCTGAGACAACAGAAGGCCAGGTCACCAAAGAAATGCTGGATGAACTTCCTCTGTCCAACTGTACGAAACTTATGGTGGTTGCACATCCGGACGATGAGACTCTGTGGGGTGGCGCACATCTGACAGAAGGCGGCTGGTTTGTTGTATGTCTGACAAACGGTTATAATGAAGTGCGGAAGAATGAGTTTTATGAGGTGATAAAAGAGTCAGGAAATGTTGGATTGATTTTGAAATATCCGGATCTGGTGGGAGGAAAGAGATCTGACTGGGCAACTTCAAAACCACAGATTGCGAAAGATCTGGATCTCCTTATGAAATATAAGCACTGGGGAATGGTTGCAACACATAATCCGGATGGTGAATATGGACATATCCATCACAAGATGACAAGTAGATTAATGACTGAGAGTTATTATAAAAATTGCTGGGGAAATAACTTATATTATTTCGAAAGATATTACAGTGCAAGAAGGCTTCCGAGTGTGGAAGCTTCACTGAGAAAAGTTCCACAGAGCAGTGTTGACAAAAAAGTAGAATTGCTGAAAATTTATAAATCTCAGAGTCATGTGGTTGATGAACATATACATCTGGCATCATATGAGGATTGGATAAGAGCAAGTGAGTGGTAAATAAAACAGAATGGAGATTTTTAGATGTTGAGTAATACCAGGAAAAAAGTGTGGGTATATAGTATTCCTTTTTTGATTACAGCAGCAATGTTGCTGGTTATCTTTTATAAGGCAGGTATATATCCGTTTGGAGAGAAAAGTTTGCTGATTTGGGACCTGAGATGGCAGTACATTCAGTTCTTTTCCTGGTTTAAGCAGGTATTGACTGGCCGAGGTGATCTTTTCTATTCGTTTAATGCGGGTATGGGAAGCAACATGATTGGATTGTATGCGTATTATCTGGCCAGTCCGCTGAATCTCCTGATTTTGTTTTTTGATGACATTCAGATATTTGTGCTTGTTCTTACTATATTAAAACTGGCACTTGCAGCATCTGCGAGTGCCTTTTTCATTAGAAACAGATTCCCGACTGTTGATAATGTATGGACGATTGTTCTGGCAACCTGTTACGGCATGATGTCATATGGAATTTCACAGAAATGTAATCTCATGTGGCTGGATGCACTGATCATGCTGCCTCTTATATGTATTGGGGTATATCGATTTGTAACACAAAAGAAAAAAAAATATTTATTTGCAGCAGTTTTGGTGATGATTATTTGTAACTGGTATATGGCATATATGTGTTGCCTGTTTTCAGTGTTATACTTTTTTTTCGAATTATTCTGTGCAGGAGAGAAGAAAAAATATGTTGTATCGATTGTTCAATATGGGGTAACAATGCTGCTTGCGGTGATGGGATCTATGGTTCTGTTTTTACCGACAGCAATGAATTTACTTCAGGGAAAGGGAATTGAAAGTACAACAGATTATACGCCAGGATTTCATATAGGAATAAAGACTTTGATAAAGGGTCTTCTTCCGGGAGTATGGATGCAGAAATCCTTTGGAACAGAATCACAGGGAATAATGCTCTTTTGTGGGACATTCGTTCTTTTTTGTGTTGTAGCTTATTTTTTATCAAAAAGAAATCTGAAAGAAAAAGTACTGTCTGCGGTATTGATGATTTTTCTGGTTGTGTCGGCAACGTTTATTCCATTGGAAAATGTCTGGAATGGATTCAGAAAAGCAAATTCGTATTATTGTAGATTTTCTTTTATTATCGTTTTTTTTATCATTTATCTGACGGCAGCTTATCTTGAAAAAGGTGCAAAATTCATTCACAAAAAATGGTTTAAATCAGTTGTATGTGTCTGGATAAGTGTGGAATTGCTGTTTAATGGTTACAGCATTGTGAAATCTTTTGCTCCGGTTGAGGGACATAAATACAGTGAGTATGATGAACAGCAGCAAGAACGATTTAATAGCTTGGAAGGTTCAGACGATGACTTTTACAGAACAGAACAGGCTTCTGTAGCAGGTGAAGATAAAGGTGCAAATTATCTGGGCGTATTTAATGAAGGTTTGCAATTTGGATATCATTCATTTGCAACATATACTTCAACGATCAACAGTGCACTGACAGAACTGTATCATAAATGTGGTTATCATGATTATTATAAATTTATGCAGTATAACGAACCACTTTTGTTAACAGATTCATTATGGGGTATCAAATATATTATAAGTGATCATGACATAGAAGGTTGTAAAAAAGATATAGATGCAGGTGTTATAAATGATAAAAGCGTGTATCTGAATCCATATGCGCTGAATCTTGGGTATCGTGTACAGGATGCAGATATCGAAAATATAGAGGCTGAAAATGCATTTGAATATCAGAACATGTTGTTGTCTACATTATTGGGTGAAAATATTCAATGTTTCAAAAAAGTAGATTCACAGAAAACAGTTCTGGAAGATGGCGATGAATTTCAGATAAAAGTACCTGAACAGGAACATATTTTATATGGGTATATAGATCATGTGATAAAAAATGCAGCGCAGACAGTTATCTTTATAAACGGAAAAGCGCGAACGACTTATTCCAGAGTAACTTCTTATAAAACATTTCAAATTGATGATCCGGAACAGTCAGATATTGCAACAGTAACATTAAAAGGAAATATACCGAATAAAGACGAACTGGAAGGTGTCTTTTATTATCTCGATATGAGGGAATTTCGTGCTGCTATTGAAAAACTAAAGACGGAAATGTTTCAGATTGAAGATTATACAGAAGGAAGCGTTACAGGAACGTATACTGCAACAGAAGATAATGAGAAACTGATGCTCACGATACCATATGATAAGGGATGGAGAATAGAATGTAATGGAAAGACAGTAACTGCAGATGCAGACAGAACTTTTACTGTACTGACAATGAATAAGGGTGAAAATAAAATTACAATGAAATATATATCACCCGGGTTCAGAGAAGGTGCGATAATTTCGTTATTGGCAATTCTGCTCTTTGTTATATGGCAAAGAGCAGAAAAGAAAAGAAAAGAAAAGAATGATGAAATTTTGTGGGGAGGTGCATATCTGACAGATGACCTCCTCGTTTTCTGTTTTTGTATTTACTTGATATGAAAAAGAAGAACACCGGCTTTTTTCCAGACAGATTTAAATGGATAGAGCAGAATCAGGCTGCCGAACAGACTGGCAAAAAATAATGCTGGCATCTGGATATGTACAGATGCGGTCGTAAAATGGTTGAAGTATTTCTGGAGAACTACTAAAATGGGTTTATGTATAATATAGATACCGAAACTGCAGCGGGAAATATATTCAATGACTGGTGCAAATTTAATGATTGCTTTGTTGTGATATCTTCGTCTCAGCAGTTCAAAGGTGAAGATGCCGATCAGAAATATTGCAAAATCTGAATACCAGTACAGAAATGCGGATTGATAATAATGATGGCTGTATAAATAGTACTGTCCGGTTGAATTTAAAACAAAGGCGAGAATGATTCCAAACAGCAGTGACTGACTTTTGAAGCGGTCAAGCATCTGGTGTTTGCTGATCAGATATCCTGTAATAATATAAAAACTGTAGTAGCTGCCCCACAAACCAGTATCAAGCTGTGAACGAAATACGGGAATAACAGTGATTGCCTCTTTGAAAAAAACATTTGCTGTTGGAATTATAAAAAAGATGATGATTCCAAGAACATACAGCAGTGAATACTGCCGGAGGTTTGTGGATGTCTGCAATAACCGGGAAAGAAAAGGGAGTGCAATGTAGCATCCTAAGATCACGGGCATATACCACATGTGTGAAAGGGAGGAGGATTTCAGAAACAGCATTTCCAGAAGCAATCTGGAGATATTGAATGTTTGGTGTTCAATCACACAGCAAAAAATGTAATTGAAAAAAATCCATATTTCCGTAGTAAGGAATAGTGGGAGCAGTGATTTCTTATAAAAGGCAGAAACATCAGGATAATCCCGGGGCAGTATAAGCGCACCGGTAGTAGCAAGAAACAACGGAACCCCCATCCGCCCGACAGTAAAAAGCAGGTTTTCAATATTCCAGAGAGGAAAAGATACCTGGAGCTGGCCAAGGAGTACAGGACGATAAAATGCTTCAACAGAGTGACAAAGCACGACGCATAAAATTGCAGTGGCACGGACAACGTCCAGCCATATTTTTCGAGATTTAGTCATTAAAAAGTCTCCTTTTTTATGATATTAAAAGTGACGTTGCTTTTTGAAAAGGAAAAAGCAGGTCAGAGAATAAACTATAACACCCAGACAGGAGAAAATCACACTAATTTTGAATCCCGGAAGTGTATATTTCATTTCAATTGTATTGATACCAGATGTAACACGGATGCCTGTAAAAATATCCTGCAGTTTATATGCTTCGACTTTTTCTCCATTTACATAAGCAGTCCATCCATCATCATACGGGATGGTGAGAAGAAGCATTTCATCGCCCTGGGCAGTATATTCACACTTAATATATTTGTCCTGGAGGTCAAGGGTAGTAACCTGATTTTGAGAGATTTCCCTCATTACGTCGCGAAATTCCTGCATATCGAGATAATAGAAAACCCCATCGATTTCCCGAGAGCGTTGAAGAGTTCCTTTTAGCTGAACAATATGCGCAGGAGTGTTTCCGTCACCAACCTGAAAAGTCTTATAGGCTGACCAGATGGAATACTTGGTGCGGAGATTTCCGTCAATATAAAGCTTCAGGTCATTTCCTGAGGTATAATTGCAGTATCCATATAATACGGAATCCTGTTCAGGAGAAGTAACGGTCCAACTGTAGCCATCATTATTTTTCGTTTTTTCTGCCGTACATGTCTTATAGCATTGAACAAGATGTCCCACAATCCGGGAAAGCAGTGCATTCTGATATTCGAATATATTGTCTGCGTGAATCTCCGATGATATATCGTCAGAGGTTTTGTAGCCTAGTTCTAATGCATAGGGATTTTTGTAAATGTTTTTATTATTGTAACCTGTGTCATTCACTTTTTCATATCCGCTTTGCGTGAAGTCACCAAGAATATACTTGATTCCCAGGAGCGAATCGGAGGATAAGATAGGTTCACACCAGGTGATCAGGAGACGGTATACACTGTAGCCACATTTGTTATAAAAGGCCATGATATTACTATTGTATGTAGAACTGTAAGAAGATAACGGCATAAAACCGTATGCCAGTCCTTCGTTAAAATTTCCTTGGAAATGATCAGCATTGGTCCGCCAGCTGGATGTCTGTTCGGTCCGATAAAAGAGCGAATCGTCAAGCGTATGGAGATCCTGGACAGCCTGCTCCTGGGTAGTGGCATACTGATCATAGTCTGTAGCACTCACATAATATCCGTTTACGAAAGTCTGATAAGCTCCATAAAAAAGTTCTGAACAAGTAAAGATCATGCATAAAACAGCTACAATGTTATTTAAATGATGCTTCTTCAGGACAAAAGATGAAAGAAACACAGCTGCAATATAAAGGATAAAAAAGCTTATTACGAATGAGAAACGACAGTAATAGGAAGAAACAGTGCGGAAGCCATTCCAGATATTTTCCAGTGGGACAAAGGTGGCGCATAAAATAAAAAATAACAAATAACCAAGTGTCCACAATTTGGCCTTTAAATTTTGCTTACGACTGATAAAGAAACCGATTAGTGCGATCAGTGTGAGCGAACCACAAAATAGTGTCAGCCCCTGACCGGTATATGGTACAGTCAGGAAAAAGCACCCTTTGAAAATATCCTTCAGTCCTGCATGAAATCCAATAAACCAGCCTCCGGAAGTGTCAATTCCTTTTCCCTGAAGCAGATTTTTGATGACGGGAAGAAAGAAGAACATAGTAGTCAGTACACTGGAAACAGCAGTGATGCAATAAATAATAAAGCAGGAAAACTCCTTTTTTACAGCTGTCATAAATGAAAAATCATGTTTTTTCAGTGCTTCATATGTAAAATAGAAAAATGAAAACAGACAGATCATATAGGCGGTATACCAGTTGCTTATGATCGCAAAAACAACGGATAAATAAAGCAGGAGAGTTCTGCGTTCGGACAGAAGCTTCCATATGCCCAGCATCAGAATCGGCAGCCATATGACACCATCCAGCCACATGATGTTGCTTGCCTGACATAAATTGTATCCCATTAATCCATAGGAAACGGATAACAGCAGATTCCATATATATTTCATATCGCAAAAACGATACGATAAAAATACAGAAACAGTCAGACTGGCAGATGCCAGTTTTAAGACGGTGGCAATAGAGACAAAAAGAGGTATATTGTCTGTGAAGTACAAAAGCAGGTTAAATGGACTGGAAAGGTAATAAGCTGTCAGGCCGATTGCATTGTCACCCAGTGATTTGGAAAGGGAATAGCTCATGCTTGCCTGTCCATGAAGTACGCGATGCCACCAATGAAAGAAATCAATATATTGCAGTTCCATATCCCATTTAAATAAAGCATGATCACCAAAAGGATAAATTGCTCCAATATAGTATACAAGTATTAAAAGTACAGATGTAAGAGTAAAAGCAGAAATTGCTTTCAAAAGTTTTTGACTATTTTTCATGATAGATCCTCATTCATAAGTTGTTAAGTTATAGTATATTATTTCACATACAGCTTTTCAAGAAAAATGTAGTAAATGATAGAGGGGAGAGCTGAAATAGAAAAAGCTATGGACGAAATACTACAGAAACGATATAATGGACAGGCAGGAAAGCAATTAAATGAGTATAGTGGGAGACCAATCGATAATGGTAAAAGTATCAGTAATCATACCCGTATATAATGTCGAACCATATCTGAAACAGTGTATGGACAGTGTAGTTGGACAGACATTGAAAGATATTGAGATCATCTGTGTGGACGATGGTTCAACAGATGGTTCGCTTGATATATTGAGAGAGTATGCAGCAGAGGACAACCGTATCCAGATCATAGAGCAGAAGAATGCCGGAGCCGGGGCGGCCCGAAATAATGGTATGCGTCATGCGACAGGCAAGTATCTGTCCTTCCTGGATTCAGATGATTTTTTTGAGCCGAGAATGCTGGAAAAGGCATATGATCTGGCAGAAAAAGATCAGGCAGATTTTGTAGCATACAAATCAGACCAGTATCATACAGAGAAGAAACAGTTTGTTTCAGCAGACTGGGTGATCCATGAGAATGAGATTCCACCGTATCATCCATTTAATCACAGGCAGATGACAGGCAATGTGTTCAAAGTGTTTGTCGGATGGGCATGGGACAAACTCTTCCTCAAAGAATTTGTGGATAAACACCATCTGACATTTCAGGAGCAGCGGACCAGCAATGATTTGCTTTTTGTGTTCAGTGCAGTAGTTCTGGCAAAAAAAATATCCGTTGTACCGATGGTTCTTGCTCATCAGCGACGCGATGCCAAGGATTCTCTGTCTAAAACAAGAGAGTATTCCTGGGACTGCTTCTACCATGCACTGATGGCACTTCGTGACAGACTCAGAGAAGAAAATCTGTATAAGGAATTGGAAAAAGACTATATCAATTATGCACTTCATTTTTCTCTGTGGAATTATAATACCCTTTCTGAACCGACAAAAACAAAACTGAAAGACAAGCTGAGAGGAGAATGGTTCAGAGAACTCGGAATAGAAGGAAAGAGTAAAGATTATTTTTATAACAAACAGGAATTTGAACAGTACCTAAAGATTATGGGAAATATGAAAAAGGAAAATAAAACGATGGGATTCAAACAGAAATTAAAAAGGTTTTTACGTAAAATCGTTCCGGCAGGACGCACATATATAGATAAAAAATTTAAAGACCAGGAAAAATATATCAAAAAACAACTGAAAGAGCAGGAGAAACTCATCAAACTTCAACAGAAAAATATGCAGGAAATGCAGAAAAATCTGAAAGAGTATATTGAGCAGGAATTTGTGCGGAGAGAAAACTGGGCAAAGATGCCAGCAGAGATAAAACGTGTAGCAGACGGTCGCAAGATATGGGTGATCAAGTGTCCTGCTACGGAAGGCGAGGCAAAATTTTTCTGGGGTGACTACTATTATGCAGTTGCATTGCAGAAATATCTGGAACGTCAGAATATCTATGCAATTATCGATAATCGTCAGGACTGGGGCTGTGATGAAGATGCGGATGTAGTTCTTGTTCTGAGAGGAAAATATTTCTATCACCCGGATAGAAGAAATGAGAAATGTCTCTATATCATGTGGAATATCAGCCATCCGGATATGATTTCAAAAGCAGAATATGAATTATACGATGTTGTATGTGTCGGATCCAGACATATGGCAGAAGAACTGAAAGATAAGATCAGTGTTCCAGTCGTGCCGCTCCTACAATGTACCGATACAGAAATCTTTTGTCCGGAAGGAGAGACAAAGAAACAGTATAATGGACAGTATATCTTTATTGGCAGTACCAGAGGGGTTATGAGAGACTGTGTTTACTGGGCCGCTGAGGCTGGTGTCCCGCTTCATGTATGGGGAAGCGGCTGGTATGAGATGATGCCTGAACACAAAGAAGTGGTCGATGGAACTTTCATGCCGAATGAAAAACTTCCGGCACTGTACCGTTCGGCAAAAGTCACCCTCAATGATCACTGGAAGGATATGCTGGATAATCAAATTATCAACAATCGTATTTTTGATGCGCTTGCGTGTGGTTTGCCTGTGATTTCCGATGGTTGTGAGGAAATGAAAGAGATCTTCCCGGATGCAGTACTCTATTATGATACAAAAGAAGAATTTGATGCCTGCATCCAGAAAGTAGAAAATGACTATGAATCCGTAAAAGCCAAAGCAATGGAACAGTACGAAATGATCAAGAAGGAATATTCCTTTGAGAGAAGAGTAGAAGAACTGCTGGAGATTGCGGAAAAATATAAGAAATGAGAAAGAAATCCCCCTCATTGGAGAACATGATATGAAATACATGAAATTCTCCGGCGAGGGGGAAGTTTTTATTTGTTTATTGTTACAGAAGTTGTAGTTAATCTTGGATATAAAATAACATAAGAAATATCATCATAGTCTTCATATTCGTCAGCAACATCTTCATCAATAAAGTTATCTGCCTCTTCAGAAGAATCCTCATCCTCAGAATCATCCGCTGTTGCGTCGGCAGTGTTGCTTTCTGGAGAAACTGAAAGCAGATTAGCGTCTTCAGAAGGAACTATTTTTTTATAGTTGCCATTGAAAATTCCGTCTATAGTAACATTATCACCTGTAGCCGGGAGTGATGAGCCATCGGAATAACGATATTTCACATAAAACAAATTTTCTGTATTGTTTTCGGATACAATTAATTGGACATAACCTTTTTCGTAATTTGCAATTGCCTTCTGGACTGTACCAGACAGTGAATAAGATAAGTTACTGTATAAATAAGGATTATACAATATATCTGAGTACTCCATGCTTGGATTTTTGATGTTAAAACCAGAATATCCATTAACATCAGCGGCAAATATCAGAATAAAAGGAAGTGTGTTAGTTGACAATTCGTTATAAACACTTTTCGAATCCTTCGTAAGAGAATCTAATTCATCCCTCAAATCTGAATCAGATAGAGTATCTATATTTGTGGGAACATCTGTGATTAACAGTGAGCGTCCCAATTCCTTTTTAAGTGAATCCAAGGAATCCTGTTTTTGCAGATAACCGTAAGCAGTAACTTCATCACCAATTTTCAGATTAGGGACAATTCCCTGATTAAATTTATTGGTTGAACTGTTAAGATAAGTCAAAACATATGGATGATTTTGCCTGTCTATTAATATGACAAAGCAATTACTTGCAGTTGAAAATACTGCGGATACAGTGCCGATTATTTTCTGCGGAGAGTCTGGAAAATCAGTACCCAACAGCATATTATAATCAGCATCAACGCTTTTTTCTTTTAATGAACTGACAGTGCGCATCTGATAATAAAAATCATATCCGGTTAATTGATCGGGTGAACTGTATTCTGAAATACGACCATACGGCTTGCCATCTGAATAAGAGCAGGTTGTGTAAGAGCCATCTGAGTAAACAGTCTGAACAGAACCGTTCAATTTTCCCTTTTTCCATTTTCCTTTTACAGAAAAATTATTTTCACTGTCGTTCACAGAAAAAGTACCTTCTCCGGATGGAATATCATCTTCTAAGTCACCGGAATATGTGCCATCGTAAGCCTGGTTGTTAATGCTGAGAGTCAGATCAGCTGTGGCAGCAGCAACCGAGCTGACTGAGGTTGACAGAAGTGTGGACCATAAAACCAATCCAGAACAAAGTAAATTTATTTTCTTTGATAACATAATCTATGCTCCTAAATAGTATTTTGGTATATTGTAATATTCTACTACTGTCTCTTATACACATCTCCGAGCCCACGAGACGCTCATGAATCTC
>ERZ1026966.173-NODE-173-length-34976-cov-5.328656_pt1 | contig 34976 bp, 23 predicted proteins | sample MGYA00519296_ERZ1026966 | MGnify/ENA primary metagenome ERZ1026966 (study PRJEB26926, sample SAMN06164478) | human gut metagenome | biome: ENVO:00009003; feature: ENVO:2100002; material: ENVO:00002003 | host: Homo sapiens | place: USA | collected 2012 ... | reverse complement strand
CATATATATCGGTTATAATTGTAGAACATCTTGAAATGATTAAATAATCTTAAAATGGATACCAAACGGTTACAGAGCGTTATTTTTGTATCTGGTTAATCAGACTGAATTATGGAAGTAGTAACAGCAAGAGAGTTTAGAGCCAATCAGGGGAAATTTCTGACGGCCGCACGGAACGGGCAATCGGTTTTGCTTACATCCCGCTATGGCAATTTTAAAATCGTTCCGGTATCTTCAGAAGACCATATAGTGGAAAGAGATATGCGGGAAGCATACGCCGAGGTCCAGGCTCATATTGAAGGAAGAATAGACTTGCCGCGTGCGGATGATATCGTATTCTGATGGAAGTAATAGCAACGACACCATTTATACGCAGCGCGAAACCGCTGGCTAAAAAGTATTGTGGTTTCAATGCGGATTACCAGGATTTTGTATTCAATCACCTGTTGAGTACGGGTGACAACATCAATGGAGTCAAGGCTTTGATTAAAAATAATCGAATATGTTGATGGCGAGGTCGTCGCCATTCCAGTCGCCTGTTTAGGGGTGTCCTAAATTTGGGGACAGAAACGGCAAAAAGTGTCCTAAAATTTAGGACACAATGGATAAGCAGTAGATTTTCAATGCAATGGTGTCGTTATGGCCTTATTTGAGGAGGGCGGTTAGCTGGTTGCGGGGTACGTCGGGGAGTTTGGCGGAGAGGGTGTCAACAAGGAAATCGAAGGATTCGGAGGGCGTTCGGTCCGTCTCACGGAATGAGCGTTCGAACCAGATTTCGGGCGTGGAATAAACGGCGACGCCCCAGCCGTAACGGTCTCCTCGCGCCGTCAGTTTGTATTCGAAATCGGCAATCAACAGCCATCCTCCCATCTGCAGACGTTGCAAGGGTCCCTCGATGCTATGGCGTTTGGGTTTGACGTATTCCATCGCTTCCACAAGGTCTTCGGGTTTTCGTTTGTGCGAGGGGGTGCCGAAAATGATACGTTTGAGTTCGGTTGATGACAGTCCTTCGTTTTCGCGGATTATGTCAAGGATTATTTGCTCTGTCGAGTCAGGCTTGACAGGATAGGCCGCTCTCCGGTAATTCAGAAAGTCGGGCAGCAGATCCAACGACACGAAGCCGGCCTTGCGGTTGAAGAATTTGCCGTAGGCAGTGGTCTGTTCCTGAATCACGGGACCCTTCCATTCCCAGCACCCGTAATCGTCGCGCGTCTCGCCGAACAGCATGCCGGGAGCCGCCATTTCCTGTATGGAGAATCCCGGTATTCCGTTGGCAAAGAAAGGGAGCATTCCGAAACGAAGCGCCGCCCCCTCCAGTTGCTCTTTACTTGCTATCAAGTTTCCCATTAACAGCGTTAACTATATTTGAACCGTGATACAGAATCATAATTCACCTCCGGATCTGCGACAATATGTCGCCACGCTGTCAACGGCTTCATTGAAATCAAGCGTATGGATTATTCCATAATTTTTCTCTATAAAAGATATTCCCTTATGATGCCGAATATAGTTATACGCCTGCTTGTCCGAAAGTCCGAACTTGCGGCCAAACTCATTCACCAAGGCGATGATATATTCAAATATGTCGCGAATCTCATATTTCATAGTAAATATGGCTATATCTCTTATCCCGACAAAGTTATAATAAATTTATGGATAATACAAGAATGGCAAGACTGTGCATGAAATATAACTGCAAATTATTTCGTGGAAAAACTGTTAAAAAAGTTGTGGAGAAACTAAAAATGCGTTAATTTTGCGTCGCGTTGACCGCAATGATTTAGATCAGCAAATTCTTTAAACCGGCAACAATAGCGTGACAATGGCAGGATTTATGCGTGACACGAGGATGGAAAGACCGATACCATTGAGGATATTGGTCTTGATGTCGTGTCTGTTGGTCGCCATAGTCAGTGTCCGGGCATCCGACCGCGATTCTTTGCTGAAAGTGCTGGATCGGGAACTGACCCAATACAAAACATTACAGAACAATAAGGAACGGTATATCTCCGGTCTCCGCAACAGATACATCAACGCAACGGATATCGTAACGCGTTTCTCCCTGTGTCACGAACTCTATCAGGAATACAAGAATTTCCAGTACGATTCGGCTTTCAGTTATGCCAACAGAATGTATGACATAGCTGTAAGCGGCAATTCGGACAGCTGGAAACTCGAGACTGCCAGGATTGCCTTGATGGAGTGCTACAATTCGGTAGGGCTGTTCAAGGAGGCGGACGAGATGCTGCGTAATATCGAGGGAAAAAACATACCTAAGGAGAGCCTCGCGGATTTCTATAAAATCTGCACTCGGTATTACAGCAACATGAATTCATACGCCGGCCCCGAGTCGCCGTTAGGTCACAAATATCTCGACTCGTTGGCAAGCTACAACGATAAGATACTTGCCATATCTCCACCTGACAGTTATGACTATGCGTCTGCGCTGATCACGAAGCGTGATCTTGCCGATGTACCCTGGTTGGAACTCGCTGACATGTATGCCTCGTTGCCCGACCGGTTCAAGATAGACGATCATGAACTGGCAGTGATACATTCGCAGGCGGGCCGCGCATATATCGGAGCCGGGAAGATGGACTTAGCGGTGAAGCATCTTGCCCTGTCTGCCATCCACGACATACGTAGTTGCACGCGCGAGACTACCGCAGCCAAGGATCTGGCAACCATAATGCATACGGAGGGCCAGCTGGACCGGGCCAACAGTTACATACACCATGCGCTTGAAGATGCGCGTGCGTTCAATTCCAGAATACGTCTGATAGAGATAAACAGCGTGCTGCCTACAATAGAGACGACGCGCTACGGCCATATCACGGCGCGTGTGTACCAGCTTGTGATTGTGGTGATAGTGGTGGTCGGACTGTTCATCCTGTCGCTGTGGCTGTTCTTCAAGCTGAGGCGCAGGAACCGCGTGTTGGCCGAATCGCACGAGGTGATACGCCGCAAGACCGAAGAATTGGAAATCAGCAACAAGGCGCTGCAGGACCTTAACCGGCGTCTTAAAGAGACAGGCGAGATCAAGGACCAATACATCATCCAGTCCTTGATCGGCAACACTGACTTTGTCGGCGAAGTGGAGGGGAGCGTAAAGCGGGCTTTGGCCAAACTAAAGGCGCGTCAATACGACGAAGTGTCAAGGATTCTGCACGAAACCGGCACCAAGAACGAGCGCGAGCGCATGTATTCATCATTCGACAGCGCGTTTCTGAAATTGTTCCCCAACTTCCCCGAAGAATTCAACGCCCTGTTCCCCGAAGATGAACGCATGGAAATAGACGAGCGCAAGGGGCTTCCGACCGAGGTCAGGATATACGCCCTGATGCGACTCGGTATCGACAATGCCGCCGAAGTGGCGAATTATCTGAATCTGTCCGTAAATACGGTCTACGTCTACAAGACCAAACTGAAATCAAAATCCATCGTGTCGAAAGATGATTTCGACAAATGCGTGATGCGCATACCCAAGCCTTAGATTACGGGGTTAAATCGGTCTTAAAATAACTATTCCCGGTCTTAATAAATACATCCGGGCCGTGATTGCACAGGGCTGATAATCAGTTTGTAAATTCCTGATAACATCTTAATTTTGATTTAATGCGCTTGTCAGAATCAGGCGCATGGCTAATTTTGCGATATCAACATTCGGACGGAATATAAACAACATAAAATACCATAAAACTTAACTTTTCATGAAACACAGATTGCAGAAAATTCTGACGCTGCTGCTTGTGACGGCAGCGGGTTGTTTTTCGGCATACGCTCATGACGTGAAGGGCACGGTGGTCTCGGCCACCGACGGCGAGCCGCTGATAGGCGCCACTGTCCTGGTCAAGGGTAATGCCGCGAAAAGCTCTGTTACGGATGTCGACGGCGGTTTCTCGCTGTCAGGAATCCCGGCGGACGCGAAACTCGAAGTGAGATATGTCGGCTTCTCCTCAAAGGAAGTAAGCGTGAAGGGACAGTCCACTCTTAAGGTAGAGCTTGCCGAGGACTCCGAAGTGCTGAACGAAGTCGTAGTGATCGGTTACGGCACGATGGACAAGAAGGAACTTACATCGGCCATCTCTCATGTCAGCGAGAAGGACTTCCTGAAGGCCTCGTCGGTCGACCCGTCGATGATGATTCAGGGCAAGGTTCCCGGCGTGTCCATCACCAACACCGGTGCGGGCGACCCCAACAACCAGGCCAGCATCCAGATCCGCGGCGTCAGTTCGCGTGCGGCAGGCCTCGGTCCCCTCATCGTGATTGACGGCGTGGCCGGAGGCAACCTCACCAACATCAACCCCAACGACATCGCATCGTTCGACATCCTGAAGGACGGCGCCGCTTCCGCAATATACGGAACGCGCGGATCCAACGGCGTGATACTGGTCACCACCAAAAAGGGCGCCCGTGACGGAGCCGTGCACACCACATATACGGGCAACGTGTCGGCCAATGTGGCCACGCACGACCTGAAGATGCTGGACGCCGACATGTACCGCGTGTACCGTGCCGACCAGTACAACGGCAACGACCTCGGCGGCAACGACGACTGGCTGGGGGCCGTGACGCGCACCGGATGGAGCACTCAGCACACTCTGACCATCAACGGCGGATCGGAACGCACCAACTACCGCGCCACGGTCGACTTCAAGAACGCCGACGGTATCGACAAATACTCCAACCGTCAGGAGTACGGCGCACGCGCCTCGATAAACCATACCACCAAGGGAGGTCTGTTCACATTCAACGTCAACATCGCGCCCCGACTCATCAACCGCAAGATTGCGTCGTGGGATGTGTTCAGAAACGCACTGGAAATCAACCCCACCACGCCCATCATGGACGAGGAGAACCCCGGCCGTTACACCGCCATCATCGGACAGGCCGCAGGTTACAACCCCGTGGAACTGATCAATCTGGAGAAAAACAAGGCCGAGACCAAGCTTCTGGACTGGGACGGCACCGTCAAGCTGAATCTGCTGCCCCTGTTCTTCAAGGACGGCAAGGACTGGGGCAACAGCACCCTTTCCACACAGGTTACCTTCGCAGGACACGAAAGCTCCAACTTCAACTACTGGTTCCGACCCTCCACTTCCACTCAGGCCATAGCCAACGGTTATGACGGCGAGGCAAGCCGCAGCTACAACAAGAACTCGCAGCAGATTCTGGAATGGCTGGCCAACTACTCGGGCCGTTTCGGCGACCACAATGTGCGCCTGATGTTGGGTTATTCCTACCAGTACATCAAGAATTCCGGAATGAGCGCCGACAACAAGGACTTCGCCAACGACGGACTCGGCGCCGACAACCTCGGCAACGGCCAGTGGGCCGTGGAGGAGGGCAACATCGGCATGGGTTCGTACATGAACGACTCGAAACTGATTGCATTCTTCGGCCGTGTAAGTTATGATTACAAGGGCAAGTACCTGATGACCGCATCGCTGCGTCATGAGGGCAGCTCCAAGTTCGGTAAGAACAACAAGTGGGGTAACTTCCCCGCCGTCTCGCTGGGATGGCGCATCAGTCAGGAATCCTTCATGGAGGGAGCGGCCGGATGGCTGAACGACCTGAAGATCCGAGGCGACTACGGCGAGACAGGTAACCAGGACTTCGATTCCTACCGCTCGCTGGCCACCATGACAGGCTTCGGCTATGTCTACTACCAGGGCAAGTGGATTCAGGTCTGGGGCCCGGCACGTAACGTGAACGCCAACCTGAAGTGGGAGAAGGCCAAGAACTGGAATGTCGGCATCGACTTCTCGCTGTTCGACAACAAGCTGGTCGGCTCCATCAACTACTACAGCCGCCGCCAGCAAGACCTGCTGGGCGACTACAACGTACCCGTGCCTCCGTACCTGCACGGCACAACGTTCGTGAACGTGGGTACGATGAAGAACTCCGGCGTCGAGATCGACCTGACCTACAACGCCATCCGCACCAAGGACTGGGACCTGAGCTTCAACTTCATCGGCGCCACCTGCGACAATAAGTTCGTGTCGTTCAGCAACGGACAGTACGTAGGCCAGGACTACTATGACGTGTGCGGCACCTCCGACCCGTATCCCATGCACACCCTGCAGCGCATCCAGGCCGGACATAGAATCGGTAACTTCTACATGTACAAGTACGCCGGCATCGACAAGGACGGCAACTTCGTGGTCTACGACAAGAAGGGCAACATGATCCCGGCCTCCGAAGCCACCGACGACGACAAGCGCATCGTGGGCAACGGACTTCCCAAGTTCAACGCATCGCTGACCGGTAACCTGCGCTGGCGCAACTGGGACCTCTCGGTATTCTTCCGCGGAGCGTTCGGTTTCGACATCTTCAATACGCAGGACTTCTACTACGGCACCCAGGGCTTCACCGGCAACGTGCTGCAGAAGGCATACACCAAGAACAAGGACATCAAGGGCCAGCAGGTGGTCAGCGACTACTATCTGGAGAAGGGCGACTACGTGAAGCTCGACATGGTGTCCTTGGGATACACGTGGAAGGTGAACGCACGCTTCCTCGACGAGCTGCGAGTGGATTTCACGGCACGCAACCTGGCCACCTTCACCCGTTACAGCGGCATCGACCCGGCATCGGTACAGGTCAACGGACTCGAACCCGGCGCCACCGGCTCGCGCACATATTATCCTTCATGCCGTCAGTTCCTGCTCGGACTGCGCCTCAGCTTCTGACGCCAACGGACAGCAGATGATCAATAACTTAGTAAACAGACAACAGGTTATGAATTATATAAAGAATATGGCTCTGGCCGGTGCCGCGCTTATGCTTGCCGGCTGCACCAATCTGGACGAGACCGTCTACGATCAGGTGATGAGCGACAACTATTATAATACCAAGATGGACGTGGTGCGTGCGGTGAACCGTCCGTTCGAGCACGCCTTCTGGACAGTGCAGAGCCGCATGCCGCTCAACGAGTTGTCCGGCGACCAGATCATCACGCCCACGCGCGATTCATGGTGGTACGACGGCGGCAAGTGGGAGAAGTTCCACTACCACACCTGGGACGCCGAGGCCGACTACCTTGATCAGGAATGGGACGGCAGCTTCACCGGCATCATGCAGTGCAACTACGTGATCAACGACCTTGACCGCCTGGACGGCACGAAGCTCGGTTTTACGCAGGCCGAATTCGACTCCATGAAGCAGCAGTGCCGCGTGATGCGCGCCTACTTCTATCTGCGTCTGCTTGACATGTTCCGCAACGTGCCGTTTTATACGTCAATCGATCCCGATTCGTCCGACGGCAAGCAGATCACTCCCGCCGAACTGTTCAAGTTCATCGAGACCGAACTGACCGAGTCGCTGGCGCTGATAGGCCAGAAGCAGGGCTCCGGCGGCAACCAGGGCAACCAGGGACAATGGAACCAGGGTGGAGTGGCCGCGCTGCTCGTACGTCTCTACCTGAACGCAGAGGTATATATCGGCGAGGCTCACTATGCCGACGCGGCCCGCATTGCTCAGAACCTGATAAACGGCGACTACGGCTTCTATAAGGTAGCCGGCCGCTGGGACGAGGCCTTCGACTGGAACAACGAGACCTCCGACGAGGTGATATTCGGTTTCTCCGGATCCGAGAGCTATACCTTCTGGCACTACAAGGGCGACACGTACTGGTGGAGCGTACCGCAGCAGATGGAATACTACGTCAACGACTCCAAGTGTGACGGCGGCGACCACAACTGCAAGTACGCCCTCACTCCGAGCCACGACCTTAACGGCAAAATCTACTCATATACACTCGGCAACACGGTCGAGAAATTCCGCAAATATCCTTCGGACGAGCGTCTGAAGCTGTACCGCAATCTCGGCAACAACAAGCGCGAGGGGATGATGCTGTTCGGTTCGCTCGATGTGGTGAAGGACGGCAAGAAGGGTAAGATGACATCCCCCGACGGCAGCTATGAGCTGTACATCCGCGACGCCGTGGGACAGTTCAAGGGACTGCGCCCCAGCCAGTGGCCCGCCAACAAGACCAGCAACCTCCGTTCGGGCGACCATCAGTCGGGCTATCACTTCGTGAAGTATCCCCTCTACAGCGACGAGGAGACAGGCTGCATGGAGTCCGACTATTGCGAGATCCGTCTGCCGGAAATAATTTATGCCTTGGCCGAATGCAAGTTCCGCGAGGGATCGGTGAACGAGGCCGGAATGCTGCTGAACAGCGTGCGCAAGCGCAACTATCCCGAAAGCGACTGGCAGGAAGTGCTGTACGCTCCCGAAGGCAAAGTTACGCTGACCGAACAGGAACTCCTGGACGAATGGGGACGCGAGTTCCTGGCCGAAGGACGCCGCCGCATCGACTTGATACGTTTCGGCCGCTTCAACACCTCGGCATGGTGGGACAAGCAGCCCGACAGCGACGACCACACCAAGATCTATCCCATTCCCCGCAAGGCTCTGGACACCAACCACAACCTGGTGCAGAACCCCGGCTATTGATCAATTAATTCCAACAGATTAACAGGAAACAGAAATGCGAATATTAAATAAAGCCTTGTCATTACTGGCCATAGGAAGCATGACGCTGCTGGCCGGCTGCGACGCAGAGAAGGATCTGCGCCTGGTGGAGATACCGGAGAAGGACATCGCGTACGAGCAACTGTACATATTGGGCTACAGCGTGCAGCAGTATGTGGACGGCGATCCGTTCGTGTCGAACACCGCCGTGCCCATGGACCCCACGGACGATCCCAACGTCTTCACCAAGCGAGTGGAGATGTACTATTACAAGGACAACAAGCAGTTCAAGTTCTGTGACGCACAGGACGACTGGAACAAGATCCACTACATCGTGCCCGAGTCGGGCGTGGTTGACGGCACGGCGTATGCATACGTCGAGGTGGGCGAGAACGCCAACCGCGGAGCCGTCTGCTCGGAAGGCGCCGGCAACCTGCGCGACAACTTCTGGGGCATCAGGGAAGGCGAGGACGGCGTCTATGACGTGACCATCAACGGCAAGACCCTCGACATCTCGGTCGTGCTGGTGGAGAAGAAGGAACAGCCCTTCGCACCCGAGGAACTGTATATGGTGGGAGACGGCACTACCGCCGGCTGGAACATCTCGTCGCCCGTGCCGATGGAGATGACGTCGCCCCAGGTGTTCGAATACACCGGTCCGCTGTATGCCGGCGAGCTGAAGTGCCCCATGCAGGTCAGCGACAAGTGGGAGGCTCCATTCATCATGCCTGCCGTACACGAAACCAAGATCAACCGTAACGGCGTGGAAGCTCCCGAGTGTGAATACGTTCCCACCGGCAATCCCGACTCCAAATGGCGCATCGAGGAGGAGGGTACATACCACCTGACCATCGACTGCTCCAAGGGCAAGAACGAGATAACGATAGCAGCGGAGTACCTCGGAGAGATAGTGCGCGGCCCGGAACTCTACATGCTCGGCAATGCCGCCGCATCGTTCGATTCAAATAATCCGTTGGCAATGGATTATGACGATGCCACCGGTACATTCAGCTGGGAAGGCCCCATTTACTTCGCCGACAAGAACGCCACGACGCAGAACGCCAACAAGCAGTTCAAGTTCGTGAGCCGTCCGGGCAACTGGGATGCCGTAGACTACTACATTCCGGAGAAGGCCTCGGCCGACGGATATATCGGCGTGATAGGCGAAGGCACACACAAGATGAAGACCTGCACATGGAAGAACGGCTCTACAGGCATCGACGCCTTCTGGGGCATCGCCTCCGGCAAGGACGGCGTGTACCGCATCGAAGTGAACCTCGACGCCATGACGTTCACCTTCACACGCACAGGTGACGCCGAGCCGCAGCCTGAACCCGAACTCGAGACGGAACTCTACATGCAGGGCGTGGCCGGACGCTCGGGATGCGATTCCAACAATCCCGGCGTTCAGATGGCCCGCGTGGGCGACACCCATACATTCACCTGGGACGGCGAACTATACAACACCGAGGAGGAAGGCAACCGCCAGTTCAATTTCATTACCTCCAAGGGCAACTGGGACGCCGTATATTTTATCGTTCCGGAGAACGGCGACAGCGACCAGTACCGCGAATTAGTGGAGGACGGCCGGACCTATAAGATGAAGCGCATCAAGGGAGCCGGCCAGCCTCTGAGCGCATCGTGGGGCATCGCTAAGGAGAACAACGGCCGTTACCACATCGAGGCCAACCTCGAGACAATGGAACTGAAGGTGACCAGACTCGACGGCACAACTGACAAACGAATCAAATCTAACAGACGCATAAGATGAAGACATCACACACACTGGCCGCGGCCGCGCTGATAGCGTCGGCGTTCACGGCAACCGCTCAGGAGCTTCCTGAGAACCTGTATCTGATCGGCGACGCCACCGCCGCCGGATGGAACTGCAACGCTCCGGTCAAGATGCAGAAGGTGAACGACTATGAGTTCACCTACACGGGCGAACTGACCAAAGGGGAGTTCAAGCTGCCTTGGGTAGTGGGCGGCGACATGTGGGGCAGCAACACCTTCATGCCTATGGAAGCAGGAACGAAGGTGACCAAGGCCGGCCTGAAAAACAACGAGAGCTATCTGACACACAACGGGCAGCCCGACCAGAAATGGGTGGTGGAGGACGCCGGCGTTTACACGCTCACGTTCCGGATTGACAGGGACGACACCAATTTCGGCACCCTGGACGCCACATACGTCAGCGAGCTTCCCAAGAGCATATTCATGCTCGGCGCAGCCACCGACAGCTGGGATTCCAATTCCGCCACGCCCGTATATGAGAAAGACGGAAAATATGTATGGACCGGTGCTTTGAACTATTATGACGAGGACAAGCTGGTGAAATTCTGCATGACACGCGGCGCATGGGACCAGGTTACTTTCATGGTTCCTGACGAGGTGAACCTTAACGGTAACGTGCTGCAGATAGAAGCCGGTAAGACCTACACTTACCAGGAGTCGGCCGAGACCGAATCCGGCGCGCTGAAGGACTGGTTCTGGGGCATCAGGGAAGGTCAGTCGGGGGAATACGAGATCACGGTAGACACCGATGCCAAGACCGTATCGTTCAAGCTGCTTAAGAGCTATGCCTTCGACAAGGACAACGTGACCGAACTTTACATGTTGGGTCTTGTGGCCGAAAGCTTCGACTCGAACCATCCGCTGCCCATGACATCGCTTGGCAACGGCAAGTTCCGCTGGAGCGGCGAGATCGACTACGCTACGACCGACGGCGACGAGCAGCACGCCAACAAGCAGTTCAAGTTCGTCACCCCGAAGGGAGACTGGAACAAGGTATATTACTTAGTTCCCACCGGGGCTGAGGCCGATGGCTTCATTCAGGAAGTGGAGCCGGGTTCCTATCCCGTGAAGATGACCACGTGGACGGACGGCAAGAGCGGTGTGGACGCATTCTTCGGAGTGAAGGAAGGCACGAAGGGTGAATTCACCATCACCGTAGACGTTCCCAACCTCACGTTTGAGCTCACATCCGGCATATCGGGTATCGAGACCGTCAAGGCTGCCGATTTCTCTGCCATGATTTCCGGCGACATCCTGACGGTAAACGGTGTGGAAGGCGAGGTAGCCCTCTATGACGTGGCAGGCCGCAAGGTGCTGGGCACCATAGCAGGCACGACCGACGTTTCCGGCGTGGCCGACGGAATTTACGTAGTGACCACTGCCAAGGGCAGCGTGAAGATCTACAAGAAGTAACCTTAATCTTAAATCTATATGACCTATATGACAATGAAAGCGATAAAGAATATACTTGCAGGTTTGGCAGTAGCGGTTGCCTCCACAGCCGGATATGCTTACGACATGCCCGCGCATCTATATCTGGTAGGAGACGGTACGCCGGCAGGATGGAATTCCGGAAGTCCGCTTCCGATGGTCAAAGAAGAGGGCAACAAGTTCTCTTGGGAAGGGAATCTGTATGCATCCGGCGACAGGGAACTGAAATTTCTTGGTCAGAAGGGCTGGGGCCCGGTGGCCATATATGCTCAGGCGAATAGCACGGAGATAACTACGGATGCCGAGCAGTCGTTCACTGTAGTTTATGGCGGCGATGATAACAAATGGAAAGTGGGGCAGAACGGTTATTACCGTCTGACATTGACACTTGATCCTGCTAAGCCTGAGTCTGAAGCCGGTACGCTGACAGTGAACTATCTCGGTGAATCGAAGCCGGAAATCTACATGCTCGGTATGGTGCCTGACAGGTGGGGAAATTCATCCGAAGGCATAGCCATATTCGGTGAGAATGGAATATACTCCTGGACCGGCGACATCTACTATTATGGCGACGATAAGCAGCTCAAGTTCGCTCTGACCAAGGGCGAATGGAACGCTGTGACTTATCTGGTGCCGACAGAGGTTAACCTTAACGGCAATGTGCAGCAGGTAGAGCCCGGCACATACGCCTATCAGGAGTCTCGCGAGGATAGCGGAGGCCTGAAAGATTGGTTCTGGGGTATCATGCAGGATAAGTCCGGTCAATACAAAGTGACCGTGAACACGAACGACAAGACCGTCAATCTGGAGTTGCTGAAGCTCTATTCGTTTGACAAGGACAACACCACGGAGTTGTACCTTCAGGGCCTTGCCTCCAATAGCTTCGATTCGAACAACCTGACTCCCATGACATCCCTGGGAGACGGTAAATTCCAATGGAAAGGCAAACTGGATTATAATACGGAAGATGGCGACTCCAATCATAAGAACAAACAGTTCAAGTTCGTAACCCGTCTTGCAGACTGGAACAAGACCTGCTATCTGATTCCCAGCTCGGCGGCAAGCGACGGCGACATTCAGGAACTGGAACCCGGTGAGCATGACATGAAGATGACTACCTGGATGGACGGTCACTCAGGCGTTGACGGCTATTTCGGACTGAAACCGAATATGAGCGGCAACTACATCCTTACTGCCGATGTGCCTAACATGAAGGTGAAACTGGAGGAGGATACCGATACCGGTGTCGAGGCGATTGCCGTCGAATCCGAAGACGTCGAGGAGGCATACGACCTGAACGGAGTGAAGGTGAACCTTCAGAATGCACCTGCAGGCGTGTACATCGTCCGCAAGGGAGGCGCGGCCAAGAAGGTGATGATCAAATGAAGAATCCGAGAGTATTGTTGATAACGGCAGCCCTGATCCTTGCATCGTCGGTGACTGTGCAGGGACGGGACAGCCGGTACACCCGCCAGGGTACGGCTCCGCTGTACTGGATGGCATACGAACAATGCTTTGTCGAAGACCGCGCCCTCGATGAGTCCCGCTGGCGTGACAACCTCGACTGGGTAGCCGGGAATCTGTTGCCGTACGGCTACGACATGGTCTGCACCGATGGATGGATCGAAGGCGCACAGACCGTGGATGACAACGGCTATATCACAAGCTACAATTCCGGCTGGGGCCAGGGATTCAAGTTCTATGTCTCGCTGGCCAGGCGCAAGGGCCTCCGTTCGGGCGTCTACTACAACCCGCTGTGGATGTCACGCGCCGCATACGACAGGAACGCCAAGGTAAAAGGCACCCAGTACACCACACGTCAGATAAAGGGCAACAAGAACTTTAACGACGCGATATATTGGGTGGATACCGACCTCCCCGGCTCCGAGCAGTGGGTGAAGGGTTATGTGCGTCATTTCATCGACCTCGGGTTTGATTTCCTGCGTGTTGATTTCCTGAACTGGTACGAGAACGACTACGGCACCATCCGTTACCGCCGCGCCCTGAAATGGATCATGGAGGAGGCCGGCGACGAGATCATGGTGTCGCTGGTGATGCCCAACAGTTACGATCACGCCAGGACCGAGCGCGAATACGGCGACATGTTCCGCATATCGGAGGATGTGTTCGGTGGCGGATTCGACTTCGTGAGCCAGCGTCGCCGCGGACAGTGGCAGAACGGCTGGGCCAACTGGGGCAACCTGTTCGACGGATTCCTGGACTTCAGCGACATCGACCGCAAGGAGATAATGATGGACGGCGATTTCGTACGCCTCAACACCGCGAAGTCCGATTATGAGAAGGAATTCTGGATCACGCTGCTCGTGATGGCCGGGTCGCCGATAGCCGCGGCCGACCAGCATGACACGGCAGGCGACAACCTGAAGTTCTATCAGAACCGGCAACTGCTTTCGCTGGTGAAGGAAGGTTTCCACGGCAAGCCGTTGAGCCGAGACATGAATGATGTCGGATCGTCGCACTGGATTGGCGATTGCGCCAACGGCGACAAGGTGCTGGCTCTGTTCAACCGCGAGGAGAACGCCACGGCGCGTACGCTCAGCCTCGGCGAGCTGGGTCTGACAGGCAAACCCTACTACACCGACCTGTGGCGCGGTACGGAAGTCAAGACCGAAGGCGATGAACTGAAGGTGCGACTTGGCGCCCACGCCTGCAAGGTGTACCGGTTCTCAGATCGGCCCGATGGTTCGTCGGTGACGGAAATACGGATGCCGGACGACGGATGCAGGGAATTCTTCGACATGAACGGATGCAGAATGAACGTGGAGACCGCAGACGGACTTCCTTCGGGAGTGTATGTGGTGCGTCAGGGCGGCAAGACGTTCAAGATTGTGAAATAATATAATACTTAAGAAAACTAAACCGAGATATGAAACTCAATTATATATTGGCAGCGGGACTATTGGCGGCGACAGCCATGTCGCTGACGGCCCGCGACTCGAAATATACCAGACGCGGTGCCGGCCCGATGTACTGGATGGCATACGAGGAGTGCTTCGTTACGGACCGCGCTCTGTCCGAGGCAAGATACAAGATGAACGTGGACTGGGTGGCCGACAACTTCAAGGAGTACGGATTCGACATGATCTGTACTGACGGCTGGATCGAGCAGGGTCAGACCGTGAACCGTTACGGCTACATCACCAAATATGCCTCCGACTGGCAGAACGACTGGGCCTATTGGATTGACTACAACCGTTCCAAGGGACTCAAGAGCGGCATCTATTACAATCCTTTCTGGATGACCCGCGCCGCATACGACCGCAACCTTCCCGTGAAGGGAACGCAGAAAAACGCACAGGACATAGCGGGTTCCACCAAGTTCAACGACTTCATCTACTGGGTGGATGCCGAGAAGGAAGGTGCCGAGCAATGGGTGAAGGGCTATGTGCAGCATTTCATAGAGCTGGGATTCGACTTCCTGCGCGTGGACTTCGTGAACTGGTATGAGAACGCCTACGGACGTGAATCGTACATAAAGATGCTGAAGTGGATCTCGGAGGCCTGCGGCGACAAGATCACGTTTAGCCTCGTGATGCCCAACTGCTTCGACCATGCCGCCGAGGAGATGAAATACTGCGACGTGATGCGAATATCCGAGGATGTGTTCGGCGGAGGCTTTGACTTCGTGAGCGGGCGTCGTCGCGGCGTGTACCAGGAAGGCTGGGCCAACTGGGGCAACGCGTTCGACGGATTCATAGGCTTCAGCGACGTGGCGGGCCGCGGCCAGTTCATAATGGACGGCGACTTTATCCGCCTCAACACCGCCGAAAGCGACAGCGAGCGTCAGTTCTGGGTATCGCTGATGGCCATCACCGGTTCGCCGATAGCCATCGCCGATCAGTACGACACCATCGGCGAGAACGCACATTTCTATCAGAACGAGGAAATATTGGCTTTGAACAAGGCCGGCTTCGCCGCCCGTCCCCTGTCGATGAACTGCGGACAGTCGCGCAGCTCCATCTGGGTTGGACAGTTGCCCGACGGTGACTGGGTGGCCGGCATGTTCAACCGCGAGGACAGCGAGCAGACCATGACTGTAAGCTTCAGTAAGGATCTCGGTTTCGCCAAGGGCACCAAGGCTATGGTCCGTGACATGTGGCGCCGCGCCGATCTCGGCGAGCAGGAGGATATGTACCGGGTGTCGCTGCAGCCGCATTCGTGTGTGGTGGTCAGGATCAAGAATCCCGTCAAGAGATATCAATGCGAAGTCGCAGGTACCTGCGGAGGTGCGAAGATTGTAATGTAATACCCTGAAAGATATGAAAAAGTATATATTATTAATTGTGTTCATCGCAATGGCCTGGTTGATGAGCTCGTGCCGTAACGACTGGACCATCAAGGATATGCCGCCGGTGCCTGAAAAGGCAGACGGAGCGGGTTATGTGACGGGTCTCGAAACCGAAGGCGCCGCTGTCATCATACCGGTAGAGGCCGCGTCGGCAGGCCCCCGTACCATCGTGGTGCGCGGACGCGCCACCGAGGACGGCACCCCCGGCACGGGAAGCATCTCGTGTGGGTCCGCTTCCGCACAGGTCACTTTCAGCCAGGCTTATACCTGGTCGGACTGCGAGGTGACTCTGGATCTTGAAGCCGGTGTTAACGATGTGGTCATTTCCGGCAAGGACGGGAACGGACTGTTCCAGGTAGATTACATTGAGGTTAGGTAAGATCTGATTGGTTAAAGACCTTATAGGTTATGGTTAAAAGGTTAATATTGTTACTGCTGACGTGTGTGGCGGCTGTTGATATGGCAGCAGCCCCGCGCCGACAGGTGTGCTCGCCCGACGGCCGCATCGAGGTGGGCGTGGACGTGGATAAGGCGGGACGCCTCTATTACCACGTCAACCGTGACGGCAAGCCCGTGCTGCTGAAGTCGCGGCTTGGAATCAAGGTGCGCAATGCCGCCGATATGACCGAAGGTTTCAGCATCGTCCGGTGCACATTCGGAAACCGCAACGAGACTTGGCATCCCCTTTGGGGCGAGGAGTCGGAGATAACCGATAATCACAACGAGATGCGTGTGGACCTTTCGCAGAAAAAGCAGGCTCCGGGCCGCAAGATCGCGATAGTGTTCCGCGTGTTCAACGACGGTATCGGATTCCATTACGAGTTCCCCCGTCAGAAAGGTCTCGGGGACTTCGTGATCGACGACGAGCTGACCGAGTTTGCATTTGCGGGACGCCACGAGACATGGTCACTTCCGGTGGAGGGACTCCGTTTCTACGAGGGACTGTTCCGTCATCTTCCCATTGACAGCGTGGGCTGGGCCAGCACCCCCGTCACCATTCGCACCGCCGACGGCACACACATGGCGCTGCACGAGGCCAACCTGACAGACTATGCCGCCATGAACGTACAGGCCACTCCCGGCAGCAACACGCTTCGCGCCGCGCTGACCCCCTGGTCCACTGGCGAGAAGGTGTTCGTGACCGACACCCGCGTGTCGCCCTGGCGTACGCTGATCATCGCCGACAACGCCGGCGACCTGGCGTTGAGCCGGCTGATGCTGAACCTGAACGAGCCTTGCCGGATTGACAATGCCGCCGAGTTCTGCAAGCCTCAGAAGTATGTGGGCGTATGGTGGTGCTACCACATGAAGACAGCCACATGGGAGGCCGGACCGCGTCACGGCGCCACGACCGCGAATGTGAAGCGTTACATGGACTTCGCTGCAAAGCATGGCTTCGGCGGTGTTCTGGTCGAGGGCTGGAATCACGACTGGATTACATGGGACTTCTCGTACACCAAACCGTATGATGACTTCGATATCAAGGGTATCAACGATTACGGCCGCAAGCTCGGCGTGTCGCTGATAGGTCACCACGAGACCGGAGGCCGCATAGCCAACTATGAGCGTCAGATGGCCGACGGAATGCAGCTGTACAAGGACAACGGCATGCACTACGTCAAGACCGGTTATGTGGGCGATCTGCTCGATGACAAGGAGCGTCACAGCAGCCAGTTCGGCGTGCGCCATTACCGCAAGGTGATAGAGACCGCCGCAAAGTACGGTCTGGCCGTAGATAACCACGAACCTGTTATTCCAACGGGACTGCAGCGCACCTATCCCAACCTGATGACGCAGGAAGGTGTGCGAGGTCAGGAATGGAACGCATGGAACGCCGAAGGCGGCAATCCTCCGGACCACACCGTGACAATTCCTTTCACCCGAGGACTGGCAGGGCCTATGGACTTCACCCCGGTTATTTTCCGCTTCGAGAATCCGGTTATGCCCAAGACCCGCGTGCAGACCACACTGGCCAAGCAGCTTGCGCTGTTCGTGATACTCTACTCGCCGCTGCAGATGGCGGCAGACGAGATCGAGAACTACGAGAACAATCCCGGCCCCTTCCGCTTTATCTGCGACTGTCCCGTTGACTGGGACCGCACCGTATATCCCGAGGCAAGGATAGGGGAGTACGTAACCGTGGCCCGCAAGCGCAAGGGTGGTGACGACTGGTATATCGGCAGCGCCACCGGCGATAACGCCCGCACTGCCCACATCTCGCTGTCGTTCCTCGACCCGGGTTGCAAGTACCGTGCCGTCATCTACAAGGATGGCTGCGACGCTGACTGGGAGAAAAATCCCTATCCCGTGGAGATAGTGCAGCAGGACGTGACGTCGGACAGCGTGCTTGACATTGACCAGGCCCGCAGCGGTGGTACGGCAATCAAGATTTTCAAAATTTAAGAGTCCCGAAAATGAACCGATATAAATTACTGATGGCGTTGCCGGCGGTGGCCTTGGCCACTTCGGCATTCGCCACGGATCAGGTGATAGTGGAGACCTCGGCCTACAAGTGGGCCGGAGACACTATCTTCCAGAACGAGTTCAAGGCCTGGGCCGTCAACCCGTACGAGCTGCGCTCCACGTACAAGGCACGTCCAGGCTACTATATGCCGATCGACCAGGTATGGAAGCGCAAGAACGACCTGTCGTCCTATCCCAAGCTGAGTTCGAACAATCTTCTGCACGAGGCCGTGTTCAACATGGCACTCGACGAGATGGTGAACGCCGTGGAGCCGGACACTACCTTGCGTACCGGCAAGGAATGGTCGGGCGTATGGACACGCGACGTGAGCTATTCCATCATCCTCTCCATGACGTACATGCAGCCCGAAGCATCGATGATATCGCTGATGAAGAAGGTGAATCCGAGCGGACAGATCATCCAGGACACCGGTTCGGGCGGCGCATGGCCTATCTCGACCGACCGTATGGTATGGACACTCGCCGCCTGGGAAATCTATAAGGTGACGGGCGACCGCAAATGGATAGAGAAGGTATATCCCATCGTGGAGCGTTCGTTGGCCAAGGATGAGAAGACCGTGATGAGCGAGCGCGGGCTGGTCAAGGGCGAGACATCGTTCATCGACTGGCGCGAGCAGAGCTATCCGCGCTGGATGCAGACCGTCGACATCTCGCAGAGCGAGGCGATGGGCACCAACGTGATGTATGCCGCCGCGCTGAAGGCCGCCGGCAATATGGCCGAAGTATTAGGCAAGAAGAAGGAGGCTGCGCAATATTTCGCCAAGTCCCGAGAGCTTGCCGCCAATATCGACAAGACCTTCTGGATGCCCGACAAGGGTTATTACGGAATGTATACCTACGGACGCGACAACAGCATACTCAACCCGCGTGCCGAGACATTGGGCGAAGCATTAGCGATACTTTATGACATCGCACCGGCCGAACGTCATAAATCCATTTCCGAGAACAATCCCCACACCCCGTACGGACCGGCTATATTCTATCCCCAGATTGTCGACATACCCAATTACCACAACAACGCGCTGTGGCCCTGGGTGGCCTCGTACTGGACGCTGGCGCAGGCCAAGGCCGGCAACGAGAAGGGTGTGCTGGAGGGAATCGGATCCGTATATCGCCCGGCGGCGCTGTTCTGCACCAACAAGGAGAACTTCAACCTTGACAACGGCGATATATACACCGAGTTGAATTCATCCAACATGCTGTGGTGTCTGGCCGGTAACATCGCGCTAACAACGCGGGTGCTGTTCGGTATCCATTTCGAGAAGGACGGTCTTGTTATCGCACCGTTCGTGCCTGAAGTTTTGGCCGGCAAGCGTACCCTTGAAGGCTTTCCGTATCGCGGCGCGAAGTGGAACATCATGGTCGAGGGATTCGGTAACCATATTCGGGAAATCATCGTGAACGGCAAGACCCTGAACCTCGCGAAAACTAAGTTGATACCCGCCAAGATGCTCAAGACCGGCGGCGACATCCTCGTAAAGATGGACAACAAGCCGATTCCGGCCATGAAGGTGAACAATGTGGACAATGTCAAGGCTCCGCTTACACCCGTGGCATGGCTGGTAAACAATCCGGCGCTGAACGGAGCGGGAGTACCGGTTGACAATCAGCTGGAATGGAATCCGATAGAATATATCGGCAAGTATATCGTGCTGAAGGATGGCAAGCCTGTGGCCGAGACCCGTCAGACAAGCTATGCGGCCGTGACGCCCGGCGAGTGGCAGGTGATCGGCGTGTCGGACGGTGGTGTGCAGTCGTTTGCTTCAGAGCCCCGCAGCAATCGCGAGAGAATTATTGTGGAATTCCCGCAGGAAGCGACTGTGATGAAGTCGGCGGAAGTAAGCTATCAGCCAACGGAGAAGCTTGACGGATACACAGGAGCCGGTTTCGTGGAACTTGACAGGAATGCCGCGCCGGTGGAAGTGAGCGTGAATGTGCCTGAGGATGGCGTTTATTCAGTCCGCCTGCGTTACGCCAACGGCAACGGACCGGTGAATACCGAGAACAAGGCCGGAGTGCGCACCCTGACTCTTGACGGAGCGAAGGTCGGCACGGTAGTGCTGCCGCATCGCGGCCGGGGCAACTGGAACGACTGGGGCATGACCAACGGCATCAGACTGAACCTGTCCAAAGGACAGCATACTCTCGGAATTCAGTACCTCCCCGAAAACGAAAACATGAACATCGATACCAACCACGCCCTTGTCGATCATCTCCACATAGAGCGTGTAAGGTAATCCTCATGATTGAATAGGTGTAACAGGAGAGGCCGCGTCAAATGGCGCGGCCTCTAAATGTATAGCTATGTGTAGCCGGCGGCCGGGACACCGCCATCCCGGTCAGTTCGGGCGGACGGAGAAGGGGTAGCTGCGGCTGCCGTCGGCGCTGGTCCAGGTGCCGCTGTAGCCGGAACGGCCTAAAATGCCGTCGAAACGCCCGGTCATTTTGTCGCCTACATATTCTTCAAGCACAAGACGGTCGCCGTCATCCACACGCTGACCGCTGAGCTGTATGGGACGCTTGTTCTTGACGTACATATACTCGCCTGTGTAATATGCGCCTCCATCGGTGGTGAGCGTCATCTCGATGGCATATTTGTTGTCTATGGAGCCTTTGTAACGATGTGTGTACATGTCGGCCTCCGGCTCGGATTCCTCCTGCTTCGTTTTGCTCAGACCGGATTCGCGGAGACTTCCCACAATGGAGGTCAGCTCCTCGTTCTCGTTGTCGGAATCCATCGCTTCCGTTTCTGATTCCACGCTTTCCGACTCGTATGCGGATTCTACACGTTTTGTTCCGTCATGCGTAAGGGGCGATAGACAGAGCCATGCTCCGAATATCATCACCGCGATGGCGCCAAGTATGGAGCAGATTATGGCGAGAGTGCTGTGGTCAGACGGATATTCGTCCATTTCCGGGTCATCGGCCGGAGCACCGTCGTTGATCTTGCACCATCCGGATATCAGATAGCATGTCTGAAGAATCCACAATACAATTCCTGTCAATCCAAGCAGAATCATGAAGGCTATCGAGCTGCCTAAGAGTGACATTATCGTACCTGCCGCATCATCGGACAATCCACGCATTATTCCGCCGAGACTGCTGATGGAGCCGATGGAGATAAGCAACATGGCAAAGAAAACGATGAGTGGGAAAAAGGCCAGGATGATACCGAACGTGTAGGAATTGCGCAATGTCCTGGCGCCTTGTCGCGCCATGTCGGACCAACCATCTTCCATGTACAACTGATTGAATGCCGAGCGGAATTTGAACAGTGAAATCAGATTCAGCACCCAGCCCGCGAATGTGAACAGCAGTCCGAACATGCCGAGAAAGCTTCCCAGGAAAGTGCAGGCCATACCTATAAGTCCGAGCCAGCAGGCTGTGGACAGGCTGCCTGTGAGCCAGCGTCCGCGTTCGGTATGCTGAGCGTTACGGAAGCGGGACAGTCCGACCACATATACTATCCAGCCGGCGACGGTCAGCACTTCGAACAGGCGGGTGAATACCGACATCCGGTCGTGGACGGCAGAGAATTTGGCAAAGCCTTCGGCGTGAGAGCCTACACCGAACGACGAGGCCGTGTTGAGGATACTGCCTAAATAATTGTCGACGGCATTGACGATGCCGAAGAAAAACTCGAACACAGAGGCAGCGCATCCGAATACCGTCAGGACGACAACGCCCCAGAAAATCAAGGAAGAAGATGACCGCCATTCCAGGCGCAGTTCTGATTGATCCATTAAATTGATAAGTCTTTTATGAATAATATAGGTTAACTGTTCTGAAGAGAATGCGTAAAGGTACGAATAATTTCTTAAATTCCTGCAGAATTACTCATTTTTCACCACTTACATACAATACGTGCGCGCATAGTAGCGCAGACTGTCCTCAGCCGCGCATAAAATGGAAGTGCGCGGCTGGGACAGCCCGCGCTACTATAATATGCGACTTTATGCGATATAAATCTTGACGGCCGGTTATTAAATTGTGTTAAAAATGGAGAAAAATCGGGTCTGAATTTGGTGGAATGGAAAAAAAGTTGTAATTTTGCAGTCGCAAAAAGGAAATATCGCGAGGTGGAGCAGTGGTAGCTCGTTGGGCTCATAACCCAAAGGTCGCAGGTTCGAGTCCTGCCCTCGCCACTAAAAAACGAATCTTGAAGCAATTCAAGATTCGTTTTTTGTTATATCATAATAATTAGATAAATTTGCATTCATGAAACTGATAGAACTGCATTTGGATCAGATTGCAGCTTTGTGCCGAAAGTACAAGGTCGCAAAGCTATGGGTTTTCGGATCAATTCTTACTTCACGTTTCAACGATAATAGTGATGTTGATTTTTCTGTGGTTTTCCATTACGATCAAATCCCGGACCTTTTTTTGACATTCTTCGATTTTATCGATGAATTGCGTCATCTGCTCGGCCGTGAAGTTGATCTGGTGGATGAGACAGCCATAAAGAATGATATTTTCAGGAAAGAACTGAATAACACTAAACGATTGATTTATGGATGAACAAATTCAAAAATTACTGAAAGATATCTTGAACAGTATATCGAATATAGAATTATTCTGTTCCTCCAGACCCAAGGAGTATCAGGTCTTTTGTGAAGATAGATGCTTTAGAAGTGCTGTTCAATGGGAAATAGCCATAATAGGGGAGGCTATGAACAGAATATTAAAAATCAATCCGAATATTCCAATTACCTCTGCGCGAAGAATAGTTGATACTCGTAATTATCTGATTCATGGATATGATAGTCTTAGAGAAGATATAATATGGGCTATTGTGGTCAGACATTTGCCGTTGTTGAAACAGGAAGTGTTACAACTCTGTGAATCTTCTAAGTAATAATCTGTTTTAATCATCTGGGAGAATGGAGGTAGTATACGAGGACAATCATCTGATCATAGTCGATAAGGCGGTGGGGGAGATAGTGCAGGGGGACAAGACCGGCGACAAACCGCTGTCGGAAATCGTAAAGGAATACATCAAGGAGAAATACGCCAAGCCGGGCAACGTGTTCTGCGGCGTGGTGCATCGTCTGGACCGTCCTGTGTCAGGCCTCGTGGTCTTGGCCCGCACGTCCAAGGCTCTGGAGCGGATGAACAGGATGTTCCGCGACGGCGAGGTGCACAAGACCTACTGGGCCCTGGTGCAGGGACAACCTAAACAGCCGGAGGCATTGCTTGAGGACTGGCTTGTTTCGGACGGTCGCATCAACAAGACGTTCGTGGCCAAGGAAGGAGCCCGCGACGCCAAACTGTCACGCCTTGAATACCGCACCATAGCCCGGGGCGACCGGTACACCCTGCTGGAAGTGAAACTGCTCACCGGACGCAAGCATCAGATACGCGCGCAGCTCGCAAACATAGGGTGTCCCATCAAGGGCGACCTGAAGTATGGCGCCAAGCGGTCGAACCCCGACGGAGGCATATCCCTGCAGTCGCATTCCATCGAATTCATACATCCCGTCAGCAAGGAAAAGATACAACTGGAGCTTGCTCCCACGCCCGAAATGCAGAAAATAATGGGCTGATGGGCGCGAATGTTAAAATTTTTTTGTAAATTTGCACATAATATGCGTACTTGTGTAATATAAGTACCGCGTAATGAATACACTCGTGTAATAACCGGCATGTGTAATTATGGTAACGAAAACACGCGATAAATTCATAGAGGTGGCCCGCAGTCTGTTTGCGCGCCAAGGTGTGGAGAACACCACTATGAACGACATAGCGACGGCGTCGGACAAGGGGCGCCGTACCATCTACACGTACTTCAAGTCAAAGCGCGAGATATTCAACGCCGTCATAGACAGCGAGACCGAGGACCTGATACGCTCCATGCGTCTGATAGTGACGCTCCCCAACACGCCGGAGAAAAAGCTGCGGGAGTTCGTGGCCGTGCGGCTGGAGAAAATGAGCGAGATAGTGCTCAGAAACGGGTCGCTGCGGGCAGGATTCTTCCGCGACGTGCGCAAGGTGGACCGTGCGCGCTCCATCATTTCAAAGAAAGAGATAACGCTGCTGATGAGCATTCTGGAGGAGGGTGTTCACGACGGCGTATTCAGGATAAACGACATCAAGGAAACGGCGATCATCGTCACGAACTGCATCCACGGCATGGACGTGCCCTATATCCGCAACACCCTGTCGGAATACGGCATAGGCAAGGAGAAGATTGTGGAGATGGTGACGGGCCTGATACTTAACGGAATAAAACGATAAAATAAAGATAACTGATGAAATTACTTGAAGGAAAGACAGCAGTAATCACCGGCGCCGCCCGCGGCATCGGCAAGGAAATAGCACTGAAATATGCATCCGAGGGATGTAACATCGCCTTCACCGACCTGGTGATAGACGAGAACGGCAAGAAGACCGAGGAAGAAATTGCAGCTTACGGCGTGAAGTGCAAGGGCTATGCCTCGAACGCCGCTGACTTCGCCGCCACCGAGGCCGTCGTGAACGAAATCAAGAACGACTTCGGCCGCATCGACATCCTGGTTAACAACGCCGGTATCACCAAGGACGGACTGATGCTGCGCATGACCGAGCAGCAGTGGGACGCCGTGATTGCAGTGAACCTGAAATCCGCATTCAACTACATACACGCCGTTCTGCCCATCATGATGCGTCAGCGCAGCGGCTCCATCATCAACATGGCATCCGTAGTGGGCGTTCACGGTAATGCAGGACAGAGCAACTACGCCGCATCCAAGGCCGGTCTGATCGCCCTGGCCAAGAGTATCGCGCAGGAGGTGGGCAGCCGAGGCATCCGCGCCAACGCCATCGCCCCCGGTTTCATCGAGACCGCAATGACCGCAGCGCTGCCCGACGAGGTACGCGAGGAATGGTGCAAGAAGATTCCGTTGCGTCGCGGCGGCAAGGTGGAGGATATCGCCAACGTGGCTACGTTCCTGGCATCCGATATGTCTGGATATGTCACCGGTCAGGTAATCCAGGTGGACGGCGGCATGAACATGTAATAATGCATTATGCATCCGCATAAATATGCCGTGATATTAGCCGGCGGCAACGGAAGTCGCGCCGGTGGTGAAATGCCCAAACAGTTCGTCGGACTGTTGGGCATTCCCATATTATGGTGGTCGGTACGGGCGTTCCATGCCGCCGACCCCGACACACATATAGTGATAGTGATGAACCCCTCGTTCTGGGACGACTGGGACATCATCTACAGCGAACTGCCGGAGGAGGACCGGCGAATACCGTTGCAGCTGTTTTGTGGCGGCCGCAGCCGTACCGAATCGGTTTGGAACGGTATAATGGACCTTCCGCACGACGCCGACACACTCATTGCCGTACATGACGCGGCCCGGCCTCTGATCACAAAGGAAATGGTCGCCGAGCTTTGGAAAACGGCGGAGGATAAAGGATCGGCAGTGCCGTGTGTGGAGGAAGTGAACTCGCTCCGGGTAAAGGATGACGGCGACACACGTCCCGTGGACCGTGCCGATTACTTAGTGGTGCAGACGCCGCAGGTGTTCCGTGCCGATATACTGCACGAGGCATACGTGAAGCGCGATCCGGAAGCAAAGTTTACCGATGACGCCAGTCTGGTGCAGCAGGCCGGCTACGATATAACGGTGGCATCCGGAATCCCGGACAACATCAAGGTGACGAATCCCATGGACTTCGCCGTGGCCGAGGCGATAATGCGGTATCAGACAGATAAGAAACAGAACTGAGTAAGGAGATACAGGCGGGAAAAGAAAGCGAAAAATGAGCGTATTCTGGGAAACGGACATAGTGTATCTGAAGGGTGTGGGACCATTCCGGGCCAACACGCTGAAGAAAGAGTTCGGCATCGGCACGATGCGCGAGCTGCTGTACTATTTCCCGTTCCGCTATCTGGACAAGAGCCGGTTCTATAAGATACAGGAATTAGAGGGAGAGATGCCCGCTGTGCAGATACGCGGACGTTTTCTGCAACTGGAACTTGAGGGCGAAGGCGCCCGTATGAGGCTACGCGGCGTGTTCACTGACGGCGACAGGCTGATGGAATGCGTGTGGTTTTCCAAAGCCAAAGCGATGAAAGACTACTACCGGGTAGGCAAGGAGTACATCATCTTCGGCAAGCCTCAGGAATACCGCAGCGTATGGTCTATCTCGCACCCCGAGGTGACCGTTTACGATCCCGCCAAACCTCCCACGGGCTTCTGTGGAGTGTACAATCTCACGGATTCGGCACGCAAGGGCGGTTTTTCGTCCAAGTCGTTCAACACGCTGGTCAGCACCCTGTTGCAGCATCCGCGGATGCACGAGGTGAAGGATACGTTGCCCGAAGAGGTGCGGCAGATGTTTCATCTGATGCCGCTTCACGACACACTGCGCGAACTGCATTTCCCATCCTCGCCCGACCGGCTGCGCAAAGCCCGCGAACGGATGAAGTTTGAGGAACTGTTCTATCTGCAGCTCAATATATTGCGTTATTCGCGCCAGCGCAGCAAACGGATAGCCGGCATACCGTTCCTGAAGATAGGTCCCGTATTCAACGACTATTACCGCAAGTGCATCCCGTTCGAACTGACCGGCGCGCAGAAGCGCGTGTTGCACGAGATCCGCGACGACATGCGTACGGGGCGGCAGATGAACCGTCTGCTGCAGGGCGACGTAGGCTCCGGCAAGACCATGGTGGCGTTCATGACGCTGCTGATGGCCATAGACAACGGTTGTCAGGGAGCGCTGATGGCTCCCACCGAGATACTCGCCACGCAGCATTACGAGACGCTGAAAGGATGGGGCGAACAGGTAGGCATCCGCGTGGAACTGCTGACCGGAAGCACCCGCGCCAAGAAGCGCCGCGAACTGCACGAGGCGTTGGAGAACGGCGACATCGACATACTGATAGGCACGCACGCCCTGATAGAGGATGCGGTGAAATTCAAGCGCCTCGGCGTGGCCGTAATCGACGAACAGCACCGCTTCGGCGTGGCTCAGCGCGCCCGGATGTGGGGCAAAGGCCCGATAGCGCCGCATGTACTGGTGATGACAGCCACCCCGATACCGCGCACCCTGGCCATGACCGTGTACGGCGACCTCGACGTATCGGTGATAGACGAGCTTCCTCCCGGCCGCAAGCCTATAGACACGCGCCTCAGATACGAGGACAACCGCATGGAGGTGTACCGACTGCTGGAGCGCGAGCTGCGCGCCGGACGCCAGGTGTATGTGGTGTATCCGTTGGTAAAGGAAAACCAGAAGCTGGACCTTAAGAGCGTGGAGGAGAGTTACAACCGCCTTGTCGGTATTTTCAAGGACTGGAAGGTGGGGATGATACACGGCCAGATGAAGGCCGAGGCCAAGGACGCGCAGATGGATATGTTTGTCAGCCGCGAGACGCAGATACTCGTGGCCACCACCGTGATAGAGGTGGGCGTGAACGTTCCCAACGCCTCGGTGATGCTGATAGAGAACGCCGAGCGTTTCGGACTGTCGCAGCTGCACCAGCTTCGCGGCCGGGTAGGACGTGGCGCCGACCACAGCTACTGCGTGCTGATGACCAAGCGCGAGATAGGGAGCGACACGCGCAAGCGGCTGGAGGTGATGACAAGTACCACCGACGGCTTCCTTGTGTCGGAGGCCGACATGAAGATGCGCGGCCCCGGCGACATGGATGGCACGCAGCAGAGCGGCATAGCCTGGCATCTGAACGTGGCCAACCTCGCCACCGACGGCCAGATTCTCAACATAGCCCGTCAGGCCGCCGACATGGTGCTGAACGGCTGCCCGGCGCTCGTGTCCGACCGCAGCGGCAATCCCGACAAGCCGCTGCAGAACGAATCATTGCAAATTTCGACCGAATCGGAAAATATTTTGAGGGGGGAATTGTGTTATAGATTTCAGAAGGAGTACGATTGGTCACAGATATCATGAGAGAAAAAGAATTCCTGCCGCAGATAGCGGAACGACTCGGCATAGCCGAACTTAACGATATGCAGAAACGTATGATGGCCACGGCCGGACAGGCCAAGGACATCATATTGCTGTCGCCCACAGGCACGGGCAAGACACTGGCGTTCATACTGCCGATGCTGAAGATACTGCGCCCGGCCACGGGTCGCATCCAGGCCGTGGTGATTGCGCCGAGCCGCGAGCTGGTGATGCAGATAGCCGGCGTGTTGCAGAAAATCGGCGCCGGCATGAAGACCACGCCCCTGTACGGCGGACATAAGTTTGAGGACGAGGAAAACTCGCTGAAGGCCGGCACGGACATAGTGGTGGCCACGCCCGGCCGGCTCTTGGACCATATCAACCGCCGCACCATCGATGTGCTGCCGACCAGGATACTGGTGCTGGACGAGTTCGACAAATCGCTGGAACTCGGCTTCGAGACGGAGATGAAGAAGATAGTGAACCGTCTGAAGAACGTGAGCCACACCATACTTACCTCGGCTACACGCGCCGTCGACCTGCCGGCGTTCCTGAACCTTGAGAATCCGTTGACCCTCGATTTCTTAGGCGGCAACGAGGATGTGCGCAGCCGCACACGCGTGCATCGTGTGGATTCCGACGGCAAGGACAAGCTGCAGACCCTCCGCACCCTGATAGCCAACATCACCATGCCCGACGGAGAGTATTCGCGCAGCATTATATTCGTGAACCATCGCGAGAGTGCCGAGCGTGTGTACGAATACCTGCGTCGGGAGAACGTGCCGTGCGTGCTGTATCACGGCGCGCTGGACCAGCGTGACCGCGAGACGGCACTGGCGCAGTTCAACAGCGGCGTGCGTCCCGTGATGGTGTCGACCGACCTCGCCGCGCGAGGCCTCGACATAGAGGGCGTGAAGTCCATAATACATTATCATCAGCCGCTCAGCGCCGAGACGTACACCCACCGCAACGGACGTACGGCGCGCGTGCAGGCTGAAGGCGACATCTATGTGCTGGTGGGACCCGACGAGTCGGTGAAGGAATACATTGACTTCGACGATACCCGATGGCTTGACCCGGAGGTGAAGCTGCCCGAACGTCCCATGCAGGAGACTTTGTATTTCGGAGCAGGGAAGAAGGAGAAGCTGTCGAAGGGCGACATACTCGGCTTCCTGGTTAAGGAATGCGGACTGCAGCCCGATCAGATTGGCGTGATAGACGTAAAGGACCATTTTGCTCTGGCCGCGGTGAGGACCGACCACATCAATGAGCTGCTGCAGAAGATGAAGGGCGCCAAAATCAAGGGGGAGCGGCGCCAGGTCTCGGTGATTAAGTGAATCGTGCCTTAAATCCGTAATGAGAAATAGGTAATGCCGGTGAGGCATAGCCGTTAGAAAACCGTTAAATAAGACTGCAAAACAAGATTAAAAATGGCACAAAAAGTGAGATTTTGAGAAATTTTTGTTAATTTTGCAGAATTATATGGGCATAAGGTCATAAAGATTGCTACCCGTAAATCGGTATTGAAGAAAAATAGTAACACAGTATATCATAACAAACACGATGAGCAAGGAAAAGAAATTTCTGACGTGCGACGGCAACCAGGCCGCGGCGCACATCAGCTACATGTTCAGCGAAGTAGCCGCCATCTATCCCATCACTCCGTCGTCGACGATGGCCGAGTATGTGGACGACTGGTCGGCAGCCGGCCGTAAGAACATCTTCGGCGAGACGGTGATGGTACAGGAGATGCAGAGCGAGGCAGGTGCCGCCGGCGCCGTGCACGGATCGCTGCAGGCAGGCGCGCTGACCACCACCTACACGGCATCGCAGGGTCTCCTGCTGATGATTCCGAACATGTATAAGATAGCAGGCGAGCTGCTGCCCTGTGTGTTCCATGTATCGGCACGTACGCTGGCCAGCCACGCACTGAGTATCTTCGGCGACCACCAGGATATCTACGCCACCCGTCAGACCGGCTTCGCAATGTTCTGCGAGGGTTCCGTACAGGAGGTGATGGACCTGGCAGCCGTTGCGCATCTGTCGGCCATCAAGGGCCGCGTTCCCTTCGTTAACTTCTTCGACGGCTTCCGCACCAGCCACGAGATCCAGAAGATCGAGGCGCTGAGCGAGGAAGACCTGGCTCCGCTGGTAGACCGGAAGGCCCTGGCCGAGTTCCGCGAGCGCGCGCTGAATCCCGACAAGCCCGTGGCACGCGGGATGGCCGAGAACGGTGACATCTTCTTCCAGCACCGCGAGGCCAGCAACAAATATTACGACGCCATCCCCGAGATCGTGGAGGAATACATCAAGGAGATGAACAAGCTGACAGGCCGCAACTACGGACTGTTCGACTATTATGGCGATCCCGAGGCCGAGCGCGTCATCATCGCCATGGGTTCCGTGACGCAGGCCGCTCAGGAAACCGTTGACTACCTCCGTGCCAAGGGCGAGAAGGTGGGTCTGGTGAGCGTGCACCTGTACCGTCCCTTCAGCGCTAAGCATTTCCTGGCAGCAGTGCCCGCGACGGCCAAGAAGATCGCAGTGCTGGACCGCACCAAGGAGCCGGGAGCAAACGGCGAGCCCCTCTACCTCGACGTCAAGGATGTGTTCTACGGCAAGGAGAACGCCCCGGTCATCGTAGGCGGCCGCTATGGTCTGTCGTCCAAGGACACCACGCCCGCACAGCTCGTGCAGGTTTACGAGAACCTGAAGGCCGACGCTCCCCGCAACGGCTTCACCATCGGCATCGAGGATGACGTGACAAACCTGTCGCTCCCCGTCACCGCCGAAATCAACACCGGCAACAAGGGAATGTTCCAGGCCAAGTTCTTCGGCTTGGGTGCCGACGGTACCGTAGGCGCCAACAAGAACTCCGTGAAGATCATCGGTGACAATACCAACAAGTATTGCCAGGCATACTTCGCATACGACTCGAAGAAGTCGGGCGGTTTCACCTGCTCGCACCTCCGTTTCGGCGACGAGCCCATCCGCTCGACATACCTGGTGAACACGCCTAACTTCGTGGCATGCCACGTACAGGCATATCTGCACATGTACGACGTGACACGCGGTCTGCAGAAGGGCGGCACGTTCCTGCTCAACACCATCTGGGAGGGCGAGGAACTGGCCAAGAACCTGCCCAACAAGGTTAAGCGTTTCTTCGCACAGAACGACATCACCGTATATTACATCAACGCCACCAAGATAGCACAGGAGATAGGTCTGGGCAACCGCACCAACACCATCCTGCAGTCCGCGTTCTTCCGCATCACCGAGGTTATCCCCGTCGACCTGGCCATAGAGCAGATGAAGAAGTTCATCGTGAAGTCCTACGGCAAGAAGGGCGAGAACATCGTGAACATGAACTATGCGGCCGTAGACCGCGGCGGCGAGTACAAGAAGCTGGACGTGGATCCCGCATGGGCTACGCTGGCCGATGACGCTCCCACGGCCACACCTGCTCCCGAGTTCATCGAGACCGTGGTTCGCCCCATGAACGCCCAGGACGGCGACCTGCTGCCCGTCAGCAAGTTTGTCGACAACCCCGACGGCACATGGGAGCAGGGCACCGCAGCCTATGAGAAGCGCGGCGTGGCAGCTTTTGTTCCCGAATGGAATCCCGACAACTGTATACAGTGTAACAAGTGTTCGTACGTGTGTCCTCACGCAGCCATCCGTCCGTTCGTTCTGGACGCCGAGGAGATGAAGGCAGCGCCGTTCGGCGAGGACGCCACCATCCCGGCCATCGGCAAGACATTCACCGGAATGCGCTTCCGCCAGCAGGTTGACGTGATGGACTGCCTCGGATGCGGCAACTGCGTCAACGTATGTCCCGGCAAGAAGGGCAACAAGGCTCTGAGCATGCAGCATTTCGAGTCGCAGGAGGCTCAGGACGTGAACTGGGAATGGCTGGTCAAGAACGTAAAGAGCAAGGCCGACCTGGTAGACGTGAAACTGAACGCCAAGAACAGCCAGTTCGCACAGCCTCTGTTCGAGTTCTCGGGCGCTTGCTCGGGTTGCGGCGAGACACCGTACGTCAAGCTGATCACCCAGCTGTTCGGTGCCAACGAAATCGTGGCCAACGCTACCGGCTGCTCGTCCATCTATTCCGGTTCCGCACCCTCCACGCCTTACACTACCGACCAGAACGGCCACGGACCCGCATGGGCCAACTCGCTGTTCGAGGACTTCTGTGAGTATGGCTTGGGTATGTACATCGCATACGAGAAGCTTCGCAAGCGTGCAGAGGCCGTAGCCGCCGAGATCGCCGCCAAGGCAGACGCACCCGAAGCTCTGAAGGCCGCCGCACAGGACTGGCTCGACAACAAGGACGACCTGAAACTGTCGCAGGTTAAGGGCGAGGCCCTGAAGGCCGAGGCCGCCAAGGGCGCCGCAGCAGGCTGCGACCTCTGCAAGACCCTGGACAGCATGGCCAACTACCTGACCAAGCGCAGCCAGTGGATCATCGGCGGTGACGGCGCAAGCTATGACATCGGCTTCGGCGGTCTGGACCACGTGATCGCATCGGGCAAGAACGTGAACATCCTGGTGCTCGACACCGAGGTTTACTCCAACACCGGCGGTCAGAGCTCGAAATCCACGCCTATCGGCGCCATCGCCAAGTTTGCCGCCGCCGGCAAGCGCATCCGCAAGAAGGACCTCGGTCTGATTGCAACCACCTACGGTTACGTATACGTGGCACAGGTGGCCATGGGCGCCGACAACGCACAGACTCTGAAGGCACTGCGTGAGGCCGAGGCTTACGACGGACCGTCGCTGGTTATCGCATACGCTCCCTGTATCAACCACGGTATCAAGAAGGGTATGGGTCTGAGCCAGGAGGAGGAGAGACTGGCCGTAGAATGCGGTTACTGGCATCTGTGGCGTTACAATCCCCAGGCTGAGGCCGAGGGACAGAACCCCTTCTCGCTCGACAGCAAGGAGCCTGACTGGGACAAGTTCGTAGACTTCCTGAAGGGCGAGGTTCGCTTCGCATCGCTGGCCAAGATGTATCCCGAGCAGGCCGAGGAGCTGTTCCAGGCTTGTAAGGACAACGCCCAGTGGCGTTACAACAACTACAAGCGTCTGGCCGCCCAGAACTGGGGCAAGGATCCCGAGCTGACTCCCGAGGAGGAGGCTCTCCGCAAGAACTGATCGCTGATAGCGACTGAATACGCTGATAGCGACTGAATAAAAAAATCCGCGCCGGAAGTCCGGTGCGGATTTTTTTATCTTGACCTTAAGGTCCTTAAGGACTTTAAGGTCTCTAAGGACTTTAAGGACCTTAAGGACCCTAAAGTCCTTACAGCCTCATCAGTCCTTCAGGTAGTACTCGATGGTGGAGACTACGCGTACATTCTTGATGTAGGGGGTGTACTGGTCGCGGTCGTCGATGCTGAACTGGCCCTGGGAGGCGGACTTGATCTTGCCGAGCTTCGATTTGGAATCCTGGGCGAACTTCTGGGCGGCCTTGCGGGCATTCTTGGTGGCGTCGGCCACCATGTCGGGCTTGATTTCGTTGAGGCCGGTAAACTCGTACAGCGTCTGGTAATTGTAATCGCCGGCCACGATGGCTATGCCCTGTGACATCAGTTCGGTCTGCTTGTTCATCAGCTTGTTCACCTTCTCCACCTGTTCCGAAGTCACTACCACCACGGTGGTGACGTTATATCGGAAAGGTGCCGGGTTGCCTCCGTAGTTGTCGGCCTGCATGTCCTGTACCTTCGGAGCGTTGACATTGTATTCCTTCTCCGAGATGCCGTTGGCGCGCAGGAACTTCACGATAGCCGAGTCCGTTGACTGTACCTGCTGGTACAGGGCGGTCAGGTCGTTGCCCACGGCTTTGCTTACGATAGGCCACGTCACCTTGTTGGCCATTACCTCGCGCTCGCTGAGACCGCGCACGGTCACTACCCGCGAATTGTTGGAGATGCTGCGGATGCCGCCGCTGATGAATATACCCAGCAGCATCAGACCCACGCTTATCAGCAGGGCAGGTACCCAGCCGAAAATGATTCTCTTCTTTCCTTTTTCCTGTTCCATACTTTATGTGTCTCAATGATTAAGTTGTATATAAGATATCCGATGAGCGATATGGTTTAGTGTTGTTTACTAAGAAACCATGCATTAATAAAACAACTTTGCGGGAAAATAAGATGATTTCCGAATTATTTTAATAAAAATGCATAGAGGTGTTGTGGAATGGGAAAATTTTATTAAATTTGCAGTGCGAACGGAATTTCAAGCCCCGAATGAGAGGGCTGACGTCTGCAATTACATATAAAGCGTATGCTGACGCTTGTTTCTTGACCTTTAAGAATCTCGCAAATTCACATAAGGATTAGTCAGGAATAAAGCAACTGTAGAGGGCACGCTGTATGCAAATTAATATGCACTTCCGCGAGGAAGTGCGTATGTTTGACGTACGTATGCGTAAGATCTAACGTTGTCGCTCCGCTAATTCCGAGGGAACCGGGGGATTAAAGGGACGGACGGCAACGGCAGATTCCTTGCGCTTTTCTTTTTTATATCTGTCTCTTATACACATCTCCGAGCCCACGAGACGCTCATGAATCTC
>ERZ1026966.158-NODE-158-length-36254-cov-12.522390_pt1 | contig 36254 bp, 21 predicted proteins | sample MGYA00519296_ERZ1026966 | MGnify/ENA primary metagenome ERZ1026966 (study PRJEB26926, sample SAMN06164478) | human gut metagenome | biome: ENVO:00009003; feature: ENVO:2100002; material: ENVO:00002003 | host: Homo sapiens | place: USA | collected 2012 ... | reverse complement strand
AAGAATTTTCGAGAATCGTATGTGTTTCACTGTTTAGTTATCAAGGTTCTTTGTTCGCCGTCTTGCGACAGCTCATTTAGCTTATCACAGTCATTTCTGTTTGTCAAGAACTTTTTTAAGTTTTTTCAAAACTTTTTAATGGTTTTTGTGATTCGTTGCTTATCAGCAACTCGTTTACTTTATCACATTCATTTCTGAATGTCAAGTACTTTTTTGAAGTTTTTTATTTTTTCAAAATTCAAAACTTCAAACGGAGAAGGAGGGATTTGAACCCTCGCGCCGGTTACCCGACCTATACCCTTAGCAGGGGCACCTCTTCGGCCTCTTGAGTACTTCTCCTGACTCCGAATTCATAATACCTTATGCAATTTGAAGTGCATTTCTTTCCGAAACGCATGGTTAATTATACATAACTGATTTTACATTGTCAACACTTTTTTTGCATTTATTTTAATATTTTTTTATACAGTCTTTACCTGCCTGCCGGAAGCAGTATTTTAAGTTCAAACCAGTTGTTTTCCTGCGCTGCAACAACAGAACCATGGTACTTTTCTACTGTACTCTTTATACTCTTCATACCATATCCATGAAGTCGTCTGTCCTTCTTCATTGTCACCGGCATACCATTCTTGAAGTGTATCTTCTCATCACAGTAATTTTCTGTACGGATGCGGACAAACTGTTTTTCTCTGGTTACATAAAGCCAGATCAGGCGTTTCTGTTTCTCCTGCTGTTTTTCCGCACTCTCAATTGCATTATCCAGCATATTACCAAATAATGCACTTACATCCATATCATCCATAAAAGACAGTGCTTCCCCGTCTACAATAAATTTCAGTTCAATTTCCTTATTCTGGCATATCATTGCTTTATTTGTCAGCACAGCATCCAGAATCTGATTTCCCGTCTTATTCTGTGTCTCGTATACCCGGATCTCCCGTTCCATCTTTTCCAGATAGCTTGTAGACTTTCCGGTATAAGACTGCGTTTTGAGAATATTGATCTGATGCTTCAGATCATGATATTTTTGATTCACCATATCAATATTTTCTTTGGATAGCTGATAGTTTTTATATTGCATCTCCATAATATTATGCAAAGCATCTTTTTCAAACCGGATCTGAACTTCTTTTACCTGAATATGATATGCATACAGCACTGCAATACCACTCAGATCTACAAGTGTACGGATAATAAAAATATCCATAACAAAGCTTCCACTGAACAATCCATTCTGATCAAGATAGCTTAAGTTACTCATGGCAAATACTGATGCAGCAATGATAATGACCACCAGCAGTTCTCTTCTTGTAATATGTAGTTCTTCAAGATCTTTTTTGAGATTCAGCTCAATCAATGTCAATATGGCAAAAATCACTGCATACACCAGGACCAGTTCCACCCATCTCCAGTGTTCTCCATCCATTCCACGCACATACCGCAGATAATAATAGATCTGCCAGCACATAGACGCAGCAAACTCTCCGTTAATAAAAGCCTTTACACAATAAAATCCAGCCTCTCTGAGCGAAAAATCATTACATATATAAATATATCCAAAAAGTAGTCCTACGATCACCATCATTGATGGAATAAACAGTTCCTGTCTCACGCCATCTGTTTCTGTCATAAAAAATAAAAGGAGGGCAAACTGAACACAGCTTACTGCTGCCAGCTTCCATCTCCCAAGTTTTCTTTCATTCGTACATGCAATCACAAATACGGATAAAGCATAAGCTATGGCATAGTAATACCCTGGTGTATTTAGCACCTCTGCTGTGTTCATTTGCCCACCTCATTCAAATATTCATTTAATGCGTCCAGGAATGGTTTTCGTCTGCTCCTGCTTACCTGAATCGTATCTCCATTGACGCTGACGTCACTTCCCATATAATTATCCACATACTCCAGATTTACCAGATAGCATCTGTTACATCTGAAAAAGCTTTTTGCATCCAGCTGACTTTCCGCATCCCGGATCGTTCCTTTGGTCGCAAAGCTCCCTTCTGTTGTATGATAAAGCAGAAGGTGGTCCTGCACCTCTACATAACAGATCTGTGTAATATCCAGTTTCTTTTTGCCGCCTTTCAGCGCAATGGTGATAAATTCTTTTTCCTGTACGTTTACTCTGTGAAGCGCTCTTCCCATACTCTCCGAAAAAGAGAAATACGAAATAGGCTTCAGCATGTAATCCAGAGCATTTACTTTATAGCCCTGAATTGCATACTGAGGCATATTAGTTATAAATATGATAATAACATCCTTATCCAGTTCGCGGATTTTTTCTGCTGCTTTCATTCCATTCAGGAACGCCATCTCAATATCCATGAGGATCAGGTCATAATCCGCAGAATAATCTGTCACTATATCTTCTCCGTCCCGAAATTCTGTAACCTGAAATTTCAGTCCGTTTTCTTTTTCGTATCGACTCAGGTGAGTTCGTAACGCTTCCAGGTCATTCGCATCATCTTCCACTGTTGCAATACGAAGCATGTTCATCCCCCGTGCCTTTTCTACATAATAATACTTGTAGTATAACAAGAAAAAGCACAGGAAACAATGTATTTTTTATTTCAGAGTAAATGAAATAAAATCAAAGTTTCCCTTTCCTTTGAAGACGAAGAACAAAGCTTCTTTATTTCCCGAAACATGAATATCAGAGGAAAATTCCCTGAGTTCTTTACTCGGGCTGATGGAAATCTCAGCTATAGCTTCTCCGTTTTCACTGGTACGGACATACAGTGTACCTTCCGCATGTCCCTTTATAGTCACACTGATCTCTTTTGTTTCACTGAGATCAAAATATTTAAATCCGGCAAGCGCACCATCACACATATTTGCAATGTACTGATCCGGTCCGGATTCTCTGTCTTTTCCATCCTGGGTCAGGTAAGGACATCCTTTTTTTGGATGCTTGATCATACTCAGGAAACGAGTACCTTTTTTTCCATAAAGATTGCATGCAATGTATGACGGATAGCTTCCTTTTCCTTCCAACGGACCTCCATTTAATCCACAGGAGGTCATTTCTGCCTGATAAAATTTGCCATCTTCAAAGCGGATTTCTTCTGCCATAGCCTGACGTGAAGACTGTTTACGGTTGCTGTGTCTGTGATAAAAAACAAAATATTTTCCATTTAATTCAATGATACTGCCATGTGTATTTCCGGTATTGCATCTCGCATGCTTCACATCCGGTACACCTTCAAAACCTACATCACCGTTACTTACCAGAATACCGCCATACTGAAATCCTTTAACCGGGCTGTCACTTGTCGCATAGCAGAGTTCATGGCTGTTCATTGTGCTGTAAATGAAATAGTATGTACCATTAAATTTACGCATGGAGCTTGCTTCAAGGAAAGAATGTCCCTCATAAGGAGTACCGATGGATTCCTTTTCGCCAGCAACTCCAATATAGGACGGTCCATTCAGTACCGTCAGCATATCAGAAGGATCAAGTTCAAAACACATCGGGCCATGTTCTGTCGGTTTCGATCCATCCAGAAGGATCGGGTTTCCTGCCAGTGCAAAACCTGTATACAGATACAGTTTTCCATCATCATCCATAAAGATACCCGGATCAAACTGGAACGGCTCATTTTTTTTGCCAATTGCAATACCGTCACTGTATTTTACATACCCGTAAAATTCATATTTTCCTGCCGGTTCATCACATACAGCTACGGAGATCATCTTTGTACCACCCATGAAATAGTACAAATAAAATCTTCCATCCGGTCCCTGCACCATATCCGGTGCTGCAAGGCCATTTGTCAGACGGATTCTCGGTGCTGCCGGATCCTGTTCTCTCTTATAAATGCAGCCCTCATAACGCCAGTTACCAAGATCATCCACCGGTGCCGACCAGCAGACATAATCGCCCAGGCAGAAATTCAGTCCGTTGAATATGTCATGAGAACCGTAAACATACACACGGTCTCCTACAACATGTGGTTCTGCATCCGGAACATATTCCCAGCTTGGCATGTATGGATTCACAGCCTGTTTTGTTTTCATGTTTTCCCTCCAGATTTCATATTATCAATTTCACAATCCTGATTTTACAGTTCAAAATTTATAGTCTCACTTTTATCGTATCTGCATTGTATCATGATTTTCCGTATCAGATTTCTTTTGAACGTGGTTGGTTTATTTTTCTGCGTGAGCAGTAACTTTCCCGATCCTGCCGGCATACACTGACCAGAAATAATTTCGCTTATAACTGTCTACAGACATCTGCGGAACAAGGATTTCTGCACCTGTACCATCCAGAAGATGCTGACCCACAATACATTTCGAAGGATCTTTCTGTTCAAGCACAATTTGCTTAAGACCTGCGCAATTCGAAAAAGCATAGTCTTCAATCTGTGTCACATTCTCCGGGATCACGATCGTTTCTTCACCCTGATATGTCTCACTGTCCTTTGCAGTCCATATTCTGGTTTCTGCAGATACATCTCCCCACGTTCTGTGAGGTTTCTCCGGGAGTTCCACAGTTACAGCTCTGTCATCCCCCAGCATCGCTTTCATATCGCGGATCAGCTGCACGGTATTTACCTCTTTTCCTGGCTGATTCAGATGAAAATTGGTGTCAAAAAACCACTCCGCTTCCATCAGACTGTTTTCCGGATTTCCTATAACAGGAAAATCCAGTTTCTGACGCAAAAATACATCATATGCTGCCAGGTCATCCATATCTTCCACAGACAGTTTATTTACCGGACAGTACCGATACCAGACCACAGCCCCTTTTTTTTCAAGTCTTTTGGCCCAGTCATTCATATAGTCCATAAATTCCGGCTGAACTACATCTTCTGTAAATCTTACTTTCTGGTTCACATCATAACCATTCGGAAGGATGTTTTCCCGACATGTATCCAGTTCGATATCTCCGTATGTATTAAAGGATTTCTTCTGATAAATGCTGTCCGTCTGAGGCTTCTGTCCTTTCATTACATAATTCAGCTTTTCCAGTGCAAACCGTGGAAAATTTCCCAGCATCGCGTCAAAGTTTTCACTTTTCAGATCACGAAGCATTCCAAAGGCTCCATCAGCAGCCTGCCACATGTATTCTCCGTTAAAATAATCGGAAAATGTCTGCTCACCCTGCTCCGGGGAAAGGATTACGATATCTCCTTCATGAATATAATTTTCGGAAAGATCCATAACTGCCTTGGTTCCAAGACCTGCATACATACCGAAATTAACTATTTCATATGAAGGAAAAAAATCATCCATCAGGGCACTGTCACAGTCAAAAGCCACTCCGCTTCCTCCGACAAGCACAATTCGCTTTCCCGAAGTTTCCTTCAGCCTCTCATATTTACTTTTCAGTTCTCCCATAAATGTATCCCCGAACTGTACAGGCAGTCCAAAACCGCAGATCAGAAAAAATACCTGTTCAGCCAGAATCACTGCCAGTGCAGTTGCAACAATACGTCTTACTGTTCTTTTATCCATATTTAAAACCTGAAATAAATAAATGCATTTTCACCGCCTGATGCCATCCTGCCAAGCCATGAAAATTCAATCACAGTCACCATAACAACAAAAATCACTGCTGCCATACAAAAGCCTTTCTGAGTCTGGCAGTTCTTATCGATTTCCTCAGGAAGTCGTTCCAGAATCAGCCAGCTAATTCCTGTCGTAAGAAGTCGCAGAATCGCAAATCCCCGAATTCCCAGGAAACTCATAGTCTCAGCTATTCCACTGCCCAGAGGATTCACAAACGGCTGTTGCAGAATCCGCCATGCGCCTATAAGTGAAGGAGCACGAAAGAACACCCACGCAATATTCACAAGAAGCAGCGTAAGAATCCAGCCAGCCACCGGATGAAGGATTCTCTTTTTATCTTTCCTAATCTGTGAAAGGCATATAGCGCCAACCATATAGATCCCATGGATCAGTCCCCATACAACAAAATTCCATGACGCTCCATGCCAGAATCCACTCAGCAGAAAAACGATCAGTACATTCCTGCATCGCTTTGCAAACCCTCTGCGGTTTCCTCCAAGTGGAATATATACATAATCTGTAAACCAGCATGTCAGGCTGATATGCCATCTTTTCCAGAAATCCTGTATGCTTACCGCGCGATAAGGATGCCTGAAATTTTCCATAAGCCGTATTCCCATCATACGTGCCGCACCTCTTGCAATATCTGTATATCCCGAAAAATCACAATAAATCTGAACCGAAAAAAACGCCGTTCCCAGAACCGCTCCAATCCCTCCGGCATCCTGCGGTGCAGCATATACTTTATCAACATATACCGCCAGATAATCTGCCACGACAACTTTTTTGTAAAATCCCCGGAGCATCAGCCAGAAACCATTCAGCAGATTTTCCCCTCTCATTGTATGCTTTTCCTTCAGCTGTCCAAGAAGATTACCTGCTCTCTCGATCGGACCTGCAACCAGCTGTGGAAAGAACGAGACAAACAGAGCATAGCTTAAAGGACTTTTTTCCGCTGAAATTTCGCCACGATACACATCGATCACATATGCCATTGTCTGGAAGGTATAAAATGAGATTCCCACTGGCGGGACTGAATATTTCAGACCGATCAGAAATCCCAGACATACAGTCACTGCCAAAATCAGCCAGGCTCTTCTGTATCTGCCCTTCTCAACAGCAATTCCCGCCAGATACGTGATTGCCGTTGTAAGCAGAAGCAGTCCTCCTGCCCAGGAACTTTCTTTTATGTAAAAGAAATAGCTCACAGCCAGTAGAAAGAGTTCTCTGTATTTCCATGGAATCTTCCAGTACAAAAGCACTACCACCGGAAAGGAGAAAACAAATGTCAGTGATATAAAATTCATTTCTTTTCCTCCTTCGCAAACTGTTCTTTCAGATCCCTTATCACTTTTTCAGTCCGGATCTGTGCCCCTTCCGTAGACAAATGATTATCCGTTCCATACAGATAAATTCCTGTATACAAAGAATCCTCAAGTTCCGAAATGACAGGAACATTCAGCTGACTCTTAAAATATTCATGCAGCCGGATTCTTTCCTCCTGTGTGCTGTCTTCAGAAAGCGCATATTTATTCCTGGGTGAGTAAGTAAAATAAACTTTTATTCCCTGATCCAGAAATCTTTGAAATTCTGTATTTATGGAATCGATATAAGTATCCTTCGGATATGCATTTACTGTATAATTTACCGGAAGTCCGTAAATCGGTTTTTCACTTGTGGAATTCGGACGGTACACTACATAATCCCCGTATTCATTGTAGCTTGGCTCCTCCACTTCATTTCCATCCTCGTCATACTCTGATGCGCAGACATCATAATTTTTTCTTTCCATATCTGCTCTTGCATCCTGATATGCAGTAAAAGCAGTGAAAATCTGTTTATACTCTCTGAGGTCCAGCTGCGCAAACACATCATAATCAGACTCCATCATGGCAAAAGTTGCATAATCCAGTTCCTTCTGATAACAGAACTGCCGGTTTGCCGCATCAAATTCCGGAGAATCCAGAAGAACATCTCCTTCCTTCATACAGGAACGAATCAGTTCAAGCTGCGGAAGTGCCGGTGAATAGGCAAAAACTCCCATATTGACTACTTCATAATCAGGAAAAGCCTGGTCTATCATCTCACTGTCGTAACCAAATCTTGTCGAAGAGCCGGAAAACAGGACAATCTTCTTTTTATCCTTCATACTCAGCAGACGATCATATTTATCCTGGAATGTATCGAAATAATTTCCACTGTAGGCCGGAGCCTCGATTGCGTTGATATGCAGAGTATGCAGCATATCACAGTCCTGAAATGCATAGTCACTGATTTTTTCCAGATCATCATAAAGATACAACTGTTCCAGATGACTGTTTCTGAATGCCCACTTTTCAATTTCATAGATTCCCGGCGAAAGAATCACGGTTTTACAGTCTGTATCTGCAAAAGCATTCTCCCGGATTGTACGTACCGGCAATCCTCCAAGACTGGGTGGAATACAGATCTGCTGTGCCTTGCCGCTATATCCGGTTATGACTGCAAAGCCTGATACTTTTTTGTATATAAAATCTGCCTCGTCTGTCCACGGCGTCCACTGTGCATACAGCACAAGCCCTGCTTTCCACGCGATCCGGCTTCCAAGTCCCACAGCCTGGCCGCTTCCATCAGCCCTGGTATTCCATCCAAGCAGTGTGTAACCCTTTCTGAAAAAGAGATCCGTTCCTATTGAAGTATTGATTCTCTGGTGAGTACCTCGATAACAGATGCTCACTCTGTCTGAATCCCCTGAAGTGTTTTGTCCGCCATTGGCATCATACAAAATCTCATATTTTCCTTTTTCAGCCTGAATGCAGATACTCTCCGAATATTTTACTTCATGCAGAACAATCTCCACGGTTTTTCCATCATCATCTTTTATTATTTCTGTCTCGCCATGATAATCTGTGCCCAGAATCTGCCAGTTATTATCCAGCGTGACTGTAAAGCTCACATTGCTTCCGGATTTTATTGTTCTGACAGGATCCGTTACCTGATACCCATCCCCCTTTTCCATAACAATATGACAAAGCTGTTCTTTTTCGGGCTCTTTCTGCTTACATCCTATCAGACCTGTCACTATCAGAAGAAGGAATACCCAGAATACAGTTTTTAATTTTCTTTTACCCATAGTTCAGTCTCCTCCTTCCGTTTTATCTTATAAATACACAGCGGCCTTCCGGTAGACTTAAGGCACAGCTTTAATTGCTTGCTAACCTTAGTTATACCAGAAGACCGCCTGATTGTACCAGTCTTTTAAGACTCTTTATTTATTGTTTTTTCTTGCTGCAATTGCCTTCTGCTCTTCCGGCAGATCCTTCTCTATCGTAAAGAAGAAAATCAGAATTGCACAGATCACATAAGCAATTGTCTCTACCCAGATATATCCGACAGAGATTGCTGTCTGTGCCGCAGCTGTCTGTGCTGCAGTACCCAGTGCAATGTCTGCTGCCTGGTCATATCCACTGGCATTTAAGATTGCACTGAAAATAGAATTACATACCGGAGTCGCAGCAACCATGATGGAACTGTAAATAGACATTGTCAATCCATCTGTACGGATCCCGAATTTGTACTCAATATGATCAATAACATCCGCAAGCATGGCAAGGATCATGTAGCATGCCGGAGCAGATCCGAGACATTTCAGTGCCACACCGATTGCTACAGGAACAATCTGTCCGTTACCCATAATCGCGATCACACCACCGACAGCTCCCAGCAGCATACCAACCATACATACAATACGTTTTCCAAATTTATTACAGAGAGGTACGATTGCCACTGCTGCCACAGCCATCGGAACCGCACCCATGATACTTAAAAGTGACTGTGAAGCACCCCAGGCATCTGCTGTTCCAAAGAAAGTGTTGTCCATTACCCATTTACAGAAATACGTCATGGAACCGTTCTTCATAGCGCCGCTCCACTGGAAGCCCATGTAGAACAGCATAACGATCCACCACATTTTTTCACTGGTAACTGCGGAAAGCTGTTCTTTCAGAGAAGCAGTTTTGACTGTTTTCTCCTCTTCAGCTCCCTGTGACATCTGCTCTTCTGTTACACGCTCACGTGTAAATTTAAACTGTAAGAAAATGGTAAGTGCAGAAAAAATAGCAATGGCAGTCATCGCTACCAGCCACAGATGCTGATTTTCTTTCAGTGCGAAAGAAACCAGGATCGGGAATACCATGGAACCGGCACCCATAACAGCAAGTCCTGCCACATTTGTGAAGGAAGCCAGTGCACCTCTCTGTTTACTGTTTCTTGTAGATACAGGAATCAGTGTGGAGTTAGCTGTATTGTAGATCGGATAAGCCACAGCATAAAACAGGTTGTAGGCAATCGCGATCCACACCATTTTGGCAGTTCCCTCAAAAGGAACTACAAACATCAGTACAGAGGCAATGGACAGAGTCAGAGCAGACAGCAGGATCCACGGTCTTGCCTTTCCAGCCATTGTTCTCGTACGCTCAATAAGCTGACCTACGATCAGGTTTGCTGCTACGATCAGAATGGTCGAGAACAGCTGTAAAGTTGTCAGAAATGTCAGGTTCAGTTTCAGGACATCTGTAAAATAATTCTGAAGGATACTGGTAAAAATACCGGAAGCCAGAAGTGCTCCGAACGGTCCGATAAAATATCCGATCAACATCTCCGGAAGTTTTACATCCTCTGATTTGATTCTGGAACCGGTCAGTGGACCGTTCCAGAAATCTTTATTTGTCTTGCTCATAAAATCAATCCTTTACTACTTTGAAGAAGGAGGAAATAATCGTGAAGATCAGAGCGACCGCACATACGATCATTCCAATGATCGCACCTTTTAAATCCGCCATATTCTGAGCGTTGTTCTCAAAAGTCATGATGGACCCGATTGCAGCGATTCTGCTTCCCACAAAAGCGATCAGCGCATATGCTGTCAGCACACCGCATGCTACCGGAATAATATCCAGAACCGGCTTTGCTCCCATTTTCACAGAAACTATGATCATAACGATTTCAAGAATCGCAGCAACAGCCAGGCAGGCAACGATTGTATTATCAGTACCAGTAGTTTTTACAAAATAGTTTGTTTTGCAGTTCATCATGTACAGAACCAGTCCTGCAACAGTTACTAGAACTGTGATTACACTTAAGACCAGTCCTGCGCCCATTTTTTTCTTTTCAGTCATAGTTATTCCTCCTTACTGCTCTTTCTTTTTCAGTCCAAGCAGGTACATTGCTGCACAGAGTACAGTCAGTACACCAAATCCAATACGAAGACCTGTAATCAGGTTATCATACCATGTATTCAGTTTCTCGATATGTGTAGAGGTTGACATACCATCCATTGCATTTGAGTTTGCAAGTGCATAATTCTGATAGAGCATTGCCTGTTTCAGATCTGTCAGAAGTTCTTCACTCTGGCTTGCATTTTCTACACTCCAATATGGCCATACTGCTTCTACTGCTGCCATGGTGTTGTCACCGGTGTTGCATGTCATAGTTACACCATTATGTACTGCCATGTGAATCTTCGTATAAGCCGGATCCTGAATGAAGTCCTCAGACATCAGGCCCTTGAAGCCCCATTCTTTGTGAAGAATATTCAGAAGCAGTCCGGTATGTGCATTACTTGTCACACAGCCGACACGGTTGTATGTAGTCATTACAGCAAGCGCATTTGCATCTTCGATACAGGACTGTATACCACGAAGCTCATTTTCACGTGCAGCCTGTTCTGTCATAAACTCGGCAATACCTGTACGGTTGATCTCTGTGTCATTAAATGCCAGATGTTTCGGTGCAATCAGTACGCCATAGTCATGTCCGGCCTTGATGATTGCTGCACCCTGACCTGCTGTCAGAACTGCATCTTCTGAGAAATATTCATGGTTACGTGCATTGTATGGTGTACGATGAAGGTTTGTTCCAACGCCCCACCAGATTGCTGTATTTGCCCACAGAGAATAGTTACCTACTGCTTTGCCCCATTCTGCTGCCAGCTGTTTGCTGAATGTCTGGCCAATAACAGTTTCGTTTGCCATAACACCCATCTTGTAGTCACGGTTCGGATCATCTTCTGCGATCACACAAGGATCTCCTGTAGAAGCATCGGAGTTTGCATACTGTCCCAACGGATAAGAGTTGAATCCGTTCGGTCCATCGTTCTGGATTGCTTCCGGAGAAGTGATAGATTCGATAACCTTTGTGCTGGTTCCACCAAGTCCAGTACGGATCAGGCATTCTTCCAGAGTAAGCTGATCCATCAGTGTACTCCATCTTTCATCTGTGATATCTTCTACACCCTTCATATTTGCCAAGGTCATTCCATTATCTGCCCCGAAGGTTACAGAAGACGGATCTCCGTTTGCTTCGATATCACTGTAGTCATCAGCCATAGTGCTGATCATCTCATCTGTAGCTGTCAGGTCTTTGTATGTTTCCGGCCAAGTTCCTTCCCAATCATTTCTGCTTAAATAAGTAACGGTGTCTTCCATCCAGTTATTCAGATCTGCATCCTGGAGCTGATTTTCTACCGGTGTACCATTTAAAGTTACTGCAAAGGAAGAGGAATCGAAATCACCAAGTTCCCATGTCTGTACATTATCCTTATTTCCTTCAACATCCTGATCCTGTGCAGCAAGCACGTTATTTACTGCCTCATGTGCACCATTTCCAACAGTGAAGTAATAAGTTCCATTGTCCAGTATCCAGTTACCTGTTGTTCCTGCTTCATTCTCGCAGGAGCTGTCCCAGCTTGCCATATCCTGTGCATCTGCTGTAATTGTAACAGTCTGGCTTTCGCCTGGCTCGATCATATCTGTTTTTTCATAATCGAGAAGCTGTACTGCTGATTTTTCTACTTTATTTTCTACATCATAGTCTGTATAAGGAACAGAAGTATACAGTTGCACAACATCTTTACCAGCAACATCTCCTGTATTCTTAACATCTACTTCTGCTGTTACAGTTCTGTTAGCAAGGTCTACATCCACACTCTTGAGAGTCTGCTCGAAAGTTGTATAAGAAAGACCATATCCAAACGGATAAGATACTTCATCATCATAGTTCCATGCTTTACCTGTAGAACTTCCTACAGTTGCGTCTGCATTTCCCTGTCCAAGTACCGTATCTGCATATCTTGTCTCGTAATATTTATATCCAGTATAAATATCCTCTGCTTCCACTTCTTCTGCATTGATATTTACAGACGGATCTGCATTTGTCCACTCATAGTTTCCAAAATTCTGTGCTGCCGGTGAATTTGCATTTGTCACTGCATAAGTATCTGTCAGATGACCGGACGGATTTGCTTCTCCGGAAAGGATATCTGCCACACCATAGAAACCATAACCTCCTGGGAAACCAATTTCCATGATTGCATCTACACCATCGTTATTTTTGATCTCATCAATTTCCATTGCATTGGAATTGTTCAGCATAACAATAACTTTACCGCCATTGTTCTTTTTGGCTTCAACTGCTGCATTGATCAGATCACGTTCATCATCACTTAAGCCAAGCGGATCCGTCTGATTCAGATCCTGGGATGCATCTACGCCATCCACACCCGGAAGATAAGTTCCGTTCTCTGTAGAAGAACGTCCGATTGTTACAAGCATAACATTGTAGTCATCCATGGAATCCTTCCACTTGTCATCTACACTGTCCATTTTTTCCTGAGAAGGCTCTTTGCTTGCAAATACACCATCTGTTGCCGGAGCTGTGATGTGGTAATATTCCATGATATTTCCCCACATATTGACCTCTGTTTTGAATTCGGATTCCAGACTCTTATACAGTTTCTGAAGATCTTCATTGATCTTGAATCCCTTTGCATCCAACGCTTCAACAAAATCTACAGTATCTGCATCTGTTCCTTTATTCTCATTCAGGGAGCTTCCCATGTCTCCACCCTGTACCGGATAGTAGCTGGAAAATCCAAGAAGGGACAGTTTCTGTGTCTCATCTTTTGACAGCGGAAGGGCATTATTCTCGTTCTTTAACAGAACCGTTCCTTCCTCACTCATACGTTCTCCCAGATCCTCGATGGAATCCAGAAGTTCTGTCGTGCTGGAATAATCAGATTTGTATGTGTACAGGTCCTCATCTGTACTGTCTGTTACCATCGCACTGCTCTTTGTGCCAAGAAATTTGTCGATATCTGTACGATAGCTGTCTACTACAGGTCCTGCCGCAACAGAAACGGTCAGAAGAGACGCTGTAAGAGTAGTCAGGCCACGCCAGAGATTTCTTTTTCTGCTCATGATTATAGCTCCTTTCTTTCCCTAAATATGGTCAAGCCTCATCGCTCAAGTGCTTCCATACTTTCTATGAACATAAATTTAACATATTTTTAAAAACGCTCCCATTTTTTTCGCAGACTGCACTTTTTCAGCCGTAAATGGAAGCGTTTTTTTATTAAATTTTCACAAACAAAATTTTTCAAGAAATCTTGCACAAATTGCGAAGTTTGTTTTTGTCTATATTGCCCATATGTTTTATTTTGCTACAATTACCGGAATCTCACAGGTATATGTTCTTTCTTCATCAGAAACAGTGATCTTTACAGATCCGGCTTCTCCGGCACGGACTACAGCCATCGCTTCACCGTAATAAGTATCGACCGTATCCTGCGCATAATTTCCTTCTACATAGGAGCAGGCACTTCCCAGCCCTTCGAGCGTAGCATTCTCTACTGTAACTTTCAGATGATGCTTCTCCATCGGTTTCCAGTTTCCGGCAGAATCTCCATACTGTAATGGAATAAACAGCAATCTGCCAGCCTTCACAGTTTTCTGCTCCGGTCTGATATGAAGTACTGTTTCTTCATTTGCTGTCATCAGAGTCTGACGACTGATCTCCTGTCCGTTTTTATCATAAGAAACTGCTGTGATCTCACCGTCTTCATATGGAATGTGAAATTTTGAACGGCATTTCTTTACTTTGCCACGGGCAGCTTTTTTACCATTGACCAGAAGTTCCACCTCTGCTGCTCTTGCAAAAACTTCAACCTCTGCTTTTTCTCCGGCACATCCCCGCCATGACCAGCTTTCCAGTGCTTTGGACAGCGCCCATCCGGTCAATTGCAGATTCTCCTTCTGATAAACAGGTTTCACGGCAATAAACGGACCCGTTTCCCTCTCAAAAGCAACTCTTGTATAAGCAGCCTCTGCACGAGGTTTTCCGAGAAGGTCGATTCTTCCGTTGTTTCCAGTCATTCTGGTATGTGGCATCCTGCCTCTGTAATCTTCATACTCAGCAGCACCATCTCCGGTCTCTCCGATATATTCCCATCCGGACCAGACAAAATCGCCCAGGATTCGTTTATTCTTCTTTGCAATCTCCCAGAAGCTATATGCATCCTTGCAGAAAGTCTCTGTACCGAGGATCAGACGTTTCGGATATTTTTTCAGGTCATGTTTGTATCGGAAAAGTCCGTAGTTGTAACCAGCGATATCCATATTTGCAAAAGCATCTTTTGTTTTCCAGTCACATGGCGGAAGTGTCGCACCAATTTTCATAAAATAGTCGCCAACCAGACAGGCAAGTGTATTATAGAATTCACTTCCTACCGGTTTTTTCTTTTCTTTTTCCTGTTTTTTTGCCTCCTGCTCTGCAATCTCCGCACTTTTTTCTGCTTTATCATCGCTGTAGACACCCATTCCCATGGAGCTTAAGAAGTTAAAGAAAATGTTGATTCCGCAGGTTACCGGTCTGTATGAATCCAGCTTATGAAGATAAGAAGTCATTCTGCCGGTCAGTTCGATTCCTTTTTTCTGTGCAGTTTCTGCAACTTCATTTCCGGTGGAATACATGATCACACATGGATGATTGTAATCTTTCTCCACCATATCTTTAAGGTCCTGCTGCCACCATTCATTCAGATATCCTGCATAGTCATATTTTGTCTTATGAATATACCAGACATCTACATATTCGTCCATCATCAGCATTCCCTGACGGTCACAGGCATCCAGCATGTCTTTGGAACACGGATAATGAGAAGAACGGATTGCATTATAGCCATTCTCTTTGAGAATACGGACTCTTCGTTCTTCCGCTTCCGGATAAGTGCAGGCTCCCAGTACACCATTATCATGATGTACGCAGGCTCCTCTGAGGATTTCCCTCTTACCGTTGATCGTAAGACCTTTTTCCGGATTCCATTCAAGAAGTCGGATTCCAAATGTTTCCTCTACAACATCTTCTCCAAATGTTGCACGCAGAGTATAAAGATTCGGATGATCACAGTCCCAGAGCTTTGCGTTCGGAATTTCCATGCGTAAAACCGACGGGTGTCCGGTATTTTCAACCTCTTGTGTAAGAACGATCTGGTTTTTGTCCCGGATTTCAACTTTTACCGTACCTGGACAGGAAGTTTTGATTTCAACTTCGATCACTGCCGGTGCATAGCTGACCGTATGGATCCTGATTCCATTTACCGGAATGTACTTCTGATCACCTGTCCAGAGATATACCGGGCGGTAGATTCCTGTTCCGGAATACCAGCGGCTGTTTGGCTGATCGGAATTTCGCGCGATCACCCGGATTTCATTCTGCGCTTCGTATTTCAGAAGGCCTTCCGTATCTACATAAAAATTTGTGTAACCATACGGTCTGTATGCAGCTTTCTTTCCATTAATATAAACTTCCGCATTGTGATAAACACTTTCAAACTCAATAAGAACTTTTTTTCCACTGTATTCTGATGGTACAAATACATGTTTTGTGTATTCATAATCGCCACCCAGATACCATCCGGAATTTCCCTCGCTGACACTTTCTTCGGTACGCGTTTCACTCCGCATGGCATCATGTGGAAGTGTTACGGAATATGGTTCTTCATCTCTGGTCAGGCATCTGCAAGTCCAGTTTCTGTTAAAATCTATCTTCTTCATTTCAAATCTTCACCCTTCTTGTTTCTCCTCTGACCAGAGAAATTTTTTCTTCACCGAGTTCCAGAACTCCACCTTCTGCATCTGCAGTCACTTCCAGACATTCTCCATTCCAGGCCAGCCGGACCGTCCCGTCACTTCCCACAGGAAGTGTACAGTCCAGGTCTGTAAAATACTGCATCTGTGGCTTTAATACATAAGTAACCCCATCCTTGCTTACAAGATCCAGTCCGGCAAAGTATTTTGCCAGAAAATAGATAGGACTTGCCGCCCATGCATGGCAGAGACTCTTGCCAAAATGATCCCCGTACATATCATACTGTTCTTCCTTCGGCACGGACGGATCATACTCTTCCCAGAATGTGACTGCCCCAAGATCCAGCATGCCGCCCCAGTAGAAACGGATCTTGTCCAGAACTTCTGTCAGTTTTCCCATCTGGCACAGTACATCCAACTCAAAGAAGTTAAAGTATGGTGTTGTGATCGCCGGAATCTCATCATTTTCGAGTACATTTGTGAGAATTTTTTCCTGCTTCTGTTTGTCTGCGATATCAAACAGAATTGCAAAAATATTTGCATGTCTCGTTACATTACGTTTCCCGGAAGTAAAAGAATCGATATACGCACCTTTTTCTTCATCCCAGAAGAACTTTTCAATAGCAGCCGTCAGTTTTTCGTATTCCTGTCTGTAAACATTTCCATCTTTACCAAGCTGTTCGCTGATTTCTGCCATTACACGGAAACATGCCGCATAAAGCATCTGTTCTGCACAGAGCGGACCATCCTTGTCCATATCTGCCCAGTCAATATATACCCAGTCTTTTTCTTTCCCGATCAGGAAGCCATGTTCCTCTCGCCTGCCATTACAAAACTCCATAAGGGAAACCATCTTCGGATAAACCAGTTCCAGAAATTCTCTGTCGCCATATCCTTCATTGTGATAATCCACCCCCAGGAGCCACAGCAGCGAGTAATCAACGATTGTATTGATATGTTTCGTCATCGGATCATTTCCACGAAGTGCCAGAATCGTTCTCTGATCAATATCTGCATCTGCCATCAGATAACGATTTACAAAAAAGCTCTGGTATGCATCTCCTGACCAGATCCATTTATCACGTTTCGCTCCATCGATAAAAAAGATTCCGCTGCAAAGCCGGAATGTATGCTCTGCCACAGACCAGATCTGATTCAGGCGTTCTTCTCCACAATGAAAAGCTGCTTTTACTGGGATATCCACATACTGATGATTTGCTCTGAGGATAACTTCTCCCGGCTTACAATCCGGAATATACGCAAAACGTACTGCACAGCATGGACACTTTCCAGTTTCTTTGTCCGGCTGCCAGCTATAATAGCAGTTTACCGTATCGATTGCCTCTTCCCTGGATTCGCCGCAGCAGATCCATACCGGCTGATATCCGTTTTTGAACTCTGCTTCCAGAACAGCATTCAGCTCTGTTTCAAATTCATAAAGTGTTCCGCCATTATATTCTGTGACACAGACTGGCTCATACACCTTTTCACTGTATTCCCAGACAGTCGGATTCTGTTCCGGTCTGGTGAAATATTTGCTTCTTCCCGCCGGCTGTGGGTCCTTTTCATAATCCTCTACCATCCATCCTGTATCAGAGCAGATCACATCGCCTTCTATATAGATACATGGAAAAGCCTCAATGCAGCCTGCATGAACAGCTATTGCAACTTCTCCCGGTCCACAGGTGATCTTTTTTCCAAATGGATATTTCTTTTCTCCTGCCAGCACATGTCCGATCGCATTGGAATATACAGTGAAAGATGTTTCTTCCTCCAGATGATAAGTGCGGCGAAAAGCAACACGGTTGCGGAAACCTTCACTCTTCCAGAAAGCCGGCCATCCAAACCCTCGCTCCACACGACTGAAATTCTGCTTCATTCCATGATATAACTCAAAATCTCCCGGATACCAGATCCAATAACTTTTGCTCATTCCCGATTCCTCCAGTTTTTTCTGTTTTATTCAATTCCATTTGCACCGAGCAGATGGTTTTGGCATATAATTTCTACCTTAAACTATATGCGTTACTTCTATATAAAGTCAAACACAGTTGACGTACAAAAAGTACCCGTTCACGATATGACCTGCAAAAGTATTTTTTTCGAAATTTATTCCAGCAAAAAACAGCCAGGATTTTACTCCCGGCTGTTCTTATTCATATTTCAAATGTCTTTCAGGCATTCCAGATATTCAATTAATCCCATCCACCATATTCTTTGATGGTCTCTTCCACTCTTCGCTTCACTTCTGCTGCAATCTCGGTGGTTTTCATATCTTTGTATTCTTCATAATACATTGGTTTCAGGAAATGTACCTGCACCGTCAGTGGCTCTATGGAACCAGTATCAAATGCCTTATACGTATCAATCAATGCAACCGGCACGATCGGGCATCTGGCTTTTGTTGCAGCTTTGAAACTGCCGCCTTTAAATTCCAGTGGATGATTTCCATTCTTGCTTCGGGTTCCCTCTGCAAAAATCAGATAGTTTCGTCCAGCCTTAACTTCTTTCGTAACATCAAGGATAACCTGCATAGACTGGCGAATATCCTCTCTGTCCATGATGTATGCCTTCATACAGGTAAAAACCTGCTTCAGAAACGGAACATTCCCCACTTCCTTCTTTGCCACTACAGAAAAAGGTGTCGGGCAGGCATCCACAATTGCAAGGACATCATACAGTCCCTGATGATTCGGATAAAACATAAATCCATTTTCGTTCGGTATATTTTCTACACCATATGACTGAACAGTAATATTGCCGCCTTTATTCGCACGCCGAACTATTTTTTTCAGAAGTGCATAACGCTCTCCCTCTGTATAATTATCAACGTTTTTGGCATACCGATTCAGCATAAACCATCCCCATGGTACAAACAAGAGATTCCTCAGCACCATCATAATGATTCTTTTCATTCCGCTGCCACCATCCCTTCAAGGATTCTATATTGCTGTTCGCTTAGCTATTTTAATTTTGCAGCTATTTTTTCCTCATATCCAGGATTCTTCTTGATAAACTTGTCATAAGCAGTCGTATAATCCTTATATGCCTGTGTATTCATAAAATCAGCATACTTCGTCGCCGCCTGCTTGCTCAGATCATCCGTAATCTCTGACGGTGTCATTACATAATACTTGCCGTTATCTTTCTTCTGTACCATATAAGTACTGATGCAAGGGTAGCTCTGTCCATTCTTCAGGACCAGATCATAGGTAATATACATATATGTATAATTACCATTCTGATAAATTTTATCACACTGTGTGATTTCTGTTTTTTCAGCCTCAAATGCACTGAAATATTTCACAGTCGCATCCATCTCCTGCTGCAGAGCATCATCTGCCTTGGATACACCATAGCATTTTTTGACTTTGCTCTCATTCCCACCTGTGTAGGATTCGATCAAAGTTCTGACTACTCTTTCCGGAGTCTTATGACTGACTCCGCATCCCTTTGCAGCAAATACAATGATAATGATCAGAACGATCAGCGCAGCAGCGCCTGCCAGAACCGGTTTCGGTAATCTGGCAATCACTGCAGCTATATCAGAACCTCTGGAAGTTTTACGCCGGGTTCCTGAAGTTTTACGTCTGGTCTGCGGTTTTCTTCTTGCTGATGCGGATTTTGAACGTCCGGATGCACTTGAACCGGATCTGCGTCTGACATTTGTTGCCGCATTTTCCTTATCCATGATTCTTATTCCTCTGTGCTGTCTGTATTTTCGTTACTGTTCTCTTCTGTGGAGACATTTTCAGAGCTTTCCTCTGTCTTTTCAGAATTTTTATCTTCTTCTTTTTCACGGACTTTCGCAAAGCTTGCAACCGTTACTCCATCAGAAAGATTGATCAGTTTCACTCCTGATGTAATTCTTCCAAGGATAGAAATATCAGAGCACTGCAGACGGATAATGATTCCTTCTGTGGTGATCATCATGATCTCATTTTCTTCATTGACAGCTTTTGCTCCGATAACATTACCGGTCTTCTCAGTAATCTTGTAGCACTTCACACCTTTACCGCCTCTGTTCTGGCAGGTAAATTCACTGATAGAAGTACGTTTACCCATACCGTTTTCAGATACAACGAGCAGATAATATCCCTGTGTATTCAGCTGCATTGCAACAACTTCATCGCCATCAAGCAGATTAATACCACGAACTCCCATCGATACTCGTCCGGTACTTCTGACGTCGGATTCTTTGAAGCGAATACACTGACCGTATTTCGTTACAAGGATGATATCTTTCTTGTCATCCGTTGCCTTAACTTCGATCAGTTCATCGTCATCTCTCAGAGAAATAGCTGCCAGACCAATCTTACGGACATTTGCATAATCCTGGATCGGAGTCTTCTTAACAAGACCCTTACGGGTAGCCATCATCAGATACTGACCTTCTTCAAACTTACTGATCGGAATGACTGCTGTGATACGTTCTCCCGGCATCAGCTGCAGAAGGTTGATGATCGCGGTTCCACGAGCTGTTCTGCCTGCTTCCGGAATCTCGTACGCTTTCAGTCTGTATACACGACCAGTATTGGTAAAGAACATGACATAATGATGTGTTGTTGTCATCATCAGTTCTTCAATATAGTCATCATCCAGTGTCTGCATTCCCTTGATTCCTCTGCCGCCTCTGTTCTGGCTGCGGAAGTTATCTACTGTCATACGTTTGATATAACCAAGTTTTGTCATGGTAATGACAGTATTTTCTCTCGGGATCATATCTTCCATAGAAATATCAAACGCATCAAATCCGATAGCTGTTCTTCTGTCATCGCCGTATTTCTCAGAAATCGCAAGGATTTCCTCGCGAATAACACGAAGAAGTGTATTTCTGTCTGCAAGGATTGCTTTCAGTTTACGGATCTTTTCCATTAATTCTGCATATTCTGCTTCCAGCTTCTCTCTTTCCAAACCGGTGAGAGCACGAAGACGCATGTCCACGATTGCCTGTGCCTGAACATCTGTCAGTTCAAATCTGTCCATCAATTCCTGCTTGGCTACCTGAACACTTCTGGATCCACGGATGATACGGATAACTTCATCAATATTATCCAGAGCTTTCAGCAGACCTTCTAATATATGCGCACGTTCCTGTGCTTTATTCAGATCGTACTTTGTTCTTCTTGTCACAACATCTTCCTGATGTGCAAGATAATATTTAAGCATTTCAGGAAGTGTCAATACCTTCGGCTGAAGGCTTCCGTTTACAGCCACCAGACACAGCATGATCACACCAAAGGTATCCTGAAGCTGTGTATGCTTGTACAGCTGATTCAGGACTACATTGGCATTGGCATCTTTGCGAAGGTCAATACAGATACGCATGCCCTCACGGCTGGAATGGTCATTCAGGTCTGTGATTCCGTCGATTTTCTTGTCTCGTACAAGCTCAGCGATCTTTTCGATCAGGCGGGCTTTATTAACAAGATATGGAAGTTCTGTAACGATAATACGTGATTTACCATTCGGCAGTGTCTCGATATTTGTCACCGCGCGGACACGGATCTTGCCGCGGCCGGTACGATATGCTTCTTCAATTCCTCTTGTACCAAGGATAGTAGCACCTGTCGGGAAGTCAGGACCTTTTACGATCTCAAGAAGTTCTTCAATCGTAGTGTCTCTGTCCTCTTCAATGATATTGTCGATGATCTTGACAACGGCACTGATCACCTCTCTCAGATTGTGAGGCGGGATGTTAGTAGCCATACCAACGGCAATACCGGAGGTTCCATTTACAAGAAGGTTCGGATAACGGGATGGCAGTACAACCGGTTCCCGTTCTGTCTCATCAAAGTTCGGCTGGAAATCAACCGTATCTTTATTGATATCAGCCAGCATTTCCATGGAAATCTTACTCAGACGCGCCTCTGTATATCGCATCGCAGCAGCTCCGTCACCATCCACAGAACCAAAGTTTCCATGACCGTCTACCAGCGGATATCTGGTTGACCAGTCCTGTGCCATATTTACAAGTGCACCATAGATGGAACTGTCTCCATGCGGATGATATTTACCCATGGTATCACCAACGATACGGGCGCATTTACGATGCGGCTTATCCGGACCGTTATTCAACTCTATCATGGAATACAGCACCCTTCTCTGTACCGGTTTCAGACCGTCTCTGACGTCCGGAAGAGCACGGGAGGCAATAACACTCATGGCATAATCTATATAAGATTTTTCCATGGTCTTCTGCAGATCCACCTCATGGATTTTATCAAAAATATTGTCTTCCATTTTCTATTCTCCTAGATATCCAGATTTTCTACAAAGCGTGCGTTTTCTTCGATAAATTCACGTCTTGGTTCAACTTTGTCACCCATAAGAGTGGTAAATGTCAGGTCAATTTCAGAAGTTGCAGACTCATCCATAGTTACGCGGAGAAGGATTCGTTTCTCCGGATCCATGGTTGTCTCCCAGAGCTGTTCTGCGTCCATTTCTCCAAGACCTTTGTATCGCTGGATCTTATTATTGTTATCACGTCCAATCTGCCCAAGGATGCTGTTCAGTTCTGCATCATCATAAGCATACCAGACTTTTTTGTTCTTTTCGACTTTGTACAGTGGCGGCTGAGCCAGATATACATATCCCTGCTTGATCAGTTCCGGCATAAATCTGTAAAGGAATGTCAGAAGCAGCGTCGCAATATGCGCGCCATCAACATCGGCATCAGTCATAATGATGATTTTGTGATAACGCAGTTTGCTGATATCAAAATCTTCATGAATACCGGTTCCAAATGCAGTGATCATTGCTTTAATCTCTGCATTGCTGTAGATTCTGTCCAGACGCGCCTTTTCTACATTGAGGATCTTACCACGCAGTGGAAGGATTGCCTGTGTTGCACGGTTTCTGGCAGTTTTTGCTGAACCACCCGCAGAATCTCCCTCTACGATGTAGATCTCACAGTTTTCCGGATTCTTGTCTGAGCAGTCTGCAAGTTTGCCCGGAAGAGACATTCCGTCAAGTGCGGATTTTCTTCTTGTAAGATCTCTTGCCTTACGTGCTGCCTCTCTTGCTCTCTGTGCAAGTACTGATTTCTCAACTGTTGCCTTCGCAACCGTCGGATTCTGCTCCAGAAAGATCTCCAGCTGTTTGCTCACTACAAAATCAACTGCTCCACGAGCCTCACTGTTGCCGAGTTTCTGTTTCGTCTGCCCTTCGAACTGTGGCTCCTCGATCTTAACACTTACGATTGCAGTCAGACCTTCTCGAATATCATCACCACTTAAATTCGGTTCACTGTCTTTGAGCAGCTTATTCTTTCTTGCATAATCGTTGAATGTCTTTGTCAGTGCATTACGGAAACCAACGATATGTGTACCACCTTCCGGTGTATTGATATTATTTACAAAGCCATAGCTGTTTTCTGTATAGGAATCATTATGCTGCATGGCTACTTCAACCATAACGCCATCTTTTTCACCTTCGCAGTAAATAACTTCCGGATACAGTGCTTCCTTGCTTCTGTTCAGATAGGTAACAAATTCCCTGATACCACCTTCATAATGAAAGGCTTTTTCTTTTTCCTGATCTTCTCTGGTGTCTTTCAGTACAATGCGAAGACCTTTGGTCAGGAAAGCCATCTCACGGAGGCGCTGTTTCAGAATATCGTAATCATAAATTGTCTCTTCGAAGATTTCTTTATCCGGCAGGAAGGTTACTTTTGTTCCTGTCTCTTCAGGATCACAGACACCAATCTCTTTCAGAGGATACATGGTATGTCCTCTTTCATAACGCTGCTGGTATTTCTTTCCTTCACGGCAGATCGTAACCTCCAGCCACTCAGACAGTGCATTTACAACAGATGCACCTACACCATGAAGTCCACCGGATACTTTGTATCCTCCACCGCCAAATTTACCACCCGCATGAAGAATGGTAAATACAACTTCTACTGCCGGTATTCCTGCTTTGTGATTGATTCCTACCGGAATACCTCGTCCGTTATCAACTACGGTAATGGAATTATCCGGATTGATCGTTACCTGGATTTCAGTACAAAATCCTGCTAACGCTTCATCTACCGCATTATCCACGATCTCATATACAAGATGATGCAAGCCCCGGCTCGATGTACTTCCAATATACATACCAGGTCTTTTACGAACAGCTTCCAGTCCTTCCAGAATCTGGATCTGGTCCGCGCCGTACTCTGTATTCTCTCCGCCCATTTGCTTCCTCCTGTCATTCTATATTCATTATAATGGAAACCGACATTTTTCGCATTTGCCGGTTTCCAGATAGGCATAATAATACTAATTTATTATAGCACAAAACAGCCCTCATTCCAACAAAATCCCTTTAAATAAGAAGAAAAAAACGAGAGCCCGGTTTACACCAGACTCCCGTCAAACGTCTTACACTTTATTTCTGTTTTCTCTTTTTGTAAGCAACTACTCCACCTGCGATCACGATCACAGATACCAGAAGAACCAGACCCCAGAATGCCGGATTCATCGGGTCACCAGTCTTAACCGGACGACTTGTTGCACTTCCGCCATGGCTGGATGCATCACTTCCACCGTTAGATGTACCAGAACCACCATTGCTTCCGCCAGGTGTTACAGTAGCATCCTTCTTGGTATTGGTAATCTCGATGCTTCCTTTATACTGATCAGACTCATTCAGCTTAACACTGCCTTCACCACTTACTACATATGCGAAAGAATCTTTATCGAGTACATTACCATCCTTATCGGTTTCCTTAACTGCATAAGTAACAGTGGCTTTTATATCTTCTGAGAATGGAACCGTAACAGTAACTTTATCATTCTGCTTCAGTTCAACGGTGCTTACCGCCTTACCAGAATCATCAAATACAGTTGCATAGAACTTGTCGTCTACAGTCTTTTTCACACCGTCCACTACAACGTTCTTTGTAATCTCGATCTTTCCATTTACAAAGAAGCCTTCCGGAAGAGTTGAAAAAATGTTATTTACATAAGCTGCGATATCTGTAGCAACCGTCTTATCATCCACTACAATACTGTTGTCTTCCTTGTCTGCTGCATTTGTAACATTGTAATGGAAGCTGTTTTCTTTATCAAGCTGCACCTCATCATTCAGCTTGATCGCCTTGTTGTTCTCATCAAGCTCGAATACATAATAGGTACCTCTAAGAACATTACTGTAAGAAGCTTTGCCTGACTGTGCATTCTGGATATGGATCGTTCTGATGTAATCATCACCATATGGGATCGTACCATCCTTATCAAGGAAAAGACCAACCTTGTAAGTTGCATCGTCAGCAGTTATTTCATCCAGTTCAAACGTATTCGGATTAATACGATAAAGTCTCTTCTCAACTATAATACCTGCAGTGTTGCTCTTCTCTGCCTTTGGATAAGCCTGTACATCGTAGATCCAGCCTTCCTCTGTGCTTGCAAAAGGAACTGTTAAGAGCATTGGAGTAACCTTAACGGAACTCTCCGCTGCACCGATTACCAGGTACATTCCCTCTTCCATATCGCTGTAAACAACCTTGCCCTGCTCATCCGAAACAGCCTCAACCGGCTTTACTGAAGAAGCAGCTGCAACCTCGGCAAGCTTTTCGGCTGCTGAATACCATTCACTTGCATTCTTGAAGGAATCAAAATCGTATCCTGCAGATGACATGGAGCTGGTCAGTACAAAATGCACATTTCCATCAAATGAAACATCCGCAACCCTGTAAAGCTCTAACTTGACACCTGTCAGCGGTGTTGTCTTGCCATCCTCATCCGTCTGCTGTACCGTCAGATTAAGGCTTCCCTTTTTTCCGGCTTCGTAAGAACCTGCCTGAACCGTTCCTGCCAGGCAGCCTGTCAACATGACAAACATTCCCAGGAAAGCCAAAAGCTTATTCCACATTTTAAATTTCTTTTTCTTCTGTTTCACCACGATCGGCCTCCTTGTTATTTTCTGTGATCACTATTCGTCTTTGCGGCTACTCTCTTCTGTTTTTCGGTTTTTGCGCCGAATAACTATATAAACAATGATGATCATTATGACCATAGCTACAAGACCAATGATCATAATCTTCACCGGATCAACCTTTGCGATCTGCTGGATTGGTGTCTCCTCAGCTTTCTCCTCCGGTTCAACATACTCCGTTCGGATTCCCCTGATAAGAAGCCTGTGAGTGTTGACTCCATAAGGAGTACAGGTTACCAGCGTCACATGATCCTCTCCCTCGATGATATCCAACTCACTAGATTCCTCCGGAAGAACCGTTTTAATCTGATCTACTTTGTATGCAAGAGTCTTTCCCAGAACATGGATCAGAAAAATATCTCCATTCTTCATCTGGTCAAGATCCGTAAAAATCTTTGCACTCGGAAGTCCCCTGTGTCCAGCCAGCACCGCATGTGTGCTCGCTCCACCTATCGGAAGACTTGTTCCCTCAACATGCCCGACACCCTTTTCCAGAACCTCGGTACTGAGACCATGGTAGATAGCAAGCGTCAGATTCAGCTTGGGGATCTCGATACTTCCCATCAGCCCGTCACCATTTGGATCAAGGACCTCATCGTAAGGATGACTGAGAACATAATCCTCTTCGTTAAAAGCATCTACGATCGTATTGACCTTATGCTCCGCGTTGTATTCCTCAGCCTCCTGCCAGAGCTTTTCGTACTGGTCATCCGACAGATCACTGACGGATTCATTGTACTTGGTTACAAGCTGCGCATTTCGGTACTCATTCCAGTAATTACTGATCGTTGGGTAAGTAAAGATACCCGCACCGACGATAAAAAGTAATATGATAAATATGTTGATAACTATAGAACCTTTTTTCTTCTTTTCTTTTGCCATAATCTATTTTTTACCGCCTTTATTTGCTCGCCTCTTCAGCTTTGTTTCCTTTAAGTATAACACAAAAACAAAGAGTGCGGTAACGGATAGACCAACAAATACCCAAAGAAGATAATTTGTGTGAAGACTACTTCCACTGAGCACTGTCTTCTCTTCTTTGACTTCCTCTTCTACATAAGGTACTCTGTGACCACGAACCAGAAGTCGTTCTGTATTTACTCCATAAGGAGTACAGGTTAAAAGAGTTACTAAGTCCTGCCCATCTTCTACTGCAAGAGCAGAAGTGTCTTCCGGCTTAACAACCGAAATCTTGTCTACTTCATAACATAAGGTTTCATCTAACACATGGAGCAGAAAATGATCTCCTACTTTCATCTGATCCAGATCTGTAAAAAGTGATGCACTCGGAAGTCCACGGTGTGCAGAAATAACAGCATGTGTGTTTGCTCCTCCAACCGGAAGAGAACTTCCCTCCAGATGACCTGCACCCTTGTTCAAAACATCTTCTTCCGTTGTGTGATAGATCGGGATTTTGATATTGATCTTAGGAATCTCTACACTTCCCATCATCTCATCACCAGCGATGTTCAGCGTATTCATATAAACCGGGTCTACTCCACTTGACTCTGCAAGTGCAAAAGAGTCAGGAAGAACACATGGAAGTAAGGCTTCGTTATAGTCTTCTGCTTTTTTACGCTCTGCATCATAGTCAATTCCTTCTGCTGCTTCCTTATCAGAAACCACCTGTTCATAACCACTGATCAACTGTTTCTGTCTGTAGTTATTCCATTGATTGGCTACAAAGGGATACAGCAGCAAGGACAAACCAGCTAAAAATATGATGCCAATTACTAAATTGCCTGCTTTTTTTTTCATCCGAGCTCTCCTTGCTGTTGTATTATTTTTTTATGAATCCGGGGCATCTGCCCCGGATTCGATATTTGGTTATAAACAATCACGAATGATTATTTGTTTGTTCTTTTGCGGCTTGCAAAGAATAAGCCAGCTGCTGTAACCATGATCAGGCATCCAGCGATTGTGAAGATTGTAGTACCGATACCACCTGTGGATGGAAGAGCGGAGAGTTTAGTATCTGTCATGGAAGCTGCACCAGTACGAGATTCAGCTTTTGTGCCGTTACCTTCTGTATCCCATTTTACTTTAGCATTTGTTTCATTGATAGAATATCCGTTAGGTGCTTTTGTTTCTTTGAATTCGTAAGTCATTTCTCCTACACTGTCATCAAGACCTTTTACAACAATTTTACCATCAGCGTCAGTTTTCATGGCAGTTGCAGATGCTTTTTCTTTTTCTTCTACCCAACTAGTTACAGTATACTCTGCTTTGCCTTCTTTCTGACTTGCAACAGCATATTTTAATGTCTCAACATTATCTTTTACAGTTTTTCTTACAAGTACAAACTCAGCATTTTCAAGTTTAGCTGCATTTCCTTCTTTATCTTTTTCGCCAGTTTTTGTTAATGTAACAGTACCTGTGTATAATGTATCTGTTGCAGGAGCAAAAGTATTTTCTCCATCATTAGGAATAATAGAGTTGTTTACAGTAGTAGATGTAACTTCTGCCTTATAAGAAATATTTACTGTAGCATTCGCATAAGCATTATTATTAAGGTATTTTGTCAAATCTACCGTAATTGTATCTTTTTTACTTTCATTTTTAACAACATCAACATATACTGTTTCTGTAGCAGTTCCAACTGTAATATCTACTTTAACTTTTCCTTTATACTGTCCATCTTTTTCTGTTACATATTTTGCACCTTCAATTGTATCAACTAATTTGAAGTTTATAATATTATTCTTAGCACTTACATATGGCATTTTAGTTGTAGCATTGTATGTAACAACCTTTCCAACTTCTACTACTTTATCTGTTTCATTATTTGTTTTTGTAATATCAACTGTTGTACTTTTTGCTTTAACAACTGCTGCTACTAATGAACTTGGTACTCCAGAGTTTGTGTCATATGCGCCAAAGGAGACATACGCTGCCATCGGAGCATATTTATAAGCTGTGGCTTTTCCATCCTTCTTAGAATCTGCATTGATTACATAAATACCCGCGCTAGTTACATCGTTTAATGTAACTGTTCCATTAGAGACTGGTCCCATTGATGTAGATGTTGGAATTTTTCCAACTGCAGTCTGAAAATCAGAAGTTGAATATGCAGTTGTACCCGCTGGCATATTTGTTACTTTCTTATCGCCACTTTCCATTTTAATCAGTTTCCAAATAATATTCTGCTGTTCATCCGCTGATACCGTATTATTATCAGCAAAAGCCTTTGCATCATTATCATCAATGAATTTCCAACCTGTCGCAGTTGTAATATCTGGTGCAATAATCTGTTTATATGTTACAGTTGCATTTGGATCTAATCCATTTACTGTAATTGTTGTTGCAGTTGCTGCAAATGTTGGAATACTCATTGCGAGTACCATGGCCAGTGTTAATAACACTGCAAAGATTTTTCTCATCTTCTTCATAATCTTGTCTCCTTTTCATTATCGGGCTTTGCCCATTTTATTGTTCCCTCATTCGGGATAATTACTTTCTTTTGTGGCAGGGAGCCACTGAAAAATTAATCATTACAATTATTTTCCCAGCACCTCCTTGCATTTGTTTTTATATAAGATCCATGCGGCTGTAGACATAAGTACCATGCCGCCGATCATATACCAGTAAATTCCGCTGCCACCGGTTGATGGGAGTGAGTAGAGTATCTGGTTTTGAATGGTTAATACATTCTTTCCATTTGTTGTTGATAAAGACCAGAATTCTGGTGTTTCTACAGATTCAGTTCCTTGCTCATCAATTAGAGAGATGTTTCCATCTACTTGTTTGAAGTAAATTTTTTTGCCCAAGAGCATATAACCTACCGGAGCTTTTGTTTCTTCCAGATAATACTCTCCTTGTTTTAGCTCTTTGAGCTCGATATCCGTTTCACTATTTTTTATAGTGATTGGATTTCCTGATTTCTGATAAGTTCCATTTTCTTTTTTGTAAAGCTGGAACTCTGCACCTTCCAATTCTAAGCCCGTATCGTTTTTAGATACCTTTACGAGATCGAGGTCTGCTGTGCTTTCTTCATAAGTGTTTACGAATTCAACTTCTGCATCATGACCACCTTCGATTGTGTAATTACCGGTAGCAAATTTCGTCCATTGTTTCGGATCATCAAAACACATGGTATTAATACCATTATATCTAATATGTCCACCTCTAAATATCAATGTAGCCTCAATTTTGTCTAATCCGCTAAAGAAATAACAATTATCTATAGATGCCTTTTTCCATTGTGTTTTAATTTTCTCTATAATTGCCATTCTTGAACTAACACTTGCCGGCTGTCTAGTCCAGACAAAATATCCTTTATTTTGCGTTAATTCTGCCACAATCAGATTTATATTACCAACTGTATATTCCCTTAGATTGCAATTAGGTGTTATGGACCACTTATCATATCGAATATTTGCCTTTTCCGTTATCACATCTGCACTATCACTATTTTTACCACTAACCGTTGGTGTTACCTGGTATCCATCTTTGCTGTAATTGGATTCTACAACATGATATGTTCCATCGGAACAATCCTGGAGTTTCCAGGTATAAGTCCATGTAGTATCTTCTCCTGTCAGGTTCTTATTGAACTCTGTATCGTTCGTCTCCATCTTAAGTGTTCTTGAATCATTTCCGTTTGTTACAGTTATCTGATATGGAGGATTCGCTAATGCAAGTTCTTTAACCTGCGCTTTTGTCAGACCTACAAATGTCTTGGTTACTTCAATAAATGGTGCTTCTGGTTCATCAAGTTTTTTTATTTCATTTGTAATTGTTACTTTTGCATTTTTATTTAATTCAATTTTTCCATCTGCACCTGTAACTGTTGCCCTTCCACAGGTAGTGTCATCTACTGTCTTTACAGGAGGATTATAGCTTTCCTCATCGTAGTTTACTTCAGTTACTAAGAAATTTGTTCCTGAAAGAAGCTGGGTAACAACTACCGTATAATCAACCGGAACTCCTTTTACAATACCATCATTATCTGTTTTTCCACAAACCTTAGCGGTTTTTCCATTTGATGTTAAATTACCCTCTTCGTTGTAGTAATAATTTCCGTCTGCATCTTTCAGATAGTAATCACCATTTACATATGGCACTAATTCTCCAATACTGTTTGATAATTGAATCTTGAATGAGAAGGTATCTACAACGACTTTGTTATCTTTCATCTTCTTAGTAATCTGAAGTTCTCGGCTGTTTGCAGCAGAACAGTTATTTGTGTAAAACACAACCGGTCTTTGACTGACTTGCTTCTTATCAGTACTGATGTCTTTTATCTCACCTACTTGTTCTTTATTTTCATTAAACTCCTTATAACTGGTGTTATTAATTTTAACTTCATCATACTCTTCTGATTTCACACCAATTTCTTTTACATAGTATTTTCGATTAGCCTTAAGTCCTGTAAAAATAGCTGATTCATCTGGTCGGAGATAAAACACATTATCTTCAAAAGTAACTTTTTTATCTGTCGGCTGGCCTGATGCTCCATATACTGCACTTGTTAAAGGTACATAATCTGTTTCTGAATATGTTTCATTTCCATTTGCATCTTTCGCGTTAATCTTCTGTGCGTATACCTGAAACGCGAACTTCACATTACTGTATTTTTCCTTATCAGTATTGCTGAGTTCTTTTCTTACCTCTACCTGTCCTTCTGGAATAACCTGAATATTAAGCTTCATATGAAGGTTGGATGCACCTGCACCTCGTTCCATATAGAACATCTTAAAGGAATGGGTAGTATAATCTTTAAAGGTGTTGCCCTTAAAATATTCACCTACCTTATTATTATCCCAAGGTTTTCCATCCGGGAATATTTCTGCATTCTGGAATATTTCTTTTAGAGTAGTTGAAGACGTACTAGGTTTACCATTTAAACTACAATCTGTCCAGCTTACATCACCTGTACTGAAATCAATCTTTCCGGAATGAGCCTCATGTACACCACCTATATCAAGTACCAGCACGTTATCGATGTAAACCCACATATCATCATCACCATTGAACTCATAAATCATAGGTGATTTACTTCCATTATGAGTTGCATTTCCATCTTTAGGTTGAATGAAATTTGCTCCCATATACATGCTGAAATAGTAATCCGTTCCCTGTGATAAATATAACTCTTTACCCTTTGCTGGATCTGTATCTTTTAATTCATTTCCATTTTCATCATATTGATTGGTATTTGTTGAGAATTTTCCACTTGCAATATCATTATATGGCATGAAGTTTCCACGTTTATAGAAAAATGCAACTTTTCCATTTGTGTTCAAACTGTCGTTACTTGGTGTTCCAATTGCATCATAAACCTTAAAATTATTAGAATCATTTCCAAGGTAAGCGTAATTTTTAAAACTACTATACTCATAGTAACCTGTAGCATCATAATAATCACTGGAGAATAGATTATTAACCGTTTTACCACTAAATAAAGATTCTATATTTGTATTTGTATTTGTTGTAGTAGGATAACCATTATCGTCTAATATGTTATTCAATAATCCTTTTCTTATTGTTCCGTCTCCATATCCACTATTATCTCCAAAATTAATCAAATGATCTTTATCTTTTCCAATACTGCGATGGCTGTTATCATTACTGTCAAGATTCGTCATCTTCATGGTTATTCCAGCTTTGGTATGGTCTATAGTAGGAATTGTTGTCGGATTCTTTGCATATATAAAATATACTGTATTATTGCCAATATCTTCCCATCCTCCACCAGAATCAGAACTGTATTGATTTTTTTCATCATCAAATCTTATTCTCTTAACTACAGTTCCTTCTGCTTTCGGTGACGAACTTACCTTAGCTTTATAGAATGAATATCCTTCAATAGCACCAATCTTTTGCTCTTCAACAACTTGGTTTACTAAATATTCTCTCTTGTATTCCAAATTTATGGATTTATCACTACCTATTTCATTTCCATTTGTATCTATAACATTAATTTTTAATGTTCCCTTTATTTCATTTTTATCCTTCCATGTGATTGTGAATGTAGAAAAACTTGTTGTTTCAAACTCTGCTTTCTGTACACTTCCAGCTACATCTGTTTCTACATTTGCAGTTCCTTCCTGGGTCATGTCCACTACATTTACATTGCCGTTTTCGTCTTCAACCAGATGCATCATTGTAACTGACATCTGATTTGTAATTGTTTCATTCTGGCTGAACTCATCTTCCTCCGTGAAAACTGCTGCTTCACTTCCGTTTTCTGCTGCCTGTGCAACCTTTTCCGGTACGGATGGTTCAATGTAATGCATGGAAACATTTACGGAACCATCAACTGGTTCTATCTTATTTCCTTCACTGTCCTGGAAGAAAATATCGTATGCAAGGAAACCTGCGATTTCGTATCCATCTTCCTCAGCTTTTTCATTAAGCTTCGTTTCTGTTTCTGCGTACTGATCAGTTCCCTGCTCAATCGGATTTACTATCAGTTCGGCATCTTCCGGGATAACTCCGACTTCTGTTGTTGCAATTACCTCCACAAGATCATTTACCATCTTTGTGAAAGTTAAGATTCCTTCTGTGTCTTCTATCTGAACTTCTTCCGGAATTTCCTCTTCACTTTCCTCTTCTACAATTTCCTGCTCTTCATTCTCAACAACTTCCGCCATATCGCTTCTTACATAAGCTTCTGCTTCTTCGTAGGAAACTTTGTACCAGGTGAATTCGTCTTCACCGGTTACTGTTTCGAGAAGTGGAAGCTGAGTGTCTGTATCTACTGTTGCGATCACTTCGGCTTCTGTGGAAGGAACTACGCGAAGATTAACTTCGTCTGCGATGACGCGGATCATTTTTGTCTGTTCCTGATCTGGTGTTTCTTCCTGATTCTGTTCTTCCTCAGAGTTTTCTACATTATTCTCTGTGTTGGTTTCTTCTCCGTTCTCTTCGGTATTTTCGGTGTTGGTGTCTGCATTTACTTCTTCGTTATTTACTTCACCGTTTTCTTCGTTGTTCTCAGTGTTTTCATTATCATCTGCTGCCGGTGTGCTGCTCCATACAAATGTGTATGTGTCAGTACCTGCTGCCTGGAAAGCTGCTTTGGTGAGCTGTCTGCTTTCGTTTGTTTCAACTGTAAGCTGATTTTCTTCGGCTTTGAGCTCTGTCACTTCCAGTTCGGAAGTTTCTTTGCTGGTTCTGACTCTGGCTGCTGTCACTGTGGATGCGGCCGGGTCTGTCAGTTCCGGTGAAGAAGCTTCTTTATAAATAAAGCTGTAAGTAACTTTGCCTGCCGGTTCAACCGGGTTGCCATCTGCATCTGTAAAAGATACGTTGTAAGCAAAGAAGCCGTCAAGGTTTTTGCCCTGGCTCTGAAGCTGCTCTGTGATCTTGGCTGCCAGTTTGTTGTACTGGTCTGTCAGCTCAGCATCTTCGGTGTTGTTCTCGACTGCCTTGACGATCATCTGTGTTCCGTTTGGAAGGACACCTGCAGGAGCTTCGGCTTTGATCTCGATTGTTTCGTTTTTAAGATTTACGATACAGCTTACAGGCTGTGCTGCTTCTTCGGCTGGAGCGCTGCCGCTGCTCTCGGATGTTCCATCTGTGAACATGTTCTCACCTGATGAGAAGTCAGCATCGCTGGAACCGAGGTCATCAGATTCGCTGTATGTTTCGTCCGTACTCTCTTCCGATTCGAAATTCACATCTGTGCCGAGATCGTCTCCTGTTTCTTCGGATATATCGACTGCAGCGGAATCTTCCTCAACCGCGACCATGTCTACCATGTCATCGAAGGAACTCGCCTGAGATACATAGCTCGTATTTATTAATACAGTCGAGCAGAACAGCACGATTGCAAACATCATACTGAGCACCCGACATGTCAGGCTTCTGTTCTGATTCCGTTTCCTTTTTTTGATTTTTTTATTATTTTCTCTTTTTATATTAACATCCCCTATTATATGCATGATGATAATAAAAAAATTATCGTTAACTGCTTCACGTACAACTTATTTAAGATTTAACGACATTATAACAGGTGAACTGTTTCGTCACCTATTTCGTCAGCCGCTTTCAGCAACATTTTTAGTACTATTTTGACAATTTTCGATTATTTTGAGTAAATCGAGCTCGCTGTTGAAATCTTCTCGCTCGTTGTTTTTCATATGATAGACACTTCCCTGCCATGTAGCGCTCTGACGGTATCTGACATATACTGCCAGGGTGTCTATGCTGCCTCTTTGTTCAAGGATCCATTCACGGTTGCTGACCTCTGTAAAAGAGATTTTTTTTCATTTGCTGGTTTCTGCTGTTTGTCTTCGTATGTCCGCAGCTCTGTTGATGACTGAGGAAAGTTCAGCTCGTTCATGAATCGCTCCATATAGCGGAAGAGTTCATGAATACTTCGGAAGAATATTGGTTCTTCACTGTAATAACAGTAAAATCTTCCGGACCTTTCTACTCCGTCTATGTTGTCTATGCAGACATTTACGATATTGGAAGCAGAAATGTTGAGCTTTTCTTTCATCATTCATCCACCTCCAGTGCTCCATCAATCAATCTGATCAGTTCAAGTGCACTCCTGAAACTTTTCTTTTTATTGGCTTCTGCCCAGGTCACCTCACCCTGCCATGTGGCATTGTCACAGTGACTCACATGTACTACAAATGTCCCTGTATGTTTTTTTTTGCCTTTTTCCATCTGCTCTGTTCCTCCGTCAAGATCCGACCACTGTATTTTTATTTTTAATCACACGATAACACGCACTTATTTCAGAGTATTTTTATTATATCATTGGGGTTATTTCTTCAACTATTTCGTGATTCTGCTTTTTGAACATTTTTTCATATTTTTTCGACAATGTTTCTGATAATTTGCGAGGGGGGCTGAGATTTGGGGGGACGGGAGATTTCCGGGCGCAAAAAAACCCGGAGGGGATCTCCGGGCTGAATAGTTTTACTTCTATATTAATTATTAATGCTGTCTCTTATACAC
>ERZ1026966.140-NODE-140-length-38429-cov-7.391150_pt1 | contig 38429 bp, 41 predicted proteins | sample MGYA00519296_ERZ1026966 | MGnify/ENA primary metagenome ERZ1026966 (study PRJEB26926, sample SAMN06164478) | human gut metagenome | biome: ENVO:00009003; feature: ENVO:2100002; material: ENVO:00002003 | host: Homo sapiens | place: USA | collected 2012 ... | reverse complement strand
CAGATGTGTATAAGAGACAGTTTCAATTCTAATTTTTATGCTATACTATTTAATAGCTTAATTCATTTGGAGGGGAAATAAATTGAACTATTGTATAATAATGAAATATTCAGCAAAGGAAAATTGCTACATTGTGACCGTTCCAGATCTGCCGGGTTGTATGGCAGATGGAAGAACGCCTAATGAGGCATTTGAAAATGTGAAAAATGTGATTACAGAATGGATAGATACGGCAAAGGCAGCAGGGAGGGAGATACCGGAACCATCTTTTGGACAGGATAATTTTTAAGGGACAGCTTTTTGACAGGCTGCCCCTTTTTCTGTGTTTCTTCTTATTAAAAAAAATGAAATCTATAATACGATGTAGCAGGGATTGATTTTGCTGTGTCGTTACCTGCTGCTGGAATTCGTCCTGTTGCTGTCGCATGCTGTCGAACTGTTGTTGTTGAAATTGCTCTGTCTGTTGCTGAAATAAATCCTGCTGCATAGCGTCCTGCTGGTAGTACAGGTCATTCATAGAAAAATCATCAAAGCCGCTGTTAAATCCGAAATCGTCAAACATCTCTCATACCTCCACGTGTTATTATTGCAGGTTCCGGAATTCGGATACCCGCTTCCAGTGCCGCTGTTATCCAGGCCTGTTTCGCGTCCTCAATCGTAGCTGGAATATCTTGCCACCTCTGGCAGCAGGTGATGCATCCGGGCAAGTCCGGAATAGATACAGTGTAGCCGCCCTCAACTGGATCTTCCATGATTAATATAGGATATTTTACGCTCATACCCCCAGGCCTCCATTTTTGTACTGGTGGGCCAGCCTGTAAAATGTAGTCCTGCTCAGTCCAGTCAATCCCATCGCTGCGGCTGCGGTAATCTCCCCACGCGTCCAGCGTTGCATAACCTCTTCGTAATTAGTCGGTAACTGTACCTGCGGCCTGCCGTAGTTATTCCAGGCCGGCTTGTCACGAATCCGGTCAACGCCCTGGGTCTGCCTTTTGTGGGTGCGCTGTATTTCGTGGTCAATAACATAATCGAGAGTGTTTATGATGGTGTCCAGGATCATTGTTGACATTTCCGGATTGCCATGATAATCAGTTGTGGTTGTTGGGATATCCAGGATTTTTACACGGATGTTGTGAGCTTTGTAATATTCTAGTTCATTCTTGGCGCTTCGTTTTCCGCCTAATGCCTCCAAGTCGTAAATCACAAGGGTATCTCCCGGTTTCAACCAGTAATTTTTTAGTTTTTGATATTCTTCACGTTCTGGTATCTTGCCATGAAATCGTTCAATTACAGTATTGTCATCAGTTGCTCCTACCGCCTGCAGCTGCTTTCTGTGTGTTGCTGTGCGGAATGTAGATATGTAATAGTATGTTTTGCTTACATGTTCTATGGATCCTCCTAATTGTTAATTTTCTTAATATCAGACTCCTCCGGGTGTTGCCTTATGTAGTAGGACTTGTCCGGCCACCGATTGCGTGAAATGGTGGACTTTTTGGAATATTATTGCTATTAGCAGAGTGGTATTTCCGCCAGCGTGTAATCCGGATTGCTATCGGTAGTAATGCGGATACTCTGCGGTTGTTCTTGCTGTCTGACAGAGTTCCTTCCTATTACATGGGATAATGCCAGATTAATCGTTCTGTAGGCCTCTTCTGGTGACAGACCGATGTAATTTATTAACGAAAATTCTGTCTGCTGGAGAACTTCGTCAAGGTTTCTTTCGATGAGTTCGCCCATGTAATAGATCTGACTTTCTGGCATATTATGCGCTCCTTTTCTTTTACGGGATTGCGGGGGATCTCTAGGCTGGTAATAATTACAGGCTTTTAATTTTGATTAATGACCTGTATTTTTTATCAGCTCAAACATTGGTAGTCAATGCTAACGCATTCATTTTGATATTACAAGCCATTGACAATTTTACAAACTGTTAAGCTATGTTTCTTTCCTCTCCTACTTTTAATTAGATATAACAGCTTAAGATTATTTTAATAACTGTTGATTTTATTGATGATTTATAAAATTGTACATTTTGCACAAAATCAGCAGCCTTAAAAGTCATATTATCGATATTTATGTTACAACCGTACTCTTATAATATATATAGGGTACGGTTACCATTAAAACTTTTCGTACTGTAAAATTAACAATCGTTAATGAGCTCTTGAGCCGTTAATTTTTCTAAAAGTAGAATCGGTTAGAAACATAGAATTAAGAGTCTTTAATTTTACCAATAGTTTTTACAACCGAAATGAACGCTTTGCGTTGACTACGTTCTTTGAGTCAATAAATATATTAGCTAATACATTAAATTAATAGCTGGTATATCTTACTCGCTTAGGGCTCCCCGGCAGGATCTCATTTTTAGTTTAAAGGTACTTTTTTTGGAATTTCTTTGAAGCATCGGGCCGCTCCAAGAACAACCCGTATATAACAGGGAGAATGAACTTCTCCTTCAGATCTGATATATACATTATAGAACGACCATCCCAAAAAGTCTATTGGCACACTATCCAAAAGCTATTGTGCGTAACTCTCGTCCAATTTATTTAATAAACTGACAACATTCACCTTTTTCCTATAAGAACAAACGCATACAAAATTTTATGCTATAAACCCATTCTTGTTGTGAAATTTGCACATAATTTTATTGCTTTTCTTCACTTTTCTCCTTAAAAATCGTTCGTCATTTTGCACAACAGAATATTCAGATATCTGAATAAAAATTGATATATCCCAAAAAGCATTCCAAAAGTCAATGTGACGAAAATACTATTTATACACATAAGTTCTATATTTTATAAGCATTTCGTGCTACTATTTCCACATAATCTTATAGAAATGAGGTATTGTGCAAAATGACGAATAAAGTTGATTTTAGCGAATGGAATCCAGACCGGCTTGAAACGGATGACGAGGATTTGATGAGGACAATTTATGCGTATTTCTGCAATGCTGGTTACCCTCATAGGCTGCAGGATGGTATTGATACTACTATTAAGATCCTGTCTACCATGGATAATAGCTATTTGGAAATCGAAAACATGGTAATGGAGATGGCCGGTGCTGTCGATATGTGGGGTTTCAGGCAGGGATTTAAGGCAGCCATAGAACTACTATCCGGTAACACGTTCCAGCAAATTTTCAAGGAGGTGGACAATAATGGTAAATGAATTATATGACAGTACCAGAGACCCTCATAATTACAACGAAAAATACTATTCTCAACAGGTAAAAGAAATCGCAGCTGTAACAGCTATTGCAATGTTACGCGATAATGTGCCTCCTGCTGACGTTAAAACATGTATAAACGACTGGTACAGAGTCGAGATTTCTGACCACGCGATGGCATACCTAAAAACTGAGGCGGCTGATGATGAGGCAGACGAAGCCCTGACCGGTAACAGAAGATCCATACTCTGTCCATCTATTCGGCGCGATCGGTGTCATTGCGCCCGGAAGGCAAAGCGCCTGTGTGAATGCGGCGTGTCACCGGACACAATCTACTATGCTTTTCCAGAATTATCCGAAGAAGAGATCAGCAATATCTGTTCAAGTGCCAATAACAGCAACGGAACAAGAGTTGACGGTCTAACACTTAGGAAATTGCAAGAGGCAACAGCTGCCCCGCTTAAAACAACGGGCGAACATGTAGCATATCTTCGTGGTCGCAGCGATAAGGCCAGGGAGGTAATCCAGGATCTATACTGTAATCATGGTGGTAATGCTCATTCCATTTACGATTTTTTCCAAGATGATGTTATTAAATATGAGGAAATAGTAGGCTGGAAACAAGAGGCGGCTGATTACATGGAGAGACGCCTTGCAAGCCAACTTGCGCGCCATGCCGCTGTCCAGATGCTGCAGGATGGACAAGAACCCAACAGAGTAAAAGAAAATATTGAAAGTTGGTTTTCTGTTCATTTTTCAGACACCCAAATAGTTACGCTTAGGCGTCAGGCCAATCTTAGCAAGTGCATGTCAGAAATGACAGTTGTATTAGACAAGAAGGAGGACTGAATATGGAATGCAGAACCAGCGATGCACTTGGCAAAAATGCCTTAGACAGGATCCCTGAACTTTTTCCAGACGATAAACAAATACGGACCCGCCACTCTCACTATAATTAATTGCAGGTATTGTGACGTAAAAGATCCAGGAAATAGCAGCACGCATCTCTATAAGGCGCGAAGCGGTAATGTGATCTGGACCCACAAGAAAACAGAGGGAAACAGCCATGAATGAAGAAAAATCAAAAATTATAGCGGAATTAGCTGATTACGTCCGATCTGATCTGCCGGTACAGGAAATAATAGATAATTTTCAATATTTAATTCAAAAACTTGATTATACAAATCGAGTAGCTGCGATCACGAAGGCAATCGAACGACTCAACGATGGCTGCACGTACGACTACGTAGCGGCCGGTCTCAGAGAATGGTATGGAATAGATATATCCTCTCAAGAGCTGGCACTGCTCTTATATGGAGCAGAAGGGCTTTTACCGCGTGAAATACGATATAAACGACAACTTGCAAAACAAGAGAAAAAAGCGAATCAAACCGAATAATCTCCTCACAGAAAGAGACCCACTCACCGGGTCTCTTTTCCATATCTCCCCAAAATCGCCCCAAAACCCTATAAAATCGTCTAAAAACCTACCAATATCACGCCAAAACCGTTTTGTTTCCGACATGTATGTCGGGAACATCAGCTACCGCTACCCTAATTATGTCACATACGGCATTTTTAATTATCGTTTATGCCTCATACGGCATTAATAATTCATACTTATGCCTCATACGGCATTTTTAATTATCGTTTATGCCTCATATGGCATTAATAACCTTTACTTATGCCGCATACGGCATAAACTCCCCTTTTTAATAATACTACTCTATGCCGTATGCGGCATTAACACCCTTTAGTTATGCCGTATATGCCATTTTCTGTTTTTCTCAATATCATTTGATAGTTTCCCGTTTTAAAAAATCTGGCTTTTCCTAGAATAGATTATTTTAGAATGAGAATTCGCGCGCCGGACTTGTTCTAAAATAGCGATTTTAGGATGAATATGATCCGATCTCTTAAAAATGCCAACTTTTACGGAAAACCAGGATTTCTAAAAGTTGACAGTAGGATTAATCAAAAATTACCTGGAAACCAAACAAACCATTCTATAAATCATATAAATATTGCTACTTTTTTAACTTTTATTGTTCTAAATTCCAACTTTTATAAAAAAATGTCAACTTTTTGTTCTAAAAAAACAAGTGATTTTACTAGAAGAGAACAACTTTTACTCCACTAAAAGTTGGCATTTAAAAGTTGAAAAAGGACCGGTCTCCCGACCCTACTCTTTCAAAAAATCTATCGCGTCCGACATACCAGCATAATATGCCAGTCTTTCTACTCTGTCGTTGCGAGATTTTATACAGAAAAATATGCTATCGATAATATCTCTATCCCGTTCCGTCAGGTGTAATTTTTCATATAATTTCTGTAAATATTCCAAATCATTATTATCCTGCACCACTTCTGCGATATCACTGTTAATATGCTGCATAGTATTCAGCTGTTTTTGTTCTACAAAGCCGCCGATTTTAATTTCCACCTCACCCATTTTTAGATCCCCTCTCACATAATCATAATTCTACTATACATTCGTATAGGATATTCTACAATTACAATCGTTCGACTTTATTCGACGTTTAGTGGAGATCCGGAGCCTTAATCGGGCGCTGTTTTACATGTTCTTCTGCTGCCTCTCTGGTGGTATATAGTCGGTCCGGATGTACCCGGATAGCGCCACTGGAATCCAGAAATTTAACCAGATAGAGACCGCCGGCACAACTCAGGATCCGCACCGGTCTTATTATTCTGCTGCTTTCAATAATATATGCATTATCTCCTCGTCTCATATAATCAGCTCCTGCTATTTTTTTACTGATTATATCATAACGCAAACATTTGTTCTGTATTTATTTCATTATCATTGCAACTAATACATATAACAATTGTAATACAATAAACACGATAATCGCATAAATCACAGTTCTTACTAAAAGACGTTTAACCTTTTCTCCAAACAAAACCTCATCATCTTTATAGTTTCTAAAATGCCAAAGATTCCACAGTCTCTCCCCATAATTTCCAATTCCATGAACAATGAAGAAATTGCAAACATCTGTCGTCCATAAATACTCAATATAAGTTTTCTTTCTGCTTGGATACTTTCGAAACAATATTTTAGTATATATCCACGTTATGAACAAAAGTAAAATATATGCAGCCATTGCAATGGCCAACGGTAAAAGAACGTCTCCTTTTGTCCACATCGTAATTGATAAGATTACCAAGATTATAAATATGATTCTCCTTAAGAAAGATAAAAAATTTCCCATCGTATATCATCTCTTTTATTGTGTATTATTATTTTTCTAATTATATCATATTTTTATGGTACTAAAACAAAACGTCCATAAGAATTTTCGGAAATGTTAAAAAGGCAGGTATTATGGACATAACAAATCTTTAAAACTAAGTTTGGAAGAATTAGGAAAAGAACCTTGTCGAAATGTAAAATTTATTATAATATATAGATGACTACTAAAGATGAAACCGTAGAAATACGAGTGAACGAAACTATTAACCAGGTCTTAAAGAAAAGGAGTTAAAATGAATCAAGAACTTGCGTTAAAGGTAGTCAGCTACATCGCCGATTATCTCGGCAATCTCCCGGATGACTCAATATCCGGATTCGAAAATTACACGAATGATGAAATCGATGCTGTTGTGAAACACTTAGAAGAGATAGGTGTACTTAATATTGCTCACTCAAAAGCATATTCCTATTGTGGCATTGGTGATGCAAAAGGGCATGCTGATTATGATGAACATTATCTGTCAAGAGCCTTTATCTCAGAAGAAAATTTTAAGAAATTCAAAGCATCGTTAAAATAAAGAAACTGGCCCGTCACCCGGTACATAAACTGTACCGGGAAAGAAAAAATTTTCGTTATTTAATTTGTCTACTTGACGGGTGGCACACCAAAATCAAGGCATTCAGGCTCTTTTGTTTTGCCCCGGAAAAGGCAGGGTACCACTCAGGGTACCAAAGCCGGTACCCTGCGCAGTACCCTAAAAGGCATCATGATCAGGCTTTATTTCTCCTGAATTTCTTTGCCGCTGATATGTTCAATTTCTATTTCAAAAAGCTGTACAGCTTTTCCCGAGCGTTTGATTTCCTCATCGATCAGTTGTTCATTCGGATAGTATTTCACCGCAATCTTTTTCAAGATTTCCGTTGTTTCTGCACTTTCTTCCAATAAATGGCGTCTGCCAAATATAACCGTGCTCTGTACAAACGGTGCCCACTTCTCTTCTTTGATGGTTTCATTTCCATAAACAGTAAAACATACCTTGTCGCTGGCTTTTAATGCATCGACTTTATGTTATCCAGCATTTTATAACAAACTCATTTTTACTTTTTCATGCAAATTAAAAAAAGTCTCAGCATAAAATAATCTGACGTATTTTCCCGCAGATTATTTTATCCTGAGACTTCTTGTGTTATCATCTTTGATTGAAACCTGTAAATATAATGAAAGAAGCAGAAATCCCACCGACCAAAGTTTGATTTCTGCTTCAAGCAATAAACATAGCTCTCGCCACGTCCTCTCTTATGATAACAATCAAAACAGAAAACTACAACCATATTTCTCAAGATTTTTATAACAAAATAATAGATTCTCTTGATCTGACCCTGATCTCATGTACCTGTGGGCACTCTGGATCCCTGATCCGCCATGGTTCCTATAAACGGAAGATCCCGCTTAAGGACCGTATCATTACTTTAACGGTTGTTCGTGTTTACTGCAAACACTGCGGACATACCCATGCCCTTCTTCTGTCTTCCTTTGTACCTTATTCCCAGATTCCCCTGACAGTACATATATCCAGTATCCTTGCCTGTGAACAGAACTCCTCTATTCGTCCCGTTCTTGCAGGTCAATGCTGTGTTGACGAAAACAACATCAGATCCATCTTCCGTTCCTACCGGCTCCATTGGCAGGAACGTCTCCGTTCTGCCGGTCTGACACTTTTCAAACTTGCTTTGCTCGTAACAGGCTGCTTTTCCTGTTTCCGTAGGCAGTTTATGCAGATTAAAACCACCTGCAATAAACTTTTTCTTTTACCAACATAACCTTACACGACAGATACTTCCTGGTCCGTTATCCTTTAGAAAAAGGAGGAAAAATTAAATGAAACAGGAAAAACAGCAGGCGATTGCACTGATGCGCTATGGCGCAATCGCACCACTTATTGCCGGTCTGGATGAAGACTATCCAAGCAAGACCGCTTTTTACATGGAACTATCCACCAAAGGACTTGTCGGACCGGATGGCCGCGTGCATCACTATGCACCCTCAACCATCGAAAAATGGTATCTGGATTATCAGAACCACGGGTTTGATGCCCTTATCCCGAAAGGACGCTCTGATGCAGGTATGAGCCGTAAACTTGATGATGAATTGCAGGAACGGATCCGGTATTTTAAAACGAATTATCCACGCATGTCGGCGGCAGCCATTTACAGACAGCTCAAAAATGATGGTTTCATCATAAACGGACAGGTTTCCGAATCCACAGTCTGCCGCTTCGTCAACCAGCTCCAGATCGAACTGCGGCAGACTCCAAACCGGGATATGCGCCGTTATGAACGCCCGCATATCAATGAGGTGTGGTGCGGCGACAGCAGTGTCGGACCACACCTTACTGATGCAGATGGCAAAAAACACCGTATTTACATCATTGCCCTGATTGATGATGCCAGCCGTTTTATTACCGGGATTGACGTCTTCTACAATGATAACTTCATCAATCTGATGTCCGTCATGAAATCAGCCGTATCAAAGTATGGCCGGCCAAAGGTACTGAACTTTGACAATGGAAAATCTTATAAAAACAAGCAGATGGAACTCCTTGCTGCCAGGATCGGTACAACACTCAGCTACTGCCAGCCATATACCCCAACTTCAAAAGCCAAAATCGAGCGCTGGTTCCGTACATTAAAAAACCAGTGGATGGCTGGCCTTGATATGCGTGATTTCCGCTCGCTGGATGAACTGCGCGGAAGCCTGTATGCTTATGTGCAAAGCTATAACCTGGCACCTCATTCTTCCCTGCGCGGCATGTCACCACAGGATCGTTTCTTCTCTGAGCCAGATCATATCCGCTGTCTTACGCAGGATAATATCGACTAAGACTTCCTTCTGGAGATTGAACGGCGTGTTTCGGCAGACAGTGTCATCGTCATTGACCAGATCGAATATGAAGTGGACTGCCGGTTCGCACGCCAGCGGATCCGGCTCAGGTAAGTCTACCTTTACAAACAGAATCAAAGCTTATTTTGGGGATGACGTGGCGGTTTTATACCACGACAATTACTATCGCTGTCAGGATGGTGTCCCGTTCGAGCAAAGAGTGACGGTAAACTACGATCATCCGGATTCTCTGGAGACCGACCTTCTGATCGAGCATTTGAAGGAACTGAAAGCGGGAAGATCCATTGACAGTCCGGTCTATGACTACAGCCAGCACAATCGTTCCCACGAAACAGTCCGGATCGACCCGAAGCCGATCATCATTGTAGAGGGAATCCTGTTTCTGGCCGATGAACGCCTGCGCAGCCTGCTGGATATCAAGGTTTATGTGGAAGCAGACTCGGATGAACGAATCCTGCGCCGTATCTCCAGAGATGTATCGGAGCGCGGACGTGATCTGAATGGCATCATCGAACAGTATCTGACCACGGTAAAGCCGATGCATTATCTCTATGTAGAACCGACCCGTTCCAAGGCAGATGTGGTCATCAACAGTGGTAAGAATGATGTGGAGTTTGATCTGTTTGTGTCAAAAATCGGTCAGCTTCTGGAAGAACGAGAGAAAGAAAATTAAAAAAGTACAAACTTTTAGTTGTGGCCCTTCTCCTTTTCTGATATAATAAGTCCGGATTTTAAACTTCTGCCGTGATAAAATGTGAAACTGTCGCGAATGAGGCTAAAAGGAGGAATTACAAATGAAAGAAAAGAAAGAACGGGCCAAACGTCTGCCCACCTTTGCGGAATCGATCACACCGATCATCGCAATGCTTCTGATCCTTACCATTGGAAAGGGCGTGTTCGGCTACAGCACGGAGCCGCTCCTGATCATGGTAGCAGCAATCGCGGCATTTATCGCGTTCCGTGTGGGTGTTACCTGGGATGAGATGATGGATGAGATCTGTACCAAGATTGCAAAAGGTATGCCGGCAATTCTGATTCTGGTATGCGTTGGCGCTATGGTTGGTACCTGGATGGCAGCTGGTACCATTCCGATGATGATTTACTATGGTGTTCAGATTGTAAACCCGAAATTCATGCTGGTTACAGCATTTCTGATCGAGGCTATTGTATCGGTTGTTACCGGTACTTCCTGGGGTTCTGTCGCAACCATGGGTGTTGCCCTGATGGGAATTGCAAGTGCTCTGGGTGTGTCTCTTCCGGCTACCGCAGGTGCATGTATCGCAGGTTCCTACTTCGGTGATAAGATGTCTCCGCTGTCTGATACCACGAACCTGGCTCCGATCGCGGCAGGCAGCACACTGTATGAGCATATCGGACATATGTTTTACACCACCGTTCCGGCAACCATCGTTTCTCTGGTGGTATATGCCATTGTTGGTATGAACGCAGATGTAAGTGCAGATATCACCTCTGATACTGTTACTACCTTATTGAGCCAGCTTTCTTCCATGTACAGCTGGAACCTACTGCTCATCATTCCGGTGCTAATCGTGCTGGGAGGTTCCCTGTTTCAGAAGCCAACCATTCCGGTTATGCTTCTTTCCACCTTTGTAGCTGGCATAGAGGGTGTTTTCATTCAGCATGTAGCAATGGGTGATGTGTTAAAGGCAACGGTAAACGGCTTTAGTGTATCTATGATCCATCGCGCAGGCTTCGACACCGAGACTTGTTCCGAGGCGGTTACCAAGCTGTTAAACCGTGGTGGTATGAACGGCATTATGAGTACCACACTTCTGGTATTCTGTGCATTCTGTTTTGCAGGCATCATGAGCCGGGCCGGCTGTCTGGATGTTGTACTTCAGAAGATTTTAAGCGTGGCAAAGAGTACCGGCGCACTGATTACCGCAACGGTGGCAGCCTGCATTACCATGGCACTGACTACCGGTAACTCTTATCTTTCCATTCTGATTCCTGGAGAGATGTTCCGTGACGCTTATAAAGAGCGCGGACTTGCGGCAAAGAACCTGTCCAGAACCCTTGAGGATGCCGGTACTGTAGTAGTGCCGCTGATTCCGTGGTCCGCAGCAGGTGCCTATATGGCATCTACCCTTGGTGTAGAGACCCTGGATTACCTTCCGTGGGCAATCCTGTGCTACACTGGCTGGATTTTTGCAATCATCTGGGGCTTTACCGGATTCGGTATCGCAAAGCTTGCTGATGAGAAGAAAAAGGAGAACTAAATACGAAAGTCTTGTTCCACCGGGATTCCTGATTCCGGTGGAATTTTTGAAGAATAAAGAAAAGGCAGGAGAATAGACATTATGATCAAGTTACTGAAAAACGCGAATGTTTACGCACCAGAGAAATTGGGAAAAAAAGATATCCTCATTGAGGGAGAGAAAATCCTTCTGATGCAGGATTCTATCGAAGGCTATGAGGGACTCCCGGGAGTGGAGACTTATGACCTGGAGGGAAAAATCGTTGTTCCGGCTTACATTGACATGCATGTGCATATCACCGGAGGCGGTGGAGAGCAGGGACCGGCATCCCGTGTACCGGAGTCTCAGCTCAGCGAATTTTTAAAAAACGGTATTACCACCGTGGTTGGCCTTCTGGGTACAGATGGCGTAACCCGCAGTGTAGAGAATCTGGTAGCAAAGGCCCGTGCCCTGACCGAGGAAGGCATGACCGTGTATACACTGACCAGCTCCTACGGTTACCCGCCGACCACCCTGACCGGAAGCGTAGAGCGCGATATCATCCTGGTTCCGCCTATGATCGGTGTGAAGGTAGCTGTATCTGACCACAGAAGCTCCAATCCGGGCGGGGAAGAGCTGATCGCCCTGGCTACCGCAGCCCGCAGAGCCGGTCTGCTCAGCAACACACCGGGGCTGGTGACTATGCATATGGGTGACGGAGAGGGAAGACTGGATCCGGTATTCTATGTTCTGGATCATTCCGATGTTCCGGCCAAGAACCTGCTACCGACCCATATTTTACGTAATCCGGGCCTGATTGATGCCGGTGCGGATCTGGTACGCCGCGGCGGTTACATTGACTGCACCGCCGGTGCCGATGATGTAGAAGTAGAATCTGATGCCATGAAGCTTTACGAGCTCTTACACCGCGAAGGCGTGAAACTGGATCATGTCACCATATCCAGTGACGCATTCGGAAGCCAGCCACGCTTCAACGAGGAGGGCGAGTGCATCGGCCTGACATACGCATCTCCGAAGTATCTGCACCGCACCATTCAGATCCTGGTAAGAGAGGGTATGCCGCTGGAGGCTGCCTTACAGCTTCTGACCAGCACTCCGGCAGTGCTCCTTGGTCAGGAAGGAGTCAAGGGCTGTGTAGCAGAGGGCGCAGACGCAGATCTTCTGGTACTGGATGAAAATCTCGACATCAACAGCCTGTTTGCCCGTGGCCAGGTGGCTGTGTGGGAGCAGGAAGTGAAGATGAAAGGCAGATTTGAGCAGTAATGTTTTTATGATATGAATTGAAAGAAGCGAAGACCATCATGGTTGATAGGTTTTCGCTTCTTTTTATTTATTCTGATATAATTAAATTGACGATGATACGATTAAAAGATATAACGAAATACAGATGAAAACCAGAATCATAGAAGATGGGTAAAAAAATATGAGAGAATATGATTATCGTCAAAAATGGACAAAACTGTTGACCCCGGAAATTGTATCTATGCTTACACCTTAATTTCCAGCCTGGAATAGCCCTAAAAGCATCTCAGACTGACCGGAATCAAAGATGCAATCTCTGCTGCATTTCCCAAAACGGAGCAACAGCGCTGCATTGTTCATATGGTGAGAAATACCCTTAAATATGTTGCAAACAAGGATATGAAAACCTTTGCCAAAGACTTAAAAACGATCTACACAGCTGCAAACGAGGAATCTGCCAGAAAACAGCTGGAGGCAGTAACCAGGAAATGGTCAGGACAATATCCAAGTGCTATGAATCGATGGAATGATAACTGGGATGCAATCTCCCCAATTTTCAAATTTTCCAAAGAGGTACGTACTGCGTTTTATACCACAAATGCCATTGAATCACTGAATTCGTGCTATCGTAGATTGAACGAGCAGAGAAGCGTATTCCCAAGCTCACAGGCACTGATGAAGGCACTATACTTAGGAACTTTTGAGATAGCAAAAAAATGGACAATGCCAATCCGGAATTGGGGCAAAGTACGTGGTGAACTGGAAATCATGTACCCGGATCGGTTAATATAGCAATAAAAGTTGGACGGTCAAGAGTAAATATACGCCCAGATTTCTCTGGGCGCTCTTGACATACCAATTTAAATTTGCTATTAAATAAACAATGGCTTAACCACAGAAATCTGCTGTTAAGCCGCATCAATTTTCCGGGTCTTTTATATTTTTTGCACAAAAAAAGGGCTATCTTTTCCCGATAGCCCATAATTTTACCATTCCCTTAAATTACTCGAAAGTTACATCTATATCAGAAACCGCATCCGTTTCTTCCTCGGTGGAAAGTTCAAATTCCTCTGTTTCTTCAGTCTCTTCCTGCTGTCCGGCATCTGCTGTTTCTGTAGGGGCTGTGATATCAGCTGTACCAGTAGAACCGTCAGTGAAGATAGTGGCTTTATTTTCGCCAATGGAATGAGCTTCCTCCTCTATTAGGTTCAGCCATTTATCGTCATTGATATCTAAATTAAAATGATTACAATAATCATAAAACTGATTTTCAGGCATTTTACTGGATTTTAATATACCATCTAATAAAAATCGTTCATTTGAGCTTGCCTGTACGATCATAGAAGTCAAATTAATACCTGCTGCATTTTTATACTGCACAACTGCAATAGCTTCATATTTATTTTCAGGATCTGTTTCATTTCCAAAATGTCCGATATCTTCAAAGAAAACGGAAGCTGCTTTACCAAGCTCTTCTCCTGTAGCCTCCCATCCGTCACCGCCATATCCATTAAATGCTCCTGGATGCGATGCTAACGGATTAATAGCAGACATTTCATCTTCGTTCCATCCACCAAGCATAACACACATAATGTTTCTTGAAGCTCTTGCTGCTGCATCCCTCAAAAGCCCATCAGCCCATTCACGTGCTGGATAACTCGGATAATCTTTAAAGAAATTTCTGTGATCCGGGTTCTGTCTAAGGTCATTCATTACCTCGTGAGCGGCCTGTCCTGCTACGGTATCCATAATCAGTCCATTCAGAATCTCTTCATAAGTATAATCCCCTACATGGTAGGTAACAGAATCTTCTTTGTAATAAGTTCCAGTCGGCTCAACTGGAAGTTTTGTCTTAACTGTAAATGTCACATATCCTTTGGACACTCCAGTGATATTTCCATATTTGTCAATCGTGGCTACAGACGGATCACTGGATGAAAATGTCAGGTATTTCTCTGCTTTTTCCGGGCTGTATTCACTGAGTCCTTCATTCGGGTTGATCGTTTCACCAACCCCAACGTTTCTTCCTTTTGTGGCAACATCTTCCGGAGCTTTAAAACCTACCCCATCTGCATACTCATCATTATACTGAACTTTCACGGTATATCTTTTAGATGCACTCAAACATGCGCCCCCTGCTGCAAAAGGAGTTTTGGATGTAACTGTGATAGTCACTTTTCCTGCTTTTAATGGAGTGATAGTTCCATTTTTATCAACAGTAGCAACGGAATCATCACTCGAATCATAAGTAAAATCATTCCTTGTAGTTTTGCCTGTGGATACCCATTTTACATTACAGTCTTTAGGTTCTCCTATATACATAGTATCATCTGCTGTCTTTTCAATATAGAGGGCTGTTACATAAGATACTTCCGGTTTTGGTGTTTCCGTCGGAGTAGCTGTTGGTTCCGGTGCCTTGGTTGGCACCGGTGTCGCTGTCGGTTCCGGTGCTTTCGTTGGCTCTGGTACTTTCGTAGGATCCGGTGTTTTTGTAGGTGTCGGTGTTGCTGTCGGTTCCGGCGCCTTGGTTGGCTCTGGTACTTTTGTTGGTTCCGGAGCTTTTGTCGGCACCGGCGTCGCTATTGGTTTTGGTGATTCAGGTTTCTGTGTCGGAGTTACAGGCTTTGCTGCTGTAGCTTTATTTCCTACTTTAACAGTAACTGTTTTTGATGCCTTATTATATACACCAGATGTCTTAGCGTAAACTGTAATCTTCACGCTGCCAGCTTTCAGTGCCTTCATATTTCCCTTCTTATCAACTGTTACAATCTTTGGATTTGAGCTTTTATAGGTAAGGCTGGTCTTTGCCTTTGCACTCAGGTTCTTTCTCTGGCCTAAGGTAAGTATCTGGTTGGCGGCTGTGATCTTCTGGTTCTGTTTTACCACTTTTACCGTGATGTTCTTCTTCACGGTCTTATATTTTGACTTCTTTGCAGTAATGGTTATCTTTACTGTTCCGGCTTTCTTTCCGGTCACAACACCCCTGCTGTTTACCATGGCAATTTTCTTATTGGAAGTCTTGTAGCTGAGCTTCGCCCCTTTCGTTGCTTTCGCATTGATCTTTACAATCCTTCCTGCATACACTTTCTTATTGGATGCTTTTAAGGACACTTTTTTTGCTGCTGCTTCCACAGAGGTTGTGATCATCGGGATCTCTGTCCCTGTTACTGGCGGAACGGCACCGACTGTCAGAGACAACACTACTGCTACTGCTAATGTTTTCAATTTCTTACTTTTCATATCCATCCTTCTTTTCGTATATTTTTCTTTATGTGATAGTTTCGAAAAAATTACTTTGTTTTCACAGTTTTCACCTTACTCCATCCGGTGTACCAGATTTTATTTCCAACTTTCTTATAACTTCTGATACGCACATAATAGCGTTTTTTTGCAGGAATATTTTTAATAGTAACACTTTTCTTTCCGGCACTGAGTCTAACGGTTTTTATATTTGAAGAAAAACGTTTCGAAGTACTGTATTGTACCTGATATCCCTGGTTACCACCAGTTTTCTTCCAGTACACGGCCATCTTTTTCTTCTGAGCTTTTACGGAGCTTAAGGAAACTTTTTTCAGATTGACTTTAAACGTTGCGGCTCCGGAATATTTTGCATATCTGCCCTTTCCTTTCACCGTAACGGTACCATAACCAACGTTTTTGTTATTCTTATAAGCTACACTGTAATATTTACGGGAAAGTTTTTTCTTTCCCACATATACAGTAACAGATGGTTTCTGAGCTTTTCCGTTATATGTTACGTTTTTTGTTTTTACTGTAAATTTTGTAGAAACAGGTTTTACTGGTTGTACAGGTTTCGGTGTAGCTGCAGGCTTCACTGTTTCTGTTTGTTTCGGCGGCTGGGTTGGAGCCACACTAGGAATCGTAGGTTCTCCTACATTTTCATTATTTTTTTCTACATTTGGATCTTTGATTTCTGTATCTTTAGGAACTTCTGTTTGTTTCGGTGGTTCTGTAGGTTTAGCTGTCTCTGGCTGTTTCGGCGGCTGGGTTGGTGCTGCAGTTTCCGTCTGTTTAGGTGTTGGAGTTGGTGTCAGCGCCAGCATATCTTTATAAGATAACTTTACATTTACGTTCACGGTACAAAGTTCTGTAGTTCCTCTGTAGAATACGGTAAAAGAACCAGCTCCGGCAGCTTTAGTAGTGATTCTTCCCTGTCCATCGACATCAATAATGCCAGGTGTATTATTTCGATAAGTAAACAAACTTGGGAAATCAGCAGTTGAATATCCACTGTTGCCATTTCCGCTATAATCAGCAAATTCAAATGGGGTGTCTGTTTTTTTATTCAGTCCTTTGATAGTGATATTGCCACCCGCAAAATATTTTACTTTTGCGCGGATATCTCTGGTATTTGTTCTGGAACCAGAAACACTTCCAATCGTATTTCCAACCGGAGCATTGGATACCACAAGGACCCATTCTCTTTTTCCATGGTAGGAAACTACTCCAATGCCACAATATTTAAAATACTGTGTATCCATCATGACTGCATTGTGTCCGCTTGAGTTATGCCATACCGTATAGGTACTCTGGGCATCCGCAAGACCTTCTGCGATATCTTCTTGAAAAATTGTTCCGTTTGGAATAGCACCATATTTATCCCTGTAAGTCCCTGTAACTGCAAATGTTTCATTTCGTTCATATACCATTGAACCATGGCTGTAATAGATGCAATCCTGCGCAGCCCTATCCATGGCCAAGTCCATCAATCTGTCATCCAGGATATATTCATACTTCCCAGCATCCACACGGTTCCTGTTAAGGATCTCGAAGAACTCCTGTGCCATGTCATATTCTTCCTGCACGGTGATTGGTACCGTGATAACGGCGTCCCCGTCTGTTTCAGCGCTGACCGGGAGCAGGGTGACGGATGTTAGAGTGAGTACCACTGCCAGCAGGATACATAAGGTCTTTAATCTCTTCATATAATTTTCCTCCTTTTCTTAAAATGCCACTAATCCATATTAATTCTGGACTAATACTAGTCCCATTATAACATTTTTCTTCCTTAAAATAAATAAAAAGGACTAATTTCGGTTCTATTTTTATCAGGGAGAAATTCTTTATATGGCAGAACAGAAAATCAAACAAATTGGCATTGATATTGGTGGAAATATACGCCGGATCCGGCTGGAAAAAGGTTATGGTCAGACTGAATTTGTCAGAATGCTGCAATTGCAAAACGTGGACATCACCAGGGAAACGCTTGTCAAAATCGAACGCGGAATCCAGCATATTACCGGATCCCAGCTCAGAGGAATAAGGGATTGTCTTGATACTTCCTATGATGAGTTATTAAAATAATATATCTCCACTTACATAACAGATGAATTATAGCCCCCAAAATGCTAAAATTCTATTCCCCTTTTCTTTAGACTGAGTCTGCCTTCTTTTTAATAAACTTTATAATTTATATTGTCGCTTTCTTTCACTTGTGTTAAACTGATTGATAATCAGATTAGAGCCAACGTAGGAATAGTCTGGTGGTTGTTCCTTCCGGAAACGGAAAGGAGAAAATATATGAACACATTAGAAGTATTAACTCTTGTGCTTGTGATTTTTGCAGGCCTTACATATATCGACAACCACCGTAAGTAAAAAAATGGCTACCTCCTACGCCAATAGGAGATAGCCGTGTGTAATTTATAAACCCAGTTTATAAGTTTCCGGTGACAACCATCGGACACTCGAAAATCCTTTGGTTGCTTCTAAGCTGATTATAACTCATCCGCTTCCAAAAGGCAAGCGGAAAAGTTGAAATGGGGATGTTCCGGCATCCTCATTTTTATGCTCTGCAGATCATCCGCTATGGATACAGAGTTTGAATGCAACACTCTATGAAAATGATATCCTTTTGCTGATTTCCTTTTTCCATTTAAGACCTTATTAACAGATGAAGGATACAATCCCAGCTCCCGTGCACAAGCCTTTTGATTCCAGTAAACAGTTTCATTTTCTTCACATATAAAAAATGGTACATATGTAGAATTCGCCCACACAATTCGCTCAACCACATCTCCGTAATTCATATTATACTTCCGATCACACCATTCCAAATTGCTGAGTCTCGCGTCCATTTTATTTTGGTTTTTATGGTTAATTTCTGGAAGATTATTCGGATTAGGCAAAAAAGCTTTTGCAACTAATAGATGAACAGAAAAAGTTTTCTGCTGGCCTGCTCCTATCTGGAGTACAACTGCTGCATAATCTCCTTTTTTTCTGGGAAAGGCAGTAAAAATACGGCCTGTCTGTTTATTTCTTACCCGTCCAAGTGTTGAAACTTCGTATCTTTCAGCCACATAAGAATTATATTCTATTGTTTTAAAACGCTCAACTTCTTCCATAATCATACCCCTTAACGCTACAGTCAGAAGTATTTTTTCTTTTTGACTGTAGAAATAAAAAGGCAGTCATGATATAGAAGCCTGCGCACAGGTGTTACATCGAGATGAACATAAAATTTTTGAAAAAAGGTACTCCATAAAACATAAGTTTTACTTGCAACAAACAGTTTTTAATATCATTCCTGCCTTATGAGTATTATTATGGAAGCCCATTTATCCCATGCATCCCAAAATTCCTGATGATGGAATTTTTATGTTTTATTCCAAATTGCAGAATTTTTCTTTTGCCAATTCTACTGATTCACGAAAAATTTTTTCCACCTCTGGAATTTTAAAGAAATTAACAATGTACCGATCAACCTGCGAGGTGCTGTAGTTGATCTTATAAGAAATTTTCACTCTCGTCATGCCTCCAAGTACCGCCATAGCCACACTGGACTGTTGTGCACTTCCTACAACTCTTGCTGATAAATCAATTGTACGTCGAATGATCCAGAGTTTTTCAGAAATTTCTACCAGAATCGACTCTGTTACAGCCTTACTACGTGCACACACTGCAATACAAATGGTGTTCATAGTATTTTTCTTCTCAGCACATAAATCCTTCTGTTCTTCAAACTTCAGCATCTGTATACAAAGGTCCTTATATTGATCTTCATAAAATTTCAGCTGTGCCTGGAGGCTACGATACTCCAAGAAGTCTTCTTTTCTAAATTCAATCTGTCCGTTTTTCATACACAAGTTCTCCTTCCTTGGCGTCACTATAGTCAGTAAAAATTCTAATAAAATCATCAAGCGAAAGGCTAACAAGCGTTTTTTCCCGTTTCTTTTTTTCCATATTAAAAATACTCCTTTATTGCTTCGATATTTGCAGTTACCAAATCTTCCACTGAAACAGAAGATTTATATGCATCAAGTAATTCTTCATAAACCCACTGTTCTGACACTTCTCGAACAGTTTTGTTATCATACAAGATCCATCTGTGACCTACACGGTCATAACCGATCGTTCGACTAACCGTTTCATGACCTGTATCATCTTTTATGCGAATCTGGAGACACACTTCTCCTATTTCTGTTTTGCAGTCATACTTGCTAATGTGTATATGCAAATCTTTTGGTACAGTTCTCATTAAAAATTCTCCTTTCTTTAGGCAGAATTGCACTGGGACCTTGAGTACTTAATCTTTATATGCTTTTATCAAAGTACGCAATGTTCTTATGTATAACCTTAGCCTATAATATATATGGATACGGTTACAAACAAGATAAACAATTATTCTGCTTTTCAAACTAATAAAATTATACAAATTGCGCATTTTTAATAACCTCTAATAATAAAAGCTCAAACCTTTGTGATCAACAAGCAATGTCTTGGTTGACTGATTTTAACAGCCATTAAAAAATATTCGCTGTTAAAATAATAAAAACACCTCAAGGATAGCAGCTGTAGCATTCATAGCTTTCTAAATGACTTGTAGCTTTTAACTTTCAACAAATGCGACAGCATTGACTACATGTTTGAGTAATTAGACCATACAGGCTATTAAATAAAATTAACAGCCTGTATGGTCAGAGTAGCTCAGAGCCCCAGTTTTGTTCTTTTTAAACGTTACAAAAACCAAAGGTCAATTGTTCGTTTTCTTTTGGCTCAAGCTTCTGATCTGGTCTTGCTTTGTTTTCTGGAACTACCGTTTCTTCTGTCTTTGCAAATGGCTTGGTATATATATACCCCGCTCTGCCCTTTACTTTTTTGACATTACAACTCTCTTCTCCCTGTATCATTTGGAGAAATTCTTTGTTCTGAGGCTTTCGAAGCATTACGTTTAGCACATTTTTGCTAATACCAGTCGCATCTGCCATCTCCTGCATAGTGAAAGTTTTGCCAGTTGGCAGGGAAATCCACCACTCATACGCTTTATTCATGTGCGTCCCTTTTTTCTGAGTTGGTTTATATCGTGGATTCAACACAGATTCCAGGTAAACATAATCTTCTGCTTTCCTGCTGTCACTCCCGAAATGTTCCATCACCATTCTGAATATCCTTTCAAAAAAAGTTTCTTCCTCCGCATCATAGGTTCCCTGTTCTCGTCCATAGAGAGCCCATATTACCGTTATATCGTAATTTTTTCTAGTCTCCGGGTTCGTGCTGCTGTCGCACCACCCTCTGATTCTCAACCGATTGATTTCCTGTACGATATTGGTGATTGCTGTACGGACAGTACAGTCCTCAACTTCCATTCGGAAATCAGAGCAGTCCGCATTATTCGTAAAAATAAGCTGCATCTGTTTTGCACGATAACCCTCTTCCAGATTCAATAATCTAGTTAACAACTCTCTATTCCTAGTGCACATTTGTTCAAAGATTACTTCTGATGATAAAATTGATATTCCTATCTTGCATAAGAGAAAACAATCCTGATAAATGTTAGAACCTGTCACCAGCTCTGATCCATATGTAGCAAATGGATTGCTGCTTAATAGCACAGGTTCCGTTCCATCTGGCATATAATCTTTCGAACATGCTAACCCTGTTTCAGCGACCGCTTTTGTACAGCCTCTATATCCTGATATCATTACTTTGTCTGAGCTAACTCCGTTCGGATAACCGGCGTTTATCGTCTCTTTCAGCCTCATACAAAGTTTTTTCTGCCTGTCTGTATCCTCCAACAGATAGCTTTTACTTGATTTCTCATCAACCTGTACAAACTGCACATGCGTCATCGGTTTATCGTAACTCCTCACATCAAAGATATCCGCATTGTCATACATCGGATTATATGCAGCTGTACCATCATACAAAAAAGTAAGCATCTCCTTATGTGGCAATCGTTTAATGTTATACCTGCAACAGTGTATCTTGATCTGACCATTCTTGTCTTGCTTATCGTCGCCATAATTTGATGCCTGCAGAAAAACAACATTATCTTCATCAAAAACATCCAGAAATTCTTCTGCAGTCATTGACTTATCTTTTCTCACATGTTCCGTATTCTCATACATATTTGCACGATTATTCTTTAATGCTTTCTGCAGTTCTTCAAAAGCATATGCTCTTCCTGCAGCTTTCAAAGCCTCATTTGCCATGTCTTTCAAATTACTTCTTGACTGTCCCGAATACATGTTTTCTGAAAAATCAATAATTCTTACAAAAGTAGTGATTACTGTATCATGCCTCATTTTTTCCGGATTGCCTTTCATCATTGTGAGAATCTGATCCGCTTCATTAAAAATCCTATTGTCAGCAGCAGATCGAAGTGCTTTTTTTATCTTTTTAATTTCATCTTTTACTAAGACAACCTGTTCCCGGATACTTGTCCAGTATTCTTTAACCGCATTCTCCGCTACTTTTCTACGTTCCTTGCGTCCCAAGTAAAAATCTATATGCATCTGTCCGTCTTTTTTCGGACTGTTTTTCAAGTCCGGAAGGTGGATCTTATTTATTCGATCCACCTCACACTTCAGATCATCAAGCAATATTTCCGCATATATTTCCGCTTTTTCTGCTGCCTTGCCAATGCCATCTTCCCATTCACACTCTGGTCGGATTGATTCGCGGATAATCCCAGCATATCTTTTAAGATCTGAATAATACCAGTCTCTTATTGTGACATCCTCAAATGCTTCATCGCAGACAAATAAGTCTCGATATCTCCGCTTGCCCCATCTATAGCACTGGAGCGCATTAAGCCTTGCATCATTATTAAGCGCCAGATATCGTTGAGTAGACATTGCAATCAGATAAGCCCTCGACATATTTCTCCACTCATTTGCTTTTACTTTGTTGCCATCCGATAAATATGAAATATCTGTACCATCCTCAATCCATGAACCATACTTATTCCGTGTACTTGCAATATCATCTGCCAATCTTTGATTACTATTTGTAATCAAAATCATATTTAACATTTGATCAGCCGACTGAACTGCAATTCCATCAAGCAGGGTGCTTTTTCCCTGCCCCGGATTAGCACCCTCAACAATAATTTTGCCTTTCGAGACATCCCTGCCAAATACTGCATGATTGTACATGATTTCAAAAGCTTTTCTCCTTTCTGAACTCCAGGTGTTTACATACGAAGGAAATACATGAAGTGCTAATGCTGTTTTAAAATCTGCCAATTTTTTCATATATCCACCTCAATTCCTTTTCAGTCAAATGGAATTTCTCCCGCTGCAGGCACCTGCATGAATTCATCTCTGTAGTTGTAGTCACCCTGTGGCCGCTGTCTTTGAGTATTGTTCTGGAAGTTAGCACGACCACCTGTCTGCTGATTATATCCACCAGAAGGATAATGTTCTCTCTGCCGACTATTTTCATCATTAGTCAGCAGCTGATCTGCTGGATTTCCTGTCTTCGGATTCCTTGTCAAGAACTTAATGCGGCTGACTATAATATTAATGCCAGTCTGCTTGTGTCCGTTCTTGTCAGTATAATTGCTAAGCTGACACTCTCCGATAACAATAATTGCCATTCCTGTAGCTCCATACTGCTGCACATAATCGGCTGTCTGCCCAAATGAGATACAATGGAAATAATCAATATTCCCCTTATCCATCATGCGGTCAGATGCAACGTTAAATGTTGTCATTGTTGTACCAGTTTTAGCTTGTTTCTTTTCCGGGTTCTGAGCAAGTCTGCCCTCAATGATAATTTCGTTCATAATCGTCTCCTTTTCTAACGAAAATACTGTTTTTATCTGTTACACTTTTAATATGTTATTTGGTTGGTGAAATAATTTTACAAACTGGGATGCGTGGTATATAATGTAGATATGAGCCATATGAGGAGGATTAGATATGTTGCATTTATTTTTTTTCGGACATGATTTGACCATATTGGATAAATCAGAAACATGTAAAATCCTTAAACTTTTCAATTTAAAAGAAGATAAAAACAAATCTTGTTTACAATGTTTTCTGCCACAAGATTTCAACTCATTCTGTAATATTAGTTCAGTGCCTTCCGCTATAGCAGATTACAATCACATCCTTTCATTTGTTTACAAAAAAACTGTAAATAAACATAAAAACTTACAGCCAAACGAAATTTGCCTGTATTTTATTTCCTTAGAGGATCTGAGTCATGACTCAGATCAGGCAATTTCTGCTATAAGTTTCCTAAAGAATCTTCATTTTCACATTTATATTTTGAATCAAAAATTTAATATGGAATTATCCATGGAAGATATTTGTAGAATAAAAAAGAATTTTAGACCAAAGGCACAAAAGAACGTACATCCTATTCCTTTAATAATGTACCTTTTAACATTGCACGCAGACAAAAATATAACCTATAACGCTTTAGCTTATTCATCTGGCATTAATGTAAATACCTTAAAATATCATGCCTCAAACCACCCCACCCTGACTGATTTTGCGACACCAGAGGTTAATGCCAAATTTTCTCATGGGAATTTATCCGAATATGAACTGCAAAAAATCAAAGCACTTCGTTATAATCTTACAGAAGAAAATGCAGAGCGTTGGCTTCCATATATGGAATTATAAAAAGGGCTCCTATGTAGTAGTTTCTACTTTCATAGGAGCCTTCTATTAACTTACATAAACATTATTCATCTTTACCACAGAGCTTTCTGTATAATTTTCTTTATTTATGGTCATTGCATTTATCCACCTAAGTTCCAGTTTTCTGGTTCCATCTTTGGCGGATCCAATCCAATAATGATGCCAATGGCTCTTTCGCACATGGCACCTTTTTGTATGACCTTTTTGTCCTCGTCTGTGCTTTACAACTTCATGCGAGCATATTTGTGGATATTCTCCAAATTCTGAATATATTATTTTGGGTTCTTTTTCACCGCAATTCCAAATTCTGGCTTCGCGTATTTTATCCTTAATATAATTCTCAGACGATGGAGCTCTATATCTTTTTTTCTGTTCTGAATCTTCTTCTATTTTTGCATTAGTACAGCATACATACAATAAACATTGTATTATTTTCCCCATAATTTTTTTCTTAGGTGCTTCAAGTTTGTCAATCTGATTTTGTATACTTTTAGAATCGCATAACTCAAACCAAGCATCCGCATAAAAGATTTGAGCCAGCAGATGAAACCTTAATCCTTTACGCCCATCCTCATGTTCTTCTTTTACCACCAACATCCCTTCCAAATTGTCAAATCCATTAAGATCAAAATAAATACATGGATATGGCAGCTGATTTAATATTTCGGTTGGGATATTAAAATCTGGCTTTTGTTCAAATAACACTTCCAACATTTCTTTATAAAAAACAAAAATTTGTTTATTTGTTCTCCATATTGCCATTGTCAATAAAATACTTGCACATGCATATGAAGTTTCTTCATCTGGAAGATCAAATTTCAACATAAAATGCATTAGTTTTTCGTAATATTTATAAATCGGCACTACACCATCATTGTTATCTGTCATCTTAAAATCAATCATTTTCCAACATTCTGGAAAACCGTAATCATACCAATCAATTATCCGAAACGGAACTGGCATAACCAAAAAAGAGAGAATCTCTCTGATTCCCTCCTGATACTTTCATTTATTTCAATTTTATAGGCTCAAATGCTTTTTTCGATATTATTATTTCATATACAGCCTATTCAGTTTTACATCATTTTATACTCTACAATCACTCCAGGAGCCCCTCATCTATCATTTCCCTTCGGATTTCTTTTTTATATTTTAGAAGTGTCGGTTCCGAGATTCCAACAAGTTTCATTACCTCTTTATTATCAAGACCACCGCCAAAAGATTTGGAATGTTTCCTGATAACAGCTTTTGCTTCAATAGATTTTTTTGTTATTTTCTTTTTTCCCTTAGTGGCTGATCCACCAATTATTTTTCCATTTCTCCGTGCTGTTTCAATACCTTCTTTTGTCCTATCATGCAAATCATCGACTTCCTTTTGAGACTGTTCAAATGCTTTCCGAATATCTGCACTTGCCTTAGCTTTCATAAATTTAGTGATTGCCTTTGATATATCGCTAACCAACTCTCCCTCTGCCGTTCCGTCTGATTCAATTTGTATTCCGGCACTTTCTAAAGCTTGTTTGTACGATTCAGTATCTATATGCCGTTCTTTAATAAATATTAGGTTGATACCTCTCTCATATAATTCAAAATAGCGTGTTGTACCATCATCTGCATTACGTGCCATTCGACTGACCGAATCGAATACTATTGTATCTCCCTTTTTTACTGTCTTTAATATCTTCTGAAGTTCTTCCCGTCCCTGGTATTTTGTTCCTGTATAAATTTCCCTACGAATATCTGCATCTGGATAAAGCGATAAAATATTTCTTACCTGTCTCTCAATTGATTGTTTCGCTGTACTAACTCGACAATACCCATAGACTTTACACATTCTTTTATCTCCTTTACCACAAATAAATACGTTCGTTATTTTTTGTGGTTCTAGTCTATCTCAAGAAATGCGAAAAAACAAGCATATTCATGATTTTTTTATGTTTTTTGTTTTACGTTATTTTTTAGTATTATTTTTGCTGTATTTCATATGTTTCAAAATCAGACAAAGCTGCTTTTTTATAACCCCGAATTACCATCTATTCCGATACCATTCTGTGTAGACCCTGTTTAAGGTAAATGACATGATTGCCAGTATATTTGCTCGAATCGTATCATCCGGCCAGGTAGCGTAAATTTCACTGCTCGCAACATTTTTTATATAATCTTTGTACCGTTCATAATAATCCGGCGCTGTTGTATCATTTACCGATCCATCATGAACCACGATATATTCCGGTATGACTACTCTGCTCAAAACGATCTCTCCACTTTCATTCACCGGCTTTATCTCAGCTTCTTCTATCTTTGGCGGATATTCTGCAAATAACGTATGGGGTCCGATCACAAGTCTTTCAAAAGATGCTTCTGCCTGAAATGCCATTTTTATCGATTGCTGCGCCACCACGCCTGGTAATACCTGTGTTCCTGCAATTTCTGTATTTTCAAATCCTTCCGCCTGCACCTGAATCGTATACTCCGCATAAGGCTGTTCTTCCACTGGTTCCATACTATATTCCAGAGGTGGTGTTTTTAACTCAAGAGTCGGTGTCTGCCCGGATGAATCCGTACGTACTTCTTCCACCGTCTGTCCACTCTCTCCGGTATAAGAGATCCTCACCAATGCATTTTCCACCGGTCGCGTACCATCTTCCGTAAAAACACTTACCTTCAGCTCGCCCTGATCCGGCTGATCCTGCTGACTTTTTACTTTATTATAAAATTCCACCTGCTTCTCCTGCCAAGAGCTCTCCGTATATTCTATGCATCATGTATCCCGTATAACACAAAAAGACAGATGCATATTCGCATCCGTCCTTCTGTCTGCCATCTGCTACTTTCTATTTTCAGAAGATTTTCAGAATATCATTGTACATAACTACTACCATCAGCACCATAAGTGCCATCAGCCCTGCAAAATGAATCCTGCCCTCAATTTCTCGATTGATCGGTTTCTTCCGAATTGCCTCAATGATCAGAAAAACAAGTCTTCCGCCATCCAGTGCCGGAAGAGGAAGCAGATTCATAACACCAAGGTTTGCCGACAACAGTACTGCCATATTCAGCATGTTCATCCAGAGCATCAGAGTACCTTCACTCTTACTTTCTTCATAAGTTGTACCAATCGCATCTACGACACCTACCGGGCCGCTGAGATTCTGGAATCCAAGCTGTCCCGTAACCAGTTCTTTCAGACTCAGCAGAGTCGTCCTGATCATATATTTTATTTCCAGTGCACCGTATTTCAGTATCCGCAGGCCGGAGGTCTTTGTATAACCAAGGTTATAAGAAAATCCAAGCTGTGGTGTACGATACTCTTTCGGAGTAATTGTCGCTGTATAATCCAGGCCATCTCTGTCATACGTAATCTCTACCGATTCACTCGAAAGCGGATGTTCTGCAAGATATGCATCATATGCCTCACCGTCCGCAATCTCCACACCATTGATTGCCGTGATCGTATCCCCCGGCTGCAATCCTGCCTCCTGGAGTGGCATTCCGTCAATCAGAGATTCCACTGTCATAGAAGATGCATCTGATCTGTTAAATCCCAGCAGGTATCTTACCGATACATCAGGTGTGTATGAAATCGTTTCTGTCCTGCCATCTCTTCTGACCTTCAGGGTAACTGTGTCGCCCTCCTTCAGATCATTCAGATACATATATACATACAGATCTTTTGCAAGATCCACATGATATCCGTCATATTCTGTAATAATGTCTCCATTCTGAAGCCCTGCCTCTGCAGCTGCTGAATTTTTATCCACTTCCAGCACTTCAGCCGGATCATATCCCACAAAACCTACAATGATCACTGCAAGCACAAACGCCAGAATAAAGTTAAATATCGGACCGGCCGCAACGACAGAAATCCTGCCCCATACAGATGCCGCATTAAAGGAGCCCGGAATTTCCTCCTCGGCAGTATCTTCACCCACCATGGCACATGAGCCACCAAGCGGAAGCAATTTCAATGAATATCTGGTCTCTCCCTTCTGAAAACTCCACAGTCTCGGTCCCATTCCAAGAGAAAACTCAGTTACACTGATTCCGTTTAATTTGGCAAATAAAAAATGTCCAAATTCATGAAACAATATGATTGCACTGAAAATAATAATCGCAATCAGAATCTTCAATCTACCACCTGCTTTCAATCCATTGATATGTATCACTCTCTGTTTCCAGTATTTCTTCAAGTCCAGGATTCTCAACAACTTTATGGCGTTCCATAGACTGTCCTATAATGTTATAAATATCCAGGAAACGAATTTTTTTGTGAAGGAATTTACTTACTGCAAGTTCATTTGCCGCATTAAATACTGTCGGCATGGAACCGCCTGCTTTTGCCGCCTGAATTGCCATCGGAAGACCCAGGAACGTATCCATATCCGGTTCTTCAAAGGTAATCTGACCCAATTTGGCAAAGTCAAGTCTGTCTCCATTCAGATATCTTCTGTGCGGATAATACAGTGCATACTGAATTGGAAGCCGCATATCCGGTGTTCCAAGCTGTGCAATGATCCCTCCATCTTTAAATTCCACCATGGAATGTATCACACTTTGTGGCTGTACAACAACCTGGATCTGATCCAGGCTCACATCAAACAGCCATCTGGCCTCCATCACTTCAAGGCCTTTATTCACCAGTGTCGCAGAATCCACGGTAATCTTCTGTCCCATCACCCAGTTCGGATGTTTCAAAGTATCTTCCAGCGTCACTGACTCCAGGTCTTTTCTTGTTTTTCCGCGAAAAGGTCCACCCGATGCAGTGATCAGCAGCTTATGGACTTCTTCTTTATGTTCTCCATTCAAGGATTGAAAAACAGCACTGTGTTCACTGTCTACAGGAAGAATCTTTACTCCATATTCTTTTGCCATTGGAATGATCAGATGCCCTGCAGTTACCAGAGTTTCCTTATTGGCAAGTGCAATGTCCTTTCCTGCACGGATCGCCTCGATCGTCGGGCGAATCCCAAGCATTCCCACGATTGCAGTAACCAGAATTTCTGTATCCGGCATGGCAGCCAGCTCCAGAAGGCCATCCATTCCTGCGACAACCTTCGTATCCGTATCCTGAATCTTCTGTGCAAGTTCCTGTGCCGCATTCTCATCCCAGACAGCAACCAGACGTGGAGAAAATTCTCTTACCTGTTCTTCCAGTTTCTGAATATTTTTTCCTGCACTGATTCCAAGAACCTCAATATCACCATTGGCACGCACAACATCCAGTGTCTGTGTTCCGATAGATCCTGTGGATCCTAATATTGCAATTTTTTTCATGCCCTTCTCCTTTTTAGAGACCAAGAATCATTTTTGCCAGATAATAAATGACCGGTGCCGTAAAGATTACGCTGTCAAAACGGTCAAGAATTCCACCATGCCCCGGAATCAGCTTTCCATAATCCTTGATTCCCTGATTTCTTTTGATTGCAGAAGCAGCAAGATCCCCAACCATTGAGATCAGTGCTCCAACGCCGCAAATAACTGCATATTCAAGCATTGCTCCATGTGTTGCTGCCGCATAGATCACGCCAAGAAGTGCAGCACCGACAACGCCTCCCACAGCTCCCTCTATTGATTTCTTCGGGCTGAGCACCGGTGCCATCTTATGTTTGCCGATCAGCATACCCACACAATATGCACAGGTATCGCATCCCCAGGAACAGAGGAAGATCAGCCATACGATAAATTTACCATCCGGAAGATTTCTTGTCAGAAGAATAAAAGAAAGCATTACCGCTACATAAACTACTCCGAAAAATGTTGCCATGACCTGATTTGCATTGTATTTCGGATACGAAAAAACATACACAAACATGATCAGGATCAGAGCGATCAGAATCGCCATCGTTCCATAACGTTCAAATCCCAGCAACAGAGATACATAATACAGAATCGCACCAAGATATCCCGCCAGTTCCAGAAATTCCGTCTGATCTTTATGTACCCCCATTGCCTTATAAAGTTCCTGCATTCCAAGCAGAGAAACGCAGAGCAATGTCACAAACAGCACATAGTTTCCGCTTATGATCGTAAGAAGCGCAGCGATTACAAGCAGAATGCCACTTATGAGTCGTGTCTTAAACATATTTTATTCCTCCTTCACGCCTCCATAGCGTCGGTCTCTTCCATTGTATTTTTCGATTGCTCTGATCAGATCCTCTTTATGAAAATCCGGCCATGCAACATCTGTAAAATAAAACTCTGTATATGCCAGCTGCCACATAAGGAAATTGGACAGTCTCTGTTCTCCGCTGGTTCTGATCAACAGATCCGGGTCCGGAACACCTGCTGTATCGAGATACCCCGAAATCGTGTCCTCCGTAATTTCCTGCGGATTCAATCTTCCATCAGCTGCATCCTGTGCAAGTTTACGCATTCCACGGGTAATCTCATCACGGCTTCCGTAATTTAATGCAAGCTGAAAATATAATTCATCATAATCCTTCGAAAACTCTTCCAGAGTTTTTATTTTATCCTGAATATCCTGGTCAAATGCAGTCGGATCTCCAATGACCTTCACTCGCATATGATTTTTTTCCGCACTCTTCATACATTTTTTGAGATAACTGCGGAACAGTTTCATCAGTCCTTCTACTTCTTCTCTGGAGCGTTTCCAGTTTTCTGTTGAAAAAGCATATACCGTAAGATATTTCACACCAAGATCTTTGATATCGTAACAGATTTGTTCAAGATTTGCACAACCCTTGATATGTCCATATCCTCGCGGCATTCCTTTGGCCTTTGCCCATCTGCCATTTCCATCGAGAATAATCGCAATATGATTCGGAACTTTCATATTTTCCATATTTATGTTTCTCCTCTCATCCTGCAGAGCGAACAGAAAGAGAGCCCTTTCCGGCTCTCCCTCTCCCTCCAATCTGACAATTGCACAATTCTTATACTGTCAGGATTTCTTTTGATTTCACCTCAACCGCAGCATCAATCTTCTTGATGAACTTATCTGTAAGCTTCTGTACTGCATCTTCCAGATCTTTTACTTCATCTTCAGAAACATCCTGTTTGGTCAGCTTCTTAAATGCATCATTTGCATCACGGCGAATATTACGAACAGCAACCTTGGCTGCTTCTCCTTTTTTCTTTACGTCTTTTACAAGATCTTTACGACGTTCTTCCGTCAGTTCCGGAAGAACCAGGCGCACGATCTTACCATCGTTGCTCGGATTCAGTCCAAGATCTGAAGTAAGGATCGCTTTCTCAATGCCTTTGATCAGGCTGGATTCCCATGGCTGGATCTGAATCATTCTTGCTTCCGGTACAGTAATGTTCGCAACCTGCTGAAGTGGTGTCGGGCTGCCATAATAATCTACTGTGATCTTGTCAAGGATATGCGGATTTGCACGTCCTGCACGAATCGTAGTCAGCTCTGCCTCAAAGCCATCCAGTGTTTTTGTCATTTTCTGCTCATATTTCTGAACTCTTTCATCCATTTGTCGAATTCTCCTTCTCCGGTTATATTTTATTTTTTAGAATTCTCTTATACAGTTACTTTTGTTCCTGTAAATTTACCATGTACAGCATTTACAATACTGTTTTCTTCTTCAAGGCCAAATACCAGCATCGGCATCTTCTGTTCAAGGCACATAATAGATGCAGTAAGATCCATTGCTGCAAGTTTTTTATCAACAACTTCTTCAATAGAAATCTCATCGTATTTCACAGCATTCGGATTCAGTTTTGGATCGCTGTCATAAATACCGTCTACTGCCTTTGCAAGAAGGATTGCTTCTGCTTCGATCTCAACAGCACGCAGAACTGTAGCTGTATCTGTTGAGAAATACGGATGGCCTGTTCCTCCTGCAAAGAAAAGAATCTTGCCTTCTGCAAATGCCTCTTCTACTGCATCTTTTGAGTAAAGTTTTGTGAATGCGCCACATACAAATGGTGTAAAGATTTCTGTCTTAAGTCCCAGATATCTGCAGATATCAGATACATAAATACAATTCATCACAGTAGCAAGCATGCCGATCTGGTCTGCTTTGTTACGATTGATCGTCTCGCTTGTACGACCTCTCCAGAAGTTGCCTCCACCGATCACAATACCAATCTGTGTTCCTTCTTCCGCAACCGCACGGATCTGTTTTGCAACAGCAATAACCGTTGCCTCGTCAAATCCTTTTTTTTCGGCTCCGGCAAGAGCTTCTCCACTTAATTTCAGTAATATTCTTTTCATAGATCATTTATCCTTTCCCGCAATGCCACAGCATTGTTTATCTCTACCAAACTCCTGTAACGATTTCATTTCCTTCTTCATCTACGGATGTGGAAACTGTGAAATCCGGATAATAGTAATATCCAGTTGTTCCGGTAGCAGAGTCATCGTCATACTCGGAAGACTGGGAATCCCCTACGGCTCCGACAAGGTCATCAATAGACATACCGATATATTTCTCTGCTGTCTGAATCGTGGAATTTGTAGGATCATCGCTGCTTGGATTATTATTGCTGCTGTTGCCATTGTTATCCGATGGTGCCGTCGTCGGATCCGGATTATCTGTATTGGAATTATTAGAATTATTGGAATCATCCGGTGCCTCTGTCGGAGTCGGTGTCACAGAATCACTGTCCTCATCTGTTTCCAGACCGAGTCTCTTCTTAACATCATTCAGTGTTGAGATTTCCTTCGTACTGTTTGCCGTCATATAGGTTGCATACGGAATCGCATCTTCATCTTTTCCATCCATACGAAGTGTGATCTGTTTAATCGTTGTAAGCGGCAGTTTTCTGAAGAAACATTCATTTTTTTCTTCATCTGTGTACGTAATTCTGATATCATATATGGTTGACGCTGACTGTGGTTTTTCATAATAATAAACTGCATTGTCTCCACTCTTCAGTGTAAACATACCGTTTACCAGATCATCACCCCACTCATCTGCGGTGTCTTCATCTGCGTCATCAGACGGAGTCTCTCTGATATAGATCGCTGCAATCTCAGATCCTGTCTGATTTACAATAGTCACCTTTGATGCTGTGGATGTCTTCTCACCCATGATATTCTTTTCAACAGTTTCTTCCATATTTACCATCTCCGGCGTCGGAGTCGGGGATACTGAAGTTTCTTCGGTCGGAGTTGGTGTTGTCTGTACTACAGAACCTGCATCATTTTTCTTACCGCATCCTGCTGCCACAACAGCCAGTGTCAACAGTCCGGCTGCTGCCAGATATCTTTTCCTGATCATATATATTTCCTCCTAATTCTAGTCGCGGAATAGGTTACTGTTCACTCCGTTCACAGTAACCAGAATAGTCATCTTTTAGTTTAATTATACAGAGTATCAAATTCTTGTCAACTAATTGTCTGCGAATTCATACTTTTTTTAAAGTTACAGATTTTTGACTTTGAATTCTCTTTCTGCCTCTCTCCGCTGATCTTTCTTCGCAATATCCTGTCTCTTGTCATACAACTTTTTACCGCGTGCAACTCCTATTTCAAGTTTCACAAGACTGTCCTTGAAATATACTTTCAGTGGTACAAGAGTCAGGCCTTTTTCCTGAAGACTTCCTTCGATTTTGTTGATCTCATATCTGTGAAGAAGTAATTTACGGACTCTCATGGGATCTTTGTTAAAAATGTTTCCCTTCTCATAAGGACTGATATGCATCCCGTAAATGTATACTTCCCCGTTTTCCACACGAATAAACGATTCCTTCACACTGCATTTACCTGCTCTGAGCGACTTCACCTCAGTGCCGACAAGTGCGATCCCTGCTTCATAAGTATCCTCTATAAAATAGTCATGAAAAGCTTTTTTATTATTTGCGATCAATTTCATCCCGGATTTTTTTGCCATAAAAACACCTCCTTTATTCGTTCAGACTCATCTCATCTACAGTGTTTTCAACTACTGAAAAATCCACCGTTCGTTTCAGTGCATCTGCATCAGCCACTCTGACCGTAACTTTCTGCCCCAGATGGTAAACTTTCTTCGTAAGCTCTCCACGAAGTTCATAGTTTTCCTCATCGAATTCATAATAATCATCTGACAGTGCCGTAATATGAACGAGGCCTTCCACTGTATTCGGAAGTTCCACATAAAATCCATAAGCAGTAACTCCCGAAATAATTCCATCGAAAATTTCTCCCAGATGATAGGACATATACTCTGCTTTTTTCAGACGGTCAGACTCTCTCTCCGCCTCCTGTGCACGTCTTTCGCATACGCTGGACTGTTCTGCCACATGTTCCAGTATTTCCCTGTAATGTTCTGTTTTTCCTTCTCGCTGTAATCTGCCTCTTATATTATCACGAATGATACGGTGGATCTGTAAATCCGGATATCTTCTGATCGGAGAGGTAAAATGACAGTAATATTTCGCTGCAAGCCCAAAGTGTCCGCTGCACTCTGTTGTATATCGTGCCTGTTTCATCGTTCTCAACATCAGTCTGCTGATCATCATTTCATTCGGCATTCCCTGAATCTGCTCAAGAATCTCCTGAATTTCCTTTGGTGTGATTTCCTCACATGCTTTCTGCACCTGAATCCCCTGATGTCTCAGAAGCGTAAGAAGGCTTTCCACTCTTTCCGGATCCGGATTGTCATGCGTACGGTAAACAAACGGATATTCTCCCTGGCAGTATTCTTTTGCCACTGTTTCATTTGCCATCAGCATAAAATCTTCTATGATCTGTGTAGCAACATTCTGTTCGTATGGCTTCACATCAATTGCCCGTCCTGCCCCGTTCAGAATGATCTTGCTTTCAGGAAAATCGAAATCAATAGAACCTCTGTTATGTCTCTTGCTTCTCAAAAGTGCCGATAATTCTTTCATAAGGAAAAACATTGGCACAAATTCCTTATACTCTCTGCTTGTCTCAGTGTCTCCATCTTCAAGAATACATCTGACCTGATTATAACTCATACGACGATCCACTCGAATAACCGTCTCTGCAATCCGATGAGCAACTACTGTACCATTCTCATCAATATCCATAAGACAGCTTAAAGTCAGGCGGTCCTGCCCCTGATTCAATGAACAGATTCCGTTAGACAGCCGTTCCGGAAGCATTGGAATGACTCTGTCAGCAAGATATACACTGGTGCCCCTTTTCAGTGCTTCTTTGTCCAGTGCACTTCCTCCCTGTACATAATTACTCACATCTGCAATATGCACACCCAGATGATATATATTTCCCTCTTTTGTAAGAGAAACTGCATCATCCAGATCTTTTGCATCTTCACCATCGATTGTAACTGTCATAAGCTGTGTCAGATCCGTTCTGCCATCCCGGTCAGCCTCCTGCACATGATCCGGTACCCGCATGGCCTGATTCATAACTTTTACAGGAAACTCTGACGGAATATTGAAGCTTTTAACGATTGCAAGAATGTCCGTTCCCGGTGCATTCATACTTCCAAGATTCTCTGCGATCTTACCTTCCGGTTTTCTCCTGTCGTTCCCATAATCTATAATCTCTGCAACAACTTTGTCTCCATCGCGAACCCCTTTGGAATTCTTAGGCGAAATGTAGATATCCTTTGAGAACTTCTGATTATCGCACAGAATAAAACCGTAATCCCTCTCCCTCTGGAATGTACCAACGATTTCTTTATTTACACGTTCCAGAATCTCTATTACAGTACCTTCTCTGCGTTTCCCTGTTTTGGCTTCATTTTTGAGGAGTACCCGGACACGGTCCATATGCATTGCAGTCCCTGTATGATCTGCCGGGATAAAGATATCATCTTCCTCCTCTTCCAGTTCTACAAAACCAAAGCCCTTATGATTACCGATAAAAGTTCCTTCTTTGATCAGTCCCAGCTTACTGAGGGCTTTTATATCCCTTTTCTTTGGTTTTACAGATATTTTCTCTTTGGAAAATTTTTTCTTTTTTTTCTTTTCCCAGATTTTCTTCTTACTCACGTATACTCCTTTGCTATGAGAAAAAAAAGCACTCTTGTGTTTATACAAGAGTGTTTCCTTCTGACAATTCTTAAAAATTCATATTCAAAACTGCTGCCAGTACAAAAAATAACACTGCCATAATTGTGGTAGCTTTCACAAGTCCACCCTCCATAGAACGACCTTTGTTCTTTCCCCAGTAGGAATCCGCTGCTCCGGAAATCGCTCCACCAAGTCCCTGCTGCTTTCCTTCCTGCATAAGTACAACAACGGTAAGCGCAATACAATCTATGGCAAAAATAACAGTGAGAATAGTTCTTAAAATCTGCACTTCGGTTACACCTCCTAATCAACTAGAATTCATTCTATCATAACCATTCTTCGATTTCAACTGTTTTTAGTCATTTCCATTTCAAATTTCCATTTCAAAAAAACAATTTGCGGGCTGCATGTAAACAGCCCGCTCTTTCACCCTTCCCTGCCAAATGGATTCTCATAAACTGCCTGTTTTTCAAGCTGTTCTGCAATCCTGAGCAGTTGATTGTATTTTGCATTTCGATCCGATCTGCAGGGTGCTCCGGTTTTGATCTGGCCTGCACCGGTTGCAACTGCCAGATCTGCGATAAATGCATCTTCTGTCTCACCGGATCTGTGTGAGATTACTGCACGATAGCCTGCATTCTGTGCCATTTCTACTGCATCCATAGCTTCACTCAACGTGCCGATCTGGTTCACCTTGACAAGAATTGCATTCGCCGCATGAAGCTGTATCCCACATTTCAGTCGTTTGATATTTGTAACAAAAAGATCATCCCCTACAAGCTGTACCGTTTTTCCCAGCCGTTCGGTCATCTCTTTCCAGCCTTCCCAGTCATCCTCATGAAGTCCGTCTTCAATGGAGATTATCGGGAATTTTCTGACAAGTTCTTCATAATATGCAATCATTTCACCGCTGTCTCTTAAAACCTCTTTTCCTTTCATCTGGCTCTCACCCGGAAAATAATAGCAGTTCAGATTCTCGTCATACAATTCACTTGCCGCTGCATCTATCGCAATCAGAATATCTTCTCCCGGTTTATATCCTGCTTTTTCCACAGCCTGGACAATTAATGCCAGAACCTCCTGACTGTCTGCCAGATCCGGTGCAAATCCGCCTTCATCTCCTACCGCAGTAGACAGGAACCTTTCTTTCAAAATAATTCGCAGTATCTGGTAGATCTCCACACACATGCGAATTCCCTCCTCAAACTTTTCCGCGCCCACCGGCATGATCATAAATTCCTGAAGGTCTACTGTATTATCTGCATGTTTTCCCCCATTCAGAATATTCATCATCGGTACCGGCATTTTTTTACTATGGCAGCCTCCCAGATACTGATAAAGCGGAATTCTGAGTGCCATCGCAGCCGCTCTTGCAACCGCCATCGAAACACCAAGTGCTGCATTTGCTCCTACATTGCTCTTATTATCTGTGCCATCCGTGTCAATCAGAATCTGATCGATCCGATTCTGATCCAGTGCATTTTCTCCAATAACTGCTTCTGCCAGTTTCGTATTTACATTTTCTACCGCCTTCTCCACACTCAAACCTGTATAATAGCCTTTTTTTCCATCGCGAAGTTCCACTGCCTCAAATTTCCCGGTCGATACACCTGACGGCACTATTGCTCTCGCTGTATATCCATTTATCCCAACAATTCCTTCTCCTACAGTAACTTCTACCTCTACGGTCGGGTTTCCTCTGGAATCCAACACTTGTCTTGCTTGAATCTTTCGAACAGGCAGATAACGAAACATGCACTTACCTCCTTCATATTTGATTATTGTTATCATTACTCAGTATCTTCACACCAACTGATACTCTTTATTTTCTCCCTTTCGTCTGTTTCTATACCATACTTTCTTTTTCATTATTTTCTGTAAGTTCT
>ERZ1026966.122-NODE-122-length-42625-cov-24.515903_pt1 | contig 42625 bp, 57 predicted proteins | sample MGYA00519296_ERZ1026966 | MGnify/ENA primary metagenome ERZ1026966 (study PRJEB26926, sample SAMN06164478) | human gut metagenome | biome: ENVO:00009003; feature: ENVO:2100002; material: ENVO:00002003 | host: Homo sapiens | place: USA | collected 2012 ... | reverse complement strand
ACGTGGATACAGAGTTGTGCTGTCTGCAGAGCGTTATTATGGGCATATTATAAGCAGTGACGGTGGGCACAACCCGCACCCGGAGTTTTCTCCGGATGAAATAAAAAGTACGATTCAAAAACCAATCGCAATTTGGGAAGGGAGAGAACCTGACAGCGAGGTCTATTTCGCAAAAACATCTTCGCAATACCCGACGCTATTCATGAAAGTTGCCGTATCAACATATGATGATTGCGGAGACGTCACGTCGGCCTTCCTGTCAAAAGAGATGAAAGGCGGAATCAAGGAAGGAGGCCTGAAGTATGTCAACTATAGCAATGGACTACGATAAAAAGTATGACATCTTTTACGCCAGATATCCGCTGAACGAGCATAGCTACACAGAAGAGGATGACGATGGCATCGTCACTTACCACAGCATCAAGACGGACAAAATAACCGGGATTGCAGTTTACTCTTTTAAAAAGAGACTGCAGAACGGTACTTTACGTTTGAACATGCTGCCTGTGCCGCTGGATATGTATCGGAATAAAATCAACAGCATGATATCATAAGCGAAGCCGCCCATCAGGGCGGCTTTTTACGCCATGAGCTACAGCTCATGGCGTTTTTTCTATCTTTCCAGGAAAAGCGAGACTGCAGAAGTCTCGCTTTTAGTTGCCCATGATTTTTTAAGCCCCTACTTAACGGCAAGGGATTTCCGCTTTTTTGGCTCCCTACTTGACGGCAAGGGATTTCCGCTTTTTTAGCTCCCTATTTAACGGCAAGGGATCTCCGCTTTCATGGGCAGATGATGAACGGCGACGTTCAATCTCTGTAGATTCCTGAAATGGTTGTGCCGCGGATCGTGCGGTGCCAGATTTCAGGATTCTTTCGCGGATCTCTCCGCACTATTAGTATAAACTCAAAAATGTGTAGAAGTCAAGAGGGGTACTGGGAAAATTTTTAAGAGGAAAGCATGTCCCACAAATGGTACACAAATGCCCCATAGATGTCCCCCAGGAAAAGCGCGGAGCCGATAGACTGAGGATAGGAGCTGGCCAGCTTACTACTTTTACCGGAGGATTTTTTATGGAATACGCAAGCAACGGCAAGGCCAACGCGGCCCTGACCACTGGAATCATTGGCACGGCAGGTGTCGGGCTCGGACTGCTGGGCAATCTGCTGGGCGGCGGCTTTGGCGGCTGGGGAGCAAACCCGGCTGCAGCTGCAATGGCGGCGGGCGCAGCGTGCAGCGAAAACATGCCGGTCACGCGCTACGATCTCGACCGGGAACAGAAGCTGGCCGCGAAGGACAGCGAGATCGCGCTGCTCAAGGCCAACACGTACAACGACCAGAAAATGCTGGAGATGTACGGTTATATCGACGGGCAGCTCAAGGACGTCCGTGAGGCACTGTGCAAGCAGGCCGTCCACAACCAGCGCACCGAGGACAGCTTTACGCTCGTCAAGCAGGATGTGGACTGCGTCCGCAAGGAGGCGCTTGACGCCGTGAAGATGGAGGCCGAGCGGCGCTGCTGCGGCGACAATTCCATCGTGACGTATGTCAACGCGACCTTTTACCCCAAGCAGGTCGCCGACGTCACGACCGGAACCGCAACGACGGCGCAGTCGCTCTACAACCCGATCCCGAAGTGCGGGTGCTGCAACGGCTAAACGCAAGGGGCGGCAATAGCCGCCCCATCCTTAAAGGAGGACATCTATAATGACAGTAACGATAGATCAGGCATTAAATGGCTTAGAGCGATTCGCGAATAGCGAACTGATTCCACGGCTACCGGAAGGTATTGGCGTAGCTGCGGCTATACTTATGCGGATGGCAAAGGACGGCGGGAAAGAGCGGCTGCTGGCAATGAAAGACAATTTCTTTGTGCAGCTGACTGGGGCGCTTGACGAGGAGGGAAATGTCGACATCGATCGTTTACACAAATACGCTCGGGATGAGATCGACGGAAAAAAGATTAAGCTGTTTTCAATCAAGGACAAAGATATGCGGTTTGACGTGACAGACGTAGACAAGCTTTACAAATATATTCAGGAGGTGTGAGCATGAAAGAGTATATGGAGAAGCTTTATCACAAGCTGCACGAGGCCATGGAGAAACCCGTGACGCTGGGCAGCGCGGAGGAAGTTATGGTGTATGCGGATACTATCTGCGCGCTGCATAAGCTAGGTGACGACCATTTTCGTGAGTCCACGAAAATGATGGAATTTACCGAGGACGACGCAAAAGCGTGGACGGCCCGCATGAAGAACGCCGACGGCTCGACCGGCCCGCACTGGACGATGGAACAGACAACGGCCGTTGCCGAGAGCATGGGCATTCAGGCACCAGTGGTCCCGCGCTGGGCGTGGGGCGTGACCATGAACATGATGTACTCGGACTACTACCCCGTCGCCGTAGAGTTCGGCATCAACCGCCCGGAGTTCTACGCTGCTCTGGCCAAGGCGTTCCTGCTCGACAAGGACGGCCCGGGGCCGGAGCGCAAGCTGATGGAGTATTATGAGCATATCGTAAGGAGCTGAGAACACAGAAAAGGGACTGGACACAGAATAAACACAGTTTGCAAATTCACATTGAAAATACAGTGTTTTTTCAGAGTTCGAGTCTCTTCAGGTCCACCAAAGATAGAGACGCAGGAATTTAAATTCCTGCGTCTTATTTTTTATCTTTTTTGGTAGAATAGCATTTAAAAGACGGATTATTTATGATTGAACAAAACTTTTTGCGAGAATTGCAAAGTAGCAAGACGTAGCATATCCTAGCACGAAAATACACGGGTATGAACACAGTGACCGACACAGTAAAAGGGTGCAATTAAAAGGCCGCGTCCATCTGGGCGGCGACTTTATCAATGCGGGTATCGAGGATGTCGGTGTAGATATCCATGGTGGTGGAGAGCTGCGCGTGGCCGAGGAATTTTTGAGCGAGTTTGAAGTCTACACCGGCCTCGTAGAGCGCGGTCGCGTAGCCGTGGCGGATCTCGTGCGGGGAGACGGTGACGCCGGTGCGCTTGCGGTAGGCGTCGAATTGGTCGGTGACGAACCAGCCGGGGAGCGGACTTTTTCCGCCGTCGTTGGAAAAGATATAGCCGTGCTCCTTTTGCGGAAGCGCAGCGGCCAACGCCGGGAGCAACGGGACGGGGCGGATGCCGGCGGCAGTCTTCGGCTCCTTGGTCTGGGGCGTCGGACCGGTATGGTAGACGCTGCGGCGGATGTAGATCCTGCCTTTCTCCCGGTCAATGTCCTCGTAGCGCAAGCCCTCGGCCTCGCCGCGGCGGCAGCCGGTATAATAGATCAGGAAGGCAAACAGGCCGAAGTCGTCGTTTAGGTTGTCCTTGATCTTCTGGATCTGATCAGCGGGCGGCGCGTGGCGGCGCTTCTGCGGAAGGTTCTTCGGGAGAAGAACTGCCTGCGCAGCGTTAAAAGAGACGTAACCTTCGCGCTGGGCTTTATTCAGGATCTGTCGGATGATCTGGCGCTGGGTGATAACGGTCTTCTTTGCGTGGGTCTTGGCAAACTGGTTGATGTACGTCTCAATCTCTTTGCTTGTGATCGTGGCGACATCCTCCGGGCCAAACTGCGCGACAGCGCGCTCATAGGCAGGGGAATAATTGCGCAGGGAATTCGGCGCAAGCGTTGGCTCGATCTCGTTCCACCAGGCGTGGGCGACGTCGGAGAACGGGACGGTCTTTGGCTTCTCGGCTTCAGCGCGATAAGCCTTGATCTTATTCCAGACCTCGCGGTCTGTCTTGCCGCGAAACGCTTTGCGCTTGCCGTTGACTGTGATAATGGATTCATGCAGGCCGTCCGGCCTGACGTAGTATTTGGGAATTGGCATCGTAAAACCTCCAAGAATACCGCTCCGGCGCTGAGCCGGGGCGGTTTTATTTATGTGTGGATCCAGCCGATTGATGGACTGAGGACGTCGACCAAAAGCGCAAGGGCACACAGCAAAAGAATACCCAAGAGGATGAGCGTCACAAGCCGGTGCATGCGCAGGGACTTCTGCTGCTGAGCAAGCTGCGCACGAAGGGCCGCGTTCTCGGCGCGGAGTTTTTCGGCATCGGGAGGCTCGGCAGGCTCGGCAGGCTCGGCAGGCGGGATGCCGAAATACTCATCCATAGAAACGCCCATCTCCCGGCAGATCGGGCCGACCGTGTAAACAGACGGATTTTTGATGTCGCCGCGAAAGAACTGGGAGACGGTGCCGACGGAAAGGTCGGTATTTTCGGCGACGTCCTGATTTGTTTTGTGCGGAGTGATCGTCTGCTTCTGCTCACGGCATAAATCAGATAATTTTTCCTTCAAAACATGTCATTCCCCCCAAAAAAGCAAGACGTCTGACTGCAAAAAGCAACTGTCATATCTTTACAAGTCTACCGTGGACAGGCTACCCTAAAGTTACGGACGGCTCCCGGTCGTTTGCGCGAAACCAAAACCCGCGCCGTTGTTCGGCCAGCGGCGCGGGCGACGCCTACCTATATCTTACAACTTTTGGGAGGCGTGAACAAGACGCAAAGATTAACAAAAAAAGAACGCGGTTTTTGTGGAGAAATGGAGACGGAGATGGAAAAGACGATGGAACGGATTGAAAACATTTTAGAGCGGGCCACACTGGATCAGCTGAAAATCATCCTGCGATTCCTGCGGAGCATCATAAAATAAGCGCCGGAACGGGACACCGTTCCGGCAGGACGTTATGGGTTACAATGCTCGCATGGCTCATATCCGGCGTCAATGGCAGCATCTCTGGATTTGAAAATTCTACGGTTATCATCATCAGGAAGATAGGAGCACAATGAACGATGAAATTTATGGCTCTTTTTATTCCCGATATATTCACTGGATACATAACCGGATGGACGATTAGAGCCAACACCAGAAGATTCACGCGAGGAAGAATCGGATGCAGAAGAAGGAGCGGAATGCGGAGCGTTTTTTTCGGGGCGAGAAATAGCGTGAAACAGAAAAAATCCGACCAACAAAGCGACAAGTACAACGAACCCCAGACGGGTAGCTTTTTTCCGAGCATCAAAGCGCGTCTTCAACTCAGCGTATTCGGATTTAGCTACTGCTGCGTCATGCTTGTATAAAGCGGCTTCACGCTTTGCGATTGCGGACTCCTGGCGGGCTATTGCTGCGCTCCTGCGGGAATCCATAACGACAGCATCTGCGGCAGAAAGAACGTCCTGCGTAGACTGAACGACGGCAGATACAGAAGCTAACTTCTTGTCATAAATACGGCGAAGCGCAACACACTGACAGTAGAATTCGTAGTCCTGAAGTGTCTGAATGGGCTTGCCAGAGTATGGGTTGTATTTGCCTTTGGAAAGAGGGAAAGAAAGGCTGCTTTGAACGGCTGCAATCTCTTTGCAATATGCCTTTTCGTCAATGTGAGGGTCTGGAAGAACGGGGGCGTGTGGGAGACTGCTTGAAGCGGAAAAGCGGATACCGGAATAATGGGGAACCGAGATATTAGTAACTGAGTCCGAGCGTTGCGTCGTCGTATCCGTTACGATATCCATCTTGGTAAGCCTCAGTTCGTGCTGCTTCCAAGTCATCGCTTGTGTACTGCCGCGGAGAGCAGGATGTGCAAAGGATGAGAAGAACAAGAAGCACGACGCAGATTATAGACATTGTTTCGGCATACGTCCGCATAAATACCACCCTCTACCAGAATACAGAAAATGCAGGGAGCAGTCAAGCGCACCTGAGATTTTCTGTATATTTTGACGAATAAAAAGAACACCGGAAGCAGGTTATTTGCTTCCGGTGATTTTTTTTGCGTATTCGAGGATGTTGTCCCAGAACTCCGGGGGCATTTCGAGGGCGGCTGCAATGCCGCGTTTGCGTGTGGATTCGTCGGCTTCGGCCAGAACGTCGGTAAAGAGCATCGCCATGCGTTCATTTTCGCTGCGCTGGACATACATTTCCCCTTCGCCGTCCTCCAACCATGCGAGGGAGACGTTGAACTCCCGGCAGATATCCGAGATTGTGCGGTCACTGGGCATTTTTGAACCGGAACAAACGGCGGACACGAACGGCTGGCTCAAGTTGATGGTTTCGGCAAATTTCGTTTTTGTGATACCAAGGTCTTTGATTAAATAAGCGATTCGATCGTTGATTGTATTCAAGCTTTTCACCACCTTCTAGCCACAAGGTAACACAACGGAAATGAAATGTCAAGAAAAAATATAACCAAGGAATGAAATTATGCTTGACAACGGTTCTGAGGTATGCTAACGTATAACCAAGAAATGAACCGAGCGAGGTGAGAACAATGTCAGAGGAACAGAAGAAGCAGGTCGAGGGTGTGCTGCATGAGATGAAGCACATGAACCCGCAGCAGATCGAGGTCATGATCGCCTATATGCAGGGCGTGGCTACGGCGGCAAAGCTGATGAGCGAGAAGAAGGAGGCGTGAGGGGATGCCGAGAGAGCTGGAAGGATACCGGCCGCAGCTGGAGCTGCTGACGGATATGTTTCCGGGCCGGGCGGCCATCGGGATCACGGAATGTCAGGCGGCGCTGGGAATCGACCGGCGGACGCTGCTGGCCGACCGGCGGTTCCCGGCCCGGCACATCGGGAACAAGTACACGGTGTCGCTCACGGAGCTGGCACGGTGGATGGTACAGAGATAGGAGGCTGACGCATGGCGAACGTCAAGACCTACACCCTGACGCTGGATGCGCAGGAGCTGCACGATCTGATCGAAGCGGCGATGGTGTGTGAGTGCCAGGCGGCGCAGATTATAAACGGGCTGAAGCGAAAGGGGCTGGACCTGGACGCGCAGAAGCTCGAGACGCAAAACGCCCGTCTGGCGCGGCTCGTCAGGCGGATGCAGGAGACGAAGGAGGATAAGCGGAATGCGGAAACTGATTCTCAGCGGAGACGATTGGTTTGAGCTGAAGCACACGCTGGAGCTGCTTGTGATCGCGACCCACAATGAGGCCGAAGCGCTCGCCGCAGCCAAATTTGAGAACGAGGAAATGACCGAACGGGCTGCGCACCTCGCAAAGTGCGACCGGGAAAAGGTGAAGAAATACAAGCGACTTCTGGCACTGGTAGAATCGGCAGAACGTCTGCAGGAGGCGAAGGCATGAAAAAGCTGCTTCTGACAACGGCTGAATGGCTGCATCTCAAGTGGATACTCGAAAGGAACATGATCTGGATGGATGCGGATGCGTTCCGTCTTAAAGAGGGAGAGCCGGGCAGCGAAGCAAGGCGGGAAGCCATTGGGAAAGAGCTCGAGAGCATTGAGAAGGAGCGCAGGAATATCGAGTTGGTGCTGGAAAAGATCAAGGCGGCGGACAGTGTACAGGACGGAACGGAGGAGAAGAAATGAGAACCAATCTTGCGGAGCGGCTCGGGTATGAGCCGGAGGAAGAGACCAGGGAGAGGCAGGAGCGACTGCTGGAGGAGCTGCGGTACCGGGAGGCCATGCGGCGGGTGGCGAAGACCTGCTGCGTGTGGTTGGGCGGCGCGGCCTTTGTGCTGGCGGTGATCGCCGGGTACGCAGAGATGACCGACGCATGCGTCGCGACCGGCGCGATCGCGCTGGGCCTGACGACCTACGGGATCTTGTGATGGACGAGCAAAAGATCGTAGTCAAGCTCCGGCCGGATCAGCTGGCCGACATCATCGACGCAGTCCTGGCCTTTGCCGATGACTGCGCCAATGACCGGGAGATCCTGCAGAGCATGCCGCGCGTCGACCGGGACACGATCGAAGACCTGCTGCAGCGCGAGTCGGCGCTGCAAACGCTCGCGGCATGGCTGCAGCACGTACAGGAGGAAGCGGAGTGAATTATTTTGCGCCGCGCATGCGGCCCATCCCGCCGCCCTGCGGCCGGAACTGCCCGGACCGAAGCGGCACATGCCGCGCCGGGTGCTGCACCTGGACGCTCTACGAGAGCATCCGGAACCACATCTACGACGTCAACCACCGAGACAGGGACAGCCTGCAGCCCGACCTTGCAGCGGGAAAGCAGATGGTCCATGCCGACAACCAGATAAGGAGGCGCAAACACATTGCGAAATAGCATCGATTACCCAGGCGAGCGGGCACCGAGGCGCCCCGCCGTGATCGCACAGGCCGGATACACCGGACAGAACCACTTTTCCGTGACCTACGGAGACCAGAAAGTAACCGTCCGCGCCGAGGACGGCTATGCGGCCCTTTTTACCGCCGCCAAGCACTGGGGCTATAAATTCACACGCCCGGAGTACCATCAGAACGCCCGCGCGACCAAGCTCCACTACACGCCGGACACCCGGCCGGGGGCGCTGGTATGAGGTTTGTGTGTGACGCCTGCCAGGATATCACCAACATAGAGGCAGACCGAATGGAGATCCAGGGCGAAAAGCTGATGGTGTACAGCCGCGGGCGGCTGGTATATGTGGCGGATCTGGGGCAGATCATGCTGGCCAAGCTGACACCGGGGAGGGAGGACGGCAATGGACCTAGAGCAAACCGCGATTGAGCGGCTGAAAATGGCCTCGGATATGAGCCTGCGCCTGTACAAGCAGCCGCTTGTGATTACCTACTCGGGCGGCAAGGATTCAGACGTGCTTTTGCATCTGGCTGGGAGATCGGGCATCCCGTATGAGGTGCTGCATTCGCTGACCACGGCGGATGCACCGGAAACCGTCTGGCATGTGCGGGAAACATTCCGAAGGCTGGAGTTGGCGGGCGTACCGTGCGATATCGATAAGCACAAGCAGCCGGATGGGACGTACATGACCATGTGGCGACTAATCCCGCTGAAGCTGGTGCCGCCGACACGCATTATGCGCTACTGCTGCGCGGCGCTCAAAGAGACCAGCGGACGTGGCAGGTGAATCGCGACCGGCGTCCGCTGGGAGGAATCGCAAAAGCGCAAATCCCGTGGCGTTATGGAGGCCCTGCACAGGGATAAATCCAAGCGGCTGACACTGATGAACGACAATGACGAAAGCCGGATGCTGATAGAAAATTGCCAGCTCAAGGGGACCCGAACGGTCAATCCGATTATCGATTGGCCGACCGAATCCATCTGGGATTACTGCGCAGCAGAAAAGATCTGTATGAATCCGCTTTACGCCTGCGGCGAAGATCGCGTGGGCTGCATCAATTGCCCGATGGCGGGCAAGCACCGGAAGGTGCAGCTCGCGCGCTACCCCGGATACCGGGATGCCTACATCCGGGCTTATGGCCGGATGATCGAGGAGCGCCGCAGCCGCGGCCTGCCGTGCGATTGGCAGACCGGCGAAGACGTCCTGCACTGGAGTCTGGAGGACGGCGTTTTGCCGGGACAAATGGTTCTTGAAGGAATGGAGGATATATGACATACGAGGAAATTATACAGGCGCTGCGGTGCTGCAAATTTGGAGTCCCGTGCGAAAAATGCCCCGTAGTAGGGAACAAAGACTGTTGTGACGAGGTAAATACGGCCGCAGCCGACCTCATCGAGCGCCTGACCGCCGAGAACGCGGCGCTGCGGGAGAAACAGAGGTGGATTCCGGTGACGGAGCGGATGCCGGAACCAGAGACAGATGTTTTGGCAGTTTGCAATCGAAACGGATACATTTTCGTGACACCGGCTATCTACGAGGACGGGAAGTTACTGACGCAGGAAAGTGCGTGGAACTGGAGCGACATCTACTGCTATGGCCTGTACGACGAGGAGGCGGATGATTACTACATCCCGGAGGGTTGGTGGGAGAACAGACAGTTTAATCCGGACGATGTGTACAACAATCCGGTAGACTGCGCAGTTACCCACTGGATGCCGCTGCCGGAAGCGCCGGAGGAAGGAGACAAGGCAGATGCTTGATATTTGCCCGGTATCGCTGGCAGAGGCAAACGCCTTTGTCGCGGAGCACCACCGGCACCACAAGCCGGTGGTGGGGCATAAATTTTCCATTGGCTGCACAGACGGAGAGCAAATCGTAGGCGTGGCGATCATCGGGAGACCCGTTGCACGGTATCTGGATGATGGATGGACGCTTGAGGTAAACCGCTGCTGCACGGACGGCACGCGGAATGCGTGCAGCATGCTATATGCAGCTGCGTGGAGAGCCGCCCGTGCGATGGGCTATCACAAACTGATTACATATATCCTCGATACAGAGTCGGGGACAAGCCTCAAGGCGGCTGGATGGAAGTGCGTCGGACAGGCCGGCGGGCTTCGCTGGACAGGCAAGCGCCGCCCGGAGGTAGACCTTTGCCCCGCACAAATGAAAATCCGGTTTGAGAGGGAGGAAGGAGGTAAGCATGAGCAAAGCTGTTTTGATCAGCATTCGCCCGGAGTGGTGCCAGAAGATCATGGCAGGGCGGAAGACCATTGAGGTGCGCAAGACGCGCCCGAAGATGAACCCACCGTTTAAGTGCTACATTTACCGTTCGGTTCAGGGCGGCGTCATCGGCGAGTTTGTATGCGACCACATTTTTGAAAGGATCGTCAGAGTAGGAGCAAGCTGTGAAGCGCCGAAATATTGCATCTGCGATTGGAACATGGACTGCACACCCCTTGATACGCTTCTTGCAGATGCCTGCCTGACAAAAGACGAGCTGGAGAAGTATCTGGACGGCGGCGTCGGCTACGGCTGGCATATCTCCAACCTGAAAATCTACGATACGCCGAAGGAACTGATAGAATTTCACACTTGGAAAAAATGCAAATCATGCAACAAGAGTGGGTACGAAAGCACAGCCTGTATCTATGATGAAAATTGCATAATTCCAGCGGCGATTACTAAAGCACCACAAAGCTGGTGCTATGTGGAGGAAGAGATATGGAACGATTGACAAGTCCTAATATCAACGTAGACCCGGATACCGACCGATTTCTGCACGCCGTGATCGGCGGAAAAGAAATCGACTGGAAGCAGTCCCGGGACAGCACGCTCAACGTGCTGATCAACGGCCCAACGAGCAACGGCTTTGGCAAGGATATTTTCCGCAAGATGGCCCGCGATCTGTACGGACGGCTGAAAGCCTACGAGGACACGGGGCTTGAGCCGGAGGAAGTAACCGCTCTGGGGAAACTGTTCGATTACGCGCTGAAAGAATCAAAAACGCTGACTGAGCAGCTTACATTGCTCAAGCATATCCGCAAGCTTGCCGAGGCCGACAAGGAAGGCCGGTGCATCATCCCGCCGTGCAAGGTGGGCGAGACGGTTTATTTCGTAAACGCCAAGCAGATTCTCGAATTTGCGGTGGTAGGGTATGCGGTGGATGAAACAGGTATCTCATGGGTTTACAGTGAGAACGTCGATAAAATAGGGAATACGAATGAGCGCACGTTTAGCCCAGATAGATTCGGAAAGAACACTTTTTTCACCCGCGAGGAGGCCGAAAAGGCTTTGCGGAAAATGGAGGGCAAGGCATGACCAGAAAACGCGCAAGAAAGATCCTCATGTCCATCGGCACGAGCCGGAACCATGCAAACTGGGGGCTGACGGCAAAGCCGCGCTGGAAGACAAACGCCGGTGTGGTAGAGGATACGCTGACGATCAAACTGTACGCGAAGTTGCTGCGGGCAAGAATGGAGGAGAGGAAAGATGGTTGAGGTACATTGGTTACAGATACTCCACATTCTTTTTGTAGGGTTTTGGCTTGGATATCTGGTGAGAGGATGGGTGAAGAGGTGATGGCTGAAATGGATGGCAAGAAGGATGGCTGAACTGAAACCGTGCCCGTTCTGCGGCGGAGAAGCAATACTTGAAACAGTAGATGGCAACAGCCCAGAGGGGGAACTTTGAAATGATTGGTTACATCAAAGACAAGGACGTCTACGCGCTCTTTGACGAGCGCGGGACTGCTCGCTTGCACGTCGGGGACATCGACAGACTGGAAAGGGTATGCTTCCCCGCCGAAGATCGCGCGTGGAAGAAGGCCATGAGCATCCTCGACAAAAAATATGCGGAAGCGAAAAAGCTGCCGTTCATCCGTGACCCGCTGGCATGGGCACTGTATCACACTTGGAGGGAGTTTGACAATGGAAAACGTTGCGACTGAAGAATTTATCAGCAGAACCGAGGCGCTGAAAGACTTTGAATCCTGCAACGCGGAAAATCCGAACTGGACACCTCAGCGGGTGAAAACGCTCCTGCTCCGCCAGCCCGCCGCCGACGTTGCGGAGGTGGTGCGGTGCAAGGACTGTGCAAAGCATTATATCGTACTTGGCCGCGATATGTGCGCGAGAAATGCACAAGGATCTGAGGGGCACTGGATCGGGCTGAGCGCAACGGTACCGGACGGCTTTTGCCACCGCGGAGTACACAAATGAGCGGCCTGCGGTTTGAGAGCATGGCGGACATGCCGCCGAGGATGCGGGAGCTGTATGCCCGGCAGCAGTTGCCGGGGGCTGACGCGGGGCCGAAGAAGGCCTCGAAGTATCACAGCACGCCCGCCGAACGCGGCGAGCTGCGTTTTGACAGCAAGAAGGAAGCCCGGCGCTATGACGAGCTGATGGTCATGCTGCGGGCCGGGATCATCTCCGACCTGCGGCTGCAACCGCAGTTCACATTGCAGGAAAGTTATATCACCGAAACCGGGGAGCGGATCCGCGCGATCCGGTACACGGCGGACTTTTCGTACAAATTCGGCGGCAAGCTCGTCGTCGAAGATGTGAAGTCCAAGCCGACGCGGACAAAGGAGTATCTGCGCAACCGCAAATTCATGCGGTCCAAATTCGGGATCGAGATCCAGGAGGTCTGACATGCCAGAAAAAAACGAGAGCAGCCCGCGCGAGGCATGCGGGCTGCCGAAGCAGGGCAATGCCTGTCCGTATGCAAAGCTCGCGCCGGATCTTTGCGCGCGGTGCGGCTGGAACCCGGAGGAGCACGCGCGGCGGCAGGCGCTGCCGCTGACCGAGAACGCCGACGGGCTGCGGCACAAGGATATCAGCCAGCCCGAGGATTGATGTCAGCAATCAGCCGGGGAACCATATTTTTTCGGACTTATGCCGCGGCCGCTCCGCCATGAGACGGCTGCGGGAGGATCACCCTGGCTTTGCACCCGGCCCGCGACACCTCAAGCCCGCGGGCCGGGGATAAAAAGCGCGTGTGGAACGTGCGCGCGGATGGGAACCATCAACGTTACCCCACGCCGGGTGTCGGGATCGCCTGGCGGCATCGTGTTACCTCCTTATGGAAAGCTGCCTGAGCAGACAAGGGCAGCTCGTCTGCGGCGACAGGGGGACGCGCAGGCGCAGGCGGTGTGAGTCCGCCCTGCATAGGGGCCGGGAGACCGGCCCCTGACGAAAGGAGAATGGAAATGTCACACGTAGTCGACCTGACGGACATGGACTTTGAATATTTGCATGTAATCGGGCGGGATACCAGCAAAAAAGGAGATACGGCACACTGGATCTGCCGGTGTAAATGCGGGACCATCTGCAGCAAGGACGGCAGATACCTCCGGAACGGGCATGCAAAAAGCTGCGGCTGCTTCCGGAAAGAACGCGCGGCCACGCTCGTCACCAGGAAGGATCCAGCCAAAAAGCCAAAAGCCGAAACGAAGAAGAAAAAATTCGGCCGCGGCCCGCAGCGGGCAGGCTCCGGGATCTGCTACAACGCCTTCTGCCCGACGCGCAACAACTACCGCGGCGCCTGGAGCTGCACCGAATGCCGCTTCTGCCCGGAACGCAAATTTACCCGCCAGTCGAGGCGGGAGATCATCACAATTTAGAGGAAAATACATGCACGTGTATGGCGTGCGGGTACAAGGACTGACGCTGAACGCATGGCCGGAATTTCCGGCCACGCTTTGAGCGGGCAGAAAAAACAAAGGAGGGCTACAGCATGCAATGGGAACAGGGATGCTTATTCGATGACAACCCGGAATACGATGCGTTCACGGAGAAATTCAAACCCAAAAAGACAACGGACGACTGCTACACGCCACCGCTTGTTTATGATGCGATCCGGGATTGGGCGTGCAGTGAATATGGGATTGACCCGGCCTGCATCGTGCGGCCATTCTATCCGGGTGGGGACTATGAGCGCTTTGACTATCCGGACGGCTGCGTCGTGCTGGACAACCCGCCTTTTTCGATTCTTTCAAAAATCTGCGAATTCTATATAGACAGAGGGATTGCGTTCTTTCTTTTTGCGCCATCGCTCACGGCGCTCTCCGGCCGATCAGTTGTGCTGAGGATGAACCACATCATTTGCGATGCAGACATCACGTATGAAAATGGCGCAGTCGTTCACACGGCGTTTGTAACAAGTTTTGGAGGAAACATCGCGCAGAGCGCCCCATCACTCGGAAGGGCAGTCGAGCGGGCGATGCGGCAGATAAAGTCGCAGACGAAACGGGAGTTGCCGAAATATACATATCCGGACCATGTGCTGACGGCAGCCATGCTGCAGAAATATGCGCATTACGGTGTAGAGTTTGCGGTTAAGCGCGAGGACTGCACGTACGTTACCAAACTGGATAGTCAGCGCGAGACGGGAAAGAGAATCTTTGGTGACGGACTGCTGCTGTCAAACCGAGCTGCCGCCGAGAAAGCTGCCGCCGAGAAAGCTGCCGCCGAGAAAGCCGCCGCTGAGAAAGCCGCCGCCGAGAAAGCCGCCGCCGAGAAAGCCGCCGCGCACGTCTGGGAGCTGTCTGAACGTGAAAAGGGCATCATTGCGAGCCTCGGGAAATAAACCGAGGCAGGAGGAGCTATGGTAAAGAGACACAAGCGCCGGAAGTTTTCCGGGAGGGTCTGCGAGCAGATCGTGTACACGGTGGCGGGCGGCACAGATCCGAAGACCAGCCGGCCGAAGAAACCGCGGTTCCAGACGCGGGAAGAGCAGGACGAATTCAACCGGAAAATCTCCGAGGGGAAACTAGAAGCGCTCGTCAATGCCAACTTCGGCCCGACCAGCCTGTATTCCACGCTGACGCTCGACGCCGAGAACGAGGTACATACTGCTGCCGAAATGCGGCAGATTCGGAACAGATTCTATCGCCGCCTACTATATAAATACCCAAACGCCAAGATCGTGATTGTCTACGGGCAGGGCAAGTCGACGAGCCGGTTCCATCTGCACATGATCTCGGACGGCATTCCGGAGGATGAGATCGGCAGGATCTGGGGCCTCGGCAGCGTGATCGAGGTTCGGCACTTACGGGAACACAACTATTACATGGACGAAAATGGAAACAAAGTCGACCACGGCCGGGATTATAAGGCGCTGGCCGACTACCTGCACGGCCACTGGAAAAAGGAATTCGGCGGGCACCGGTACAAGGCCAGCCGCAACTGCGTCCGGCCGGAGCCGGAACCTGCGACCGAGGCCGTGCGCGAGTACAGCCCCAAGCATCCGCCCGTTGCCCCGCGAGGTTACATCCTCGTAGAGGCCCGGACGACAAAGTACGGGTATCAATATTATAAGTATGTAGTCGATCCAAGATCAGAACACAAGCGGAACGGGAGCCGCTTAAATTAAACCTTGTATATGCGTAAGGTTTTAAAACGAAAGGGTGATAGGGACGAGCGACTACTGGCACAGGGAGTATATCTGCCCATTCTGGCAGGCAGCCGGGAAAAAGACGATACGCTGCGAGGGAGAATGCGTGCTCGCATTTCCTGAGAGGCGGGAGACGTCAGACTACATCACGCGATACTGCGCCAGCTTTGACTACGTGCGGTGCAGCATCGCGGCGGCGAAACTCCGATACTACGAAAGAACAGAATGAGAGCCGAAGCGCATGCGGAACGCCGTATGCGCTCATTCTGCGTGCGTGGGGTGAAAAGATTTTCCGGATACGCTATGCTGAAAAGCAGAAGGGAGGCGTGAGCCATGGCGAGGAAACCGAAGTATGAATCCGTGGGGCAGATCGAAGGGCTGATCGAGGCGTATTTTGAGAGCTGCAAGGGAGAGATCCTGCGGGATGAGGACGGGCGCATCGTTTTCAACCAGAAAGACGGGACTCCGGTCTGGGTGGGGCGGAAGCCGCCGACGATCCCGGGGCTTGCGCTGGCACTGGGCTTTTCCAGCAAGCAGAGTCTGTATAACTACAAGGCCAGGAAAGAATTTATGGACTCGATTTCGCGCGCGCAGACGCGCGTGGAACAATATACGGCCGAAAGACTGTTCGACCGGGATTCTCAGCGGGGCGCGCAGTTCGCGCTGGAGTATGCGTTCCGGTATCGCAGAGACGCCGGGGACGAAAAGCAGGAGACCGGCGGAACGCGGATCCTGCTGGAAAATGACGCGGAGGAGTCCAGCGAATGAAGACGTTGGATCTTGGAACTGCGCAGCCGAAGCAGGTGCTTTTCCTGAAAGACAAGCACAGGCATATCGCCTACGGCGGCGCCCGCGGCGGTGGGAAGAGCTGGGCTGTGCGCGTGAAGGCGATTTTGCTTGCCAGCAAGTATCCCGGTATCAAGGTGCTGATCGTCAGAAGGACATACAAGGAACTGCAGAACAACCACATTGCGCCGCTGCAGGGGATGCTGCATGGGATTGCGAAGTACAACAAGACGGACAAGGAATTCACATTCCCGAACGGTTCGAAGATCTCCTTCGGCTACTGCGCAAAGGAAAGCGACGTCGGACAATACCAGGGCGCAGAATACGACGTGGTATTCCTGGACGAGGCCGGGCAGATGCAGAAATCGTGGATCGATGCGATCAATGCTTGCGTGCGAGGAACGAACGGATTTCCAAAGCGGACGTATTATACGCTGAACCCCGGCGGCCCGGGGCATGCGTATTTCAAGCGGGTGTTTGTCGACCGGAACTTCAACGACGATGAGGACCCGGATGATTACTTTTTCATTCAGGCGAAGGTACAGGACAACAAGGCGCTTATGAAGGCGCAGCCGAAGTACCTGCGGGAACTGGAGAAGCTGCCGCCGGCGCGCCGCGCCGCATGGCTCGAGGGCCGGTGGGACGCATACGAAGGGCAGTTTTTTGAAGAGTTCGTGGACGACCCAAAGCATTACACGGACCGGCGCTGGACGCATGTCATCGAGCCGTTTGAGATTCCGGACGGATGGACGATCTGCCGGAGCTATGACTTCGGCTACGGGAAGCCGTTCTCCTGCGCATGGTGGGCAGTTGACTATGACGGGACGATCTACCGGATCATGGAGCTGTACGGCTGCACGCAGACACCGAACGAGGGCGTCAAGTGGACGCCGGATCAACAGTTCTCGGAGATCCACAAAACAGAGACACAGCACCCTTGGCTGAAGGGGAAGAACATCCTCGGCGTGGCAGATCCGGCGATCTGGGACGCGTCACGCGGCGAGTCGATCGCAGATACCGCAGCGCGGTACGGCGTATATTTCACGAAGGGCGACAACGAGCGGATCGCGGGGTGGATGCAGTGCCACTACCGGCTGCAGTTTGACGAGGACGGATATCCGCGGATGTATGTCTTCAACACCTGCAGGGCGTTCATCCGGACGATCCCGCTGCTCATCTACGACGAGCACAAGGTAGAGGATCTGGATACGACGATGGAAGACCACGTCGCGGACGAATGGAGATATTTCTGCATGTCGCGGCCGATCAAGCCAATCCGCGCGGTGAAAGAGCAGCGGATCCTTTTTGATCCGCTGGACATGATGAAACGGAGGTAAGGCCATGCTGGCACCACAACTGACGGAGACTGAGAAGCAGACCATGATGACGGAAGTCTTTCTCGGATACAACCACAACCTCGAGCTGGCGGACGGAGAGTTTTATGACATGGAGAATCTGTCGGCGGATGATTATCCGCTGCTCGCGCCGCGGCCAAGGCGGGGGACGGCGCAGGCGATCGAGGGCGTGCAGGGGATTTTGGCGAAGGATGCACTGTGCTGGGTGCAGAACCAGGTGCTTTATATCAACGGCGCTTCGATGGAGGCGTATATGCCGTCCGTGTCGATCTCGGCGGGGGAAAAGCAGCTCATTTCCATGGGCGCGTATCTGTGCATCTTCCCGGACGGGATCTACTTCAACACCGAGAAGTATTCCGACAACGGGTACATGGGGCAGGAGAACACCGTCAACGCGGCAAGCACGAACATTGACATTTCCCTGTGTCTTGTCGACGGGACGGCGCTGACGGTCAGCTACACGCAGGCCAGCCAGCCGGAGAGTCCGTCGAACGGGCAGTACTGGCTCGACACGTCCGGCAAGCTCCACACGCTCAAGCAGTGGGCGGAGGCGACGAGCCAGTGGGTATCCGTGCCGACGGTGTATCTGAAGCTTTCTGCCAATGGCATCGGTCGAGGTTTCAAGCAGTATGACGGCATTCAGCTTTCGGGCCTCAGCGGAAACGAGCAGGTCGAAAAGCTCAACGGCAGCCAGATCCTGTACGACGTGGGCGAGAGCTACCTCGTGATCGTCGGCCTCGTCGACGAGACGACGAAGGTGACGAGCGGGACGGTGAAGACGGCGCGGAAGGTCCCAAGCATGGACTTCATCACCGAGAGCGGGAACCGGCTGTGGGGCTGCAAGTACGGCGTGGCGGACGGCGAGACCGTCAATGAGATCTACTGCTGCAAGCTGGGGGACTTCAAAAACTGGGAGTGCTACCAGGGCGTGTCGACGGATTCATGGCGCGCGAGCTGCGGCACGGACGGGAAGTGGACCGGCGCGGCGACGCTGGCCGACAGCCCGATCTTCTTCAAGGAAGACTGCTTCCACCGGGTGTATCCGTCGGCGACGGGGGCGCATCAGGTGGTCGTGCAGAAATGCGCGGGCGTGCAGAATGGGTCGAGCAAGAGCCTGGTCGTGGTGGATGACCGGCTGTATTACAAATCGCGGATGGGCGTTTGCGTGTACGACGGGAGTCTGCCGAGCGAAATCGGAAGCTGCTTCGGGACGAAGCTGTATTACAACGCCGTGGCGGGCGGCGCCAGAGGGAAGTATTTCATCAGCATGGAGGATGAAGGTCATAACTGGTCGCTGTTCGTCTACGACACGAGAAAGGGTCTTTGGCACAGGGAGGACAGCACCCACGCAGAGGACTTTGCCCGGGTGGACGATGAGCTGTATTTCCTTGAGGACGGGACGCTCAAAACCGTGTACGGGAGTGTCGGGACGCTGGAAGGCCCGGTCGGCTGGATGGCGGAGACGGGGATCATGACGTATGGGCTGGTCGGGAAGAAGTATGTGTCCCGGATCAACCTGCGGATGCAGCTGCCGAAGGGGTCCTTCGTGGATTTCTGGGTGCAGTATGATTCAGACGGCGTGTGGCGGCACTGCGGGCATATCGAGGGCCGGGGGCTGCGGACCTTCCTGCTGCCCATCCGCCCGGCCAGATGTGACCACCTGAAGTTCCGGCTGACGGGGAAGGGCGAGATGAAGCTGTTCAGTCTGGCACGGGTGCTGGAAGCGGGGAGTGATGCGTAATGGGATCTTTGACACTTGCATACCCGTCGATCGCGGGGAAGACGACGCAGGAGCAGCTGGAGAGCATGCGGCGGTATCTGTGCAGCGTGACCGAGCAGCTGAACCTCGCCGACTGGTCGGCGAAGGCGACGCTGACGGAGATCTCGCAGGCCATCGACGCGGACAGCCTCTCCGAGGCGGAGAAGAAAACGACGCTCTCCGGCTATGGAGCGCTGAAAGCGCTCATCATCAAGACGGCGGACTTCGCCGCGGCGAACTCGGAGACGTGGTCGACGAAGCTGTCCGGCAGCTATGTGGCCATCTCGGACTTCGGCAAGTATCTCGAGAAGACACAGCTGACAATCGAGGGAAACTCCGTCGGCATCAAGCAGCTGTATGACTACACGGCGGGCGTCAACAACCAGTTCTCGGTGAACTCGCAGCAGTACATCAAGACGGGGCTGCTGTACTACAAGGACGCTGTGCCGGTCTACGGCGTGGGCGTGGGGAACATCGAGACGACGGTGACGGACGGCGGCGAGAACGTCATCGACCGGACGAAGAACGAGCTGGTGACGGTGACGCCGGACCGGGTGAGCTTCTGGCAGGACGGGCAGGAGGTCGCGTATTTAAGCGACAAGAAGCTGCATTTTCCGTCCGGGACGCTGGAGGCGGCGGGGGCGGTGCTGTCGGGGAAGATCACGGCGGCAGCCGACTCGACCTTCGGGCCGTGGACGATCTCGGAAAGCAGCATTTACCGCACGGCCAACGAATTTGGGGGCAGCGCGAGCATGTACTTCGGCACGAGCGGGCTTTCCATCAAGGACAAATTCAAGGTCGACGCGAACGGCAAGCTGACGTGCACGGGGGCGGAGATCGGCGGAACGATCAACGCAACGGATCTGAAGCTCGACGGTACGAGCATCCAGACGAAGCTCAAGCAGATCATGGATGAGATCAACATCATCAACAACGGTCTTGAGATCGCGGGCACAAACTTCTCGAACGGCACGATCGGCGGCGCGGAGGGCAGTCTGCAGTTTACGTCCTCCAGCTCGGCGGCCTATGCGGTCGACCTGTCCGGCCCGGCGGTGCGCGTGCGGTCGACGAGCGGTGATGTGTATCTGCAGAACGCGGCGGGGACGGCCAGCATGCAGATAAAATCGGACGGGAGCATCCGGTTTACCGCCTCCGGCGGCGTAAGCGGCATTACGCCGGTGTTCGGATAGGCAGGTGGTCTGAGTGGCAACGCTATCTGGCGCGTCGGGTACGCCGACAAGTATCACGCTGACGGTATCCGGCATGTCGTCCACGACGACATACAAGCGAAAATATGAATATATCCTGGCCGGACAGGTCATGGCGACCGTGACGGACTCGACTGCGGGCACGACGACGACCCACCGGGTCATTACTGGTCTGACACCGGACACGCTGTATATCTGCCGCGTGCGGATCTACAACAGCAGCACGGGGGCGCTTGTCGCCGAGACAAACTCCATCAGCGTGCGGACGCTGGCACAGTCGACCTCTCAGGCGACGGTCAGCATTCTAAACTTCCTGGATAACCTGACGCAGCTGGCGAGCGGGTCCTTCAAAGGCGATATCGGAGATACGTTTTACATTTCGGCCGCGGGCACACAGTATCAGACGTACTCGCAGCAGTATCATTTCCTGTACTTCCGGCTCTCGTCGCAGAATTACAGCACGGAGCACGACGCGAGCTATCCAATCCCCATCCAGGAGGGGCAGACCGTCAAGGTCTACTACCAGAGCAAGACCACGACGATTCCAATCTACAACTACCTGGACGGGCAGCACACGCTGTCAGACGGGTCCGTCTCCGGCACGATCGGCAATTCGTTCTTCCTGTCCATGTCCGGCACGCAGTACCAGACGTATTCGCAGGAGTATGAATTCCAGTATTTCAGGCTCGCGTCGGAAGGGTATGCGACAAATCACGCGGCGACGGAGACGATCCCCATTACGAGCGGGCAGGCCGTGCGCGTGTACTACAAGACGAAGATCACGGCAGTCGCGCCGGTTATCAGCGGGGTCACGCTGACGAAGAACACGGCGACGATCACGTGGGACAAAAACGGCGGCGGGTACGGAAGCTGGACGCTCTACTGGGGAAAGACGAGCTATACGGCGATCGGATCGCAGTCGATCGGAAGCTCACCGGTGACGGTCTCGGGACTGGAACCGGGCACGACGTATTATTTCTGGATCGTCAACAAGGCCGGGACGGACTCGAAGACGTCCAACACCGTATCCGGCGAGACGAAGGCACAGATCGCGGCCTTCGCGTGGACGAGCGACGATGCGGCGTATATCGCGGCGGGGAAGGCCGTGACATACCTGACGGCGGCGAGCTGGAACCGGCTGACGGCGAAGATCAACGAGGTCCGGGCCGCCAGAGGCTACGGGAGCATTTCCTTCACGACGGCCTACGCCGGGCAGACGATCACGGCGGCCATCTACAACGAGGCGGCAAACGCCATCGGGAATCTGGCAGGCGCGGGAAGCGTCAGCACGGTATCGGCAGGGACGAAGCTGGAAGCGACGTACTTTGCAAACAGCTATTCTGCGCTCAAGGAAGCGCTCAACCGGGCAATCAGCAGTTATAACGGATAGGAGGAGCTATGAATATCACAAAAGCAGTGGTGCAGCTGCGGGGGCGGCTGATCGAGGCCATCAACGAGGCGGGGCTGCCGCCGGTCATCGTGGGCTTTGTGCTGGACGGGATCCAGAACGAGGTGGCGAGACTCACGGCGGAAGACCTGCGGAAGGAGGAAGCGGACAATGCAGACAGAGCAGATGCAGACGACCATGCAGAATGACACGGCGAGCGGGCTGACGGCGCGAAAGGCCATCGGCGAAGAGCAGGCCAGAAAGGCCATGGACACGCTGCAGAAATACCGGCAGGGCAAGAGCGCGCTGGAGGCGCGGGTCATTGCTTCGGAGGACTGGTGGCGCATGCGCAGCTGGCAGCGGATCCAGAAGGGAAACCCGGAGGATGACAAGTGGACGTCGGCGTGGCTCTTCAACGTCATCATGGGCAAGCACGCAGACGCGATCGCGGCCTATCCGGCCCCGGCCATCCGCCCGCGGGAACCGGACGACCGGGAGGAGGCAGCGAAGCTTTCCTCGGTGCTGCCGGTCATTCTGGAACAGAACGACTTCGAAGAGGTCTATTCAGACAGCCAGTGGACGAAACTCAAGCAGGGCACGCTCATCTGGCACGTGAAGTGGGATTCTTCGAAGCTGAACGGCCTCGGGGATATCTCGGTGCAGCCGGTGGATATTCTGTCTTTCTTTTGGGAGCCGGGCGTGCGGGATCTGCAGAAGTCGAAGAACATCTTCCTGACGGAGATGGTGGACAACGATCTGCTGGTCGAGAAGTACCCGGAGCTGCGGGGAAAGCTTAACTCCAATCCGCAAATCCAGCAGAAGTACAACACGGACGACGTCATCAATTTTGACAACAAGTCGATGGTGGTGGACTGGTATTACAAGAAATATCAGAACGGACGGCAGGTGCTGCACTTTGCGAAGCTGGTGGGCGACACCATCCTGCAGGCGACGGAAAACGACACAGAGCAGCGGTATGACACGATGACCATGCCGGACGGCAGCATCGTGCAGCAGCCGGTCGGAAAGCCAATGGCGGAGACGGGCCTGTATGACGACGGGGAATACCCGTTCGTGGTCGACGCGCTGTTCCCGGTGGAGGGCAGCATTGCCGGGTATGGGTATATCGACATCGGCAAGTCGACGCAGGAGCAGATCGACCGGATGAACCAGGCGATCGTGAAGAACGCGATCATGACGACGACGCCCCGGTGGTTCAAGCGGTCGGACGGGTCGGTCAATGAGCAGGAGTTTGCGGACTGGACGAAGCCGTTCGTTCATGTGGATGGGAATCTGGGGCAGGACAGTCTACAGCCGATCCAGGTCAACATGCTCAACAGCAATTATATCGCCATTCTGCAGAACAAGATCGAGGAGCTCAAGTGGACAACGGGAAACACGGACGTCAACAACGGCGCGGCGAGCTCCGGCGTAACGGCGGCCTCGGCCATTGCAGCGCTGCAGGAGGCGTCCGGCCGGAGTAGCAAGGACTCCACAAAGTCGGCTTACCGGGCCTACGCGCGGATGATCCGGATGGTCATTGAGCGCATCCGGCAGTTCTATGATCTGCCGCGGCAGTTCCGGATCATCGGGCAGCGCGGGGCAGAGCAGTTCGTACAGTACAGCAATCAGGGGCTGCAGCCACAGACGCTCTACGGCGCGAACGGACAGCCGGACGGGCTGCGGAAACCGGTCTTCGACATTGAGGTATCGGCGCAGAAGGCAAGCGAGTACGCGTCCATGGCGCAGAATGAGCTGGCGCTGCAGTTCTTCCAGCTGGGGTTCTTCAACCCGCAGATGGTCGACCAGACGCTTGCAACGCTCGACATGATGGACTTTGACGGGAAGGACTCAATCATCCAGAAGGTCCAGGAGAACGCGGACTTGCAGCAGCGGCTGGTCGAGTGGCAGCAGTTGGCGCTGGCGTTGGCAGACCGGTACGATCCGGTCATGGGTGAGGGGCTGGCGCAGCAGATCCTGCAGGAGGGCGGACAGGCAGTCCCGCAGGCGAGCGCCGCGGCAGCAAAAAAGCCGGAGATCAACACCGGCGAGACGCAGGAGCCGAAGATCGTGGAGAATGCGCGCAAAAAGTCGGAAGAAAGCACGCAGCCGGGATAAGAACCGACGCACAAGCTCGGCTTGCGCGTCGGAAAGGAAGAAATGATCTCAGAGGATAAGAGCCGCCGCTTGCGGCGGCCCATTCCGGCGAGATTATTTCTGGCTGGCGTGGGGTGAAGTTGGGAAAAGTTTGTGCTACGATGATTTTAGAATAAACGCCAGAAAGGAATTTATAGCATGGAAGGCGAATTCACGGGCGCAGGCGCTCAGACCACGGGCGCAGCTGACGTCGCCGGTCAGCAGAGCGGGCAGGAGGCAGCCGCACAGGCGCAGGTGCAGCAGCAGCCGGCCAACGTCCCCGACGCTCAGGGACAGGGTACACAGGAAGAAACGTTTGACAGTCTGATCCGGGGCCGCTACAAGCAGGACTTTGATTCTGCGGTGCAGAAGGTCGTAAAGCAGCGCGTGCGCGGGCTGAACCAGTACAAGGGGCAGGCCGAGGCGATGGCACCGATCATTGACCAGCTGGGCGCGCTCTATGGGATCGACACGTCGGACCCGCGGAAGACGGACTTCGCGGCACTGGCACAGCGCTTTTCCGCTGACGAGCGGCTTTACAGCGCGGAGGCCATGGAAAAGGGCATGTCGGCGGACGCCCTCAAAAAGGAGTACGCCGGCAGGGCCGAGAATACGGCCATGCGGCGGCAGCTGCAGGAGTACCAGATGCGAGAAGCCTTCGCCGGGATCCAGGCAGACTTTGCCCGGGATGTGACGGCGCGGTACGGCGCGGATTTTGAGACCGAGATGCAGAACCCGGATTTTGCGCGGCTCATGGGCGCGGGCGTGCCGCCGAAGACGGCCTATGAGGTCATCCACAAGCAGGAGATCGCACAGGCACAGGCGCAGCTGGTGGCGAACCAGGCGCGGGAGAACGTCATGCGGACCATCCAGGCGCAGGGCGCGCGGCCGCAGGAGATCGGATCCGGCGCTGCGGGCGGAGAGAACGTCCCGATGAAAACACACTGGTCACGCGCGGAGGTGGAGGACATGCGCCGCCGCGCGGCAAGAGGGGAACGAGTGATCCCCTGAGAAAGGAGATAGGAAATCATGTTTAAATCCAAAGTCGGATTTCAGTTTTTTGCTGACGCCGGTACGCTCGTCAACGCGACCGGCAACTACGTAAACGCAGGCACCGGTCAGACGACCGCATTCAGCGGCAACGACACGCTCGCGCTGACCATGAAGACGTTCTACGACACGCAGCTGCTCGAGAACGCACGGCCGAACCTCGTGCATGCGCAGCTGGCAGGCCGTCAGGCGCTGCCGCGCAACCATGGCAAGACCGTGGAGTGGCGCAAGTGGAACACGCTGCCGGATGCGGAGGAGCTGACCGAAGGCGTCATCCCGACCGGCCAGAAGATGGGACAGACCAGCATGACCGGCGCACTCAAGCAGATTGGCCTGTATGTAACGGTTTCCGATCAGCTCGAGCTGCATGCGCTGGACAACGTCATCCTCGGCGCGACCGAAGAGCTCGGCGCTTCCGCCGGCACGTCCATCGATAAGCGCGTGCGCGACGCGGCCGCGGCAGGCTCGAATGTGCAGTACTGCGACAAGGTTGCAACGGGCGGCGCGCATACGGAAGTCACTAGCCGTGCGGGCCTCGACCTGACGGCCAAGCTGACGCCGGACGAGGTCAACAAGGCCGTGACGACGCTGAAGAAAATGAAGGCTCCGAAGATCGACGGCAAGTATGTCGCGATCATCCATCCGTCGGTCGCATACGACCTGCGGTCCTCGAACGCATGGGTCGAGGCGCACAAGTATGCAGACGTCACGCCGCTGTTCTCGGGTGAGATCGGCGAGTTGCACGGCGTGCGCTTCGTCGAGACGACGGAAGCGAAGATCTTCAACAACTCGACCTGCCCGGTCAAGACTGCAGCGGCTGACGGAAACCCGGCGGTCTACTACAGCGTGTACGCGACGCTGTTCCTCGGCAAGGACGCATACAAGATGATCGACCCGGAGGGCGGCAATCTTGAGATGATCATTAAGAACAAGGGACAGATCGGCGGCCCGCTGGATCAGTTCTCTACCGTCGGCTACAAGGCCGAGATGGCGGCAAAGCTGCTGTATGAGGACCGCATGGTCCGCGTGGAGAGCTGCAGCGCATACTCCGGCACGGACGAGGCAAACTGAGAAAGGAGCACATAACATGACAACGAAAGAGACCGCCACGGCGGCTGTACAGGCAAACCCGGAAGACGTGTGGAACGTCATGAAGACGATCTACCTGCCCCGCGGGCAGGGAAATGAGGAGCAGAGCCGCTTCGTGGCGGTAAACGGACGGACGTTTCAGGTGCCGAAGGGCAAGGACGTGCAGGTCCCGCTGCCGGTGTATGAAGTCCTGATGAACGCGCGGATGGCGGAGGAGGTAGCCTTCCGCCGCGCGCAGGCGGACAACTGACAAGTGAATGCCCATGACGGCATGAAGCAGAGGAAGGGGCAGAAATGCCCCTTCTTTTGGTAAGGAGGAAAAATGAAAATTCGGGAAGCGATCGAGACGGTCGACCGGTTACTGTCGAACCAGTACGAGACGCCGGATAAGGTCCGGTGGCTGTCGGAGCTGGACGGGATCGTGTATCGGGATATCATCTGTATGCACGAGCACGAGAAGGAACCGGAGCCGTTCACGGGCTACGGGGAGGACGTGGACTTAGAGACACAGCTTCTGATCCCGTGGCCGTATGATGAGATCTACCGCTGGTATCTGGGGATGAAGATCTGCGACGCCAACGGGGAGACGACGAAGTATGCGAACGAGGCGGCGAAGTACAACAGCTACTATCAGGGGTACTTCAATGCCTACAATCAGGCGTACATGCCGAAGCAGTACGCGACACATTTCAAGCTTTAAGGCGGTGAGACTATGAGCGTATATCGAGTAGAGTCGGGCGGCAGGGCCCCTGCGGGGCTTTCGACCGGCGACGAGGTCGTGACCGGCGGCGGCACGTACCGCATCACGGGCGTGAACGCAGACGGCAGCTACCAGTCGCAGCTGGTGAACAAGAACCAGACGACGAGGAACTACGGCGGCAGCTATCAGACCAGGAACAGCCCTTACACCATGTCCGGCGTGTCGGACTACACGAGAAGCAAGCTGAACGGGCTGGAGAGCGGGTACACGCCGTCGGGCAGCGTACAAGCGGCGCAGGCGTATCTGGAGCAGGTCAAGGCCAGCAAGCCGGGCGCGTATCAATCGCGCTGGGACGATGAGCTGACGAGCCTGTATGACCAGATCCGGAACCGGAAGAAATTCAGCTATGATATGGGGACGGATCCTCTGTACCAGCAGTACCGTGAGCAGTATCAGCGTCTCGGGCGGCTTGCCATGCAGGACACGATGGGGCAGGCGGCGGCACTCACGGGCGGCTATGGCTCAACCTACGGTGAGCAGGTGGGCCAGCAGGCGTACAATGCGTATCTGCAGAACCTCAACGACATCGTGCCGCAGCTGCAGCAGCAGGCATATCAGCGGTATCAGGATGAGGGGACGGACCTTTATAACCAGTACAGCCTCGTGAAGGGCCGGGAAGATACGGACTACGGCCGGTACCGGGACACGGTCAGCGATTATTATTCGGATCTATCGGATGCGCGGAGCGCGTACAACTCGGAACGGTCGCTGGACCAGAGCCAGTGGGCGACGATGCTCGACTACTGGGCGCAGAAGGCAAACAACGAGAACGCCGCCTACCTGCAGGCGCTGGCGGCGGAGCAGGCTGCGGCGAAGAAATCCGGCGGCGGAGGCGGCGGTGGGAGAAGCAGTTCCGGCAAAACCGGAAAGGGGTACATCGACAACACGTACAACAAAGGCGGCTCGGGCGGTGCGCAGGCGCAGACCTACAACCAGCTCAAACGCGGCATGACCGAGTGGATCCAGGCCGGGCAGAAGCAGAAGGCATATGAGCTGTTCGCCGGGGTAGCTGGGCAGCTGAGTCTTTCCAGCGCGGCAGGCAAGAAACAGTATAACGAGCTGGTGACGATCCTGAACCGTGCGGGCTTCGGGATCCCGCTGGAACGATAAGGAGGCGGACATGGCAAAGAAGAGGCGGACAGGGCTGGATGCCCTGAAGGAATACGAAGCTGGCAGCGGATACGCTGCCAGCTCTGCGACGTCTTACGGGCAGACGCAGACACAGGGAAAGACCACAACGTTCAAACGGAGCGGGCTTGACGCGCTGCGCGAATATGAACAGTACAAGAATCCGGGAGCCGTGCAGGATACGGCGTTCGACCCGAACTACAGAAGCAGAAATTATCAGACGCCGGGGCAGAACGCGGCGTTTGAGGCATATAAAAATGCGGTCAACGCAACGCAGAAAACGAGAAATGGCGTGGCTGTTTCCGGGAAGGTTTCGGAGCAGGAATACAGCCGGTCGCCTGGCATGCAGAAGCAGTACGGGACGTACCAGAATTATCTGCGCGGCGTGGAGGCGGCGCAGGGGCTGAAGCTTGGGACACTGGCGCTGCAGGGACAGAGTGCACTGCTGGCCGGCCGGTTTGCGCCGGCCACGCAGCAGGTGCGGGAGGACGTGGATGCGCAGAACCGGCGTGCAAAAGCGGCGCAGACCGCGCAGCGGGATCAGGTGCGCGGGATGCGGCGGACGTCGCAGGAGCTGGGCAAGCAGATCGAGGCGCTGGAGATCGAACAGGCGGACACGCATTTCTCCGGGACCGGGCTTTCGGAAAATGGGAAGAGCGTGACGCAGCTGCAGAACGAGATTGAGAACCTGCAGGCGCAGAAGACGGCGGTCGACAACCAGAGCGTGCTGGCCCGGGCACAGGAGGCGATCGGGAACCTGAGTAAGGAAGACCAGAATCTGCTCCGGCAGTACCGCGGGCAGGAACTGAACGGATATCAGGTGCGGGCGTATGCGAAGTACGACGCGAAGACGGCGCTCAACGAAAAAGGCTACAGCGACGACACGCTCAAGCGGCTGGCGGAATGGCAGAAGGTGCTGGACGATTACGACAACGCACAGAAACTCGATCAGGCGGCGCAAGAGATGGGAAGCGGATCCTTCGCGGGGAAAGCTGCGGCAACGCTGTTCTCTGCGGCGCTGGCGCCCGGAAAGGCACTGGGCAATGTGGAGTCGCTGCGCGGCGTATTGCCGAAGTGGGCGGGCGGCTATCAGAACGAGGATATGCCGACGAACATCTACAGCCCGGCGTACAACGCGTCGCGTCTGTCCTCCGGCATTCGGCAGAGCGTGATGCAGAATATGAACCCGACGGGGCAGTTCCTCTATCAGGCGGGCACGTCGGCGCTGGACAGCGCGGTCAACATGGCGGTCTCGACGGGGCTCGTCGGAACCTTTGGCGGCGTGGCCGGTGCGGGGGCGAAGGACGCGGTCGCGGAGACGATGAACTGGGTGATGGGCTCGCAGGTCGCGGCGGACTCCGTGTATGAGGGGATCCAGAACGGCAAGTCCAACGCGGACGCGCTGGTCGACGGTATCGTCGAGGGCGCGATCGAGGGCTTCACGGAAAAATACTCCGTGGGCGATATCATCGAGAACATGTTGAGCGGGAAGGCCGTGTGGAGGAAGGCACTGCGGTCGTTCGCGTCGGAAGGCGCGGAAGAGATCGCGTCCAACTGGCTCAACCGTGCGTATGATGTGGTAGCGAAGCATGACCGGGGTGAGGTCATGACGGCCTACGCAAATTATATCGCAGAGGGCAGGACGCCGGCGCAGGCGCTGGCGGCGATGGTTGGAGACTTCGCAAAAGAAGACAGCCTTTCGTTCCTCGCAGGCGGCCTGTCCGGCCTTGCCATGTCCGGGACGTATGCGGGCGTGAACCGCGTGATTTTGGAGGCAAACGTCACGCAGACGGCCAGAGCGGTCATCGAGGCGGGCGAAGTGCAAGACGTCATCGACTATGGAATGGCGCAGGAAGAGGGCACGAAGGCGCACCAGCTGGCCGAGGAACTGCAGCAGACCGTGGACGATGGCGGCGAGGTGACGCAGAAGGCCGTGGAGAACACGCTGCGTGAGGTGGCGAAGGAGCAGCAGGCGGCCGTGGACGAAGGGCAGGAGCCGCGCGTGCCGGAGACGCTGACCAGACTCGAGCAGCTGCAGGAACAGGCCCGGCAGGAGCAGGCGCAGACCGAGGCGGACGAGAAGACGTTCCAGATCTACAAGAGCGCGGCGGAGACGGCGCAGGAGAACCAGAGGCTTGCGCAGCAGTACCAGCAGGAGCAGGAGCAGAATCGGGCACAGCAGAGCGTCCAGGCGGTGCAGCAGGCCCAGCAGGCGGCGCAGCGGCAGTACGACCAGGACAGCTTATTTGCGCCAATTCCGGGGACAGAGAACATGGGAGAGCTGGATCCGGTACAGTATGCCCAGCGGCAGACGGCGGACGCGGAGCAGGCGCTCGATGAAGCCGCGCTGCAGCAGGAGAAACAGTATCTGCAGACGCAGGCCCAGAGAGCGGGCTACGACGAGCAGACGGCGGCGTATTTCCTGAACGGGAACACGACGGGCATGCCGGCGGAGCAGTATGCGCAGAGCTTCGGACTGGTCTATGAGCAGGGCAGACTCGGCGCGAGTGAGCAGCGGGCGATGCGCTACGCCGAAGGAATGAATCAGGACGTGGCGGCAGCCGCCTATCGAGCGGGCCTTGCCGCAGGGCAGAAAGGGGTAAACAATGGCAGTATCGAGGTTACTGATGAAGGACAAGTCGGGCAGGCTGGTCAGCGTGCCGAAGGACAGGCTGGAGGCGTTCGCCAAAGCACAGCACAGCAGCAAAGAGCTGACACCGGAAGAAAGAGAGCGCAGGGTGCGCGAGATCTCGCAAAGACTTGGGATGAAGTAACGCTTTCGGAGCTCGGCTTTGGAAAGGACAACACGCAAAAAGTGCGTGTCATGCCGAAGGGACAGGAGGCCAGAAGCGAGGATATCCAGGCGGCGGAAAAGTTCTTCCGGTCGATGGGCGTGCAGAACGCGCGGTTCTTCACCGGGCAGCTGACGCAGGAGATCGATGGGCAGACGTTTTATGCGGATGCCGCCGTGACGGAGGACGGCTCCGTGCTCATCCGGGCGGACAGCGAGGAGTATTCTGCGTTCGAGCTGGCAAAGCACGAGGGGTATCATCTGCTTGCCAAGCGCTGGCCGGAGATGGCGGCGAAGATCCAGAAGCGGCTGCTGTCTGAGGGCAAGATCACAAAGGAGATGATCGAGAGCTATGTGGACGCATACGCCGGGATCTACGGCGACGACACGGACGCCTACGTCGAGGAGATCGTTGCGGATACCTACGCCGGCATGAACCGAACGGACTACGGCACGAACCAGCTGCGCGCGGACGTGAAGATGGAGGTCGGCCAGTGGCAGAAAAAAACTGGCAGCGCGAGAGCGCCGCCGGTGAAGATGTCGATTGCACAGGATTTCAAAAGCAGAGTGGCGGCATGGTACAAGTCCGGGATGCCGGAGGGCACGTCCTTTGTGCTGGGTGAGACCGGCGCGACGCTGCAAGGGCTGGGGGCAATCGAAAGCGATATTTATATGAACGGCGAAAAGATCAGCACCATTCTGAAGGAGCATTCGGAAATGACGATCCGCGAGATCCAGCGGATCCCGGAGATTCTGGACGATCCGGTTCTGATTCTGAAAAGCAAAAACAATGCGAGAAGCCAGTACGGAAACAGCCGTCTCGTGATGTTCGGTGCGATAAAGGCGCAGGACGGACGGAACATTATGTGTGTCCTCGATCTGCGGCCAACAGAAAATGGTCTGCTGATTGACGATATGCAGAAGGTATCCAGCGCGTACTCGAAGGACGTGGCACCGGAAAACTTCATAAAGCGGAGTTTCATTCTGTTTGCAGACGAAAAAAGAACCATACCGCTTCTTCGCGGCATGGGCTTCAAAATGCCCATGTCCCTTCTGCGGAGTGGTTCTATAGGTAGTATATCCTATGAGGGCAAAAGTGTCAACCTGCGCGGAGAAAAATTTTCAGATGTTGTAAGTGTTGGAACTACCGCAGAGACGGCAAAGAGGAAATTCTCTGCCAGCGCGCGGCAAGCGTCGGAGCGGGATAAACAGAACCTTGAGACCGTCTCTGCGATGCTGGACGATGGGAGCGGGCGCGGTGTGTTTAAGGACGCCGTTTTCCTGCGGAATCCGAGGCTCATGCAGAAACTGATTGATGAGCGGGAGAAGACGCAGACGGCAGCGTTCCGGGATTGGTTCGCAGACAGCAAGGCAACGAACACGACAGGCGAGCCACTGCTAGTGTTCCACGGTGCCGGAGCGAAATTTACAAAGTTTGATGTAGGCGGGAAACCAATCTGGCTGACTGCAAACATCAAGTACGCGGAAGAATACTCCACTGCGACGCGCAGCGTTGAGCGAATTCTGCCGGAGGCATCGATCTACGCAGGGAACGTCGATCGTATTATCCCGGCATATATTCGCGTGGAGAATCCGGCGGATATTGGAAACACTGACGGCGGATACAGCGGGAATTATGTGGATCTTGCGAAGCGGCTACAGATCAGACCTAGCGAACTGCAAGCCGTATGGGAACAGGCGGGGAAGCCGGAGCTCATGTGGCAGGTGATCAATACGCCGGGGATGGTAGAGATGCTGAAACGGCATGGATACGATGGGGTTCAGGCGGTTGAGAATGGCGTGAAGGCATGGGCTGTGTTTGATTCTGCGCAGGTGAAGTCCGCGGTTGCAAACAACGGAAGTTTCAGCCTAACGAACCCGGATATCCGGTATTCTTCGCAGGACGGGCGGTATCGGGATCTGATGGGGGAGAAGGCGGCGCAGTATGTGCGGCGGCTGGAGTCCGGACTGGTGAACGAGCTGGCGGAGAATCTGAGCGTGCCGGGGCAGGCGAAGCGGGAGGTTCTGCGGCCGATGGCCGAGGAGGCACTGCGGTCGTTCTTTACGGACGGGCAGCTTGACAGGGCGAAGCTGAATGATCTCTTTGAAACGGCCTACCAGGCAGGCATCGAGGAAGATACGCAGTACATCGAGCAATACGGAGATCTCAAGAAGTTCATCCGGGATCAGAAGCTTTCCATCTCCGAGAAGGACCGGCAGGATATTGCGGACTACAACCTGTTTCGGAAGGCGGCCATGGGGACGCTGACGATCAGCAAGGACGGTTTGCCGGTGGATGTGGCGTATCAGCAGCTTCGGGAAATGGCGCCGGAGCTGTTTCCGGCGGACATTACCGCACCGAGCGATCAGCTGATGCAGATCTACGATGTGGCGCGCGGCATTCAGAAGGTGCAGAAGACGCTGGATGAATACTACGGGCCGCAGGCGGCGAGCTTCAAGAAGTGGCAGCAGGCGAATTTCACGGAATCCATTGACCGGCTGACGAGCGGGCTGCGGGTGGCGCAGCGGTATCTGGAGGCACAGAACAAGGCCAAAGAAAAGCTTGCTATTCCGCAGACAGCGGAAGAAACGAAGCAGATGTGGGCGCAGCTGAAGGACGCAAGGCGAGTGGTCGAGAAAGCGCAGAGCAAGACGCTGCTGACGGAAGCCGACCAGAAGATCGTGAACCGGCTGCTGCGCGGGGAGACAAGCCCGGATTATGTGGCAGGGCTGGAAAACGGGCAGCAGATCCTGAAGGTCTACGAGGCAAAGGCTGATTATGATATGCTGGCGCTGAAGCTCAAGGCATGGAACGCGCAGCGTAAGCAGGGGCTGCGGGACTTTGCCGAGCAGGCGCTGACGGAAGCCGAGGCCGTCAAGTGGGCCGACAAGACCATGGGGATCCGGTACCAGCGCGAGACGATGGAGCGGAACATCCGGGATATCGCGCGGAAGGGAAAGGTCTCTGACGAGAAGGCAAACGAATTCATCAACAAGTATTTCTGGCCCGTCCATGGGAACGAGAGCAAACGAAAGAATTACCTCGTGCAGCAGCAGAACCGGATCCGGGCGCTGGGACTCGACCGGCAGGTACGGAAGGGGAATCTGGTATCCGAGAGCTATGCGGTGCAGTGGCTGGGCGAGGCGGAATTCAACCGGGACTATCTCAAGCAGCATCCGCGTGTCGAAAGGCGCGGGGGGATGACGTTTGACGAGTGGAACGCGGCGATTCAGGAATTCGAGAAGCAAAACCCTAATCTGGATCTCGGCAAGGTGCGGGCAGCCGTGAAGGTTTTCCATGAGGTCTACGACAAGCTGTTCCAGGATATGAATCGGGTGCGCATTGAGAATGGATATGAGCCGGTCAATTATCTGCAGGGATATTTCCCACACTTCCAGGAGAACGAGGAAGGCGGCAGCATTCTGCAGAAGTTCGCAAGGGCGGCCGGGATCGAGGGCGATGTGTCGCCGCTGCCTGCGACGATTAACGGCCTCACGGCAAACTTCAAACCCGGTATCCGGTACATGGCGAACATCCAGAACCGACTTGGCTACGCGACGGCGTATGACGCGCTGCAGGGCTTTGACCGGTACATCGAGGTCGCGACAGACGTGATCTTCCACACGGCGGACATTCAGCGGCTGCGGGCGCTGGCGACGCAGATCCGGTATCGGGCGTCAGATGAGGGACTGAAACAGCGGATCGACGCGATCATGATGAACCCATTCCTCAACCCGGACGAAGCCAACGAGCAGGTGACGAACCTGACGAAGGAAGGACGGTATGGGCTTTCCAACTTCGTGGATGAGCTGGACGAATACACAAACCTTCTGGCGGGAAAGAAGTCGCGGCTCGACCGGGGCATGGAAAAGCTCATGGGCCGGAGATTCTACAACGTCATGAAGAAGTTTGAATCCCGCGTGGGCGCGAACATGGTTGCGGCCAACGTGGGTTCGGCGCTCACAAACTTCATTCCGATCACGCAGGCATGGAGCCAGGTGTCGACGGCGGACGTGCTGCGCGGCATGTGGGATACGCTGAAAAACTACAAGACCGCTGACGGGTTGGATGCTGCGTCGACGTTCATCAACAACCGCAGCGGTTACAGGCGGCTGGCCATGAGCACGATGGATAAAGTCTCCGCCGGTGCAGGCTGGATGATGGAATCCATCGACACGTTTACGACGGGGAGCGTCGTGCGGGCACGGTATTACCAGAACCTGCGGCGCGGCATGAGCGAGATGAGCGCGATGCAGGAGGCGGACCAGTTTGCATCCGGCGTCATGGCAGACCGCAGCAAAGGCTCGACGCCGACGCTGTACTCTGCGCGGAACCCGCTGGTGAAGCTGTTCACGCAATTTCAGCTGGAGGTCAACAATGAGCTCAGCTGGATCTTCAAGGACATGGCGCAGGAGGAACGAAAGAAGGGCGTGGCGGCACTGGCCAAGGCCATGTTCAAATTCCTCATCGGCGCGTGGATCTACAATGAGTTCTACGAGAGCATTGTGGGCAGGCGCGCGGCGCTGGATCCGCTGGATATCATCAATGATACGGTCGGAGATTTCACGGGGTATCAGCTGCCGAACACGGTGCAGGCGGCGGTATCCGGGAAATGGGACTTCACGAAGGAGAAGCCGGGCACGTATCAGGCGATCAAGAACCTTGAGGGGAACATCATTTCTGAGTTCCCGGGCACGCAGGCGCTGACGATCCTCGGTGTGGATGAAGCGCTTGGGCTGGACATTGACAGCGGCAGGATCGCCGTGGCGTCGGCCATCCCGAACCTCGGAAACATCGAGAAGGCGCTGCTGGCAAAGAACGAGGACATGGCGCCTGCGAAGAAGGCACAGACCATCGGAAACGAGCTTATGAAGCCGGGCCTGTATTTGGCGACGCCGTTCGGCGGCGGGCAGATCCGAAAGGCGTATCAGGGCGCGACGGCGGCGGCTCGCGGCGGCAGCTACACAGTGGACAACGAGGGCCGCGACATTTTGCAGTATCCTGTGTACAACGACAACGCAGCCGACCGGGCGAAGAGCTGGGCACAGGCGCTGCTGTTCGGCAAGACGGCGACGGAAGAGGCACAGAGCTGGGTGGAGAGCGGGTTCAAGTCGCTGTCCGCGAAGGAGACTGCCGCCTATCAGGGCATGACTGAGGGCGGCGAAGACCAGCGGGAGACCTATGCGTTCATCCAGGCGGCGCGGAAGCTGGAGAAGAGCTATGACAAGATGATGCTGCTGAAGGCCTATGACATCAGCGATGAGGCGAAAGCAGAGTATTATTATCAGGTCCTTGCCGGGGATACGCAGAAGGCGGAGATGGAGCCGAAGAGCACGCAGGAGCGGATCGACTACATGAACGAGAAGATCCAGGACGCGCAGGACGCGAAGCAGAAGCAGGATCTCAAGGACACCGTCGCCGCCGGGACCGTGACGCAGGAGAAGGCGATCCAGAAGATCCTTGCGAACGACTACGCCGAGGACGAGAACAAGGCGTACTGGCTCTATAAAGAGTGGGCCGGCGGGAAGGACTATACGAAGTACGGCAAGATCCTGCAAACCATCGAAGATGGCGGGGATCTGAAAGCAGCGGCAAAGGAATACTTCGACCACGGAGCCGAGAAGGGCGATATCGGCAGTGAGATCACGAAGGCGTACAAGCCGCAGTACATTGCGGCCTCGCCAGAGGAGCGGAAGAAGCTCAAGGAGAAACTGCTGGCGGCCTATGTGGCACTGGGGTTCAACCGGGCGGATAAGTCCAAGGATATTGACAAGTGGCTGAAAGACAGCAAGTAACGCAAGAAGGCCGGGGCGAATGCCCCGGCCTTCGGTGTATCGGTATGGTTACTGCGCTTTTTCCAGCTCCGCGAGGCGCTGGCTGTGCAGGTGAACGACGGATTTCAGGAAGGAAACCTCTTCTTCAAGCTCTTCGACGCGGCTCTTCGGCGCGAGCGTTTCGAGAAGCGACTGCTGGCCCTCGATCAGGAGGTCGAGCTTTTTCATGACGCTACTCTCGATGATGACGCGGGTATTCGCGGCGGACTGCTTGAGCATGTCGTCTTTGGCCTGGTCGATCATGGATTGGATTTTCTCAATATCTTTTTCGTCGAGCATGGGGAAGCCTCCTTGTGTTTGATGGAACCAGTATAGCACCGGCGGGAGGGAATGGCAAGCGGAAGTTGCGCTGCGCGTGGGGTGAATCTGGCGCGGGGGTCTGCTACACTGGATGAAAAGGAGGGATGCGGCATGGCGACGCCAATTCCGGGGGCTTATCCGAGCCCGAGGATCGACAAAGGGGTGCTGCGGTGGTACGAAGGGGACACGTTCTCGATCGTGCTGCGGTTCGACCTGAAGGACCAGGACGGCGAGGCGGTCACGATCGGGACGACGGACAGCATGGCGGTCGTGTTTCTGGACGATACGCGGCAGACCGTCCACACGTTCAGCTTTGCGAAGGTGGAGAACGACCAGGTCACGCTGAACTTCGACGCGACGGTCACGGCAAAATTCACGAAGGGAAAGTACACCTACGATATCCGGTACACGCACGGCGACAAGACGACGCTGGCGAGCGGGAATCGGGCGTTCGTGGAGTAAGGAGCAGGTATGAGGGTAGAGATTCCAAATCAGATCACGGTGACGATCGGCGGGCTGATCTCACGCGGGGTGAAGGCAGTGGAGGTCACGGACGCGGGGCGGCTTGTATTCACGCTGACGGACGGCAGCGTGATAGACCTCGGCTCGGTCATCGGCCCGCAGGGACCGAAGGGTGAGACGGGACCGGCGGGGCCGCAGGGGCAGACCGGGCCGCAGGGCGCACAGGGCGAGACCGGCGCGGCGGGCGCGAGCATCACGTCGATCACGAAGAAATCGCAGAGCGGGACGACGGCGACGTACACGATCGCGCTTTCGGACGGGAAGACATTTGACTTTAACGTCGAGACCGTCAAGGGCGAGAAGGGCGACAAAGGCGATAAGGGGGAGACCGGCGCGACCGGCCCGAAGGGCGAGACCGGCGAGCGGGGACCGCAGGGCGAGACAGGCCCCAAGGGTGACCCCGGCGAAAAGGGCGACAAAGGCGAGACCGGCGCGACCGGCCCGAAGGGAGACCCGGGCCAGACCGGCCCGCAGGGTGAGACCGGCCAGACTGGCCCAGCAGGTCCGCAGGGGCCGAAGGGAGACACTGGCTCCGGATTTGTGGTCAAGGGCTACTATGGCTCGGTCTCTGCACTGCAGACATCGGTGCAGGATCCGGCGGCCGGCGACGCTTATGGCGTGGGTGCGACTGCGCCGTATGACATTTACATCTACGACGGCGTGACAGGCGCGTGGATCAACAACGGACCGCTGCAGGGCGCGAAGGGCGAAAAGGGCGACAAAGGCGACCCCGGCGCAAAGGGCGAGACGGGCAGCACTGGCCCGGCGGGCGCCGACGGCGTGACGCCGACGGTCGGCACGAATGGAAACTGGTATCTGGGCGAGACCGACACCGGGAAGCCATCGCGCGGTGAGAAAGGCGATAAGGGCGACACCGGCCCGCAGGGGCCGAAGGGAGAAACCGGCGATACCGGCCCGCAGGGGACGGCTGGTGCGGACGGAGCTCCGGGCAAGGACGGCGCCGACGGCATCACCCCGGCGATCGGCGCGAACGGCAACTGGTATCTGGGCGAGACCGACACCGGCAAGCCGTCCCGCGGCGCGAAGGGAGACAAGGGCGACCCCGGCGCAGACGGCGCGCCCGGCCAGACCGGCCCGCAGGGAGAACCAGGAGACCCAGGCGAGACCGGTCCGCAGGGGCCGAAGGGCGAACCCGGCGATACCGGCCAACAGGGCCCGCAGGGGCCCGCGGGCAAGACGCCGGTCAAGGGGACGGATTACTTTACGGCGGAGGATAAGGCCGCGCTGGTGCAGGACGTGCTTGCCGCGCTGCCAGAATGGACAGGAGGAAACTACTGATGGCATTGGATAAAGCAGTAGATTCCGCGCAGCTGAACGCCGACCTGACGGCGGTTGCGGACGCCATCCGCACGAAGGGCGGCACGTCCGCACAGCTTGCGTTCCCGGATGGGTTCGTGAGCGCGGTGCAGGCCATCAAGGGCGCGCCCGACTTGCAGATCGTCGTCACGACCAGCGCGGGTGCGACCGTCACGGCCACGAAGGGGAGCAAGACGGCTTCCGGGACGGCAGATGCGAGTGGAAACTGCACGTTGATAGTCGATGAGGTTGGAACATGGACGGTAACAGCAGCGACAGCAAGCACAACAAAGACGGCAGATGTTGTGGTTGGGACAGCTAATGTCGATTTGGTCATGATCGACCCCGTGTTCGGAAATAACAGCTGGGCTACAATTATTAAGGCCTGTCAAGAGAAACAAGTTCCCAACACATGGAACGTCGGCGACAGCTGCAACATGACGATCAACAACAAGACCTACGCGATCGACATCATCGGCAAGAACCACGACGATTATGCCGACGGCTCGGGCAAGGCTCCGCTGACATTCCAGATGCACACGACCTACGCGACGCAGTATAAGATGAACGGCGCAGAGGATAACAGCTGCGGCTGGAAGAACTGCCTGGTGCGGACGTCCAATGCGTTCCCGGCGCTGAAGAAGGTGATGCCGGCGGAGGTCGGGGCCGCGCTGAAGGCCGTGACAAAGAAGACCACGGCAGGCGGCGCGAGCTCGGCCATCGACACGACGGAGGACACGCTGTTCCTGCTGTCGGAGATCGAGGTCCAGGGAACGCGGACATACTCCTATGCGGGCGAGGGCACGCAGTACGAGTATTACAAGACGGCGGCCAACCGGAAGAAAAACCGTGCATGGTATTTGCGCTCGCCGAGACTCAACAACACCAGCTGCTTTGACAGAACGGGATGGAACGGTGAGGCGGACTGGAGCGTCGCGTCCGAGGTGGACGGTATCGCGGCGGCATGGTGTTTCTAATCATGTAGATATGATCTTTAAGGTCATTCTGATAAACAAGCCGACGGGCGTTAAGGAGCTTCTATGAGTACGGTTATTGACACCCTCATCACCGACCGAACGGCAGCGGACGTCGCACGCGTGCACGAGTTGGCCGTGAAGGGCTACGCGGGCATGACGGCAGCGGAGCTGGCGGAGTGGCTGGCGGGGATGAAGGGCGCATACAACGCCGTTGACCTCAACCGCGTCGGGACGGCGCTGAACTACCTCCGCGACCGCCTGACCGGCGTCTGCGGCAGGGATATCACGTGGCAGGCGAAGACAGAAAAGAGGTAAAAACATGGATGCTGGAACCATCACGATCATCTGCGCCGTCCTCGGCTCGTCCGCGCTGACGACGGTCATTCAGGCCATCGTCGGCACAGCGCAGAAGAAGAAAACACAGGTAGACTCCCAGGGCGACCATCTGGCCGAGATCGACAAAAAGCTCGGGAAAATGCAGGAGCATCAGGACGAGCAGTATCTGGCGATCCTCCGGCTGACCATCATGTCAGAAGAGATGCCAATGGCCGAGCGCCTGATCGCCGGAGAGAAGTATAAAAAGATGGGCGGGAACGGCGACGTGAAAAAGTTCCTGCACCAGCTGGAGGCGCAATGCGAACATAGCAGTGCGCAATAAATTGGGAGGCAGATATGCGGGTAAAAGGCAAGTGGAGCAAGGGCGAAATGGCGCGAACCATTGTTGTATATCTGCTCCAGCTCATCACAACGGTAATTGTCTGGGCCTGCGCTCTGAAAACCGTCGCCGTCCTAATTGCAGTCATCCGCAGCCCGGAACTCGGCGCGTCGGTCGACCTGTCCGACGTGCTCGGCTTTACCGGCTGGGCAACCATCACAGAGCTTGGCCTGCTTGCCTTCAAGCGGGTTTTTGCGAAGAAAAATGAAACAGTCGAATAGCGAAAGGAGTAATTACTTATGGACTACACCCAAATCATCTCGGCAGTGATCGCGCTCATCAGCGCGCTCGTTTCGGCATTCTTGATCCCGTGGCTCAAAACCAAGATCGACGCGGACAAGCTGCAAACGCTCCGCACTTACGTTGAGATCGGCGTAAAGGCGGCGGAGCAGCTGTACACCGCGACGGACGGCGCGGCGAAAAAGGCGTATGTCGTGAACTTCCTCGCCGAGAAGGGCATTCAATTTGATGTGGAAACGATCGACAAGCTGATCGAGGCCGCCGTGCTGCAGCTGCACCACGAACTGTACGGGAGCGAGCGGACATGAGCATCAAGATCGGACAGGCCAGCCTCGGCGAAACCGGAGGACGCAACCAGCAGCCAGGAAACCAGAACGGCCGGGAACTGAATATCTCGCGTTGGTACAATGGCCGCTGGCTCGGCGTCCTGCGCTACAAGAGACGCAAAAAGGCCGAGCGGGCCGCGCAGACGTGCGAGGCGGCCATTAAAAACCAGAACATCGGTTACGACATGAGCGACCGGAACACGGCGTATGAGGCCGCCAGAGCCGTCGGATGGGACGTGAGCAAGATCACAAAGCCCGTGGAGACGGACTGCTCCGGCCTCATGACGCTCTGCGCCGTGGCTGCAGGCTGCGCGTCGGTCGAAGCGCTCTACCGTCGGCAGGGCAACAGCTGCACGACATACTGCATGCTGCACGATTGGCCCGCAACGGGAGACTTTGAGCTGCTGACCGGCAGCAAGTATCTGACGACGGACGCGAATCTCCTGCGCGGGGACGTGCTGGTAAGCTCGGGCCATACCGTGATGGCCCTCGAAGATGGAAAAAACGGAGAGGGGGAAAAAGAAGTGGTCGAAAAGAGCAAAATCATCGTGGACGGCAAGGAAGTCGCCGTTGAACGCATCCTGAAAGACGGCACGAACTACGTCAAGGTGCGCGATCTGGCCGCCGCGCTGGATCTCGAAGTGAGCAACAAGGGCAATATCGCCGTGCTGAAGCACAAGGAAAAGTAAGCCCTGCCCGGCGGCGGGCCGAAGGGAGTGACGAAAGCATAACTGCGCGGCTGGCTCTGCCGAAGGAGCTGGAACACCTCACGCGCAGCGACTGGGAGCGCGTCACCGACGAGGGCATACTGGATCAGATCGATCAGCAGATCGTGAAGCTTTATATCGTGCGCAGGCTCCCGCAGATGGACGCCGCCGCCGAGATCGGCGTCGACCGCAAAACCATCTCCCGCCGCCTGCCGCACATCTACAATATCGCCCGCCGTCTGGTAGGGAAAACGGACAAAGAGAAAGCGCCATGAGCAACGGCTCATGGCGCTTTTTCCATACGTAACGGGCGTAAAAAAATTGTGCGAAAATCTATTGCAAAAAGAATCTAAAAAAGTATAATTGAGTTAGAAGTGGCGCCCACCATCCCCCACCTCTGCGCCGCGATTAAAGGAGGAAAACAAAGTGAATGCCATTTATATCGATGGGTTTAGCCTTATCGGAGGGCTGACTGACATTAAAGTTGATTTGCAGACGTCTACTCCGATGCTGGATGAGAACAATAACGTTGTCGGAGAAGAGAGAGCACTTGCGCAACGGATCACGTTGTCAATGCCGATGGCGAAAGAGCTTGCGGAAAAGTTGGCTGAAATGGTTTCTGTATATGAGCAGCATGTCGGGCCAGTTATGAGGCTGGATGAAATCAGGGCAAAATTGTCCCCTGAGAAAAAGTAAGTATGGACGATGAACTTCTGTTTGAGACAGTAGATCCACGTGGATACAGAGTTGTGCTGTCTGCAGAGCGTTATTATGGGCATATTATAAGC
>ERZ1026966.100-NODE-100-length-46781-cov-9.420301_pt1 | contig 46781 bp, 37 predicted proteins | sample MGYA00519296_ERZ1026966 | MGnify/ENA primary metagenome ERZ1026966 (study PRJEB26926, sample SAMN06164478) | human gut metagenome | biome: ENVO:00009003; feature: ENVO:2100002; material: ENVO:00002003 | host: Homo sapiens | place: USA | collected 2012 ... | reverse complement strand
GCTCTCGCTCTCGCTCTCGCTTCTCTTTACATTGACAACACAAAGCCCATTTGCTATAATATCGCGAAGAAGAACAGCCATGTTGTTCTAATTTCAGTATCGGAGGTATTCATATGGCAAACTGCAAAAACAGAAACAAGTCTTTTAACGGCGCTTTGGGCACTTTAGGAGGCCTTTTCTAAAATCACTGTTAGAAAGGGCTGAGAAGTTTGCCCTTCCTGCGCGGCAGTCGGATATGGCAAACTGCAAAAACAGAAACAAGTCTTTTAACGGCGCTTTGGGCACTTTAGGAGGCCTTTTCTAAAATCACTGTTAGAAAGGGCTGAGAAGTTTGCCCTTCCTGCGCGGCAGTCGGGCTTGTTTCACAAAACAACCCACTGATTCGTAAAGGAGAATGTAACTTCATGTTTGCTAAAAATTCAAAGGCATATTCTGTCTACCTGCTGTTCCGATTTGTCTTTTCCCTGGCGGTTTCTATGTCCACAGTGCTTTCCATCGTGTACCACCTGGAGGTGGTGCAGCTGGATGCTTTCCAGCTTGTCCTGGTAGGGACGGTTCTGGAGACCTCCTGCTTTCTGTTCGAGATACCCACCGGTGTGGTGGCGGATTTGTATAGCCGTCGGCGCTCGGTGCTGATTGGAATGTTCCTCTACGGCCTGGGCTTTCTGATGGAGGGTGCGCTACCGTGGTTCGCGCCGGTTCTGCTGGCCCAGGTTGTCTGGGGTTGCGGTGATACCTTCATCACCGGCGCTCTGGAGGCGTGGATTGCCTCGGAGGAAGAGGACAAACCCATAGACAAGGTGTTCCTGCGGGGCAGTCAAATGGGGCAAATCGGCGGCGTTCTGGGCGTGGTGCTGGGCACACTGCTGGGAAACATAAACCTGCAAATGCCTGTCATCTTGGGGGGCAGTTTGTGCTTGTTGTTGGGGCTGGTGTTGGTTCGCATCATGCCAGAAACCAACTTCTCCCCTGCTATTGAGGAACGGCAGGGCTTGCTTAAAGACTTTGTCTGCCTGTTCAAGCTCAACCTGGGCTTTGTGAAAGGCGCACCTGTGTTGCTGGCGCTCTTAGCAATCACACTATGCGGGGGACTTGCCAGTGAAGGCTTTGACCGGCTCTCCACCGCTCATTTTCTGGATGACACGGTAATACCCGTTATCGGGCCGCTGAACAGCGTCACTTGGTTCGGTGTTATCAGTCTTATCGGCAGCGGCTTAGGTATTCTGGCTTCTCAGTTGCTCATCGCCCGCATGGAGAAAAAAGGGACTGTCAGCCGAACCAGTGTGGTCATGTCCACCAGCGCCGGGTATATCCTGTGCCTGGTTCTCTTCGCGGTGGGGCGGAGCTTTTGGTTCATGTTGTTGGTGTTCCTGCTGGCGGGGCTTATGCGCACCATCAAGGAGCCTGTGCTGGCCGCCTGGATGAACGACCATGTGGATGAGAAAATGCGCGCCACAGTCTTTTCCACCAGCGGACAGCTGGACTCTTTCGGGCAGATCATCGGCGGGCCTATTGTGGGGCTGGTAGCCCAGCAGGTGTCCATACCCTGGGGGCTGGTCTGTACCGCTTTCCTGCTGTTGCCCGCGCTGTTCTTAGTGCCGGTGGCGGGAAAGAAGCGGGATTGATATGGCATAGTTAAGTTTACTGACGAGCGGGAGATTACTTCCGCTCGTCTTCATTTAGTAGCGCAAAATTTGAGGACTCTTTATTTCCTTATTCGGTATAGCGGAGGCGGCTGTCAATTCGACATAATTTTCTTGTGATACTTTACCGTACATGAGCATTTGTGTATGTGGATGTCAAGCTGGAGGGTCAGTTGGGTCGGATCGTAGATGTGAGCTACAACTTCAAAATCAAGATTGCTGACTATAAGCGCGTCATCGCAGTAGTGAACACAAGTATCAGCGGTCAGTTCCATATGGCAGGCTCACATTTCGTCACCTTTGAACGCAGCACTCTGCCGAAGGAGCAAATCTCTTTGTGGTTTAAGGCACCGGCAAAGGAAGATGACGAGTATATTAGCAGCACCGACGATTCCAGCTTCCGTTTGGATGATCTGAACACCATGAAGATTACGCCTGCCATCGCAGAGCGTGGGCATGAATACTACATGGAGAATCGAGTGCGTTATATTGTCCTGGATGGTTCTCATGGTTATGCCATCGTGGAGGGCAGCGAGAGCTACACTGTTGAGTTTGAATATCACGATGGCGAAATCTCTCAGCTGATCTGCGAGTGCCCCTGCAGCTATAACTGTAAGCATGAATTTGCGGCTATGCTTCAGCTGCGTGAAACCCTGGAGCTGATTGAAAAGCATTATGCGGAGGAGTATAAGCGCACCGGCTACTTTGCTGCCATTAACAAGGGGACTTTGTTTTCATATGCAATCGACGGCAAAGAAACTGGTAGCTTTACGCTATAAGGAGTACATGATGAAACAATTACAACTTATTCTGGATGTTGCCTCTCTGGTATTGAGCTTGGTAACTATCATTTACATTGTCGCTACATGGAAGAAAGCACCTGTGGCAGAAGAAGCAATTTTGGCGGATGAATTGGAGGAAGCGTTATGAGTCTGATGGACAACCTTAAGAATATACCCAGCGATTTAGCTGAGGCCATTCGCCGGGTCGAAGAGTCCGGTGAAACAGTGAAGTTCAAGAAGTCCTTTGGAGGTCAAGCAAAAGTAAAGTTTGAGATTAAGATCAGTCCCAGTACTGATGACCTTGATCTTGATGACTTGTCCTTGGAGGAGCTGAATGAGCTTCTTGAGAAACTGGAACAGCAGCTGTCTATTCTGGAAGCAGATGAGCCTGAAGATGAAGATTCTGATGAATACGAAGAATGGGAAGACGATGTTTCAGAACTAGAGGACCAAATCGATCAGGTTCAGTCTGCCATTGATGATCACGAGGAATAATTCATTTACCAGAGAAAGAACGGATTGCATTGAAATACATTATTTTTGATTTGGAATGGAATCAGCCTGCAGATTACTCGGCAACAATTCAAGATCCTGTATACCTAACCGGAGAGATTGTTGAGATTGGGGCGGTAAAGCTGGATGAAAATTTCTGTCCTATGGATGAGATTCGTATTTTCATCAAACCCCAATATTATTCTAAGATGCACAAAGAAATTGTTGCCCTTACGGGCATCCGGGATCAAGATCTGGAGGACCGCGGTGTCTCGTTTCCCGAGGGATATCAACAGTTTATTGACTGGTGTGGCGAAGAGTATGCGTTCATGACTTGGAGCATGAATGATATGCCTATGCTCATTGATAACATGATCTTGCATGGAATCGATATATCCGATCTTCCGGAATGCTATGATATCCAACGCATTTTTAGCCGTGAGATCATGCGTGGCGAGACACGGTATTCCTTGGATACCGCATTGACTCTTATGAAAGAAAAAGGTGATTCAGCGCATGATGCTCTGCATGATGCCAGAAACACAGCCAAAATATGCGATCACTTGGATTTAGATCAATACATAGCGGAGTACACCTCCAAGGTCTTTGCAGAAAGGCCGAGTGGTAAAAAATACGAGAACCGGCGGCAACTCCTTAAAGATCCATCCTTGTTGGACTTTTTCTGCCCTTGGTGTGGTAAACCAGTAAAATGCGATCGCTGGATTTCTTTAAGCGGAAGTACACATCTGGCTTATGGAGCATGTCCGGATGGGGATGAGTTTTTGATCCAATTATCCGTGGTACACCATGAACGCCGGGTATATTCTGCAAAGCGAATCATCTTTGAAATGAGCGATGATCTCTGGGATATCTATATGGATAAGAAAGATGCTGTTTTGGGGGTAAATGCCTAATGCACATATAAAACAATATGCCTCCCGTTGTTGGGAGGCATATTTAACTAATACTGTAAATTTCATCAAAAGAAATGGCTACCTTGCCGACTTCTAAATTCCCCCAGTAGGAATCCACTTTAGTTACAGGACCAGTGAGCTGCAAATACAGCTGTTCGTAGATACCATAGTAAACCACAGTAACCAATTGCCCTTTGCGTAGATTGGTAAGCTGCTTGTTTAATTCCGCGATGGATTCCTCTGATAAGTATTTACGCGGCTCTGTCGGGCGCTCCTTTGCTGCTATAGCTTCTTTCAAACCCTTGAGCGCATCGAACATAGCGAATTGCTTCGCCCTCCTAGATGGCGGCATGGGTGCTCGTACTACCTTCTGTGCCATTGGCTTTATGTCCTCCTATCTGCGCATTACGTTCCCTGCCGGTGGCAGCTTTTTCAAAATTCATACCCTTCAAAATTGCGTTTTTACCATACTTTGCGCGGATGCCCAGCACAGCTTCCTGAATGGCCTTGTTTTTTAGTTGTTTGGTCACATCCTCGAACATATTTAACTGCAATGCACCGTGGTCCTCCACGATATTGTTGCAACTAATACCGACCCGGCGAATTGCATAGGCCGGATTCACGATGCGCCTATATAGGGCTGCTACGGCGGGAACAATCACAGATGCCGCATTAGTCCCCATTGTCAGCTTTGCGGTGCCGCCGGCACCAGGCACACCTTCGGTATAGGAATAGCCAACATAAAGGCTAATGGAGTCGGTCGCCAGCTTTTGCGCAGCCATATCCAAGCAGATCTGATCTGTCATTTCTTTGGCAATCAGTTCGCCCTCCTTATGGTGGTAGTCACGCATGAGGACCTGGGTCGAAGATAAGCTCTTTGAATCGGATTTATACGCCTTGATATCGGCAATTGTTGTTGGTTCCCGACCCCATGCGTGATCGATAATCAATTCTGCATCGATTCCGAACCAACTGTAAAGCAGGTCCTCATTGCACAGGGTAATATCACGCATGGAAGTCAAGCCGTGATTACGCAGCTTTTTCTCCGTTCCAGGACCAATACGCCAAAAGTCTGTCAGTGGCTTGTGATCCCATAATTTTTCGTGGTAGGATTCTTCATCAAGCTCGGCTATAAAGTCCGGTGCATGCTTCGCCATGATGTCAAGGGCAACTTTCGCGAGGTACATATTGCTGCCAATGCCGCAAGTGGATACCGTGCCGACAGTATTTCTGATATCTTCAATAATGGTTTTCGCCAACTGCTTGGCGGTCATGTTATACATCTTCAGGTAGTTGGTCACATCGATGAAGGATTCGTCGATGGAATATGTATAGATATCCTCTGGAGCTATGTATTTCAAGAAGACTCCATGAATCTCCGCTGCGCAGTCGATGTACAGCTGCATCCGGGGAGGTGCAGTAATGTACTTAATGTTCGGAGGAATATCTTTAACCCGACACCGGTTTTTTACACCGAGCTTTTTCATATTAGGAGAAACAGCAAGGCAGATCGTGTTCTGGCTGCGCTCCGGATCGGCCACGACCAGATTAGCTTTCATAGGATCAAGACCACGGCAGATGCATTCCACCGTAGCATAATATGATTTTTGGTCGATCACCAGATACCTGTAAATGCTACTCTAATACTTGACCACAGTGACACTGAAAAAGTTTACCACTAACATCACATTCCTTGTAGAATAGAGGCAACTCTAGGAGCAAGGAGAGAAAGGTATGGTAGTGGGGATGTCACTTTACTCGCAAATCCGGGAGGCGTATATTTCCGGAGAATCACAGAGATCAATCGCAAAACGACTGGGTGTATCCAGGCCGACGGTAAAGAAATACTGTGAGGGAGCCATCATGCCTGGAGTCCGGAAGGAATATCTGCGTACTCCGAGTGTAGTTACTCCGCAGGTCGAAAACTTCATTCGGATGTGTCTGGAAACGGACAAGGAGGAGGGGCTGCGGAAGCAGTCTCACACCGCCAAACGGATCTATGACCGTCTGGTGTCCGAGATGGGATTTACCGGCTCCTACTCCATTGTGCGCCGTGTAGTCCACGAAATGAAAGAACAATACATTCCGGCCCAAGCGGATATGCCCCTGGAATATGACCCTGGCGATGCTATCCAGATCGACTGGGGCGAGGCCACCATTTATCTGCGTGGAGAGCGGAAAACCATCCAGATCTTCTGTGGAAGGCTCTGCTGCAGCTGTGACATCTTCGTCATGGCCTGCCTGAACCAGAATGCAGAGAGCTTTCTGGAAGCCCAGCAGCGAATGTTTGACCATTTCGGCGGTGTTCCCAGACGGCTCATCTTTGACAACGGCAAAGTCGGTGTCAAAGAAGGTTTCGGCCTCCATGCTGTTGCACAGGACTATTACCGGATGTTTGCGGCCCATTATGTGTTTGCCACCGACTTCTGTAATGTAGCCAGCGGCAACGAGAAGGGTCTGGTGGAGAATTTGGTGGGCTATGCCCGGAATAATTTTCTGGTGCCAGTGCCCAGAGTGGATTCCATGGAAGCTCTGAATGAGCAGCTTCTGGAAAGCTGCCTTCAATACCGCAATGCCCACAAGGTCCAGGGCCGTTCCCAGACGGTGAAAGAGATGTATCGCGCGGAACAGACCTGCCTGCATCCGGTGGCACCGTATCGCTATGAAACCGCCAGAATTACTACCCCCACCGTGGGAGACTACTCCACAATCCGCTTCGACCGGAACGAGTATTCCGTACCTGTGCGTTTTCTGAGAAAGGCTGTCACTGTCAAGGGCTATGCCAATAAAGTGGAGATCATCTGTGACCGTGATACGGTTGTTACCTATGAACGCATCTCCGGTCAGGGGAAGACAGCTTACAAGCTGGAACACTACATCGGCCTTCTGGAACGGAAGCCCCGTAGCGTCTTTCAGGCCAAACCGGTCCGGCTAACCGTAAAACAGGAACTTCTGGATCTGGGTAAGCACCTGCCGGGAGGCAACAAGGACATGGTACGCCTTCTGCGGATGTGTGTGGACTACGGCGAAGACCGGGTGATCTTTGCAAAGAACCGGATTCCGGGCAGTATTACGCCCACTGTGGATCTCATTCGCAGCTATCTGGAGGAACCAGAGAAAAATACAGTTATCCGGTTCCAGAATGACGTTTACATCAACCAGACCAATCTGGCATACTATGACGAGAAATGCGGGGTGGCTGCAAGATGAACGAGTTGAACCGGCAACTGATTTCCATGTACGCCAAGCAACTGCGGGTGCCAACCTTTAACCAGTACGAAGAAGTAATCCGGCAGTTGGACGGTGACAAAGGGTTTGACGACTTTCTGGTATCGCTGATGCGCGCAGAACTGGAAAACCGACAAGACGGCAACCGAAAGCGGAAGATCCGCTCTGCGCGGTTTCCCTACACAAAAACACTGGAGGAGTTTGACTTCTCCTATCTGGAACATGTGTCGGAAGCTCAGATCCGACAGTTGGCCAGTTGTGACTTTATAAGCCAGAAACAGAATGTGGTCATGATTGGCAATCCCGGCACCGGGAAAACCCATCTGTCCATTGCGTTGGGACTCAAAGCCTGTATGCAGGGCTTGAATGTTCGGTTCTACACCGCGGCGAATCTGTCCAACGAACTGATTGAGGCTCTGGACGGTCACCGTCTGCTGAAGCTGGAGAAGCAGATCGCCAGCTGTGATCTGCTGATTATTGATGAGATGAGCTACCTCACCTTTAACCGGCACCAGTCGGAGCTGCTGTTCAAGGTCATTGCCGACCGGAGTGAACGCAAGAGTATTATTGTGTCTACGAACCTGCCGTTCTCAGAGTGGCTGACCATGTTTGAGAACCAGACCATGGTTGCCGCCATGATTGACCGGCTGACCTACCGCAGCTTTGTTCTAAACATGAATTCCAGCAAGCCCTACCGGGCAGAGTTCGCTGCCCAGTCCGACAGTACGCAGACAGACTGAAGGGGTGGTAAACAAATTCAGTGTCAAAGTTTACCGAGTGGTAAACTATTTCATTGTCAACGCTGGTAAACTTTTTCAGTGTCAGTGGTAAAGAAATTCATTGACATTTACAGATACCATCGATCCTTGTGTTCCATACCCACGCCCCCTATGTGGGTATATTATAGAGAACATTTGTTCGATAGTCAAGCATAAAATATAGAGTAGCAAGGCACGAGTCGCATTTTTGCGATTCGTGCCTAATATGCTCTAGTTACAGTTGTGATAGTCGGCTTTTCAATGTGGCTAACAAGCTTATTAACCCGTTCGTAACCTTGCTCAGGCAGATGTACAAACGTTGCCGCGAGGAAAGGAAATCCCCATTCCTCGTATAGGTCATCATCGCTGATTCAGTCGCCGCTTAAATTCGAGCTTCTCCGCATCAGAAAGCAAATCATACATGGACAGTACGCCATCTACCCGTGCGTGATGCAATTGGCCTTCTACAAGCTCCCGCACTTTGTGGTATCGTGCAACAGCTTTAGAGGAAAAATAAGCCGGAACAACCTTTGTTTTTTCGAGCCAAGAAGTACATTCCTGTGGTGTCATTGTGTGATAGTTTGCTTCCGCAACTTCGACAAATTTTACAATCCACTTTCCTTCTTCTCTTTCCAGCTTTTCTTTGGCGTCAACCGCACACTGCTTAATTGCCTTATGGCAATACTCATTGGTTCGCTGAGAAATCTTGGAAACAACAGCTGTTAGCGCATCAATCTCCGATGGCAGTTCTTCAATATACCGCAATGCCGCTAGAATTGCTTCTTGTCGAAGAACGATGTTCTTTATGCATTCCTCTGGAAGCTGGGCCTGCATTAATCGCGCCAACTTTGAATCGACCTGCTTAAGCTCTGCAACATTACCAGCATTGGCGACTGCTAAAATGGCGGAGCGGTAGTCATCCATAACACCATCTTTGACTTTCTCTACCGAAGAAATAGCCGCAACAATACGGTCTCGTAGCGGTTTGCTTACAGACACAGGGAGATCCTTCGCTCCATCAATGAAACTGAGCCATCCGGTCAGTTTATTAACCAGATCTTCGGCCTCATGATACTTTGATGTCGTAGAAGAAATCGCAAGATCTTTCTCACACTCGATAAGAGAACTTTCATAGTGCTGTTTGGCCAGCAATTCAGCTTCTACCTCAGATACTCTCTTTTCAGTCGCAACTGCATACTCTTCGCAGGCATTATCTCGCAGAATCTTTGCTACGCGGTTATAGGTTATCTTAAACTGAGAAAGTTCGGTGATATCGCATTTAAGCAACCCTATAGCTCGCAGACAATAGCGATCAAGAAGTGCCTTGAGATCAATCTGGAGCTTCAGCACTGATTGCTTAAAGTCATCACTATAAACAAATGAGTATCCATCTTCAATAAACGGAGTAATCACGGGAATCATCTCAAAGACTTTTACGACCTTAGCCATGACGAATTTCTTCTGAGATTCATCTATGATTGCTCGCGCCTTGGAAAGCTTGTCATAGATAAGTTTGGAAAGGCGGCTGCCATCGTCCAAATGCGTATTAGCTTGGGCGACCAAGTATTTATTCTGATCGCTCTCACCTTCCTGCGCAACCAATGCGGCTAAGTCCTTTTTCAACTGCGCACAGGGCTCCACTGTATTTACTGCGATTATCTTTTGACACAAATCTTTTACTGGATCGGCATGGACATTTGCATTTTTCTGAATGAAAATCTTACGAATTTCAGGGATTTTGAGTTTTCCCTTAGTGTCCGACCAATGCTTTGCTGCCAACTTTTCATTGTTTATAGTATACAGGTATGTATTTCCGTGATACCCGATGAAGTAACAGACAAGCAGCGACAGCGAGTTTTCATTCATTCCGTACGGCACAAGCGTATACTTGTTAAACAGAGAATACACGCTGCAGCGTTCTCCGGATTCTAATGCACGAGTTACCTCCTCCATCATCTCCCGCATCAGAGGATGCTGAGGTTCTACCAGCTGGCACTTATCGTCAAAAACCTTCCACGAATAAGCAGATTTGGTCGAAAGAACAGCCGATACTCGATTTTTATCTTTCGGTGTAAGAGATCCATACACTTGCACGTTCGTAAGTGTGTGATTAAGGAGCCCCACACAAAGCGTAACAAGGGTTCCTTTTGCTTGCGTTTTGTTTTTGTTTTCAAAACCATCAAACGCAAACGGAACAGCCTTCGTAAACAGACGCGTAAAGCATTGTGTACAAAGACCATTGATTCTTGTGTTATACGATTCGAGGCCAGCTGTGCCAACCATCGACCGCTTTGCTACACAATTTGTGAACTTACGGATGATTTTATTGTTCTGCGATCTTTGCTGATCGGCAATATGCTTCTTAAATCTCTCTTTATCCGCAAGTGAAAACTTCTGAAGCGCCTTTTTTACAGTCAGTGCAGACAGCACTTCACCTTCAGAATCGTCCAAAAATAATATGATTACAGGATTGCTTGAGATATCGAGATTCTTGTATAGAGCAGATATGCGTTTAGCTTCCGAACTGGCATTCGTATGGCAATAGGCATAAATCAACACACCGCGAGGATTTTCACCATTACAGTTATCTGTTGTTGCCTTAACTGCACTACGCAAATACCCTTCGGTTACTTCTGATGCATCTACAATCCATCGAGTAAAACTCCATTCCGTAGATGAAATATGTTTATCCTGGCCAAAGGAGGTTTCTACGGGAGTTGTCATTCCCAATTGTCCTAAAAGTTCTTCATCAATATCGTCAATAGTAACTTTTACACCCAGACGATACTTCGCAAAGATGCGACGAAACTCGTTGAAACCGTTGGCTTCTGCGATCAAATCATAAGTTTTTGAATGATCATCATATGCGACTACGCCATGCATTTCTTCCAAAGACTTTAGGGCATGTTTCACTTCATCCTCAGAGGTATTGGAACAATACCGGATGGCTGTTACTGCATCATCTTTGTCGTAGAAGGACATTCGTCCCATATTTACTACAAGGACTGCCTTGAGGACCGTCTTTTCCAAATCAGAGAGCTTGTCGCCGACCTTAACAATAATGTCGCGATACAGCATACAATATTGGCTGGCAACAAGGCCCTTTTCCTCCGAATTAAGCATCTCATTAAAGATGCCAGAATCGATAATCTGGACAGGATAGATATAGGGAAGCCATGTTCCTTCAATCTCTGATTTTGCAACTTGCTCAAACATCTCGGAAGCAAAGGCCAGCGTAGATCTTTGCTGCATCCATTGATGAGAGCTCGAAAGCAACCAAACCGTAATCGGATGCAGAGGGAAACAGCCCTTCAAAATGACTGAATTATACAGATCTCCTGAGGTCCACACGCTCTTTTTAATTGCGGCCCTATCCCAGCGGGATAATGCAGACCTGATTTTATTGTGGTAGTTTTCATAACGACCAACAGCCGTCCCCACCACTCTGTCAAATGCCGGGTTAGCCTTTTTAAGTATATTGGCAAGGATTGTCTCAAAGTTCGAAGAAAGAAAAAGATTCTCACAAGCTGTTCGATAACGATCTATGTATCTTGTAATATTTGCGGTTTTTTCGATTCGAGACAAGTAGGCTTTCAATTCGCTTTGAATAAAACCAGTGAAAATAATTTTTCCATTTGCAGTTTGAATTGCTTCAAAAATTTGCTGAAGCGCAGCTTCACCTACAATAGTAGGATTTGCTGCAGTGTACTCGATGTAGCGACCAAACTCATCGAACAAAAGCAGAACTTTATTAAAAGGCTTTCCTTCACCGCAAAGTTCTTCTTGCACGGTTAAAAGAATATCGCCTGCGGAAAGGCCTCTGTCCCATGCAATTTTATCACCATTGACTTCTTCGTAAACGGCGTTAATTACTAACAATGCCTTGTTTTCGGTTTCGACGTGAGAAAGCAGATAGTTCTTTAACGCAGTATCTTTGAGCTTAAGTCCGTGTTTCGCTGCGGCCTGGTTGAATTTCTCCTGGCACAAAGAGAACATGTGCTCTACGAAGTGTTTGGCAATGTCGTAAGATTTGGTTAATTTCTGGAAGAGATCATCTTTGAGTCCGTAGCGTGACAGCGAAAGCCGAGCGCACCTCAGAATTTCTGCATCGAGGTTGAAGTTATTCATACCATTAAGTACGATTACAAAATTCTTTCGGGTATTCTTTTCTCTGATGTAGTTACCGATCTCTGCATCAGCTGCGGCTATGTTCTGGATTACGGAATCTGTTATACCCGCATCGCCAGAAAACAATGCGCCTAAACAGACCGCGAGATGAGATTTACCAGTGCCATATCCTGCAATAGTCATTACAAAACTATTATTGGGCTTCGCTGCGTAAAGCTTGTCTGTAAGATTTTTGGCGAAGGAGGCAGTATCCAAAAGCTGATGTGCGCCAGACTTAACGTCGCTACTCGACACACCATAATACTTGGGGCCGTGAAAAACATAGCTCTCAGCGATAGCACCTACTTTGCTGTCGTCGTAGAACCATTCGGTTTGTACTGCACCGTTAAAAAAGCTTTCTTTACTGAAGCTTACAATATCGTTAACTTTCATACTGCCTCCTTCAGATTACAACAATCTGCTATAAAGCTGAGATATGACGCTGTTCGAGTTGGAAGTTCGAATTATTGTTGCGGGAAACAGCTGTCGATTGACAGTTATAAACCCTTCGTACGCAAGAGAATCAATTACATAATTACACTCGTCTTCGTTGAGACCAAAAATCTTGCCAAATCCGAGTTCGTTTTTCAAATCGAAGTCGGTAATCTCTTGCTTGTCCGGAAAAATCCTCTCCCAACTTTCCAATAATGCATATGCATATACGAATACTAAATCGAGTTTCTCAGAATGCTCATGAAATTCTATCGCCAAATCCCAATCCAAGAAATCAAGCCTAGCAAAGCATCCTTCGACATAACTATTCTTGACTACACTAAACACCTTTTTGAGCATGTTAGCTTGTGCCACATCACACCATGCACCCGCCAGCGTGAACAGTCGCTCTTGACTAATTTTCGCACCAAATCCGGGATGCGCTGAATGGGTTAGATATTCCCACTGCGGTGCACCATTCTTTCGTTTGGTCATACCATAATGGCAGATCCAGCAGCTTAGGTCTTCGTGCAGGTACGGATCCTGCACGAAGACTTCTTCCCCAAGGGGGGTAAGCTGCAAAGTGTACACACCATTGTCTACGGAGTAGTCAACCAATCCCATGAAGCGTGCGTAGCGAATATGGGGCTCAACTTTGCCCTTTTGCTTGCCTGTAGGAATTCCGGTACAATCGCTGATTTCAAATTTGGTTCCTGCATAATTCTCAGACGCCAACTTGAGTATCTTAGCGATATATGTCATTTCCGGCTGGAATGTCTCGTGGAATTCCAATACGCTGCTTTTAACCATTGTTCAATCTCTCCTGCAAGCTCGTCACCTTGATAATGCGCGGCTCATATTTGCTCCATTTGTCATTCCGAACCATGTTACCACAAGTGACACATTCGCCCTTCTTCAAGGCTTTCAATTTGGGAGCCCATTCTCGTGCCCCTTGGGCATCGATGTCAATGCTCCTTGCCACTGTCAAAACACCATCATCGGGAGGACAGAAATACAGTTTTTGTCCAGCCTGCTGAAGTCGCTGGATCTCGTCATCAGTAAGCTGAGGCTTCATAAACTGAGTAGCATACCAACCGGAAATACCAAACTTACGTCCTTCAGTCAAGAACTTCTCACTAGGCGAACCTTCTCCGTGGCTCAGATTCTGTGCTTCGTCCATAACGATAACAAACGGGTGTTCCTCGTTACCATTCTTGACGCAGTAGTTCCAAATGTCCCACAGCAGGAGTTCTGTCAGCAGCAACTGAGTCGGCCGATCAAAGCCGTCAAGCTGCATAACATATACCATACCACCGCTGTCTCGGATTTCACCCCAATCAAACTCTTCATCTTCGGCAAAGGGTTCCAGATCCAGGAACGGCTGGATTTTGCTAAGAACAGTTTCAGCCTGCTTTTGGCTAACATCATTCAGCTCGTCTTCCAAATAAGAGAAAGACATCGTACCGTTATGATGCTTCAGGCCGTTTTTGATAGCTTTATAAAGAGCACTCTTTTGCTGGCCGCCAAACCCGTAGACAGATGTAAACACATTTGCAACGCGAGTGGCAACAACAGTATCTGCTTCTGGAACTTCTATACCACCGACTCTTACAGTCTGCTTTGCGAAGGGATTAACCGGAATCTTGTGAACATATACGACACGCTGCTGGATACGATCTCCGAGTTCATTCATGAAAACTGGATCAAGCTTATCAGGCGTAAATCCACTGGTGTAATCAAATACAACACCAGAAACGCCGGCTCGGACCATTTCCATCAACAAAGCCTGGATACAGTAGGTTTTACCACAACCGGAATTACCATTAATCAGCAGGTGCCGATTGTTCAAGCTCTTGTTACCAAACTCCCAATAATATTTTTCTCTTGTCCTTAGATCTTCGCCTAACAACAGACGTACGGAACTCAAAGGCGGAGTGTCTGTCGCAGGGGGAGTTACATCTCCAGCAGGAGTCTCGCTATCAGGAGTATCCTCGTTGTTAACAGTATCTGCGCTTGTGGAATCATCGTCGTTCGTCGGCACATCTGTCGTTGCTTCGGCTTCTTTGGCCTCCTGGAACTCCTTCAACGCACTCTGGATTGAGCAATTGTCCACCTTTTCACCAAAGAAGGCACTAAACTCAATGCCAGTTGCAGCAAGGTGGAACTGTGCTGTTTCAGAATTTTCGAGCAATCCGTTCTGACGGAAAAGAGTAATAGCCTGATCAAGAACGGTTTCCCATCTGTAATGACCATTGCTTTCGTAAGTCAGCAACTTGTCCAACGGGCTGATATTAAAGAAACTCGCAAACCAGTCCAAACAGCCCTGGCGACTATGATCTCTGCCGTCGTTAAGGTAGTTTAAGAACGGCTTATACACAGCGGCTACTGACGGAATACTCTCGCCCGTCCCCACCGGCACGGTAACGGAAGTGTCCTCAGAATCGTTATCGGGCTCATCCACATCATCTTCCGGCTGTGACTGATCTTCTGGGTTCACAATTACATTCGGAACAAATGTAGCAGACCGTTCCTCCAGCGGCACCAACATTTTTTGGATAAACATCTGCCCACATTCGTGGCAGAGAAGATCCTCTACAGAAATGCCCTCATCGTACAGTCCACTAGGAAGTGTCGAATCGAGAACAAATTCATGCGGTGCTTCTTCGTTGGAATCGAGCCAGAACGCAAAGATATCACCAGTCCATTCGATTTGGTAATGTCCGCCTAGAATGCCGTAAATCTTGTTACGGATAGTGTTATATGCTTCCGAAGTGTTATCCAGATTGAGGGGCGAGAAAATGATTGCTCTATACAACTGGTTCAGCCAGTAACGGTGCATGATGCTTGTGTTATCCGGATTCCAGTTGGCGCTCATTGTGCGGAGGCCTTTTTCAAGCTGAGTCTGTGCTTTCTCAATGTGCTTATCGTTTTTGAAGCCCATTTTGCACTCAATAATCTTGATTTGAATCTGCAAATCCTTGCTAGAATCAAGATTATGGGCACTCTTCGGAATCTCAATAAGCATAAAATCGGGCCGCTTATTGTCTTTGCTCAGCTCATCATCCTCGGCAAACCAATGCTTATAAGAATCCAAGCTAATCAGTGCTCTAACTGCGTATTCATCGTTTGGCTGAGTCAGTCCGAGCATCTGCAAAGTGAGGATATATGCAAGAAAACTGTGAATTTCATAATCATACGGATTTAGCGCTTTCAGAATACGGCTACCATCCATATGCTTGGACATTTCATCCACACAAAACGCAGCTGCTTTCTGCAGACGAGTCTGGTCCCAGTTAGAAAACTTCTCACTGATCCGTTTGGTCAACATGGCCTTAATATCGCCCAGAATATCCTTCCGAGCAGACACCGTCACGTTCAGCTCGCCATAGCAGCCCTCACCGGTGGTAAAGCCAATAATTCTACTCTTACCAGTTTCCAGCATTCTTCTGTCGATTGCAGGATCTACACATACCACCCATTTACAGGCATCGTGGGACATTTCAATAATATGGTTTTGGATATCCGTAAGCTCTAGTGTCTTAAATGTCCGGTAAACGCCCGGAACGCTGTTCGGATTGCCAATCACATAATTTGCCTGAGTATGGCCCTTAGCTGCAAGGAACTGGAACTGCGAGATACTGACCTTTCTGGACTTACCATGAGTTGCAGCAATTGTATCCGGAGTAAAAGTCATCGGGAACTTGGCTTGTTCCCTATCGATAATCTCATCGCCTGTTTTGTCGTGCTGGACGCCTGCCGATTCCAGAATGTTATAGTTGAAACAAAGGTCACAGTTCTTCAGAAGATCTGCCAAGCAGTCTGCATCAGACTTATCCGATCCGACAGTAATGTTGCGAAGGAAAGTGTTAACTTTTACATTCCTTTCATCATCGAAATAGCTATCAAGCCATCTCTTCAAGTATGAGGCAGAATTCTTTTTGCTATTCATACAGATGATTTTTAGGTTGATTGTTGCAACGGCCTCCGACTTTTCCAATTCCTTGGCAATCAAATGCACAGCTGCAACGATGTGCTGCATATCAGTCGGAGCAATAAACGCAACATTCAAACCGTCAATTCTTGCCGGGAAGGTTCGGATATAGTCCATGATGTTTCGGACAACCACATTGGACATCGGTGTAATATGGAGCATTGCCGATGCATCCTCATCGTCTGTAACGATAGCACTGCCAAATGCGTTGCCAGAAATAAGGTCGCTCGCATTATCGACATCAAAATATACGCCGTAATACTCCCACATGCTCTTACAAGTAATGTAGGTAGAGGCTTTTTTGATAATCGTATCAACACCTTGAGTAATCGAAGAAAGCTGTACTAAGCTGTCCAATTTTGCAGACGCCTTATCTGCCGGTATCGTTTTCTCCATAAAGGTAGTGATAATTTCAGCGAACCCATCACGCAAGAAAATCTGCTTTGCATCGATCTTTTCGAGCATTACAGGATGATATGCCGGCAGAAGGACCTCACCCATGTTACAGTTTTCTATAACACTGGCATTAGAGGAGATCACAAAACTATTGGTCAAAAGAGAAATTTTCTCTCTTTGCACATCTGTAAAGGACGCGTAATTCCTCTGGATATACTCCATCATTGTTGTATAAGCAGACACAATTTTCCGCAGCTCATTCAATGCGGAGTAGAAACCGTTGCTCGTTAACTTAATTGCAAAAGTCTCAAAGGAATTACACAGGGCAGTAAACATGCCATAAACCAGATGGTTCGAGAAGTAGCGCTGCACTTCTTTAAGGTGCTCATGGTAACGGATATCAGCATCGATTTGACCCAGTTGCGCATAGAACTCATCTTCGCTTTCACAGCGCAAATAGTCTTGGATGTTTTTACAGATAACCATAGACGGTAGCGAATAGCTATTCGGGTCCTTAAACAGTGCGACACCAAGGAAAGTGAACGCATTGAACCAAGGGCTATACGGAGAAAATGCCCATTTATATTCATAGCTGTGTGCTTTGATCTCGTTGGAAGCTTTAATCTTAAACTGGATCTTGCAAGGATCGCCCCATTTGCCCGTGCTACGAACAAAATCCTTGACAAGTGCATAGTTCGCAAAGTCAAACGGATCGTTGCCATTATCGTAGGAGAATTCTACAGGATCCCCATTGCATTCAATACCAGCACTATTAAAGAAGCTTAGGATGCCTCCCATAAAATTGCACAGGCACATGAAGGCTTCTTCTTTTTGATCGTCTATGCAATCCGGCAAAGACACTCTCTCCATGCGGATGGAATAACTGGTAGGAAAGGACGCATATTCCTTGCGGAACTCATTGGCAATGCCCAGGAAGATTTTAGCGTATGCTTCCATGGGTTCTCCTGTAACCGTAGGCGCTTTTTGAGACGGCTTGCTGGGTAATTTTGTGCCAATAATCTTCTCAACAATAGCGTAGTCAGTTTTAAGAAGCCTTTCGCGGTTAACCACAAGGTCAATGCCGCACATGAAATCAATAACGCATTTTTCAAATGCCTTGTAACTGTGGAACTGCGCAGTCTCTTCCGGGAATGGAGCATCCACATCGATTTCATTTTCCTCCGCATATTTTTTGAATTTCTCTTTCAGTTTGTTTAATGCAGAAGCAGAGGGAATATCGTCAGCCCTCTCAATAAAGCGAATTGCGTTGGTAATGATTTTCGCATCGCTAATCTTACCATGGCATAGCTTCTGAACTTTGGGAACCGATTTGCTGCTGATGATACTCGGAATACCCCATGTCACATTCAGTGTTTCACAGATATAGCAGACCAACTCCTGAGAAGTGGAAAACTGCATAGAATGAAGTTCATCAATAAACGAGCTCAGTTTGAAAATATTCACATTCACACTGGAGAAGATCGTACGATACAGTGTATGAAGTGCTTTCCGCGTCTCTTCGCTATTGATAGAGTCCTCCTCCAAAACGCCAACAAACCACTCACTATAATCGTTTCCAAGCCAGCCAATAATTTCACGCGGTGAAATCACAAAAGTAGTGTCCTTCAAGCTACCAGCATCATCCGGAGCAGCTTCAGTACCCATAAGCAAAATAAGTGATGTTTGGCCAGCCGGCATATTCGGCGATTCATTGCGCCATTTTGTAATTGCTTGCGCAAAATCCACATAGCTCCGGTCTGCATACTGAGCATCAGGAGATGCGCTGAAACTGAGGTTTTCACCTTTATGAAGGTACATCAACGCTTGAGTCCAATTCGGGTTGCCCGCCGTCTCAAACTGTCGATATTTCTCCAATGTAAGTTTGGGAATGAGGGTGTGAACACGGTCACTCTGTCGAAGGTTTTCACAGACAGAACGATAGATAATCGGACTGTCAAAACTTTCAAGACGGACCATGTTGATTTCGTTCTGACGGATTTGTTTCAGAATTTGTTTTGTGATAACCGAAATCAACTGTTTCATTCATTAACCTCCTCCCATTCATAGGGATTTTCAACTATCGATGTTGCATCGGACAAATCGCGGAGGAACCCACAATCCTTCAGCTTCTGCGCAAATGCATCCAGATTAGTCTCCAGGAAGGAGAAATCGCCAACCTCAGCAACAGAGCCACGCTTCATCTCAGCCTTGTATTGCTCTGGTCCGATAACCATCCCAAAATGGTCGTACAAACTATCGACAAAAGTATCAAGTGTAATCATCTGCTTCGGCGGAATAATGGCCAAAACAAGGAACTTGATGATTTCTTCAGACAAGGTAAACCGCATGCCCTTTCCGGTTATGGGGATGATTACACCGATCATTTTACCCAATTTCCGGAACAGACGATAAGAGTCGTTTGCGGCATCCTTAATCAGGGTTGCATCGTCTTTTTTGTCAGAAAGCAGATCGCGATGCTCGGCGAGGCCTCGATACAAATATGTACTGATAACTTCCTCATTGTGCTTGAACGCAGCGATTGCGCTCTTTTTTGCCTCAATGTTTTCGTAACCTGCACAATTTACATCGATTACCCAGCAGTTACTTTCTGTGGGTGTCGCTGCAGCAAGATACATCATGCGCATAATCTGCAAAATGATGCCGTTTGCAAGTGTTTCCATCTTCTCGAAAGGATGTGCCTTGCTGCTAAGGAAATTCTTAAGCTCCTTTAGCGTATAAGCATTTCTCTGCGAAAATGAGAGAGGGATTGCGCCTAGCTCCTTGATAACGGCAGGAACCTGCTTGCTTGCAGTATAGTATTCTTCCCATGTTTTCTTAACAAAATTACACAGATAGGTAAATTGAGGAAAACTGGAAATCATATCGTTAAGACGAGCTTCAATTTCAGTCTTATATTCGGGATGCTCGACTAACGCATTCAGAAGATGCAGGTAGTACACCTCACCGCCGCGGCACATATAGGTGTATTTGTGATAATCAAACTTACCATCAATTTCCGCATCATCGTGAGAAAAACTCATATCTTGACGCCACTTTTTGATTCCCATTCCTTCCGGCAGAATTACTTCGGGACAAATTGGAAGGACATTCTGATCAAACCAGGAACGGCTTTGGTTTACTGCGCTAAAGCCGCTCAATAAGTTCTGGATAATGGTAATGCTATTTTTCTTTTTGATTGCATTTCCGCCAGTCATGTGCGCTTCGAGTTCTTTTACGCACTGCCGATATGCGTCCTCATCAACCTTTGCTTTTCCATCGATTTTACTTTTGGGCAAGAAGATAAAGCGCTTCAATCCAATGCCAAGCTTGGGAAGGTAGCGGAAACTTCCATCTGCCGCTTCAGCAACCGGAAACATTGCTGATGTCGAGAACGAAGGAAACTCCTTGGGTCCTCCTTGTTTTTCGGCGATCGCTACCTGCAAAAATTCAATCAGGTACTCATACTTAGTCTGGCTGGGCTGGATTCTGTGCCCAAACAGCAGACTCTGGAGAGGGTAATTCTTTTTATCTACATCCACATTCGGGTACATTCTCATGTTTTCCCCTCCTTATGAAAGGCTTAGACGATTCCCATCAAAGGAGAAACGTTCTATTTCTTGACCTCTTGTTGTATTGATGATAACTGTCAGTTCGCAGTCCTCTTCGCAGTCTGGCTTTCCTTCACCATAGCACTCCAAAAGGATAGCATCTAGCTGAGCAATACCGTGCGACAGAGCAGGATTATTATTGGATGCGATTGCACCATTGATCAAGTTGGCAAAATAGTTAACCATCGGTAGGGTTAATCTAAAAGACTTTCCCTCCATCATCAAAACCAATTCGTGCTTGTTATCGACATCTTCAAATTTGCTTGTTGCCTTAACTTGTACAACGCTTAAATCAGATCGACTAAGTTCACCTAAAACTATCATCACATTCTGGAAGACATCATCTTCGCGACGAAGGGTCAACGGCAAATCTGCATTGCCCGTTGGCAAAAAGCCGGTGTTTTTCATGTAAAGAGCATCAAAGATTTTGTTCTTCATTACCTTGAGAACATTCCTGCTTTGACGTTCCAGAATCAGCTTGCGGTACTCGGTATATAGCGAGCCGAAGACTTGATCCATTACATGATCAACATCAGAAGCATTCTCTGCAAGACTGAACATCAAATAGAATCTACGAACAGCCCGACGTAGCTGAAGCTCTTTCTCGTGCTTCTTTTCGTCTAGGATCTGATCTTCGTTTGTGATCTGGTAGTGCTTGCGGTGTTTGGTAGACAGCGCTTTCAGCTCATCCTGAATAAGGGGCGCAAAACAACTGTAGTCCTGGCTAACGAACAACTGGTAGTCTACATCCAGCGCGATTCTATCAAGTTCCAGATTCCGGATTTGTTCGATACCTTTGATTTGCGCGGCATCTTTAGACGGCTTCAAACCAATATATCCAAAGAACAAATTAGCAAAATTGTAATTGAAGAACGGCTCCCGCAGGTGGCGAGTCATAACATCATTGCAGGTGAGATTGCCGGTAAGCGCATAACTAATTTGGCCAACCATCTGGCGAATGGTCATTCGCTTATCATTTTCATAGAGATACCGATAGTAATTTTCGATGAATGCGGCAACACGGTCAAACTGCTGTGTAACAATATCATGATTGCTCTTAATCGGACATCTATTGGCACAGGGACAATTTGCGCAAGGTTCCCATAAACCATCCGCCAATATGTTTTTCAAGATTTTAGCTGCGAAAGGAACATTATCAACACGCGCAATATTCACTAAAATAAAGGAATATCCACCCACTTCAATAGCATTATCGTCGTTGCTATCCAACTGTGTAAGTAAAGTAGATTGCAATTCCATGCGATCCTCATCGGTAAAATCTTCTCCACTGGCCTCTTTCTGTTCCTTTACCAGAGTTTCAAATGTTTTAAGCAACGGACCGGTGTTGCTAATGAGAAGACTTGTCCTACGTCCCTGCGGCGCAGCCAAAGCCATACGCAATGCGTCTGCTTGCTTTTCTGCCGCAATCTCGCTCATATCTTTAATGTACAATAAATTGGCAAACTCCTCTTCAACTCGAAGACCGGCACCGGGCTGAAGATAACCTAAAGTTTTGAGAACCTGAACAAGGATACTTGTTTTACCGTCACCTGCGTGGCCGGTAAGGATAAAGGCTTGGTGATTTCCGGATGTCACGCAGTTTGTAATATAAGTTCCCAGCTTACGATCCACCTTTACGGAATCATAGAAACTGCTTTTTACCTGAGACTCCGCAAGAGAACCGGTAGAGTTTCCTCCAACATTATTCGTCGAATTTAGATAGTTAATAAACTCGTTCATAGTCAATCCTCCATAATGTCTGCTATTGCATCAACAAGTGCAACAACATCCTCTTCGGTATTAAAGTAACCGAGACTGACGCGTACCGTCCCCTTGGTCTCAATAGTATTAAGGAAGGTGTGAATAAACGGCGCACAATGATATCCGGTTCGAACTGCGATGTCGAAGTCTTCGTTCAAAATGACGCCGATCTCATCTGCTTCATAATCCGGGACATTAAAAGACAACACGCTTGTGTGGTTAGACACATCGGACGGCAAATACAGATGGACGCCGCAAGCAGTAAGTCCAGCTATAAGCTTTTGCATGAGCTGATCCTTGTGCATGGCAATTTCTTTGATAGAGACATCTTTCAGCCACTTAAGGGATTCGTGCAAGCTGGCAATTGCAATAATATTAGGACTTGCAAATTCGAATCCCGTAGGGGGTTGGGGCGACATCTCTAGGTTTAGAGAATCTGACCCTGTTCCACCCGAGAGAACAGGTTTTAGCGGATAGGAAGAATTAGTGACGAATCCGCCAATGCCCCAAGAGGCATATAGATTCTTGTGTCCGGCAAAAACGAGATAGTCAATGTTACTATTTTTAAGCTCAATGGGGAGAAGACCAACTGACTGTGAACCATCCACTACGACAAGAGCATCGTAAGCCTTGCTTAACGCTGCAATCTTTTCGATGGGAACGATGGTTCCGGTTACATTGCTAACATGATTTACAAAAACATAATCTGGTGGATTGACCGCAAAGAGTCTTTCGAGTTCGTCCTCGTCGAGCATGTGGGTATCGGGATCGAACGGAATCATCTGAAGTTCAATACCGAATTCTTTACACTTACAGAACAGAGGACGCGCAATTGCATTGTGCTCGAACGGGGTAACATATACATTCTTGAAAGAATCCCATTCTAACCCAAGAATAATTTCGTTTGCTGCAATGGTTGCAGATGGAGTAAAGACGACAGCATCTGGACCCGCAGCGCCCACAAGCGATGCCAGCAATTGTCTCGTCTCATCAACGATTCGCATAGCCTCGGATGCGGCACGGTAACTGCCACGCCCAACATTCACAGCGATTGTTCGTTGTACAATATTAACTTTGTCATAAACGCAATCTGGCTTTGGGAATGTGGTCGCTGCGTTATCCAGATAAATCATAAGTCATTACTCCTTAGTGGATTATTTCGCCAATCAGTTTCGCCAAGATAGCTAACTGTTCGTCAGGCTCAAGTGCATCATTATATTCTTCAAATACCGATTTCAGATTATTAAATGCAGTTTTGCCCAACGGCGTAATGGCGTCGGTTGCAAAAGCCTTTTCAACAAGAATGCCATCGACGGCGATGGTCAGTCGGCCGTCCTGTTCCACATCACTCTTCGTTTCGACATATTCGTTTATTCTTGAAATAGCATCAGATACGCCTTTGATAAACACTTCTGCAGTAGCGTCGTTCCAATCCTCAATCGCAATCGAAGCAAAAATTGAAACTAAGTCATCCAACAGTTTTTCGTCATCGTATGCGGAAATAGCACTCGCAGTAGACAACAAAGCATTGGCATTAGCGTCAAATACATGCTGCTTCGTACTATCAGGCAGCTTCTTGTACCACGCGATAACCGAATGCGACAAGCCTCCTTGATATCCTGGCATAAACATTGCCGTCAGCTTTTTGATGAGTTCATCACGGCACTGAGGGAGATGTTCGTCAAGGAATCCTTTTACTCGTGCGATTTCAGCTAGGCACTCTGACAGATCCTCGCTCTTGCTGAGCTTGGAGATCCAAACGCTGAACAGAAGTTCTCGGGAGTTTATCTCAAACTTCATCAGCTCAGATCGGATGCTGTCTACAGCTACATCAGTGGTTTTCGCCTCACCGTTTTCCAAATAACTCCGGAACTTCTTCGTATATTCAGGCAAGGAGCGAATCCAGTTTTGCATGCTCTTTACGATTGAATAGATACGATTAAGGCTGGGCGTCTTTCTGTCTACATGCTGCTTGAACATATTTTGCAGCGCATCCAAATATTTATTACGGTCTCCAATACCTGTTTCGATCAAAATCTGATAGCTCTCAGGATTGTCATTGAGGTGACTGATGGCCGCTGCAGATAGTTCCACTTCTTTGCCGCTGTAATAAAGAACGATGCTTTCCTTGTATTGCCTCAGCACATATGCGATATAGAGCGGAATAATACCTTTTCGCATTCCAAACGGAGCGTTGCAAAGAATTTGATAAAGGTTCTGGAAGTTCTGCTTCGACGTTTCACAGCCAGCGATAAATTCAGCGATCTTTTCAAGTGCTGCATTCATGCCTGCATCGTTTACCTTACTGGCAACATCCAGACCTGTATGCTTAAATGCCGACTTAAAAATACTAACTTCAGGACCATAACCGTCCATACACGGAATGCTAGTATCTTCCGCATGCTGGAGAATCCAATCAACAACGAGATCTCTTGCCTTTGTATTTTGCGTATTCAAAACACGCTTATTGACCATTTCGTTGTTCACTACCGGGGTCAAATAGTAGCATCGGCTACAAATTTTAGAAATCTCTTGATTCAGTTCCACTTGTCTACTTACAGACAATTCTCCGTCACAGTTAAGGAAAATACTATGCTCGCTCGTCGCCGAATACATGGCATACACTGTGGTTTGGATTCTCCGCTGGAGGTCTTCTCTGTACACTTCAAGTTCTTCAACAAAATGGGGATCTCCGTTGGACTCGTTCTTGCTCAAAAGTTGCCCCGCAGCCTCATATTGCTTCAAAAGTAAATTATGGGAGAACGGAAGGCGGCTCAAGCATGCAACGATTTGGGGGGTCTGAGTAAAGGACTGTAGCTTTTTTACGACTCTCTCTTGGAGATCATCTTTTAAGCACACAACGTAAATAATTAGACCATCATAAGGATATTTGGTCAGAAGTTGGCGCGCATTCTTATACTGGATGAATTCAATAGCGTCCATATAGATGCTTCTGAAGCACCGAGTCATACCATATTTGTCGTTGTATTCTCTGGGAAGCACATAGCCAAGCTCACAAGCCTTTTCAAGAACAAGGCACTCAGAAATTCGTGGCAAATGTGTTTTCACATAGGCATCTACAGATTTCTGTACATCAACGCCGTTAGCTGTCAAGAGCACATATTCTGACGAATCCCGCTGAGATAAAATGTGGAATTTCAGCAGTTGTTTAATCGCCAGATCAAATTTGAGATCATCCAGCAACAAAGCGGATTTGATGTGTGTTGGCGTTGCTTTCAAACGCTCGTCGCCAATAATATTGATTACAGCGATGGCTTTCAGGATTTTGCGCTGGATGCGATCAGATACCTGTCGGAGGGCAGAGTCAGTTTTTGCCCATACACTATGAACGGAAGCGTTGAAAACTTCTTTCTTGAAAAGCTCCTCAAAATATCCGTAAATATAGTCGATAGTGATAGCTGCAAAATCCCGATTTTCATGTGCAATAAACGACCGGAGAGTATACTGATCGTCTTGTGCCAGGAAAGTAAACAGCGTCCGTTCATTTTGCCCAACCAGCTCACTCACATGAAGAAGAGCAAAAGCGCTGATCGGAGTCAACGGATAGCATCCATATACCAGTTTCTGCTGATAAGCTTCCTCCGACAAATCCGTAAAGACATTTGTAATAGCGGATGTTGCCGCTACGGAATCAAAGTTATCCTTGTTTATGCGCTTAAATTGTTCAAAGGGTGCCTTCTTGATGATGGCGTTTGCAATCAGCTCGTAACTCTGTTCAGAGGAGGCAACAAATCTAAGTTTTCTGAATCGACCTTCGACAGTCTTAAAGCTATCACTAGACGAGTAGTCCAAAATATCCTTGTGGGTAATACATGTAAAATGAAGCTGGGAAGAGCCGCTCCTGGTTGCAGCTTCTGCCATGTCTTGGATAATTTTGAAGTTCAGCATTTTACTCTTGTCGAGATTCGCTTCCAAGAACTTACTGAACTCATCAAAGATAACTGTAATACCTCTGTAGGCAGTCTGTTCGCACAAAGCATTCGCTACTGCAAGATACAGCTTAACAACATCCATATTGGTAAGCGGATTAAACTCTGTGCCGGCAGCAATGCGGGGATAACACTTACAAAAGAGTGCGTACGCTTTTTGATTGAACTGCTTCAAACTGATGCAGAGTTCATCAATGGTGGTCTTGCTCTTCTTGAGTTCAACCCCCAACTTTTTATATGCTTCAGGAAAAGAAGCCTTCCATTTTTCAATGACGGACAGTGCGGAATCAAAATATGTGTCAGGCAGAAGGTCCTGTAAATTCGCATTTCGCAATGCCTCGTTAATCGCAATGAGGAAGGACTGGTTTATATCAGTAGAATTACTGTTGATAATTACCGGCAGCGTCCGAATTTCGGAATCAACAATTGCCTTGGCGAGGGCACCAACTTCTTTATCGACAAGCGCTATCTTCTCGCAAAGTTCATACTGAATCTGACGTGCCTGTTCTTGTTCAGCATCCGTAGAAATTCGCAGATCCAGAGAGGTCAGCGCAGAAAGAACGAGAAGCAGATGAGATTTTCCTCGTCCATAGGGGCCGATAAGGACAGTTGCACGACTCTGCGGCTCGGTATTGTAATAATAAGAACGCAGAAAAGCGCCCAAAACACGTACCGATTGCTCCGTAGGTATGTAACTGCGAATTTTGCTTATTTTATTTAGGTCATACTCAAGGTTTACTGAGGCTTGAAAGCCTTCATTAACCTCAATCAAATCACTGTATTTCATTTCATCGCACCTGTGCCTTCGTGTAGTATTCGGTCATAATATCCTGCGGTTTCATCGGGGATTCTACATAGACCATGTCCAGTCCGGCAGTTCTGTTGATTGTCAAGTATCCAGCAATCCTTAGCTGGTCAAGATAATTGTTAATCGCCACCCGGCTGAGGTTGAACACTTTGCCGATATTATTGGGTGCATTCAGAAGATCATCAATGCTCACAGAGTTCTTGACTTCTGAAAGATTGCAGGTAATCACATACAGAACTGCCAATTTGTCAAGAGACTCTCTTGACGGCATGGATTTGCTGTATGCGTTCTTGTTTCGCTGACTTCTCTGCAGCAAACCGAGTGCCGCCAAAGGACACGCCAAACTTTCCTCTGGATCCTCAACATTGCCGCTATTCGTGTACATGCGAATAATACTCGAACAGTCATCCTCAAAGGACTTCTCCGAGAAAGAGCATCCTTCCTCCATCTTTTTAACGAGCAGTTCTTTACAGACATTAATCATGTTCTCTTTTGTAAAATCCTGGCCCTCATATTCATTGAAGAAGATGTACCAAGGCATACATAGTGCTTCGTTAGCCACAATGTGATAATGGAGCAGGAACAGCGTGAAGATATCGTCAAAATAGGGATCTTTTTCCTGAATAACTCCTCCGAAGTTCGCAGTAATAACCTGCGCTCTCGCACGGCCGCTGTTGCGGTATTGTTCCTCACACAAACCTGTTGCCTGTAGCCAATAACGAATAGACTTCACCATTTTGCTACCGACACCCAGCTGTTCCATTACATTGTCTCTGGAGAAAAGGGATTCATCATCCTCTACACAGCGCATGCCTTTTCGGAGCCAACCTTCTCTAAAGTTAAAAGACTCATTGCCTTTGAGTTTAACTTTCTTCAATCTTGTGGTCATTTTTCCGAATATCCTTTCCCTCGGGGGAGCAATACGCGACGCATATAGCAACCGCCCTGATAATGGTTAATGCACTCAAAACAATGAATGCATTTTGTTTCGTCAATTTCATATCTGTAATCCGTATCAGCGGGTCCGTTCTTAATCAACCGGATAGCACTGTGCTTACATGCGTTTTCGCAAGCATGGCACCCAGCGCAAAGCTGATACTTTGTAATTTGGCACTTAAACTTAAGCTCGATTTCGACCGTCTTTGTTCTCGCTGCAATCGGTGTGCTCAAAATGGTGATTTTTAACTCTGTGCTTCCGATTCTGCCCTGAAGCTTCATGATAGGCTGCTTGGTCTTGCTATCAAGAATATATACCTCACCAAGACGGGCCTTTCCCATGTCGAAGTTCAATATTCCGAATGGCTTAAAAAACTCATAGAGTTCCGGAGTAATTGGCTTAGTCAGAGAATAGTTGAAACTCTTTGCGTCGGTAGCGCAAGGCTTAAACTCAATAGCAACATTTTTGCTAAGCTCCATGCCTGCGCCACCTTGGCGAGCTTTCCAACCACCACTTTTCACATAGTCAGCAGGATCTTCCTTGCCCATTTTCTTTGCAAAGTCGAGCAAGATGTCGTTAAACCGCTTAAACTGTTCGGGCATATAGATACTAGCCAGGAACTGAGACCACTGACTGTTATTGGGACAGCACCAACAACCCACACGAGTATAACCGTATCGATAAGCAGAATTGAAGTCGATTCCAGTAGTCAAGAGATAGAGCCAAATATCATGATCGAACCAATCAATAATTGGAGAGGCCACCAACTGCTGGCTAATCTTTCGTCCGCCGGAAGATCGTTCGTATGTACTGCGGCTAGTGGATTCGCTACGCCGAATTCCATAAAAAGTCAGAATTGTCTTCTTATCTCCGAATGTTCGCTTGATCTTCTCCCCAATAAAGCCAGTCTTAAAGATGGTGCAACACCAGCGAAGGGAGCGGCTGGGAGGGCCGAAGCTGTCACAAAGCTTAAAGAAATCCTGCTCTTTATTCTCTGCTCGCAACATCGGCGTCTTACGATTCTCCTTTTTGAATCGCTGCACATAGTCGTACGTTTCCGGAAATTCCAGCGTAGTATTACCGAAAATATGGATAATATCGGGTTTGCTCAGCGCCTTTCGCACCAAATCGCTCACGACAGTAGAATCTTTACCACCAGAGAAAGATACGAACATTGCGCATGTATCATCATTCAAAAATCGAGCCGCTTTTGCTCGGATGTATTCGCGCGCTTCATCTGTAATATGCCCAAAGCGGACCGCGTTGGCTTCAATCCATCGGCCAATCATAGCATTAAATGCCGAATCGTCGTTTTCAGGCATATGTTTTACAAGTTCTTCGCGAATAGAGTCAGGATCATAATCTTTTAACTTCGCAACAGAAAAAGAAATCCGCTTTCCATTTACATAGTAACGATTGCCGGTTCCATTCCAAACAGAATCATTTACATATGCGAGAGGCTTTCCAAGCAACACTTCTAAAAGCAACCTTTCTTCGGGGAAAACAGGTCGTGCATCTGAAGTGAAAGCGTGACCCTTACAACCACAGCGAGGGCATACTTCATCGTAGATAGGAATGTTGCAATCATCGCACCAGTACAACTCGCTTTTCATTTCTGCGCGTTCGCCGCAGAAAGGGCAGGTGCTATCTGCTCCTGTAATACCATCTGGGCGAAATTCTTTTTCACATTTATTGCAATAGCAAATATTCATAAAGATTCCTCAAAAAACAAATATTAGCATAATAGAAAACTAAGCATACATACAAGGAGGTCAGGCTTTTGGCTTGTTTTGGCTTACAGACATAACGCTGTGGGCCAATTCATGATATCTGGATGTAATATGGGTAGGAGATATTACATTCATGTTGCCAGCAAACTGGAAAAGCCATCCCCAAAATACCGGGCTGATTTGAACCGTAACGGTAGCTGTGCATTTATTATCGGACACTCGTTTTGTCTGAATATCCTCACCAAACTTGTCATACACAACACCGATAAGTGCATCATCGAACTCCAGTACGACCTCTACAGACTCACCACCATACATCTTGAATGCTTGCTCTGTATAACCAGACACGCTATTACGCAAGGAAATTGCCTTCTCGCAGATATCTTCCTCAATGATTTCTACCGCCTCCATACGATCCACACGATAGTTTGCGGTTCCGTCATGGCGGGAACTGTAGGAAATTAGATAATAGTTATCTTCATTGAACACAAGTGCAATAGGCTCAACCACATAATGGTGGTGCTTCCGACGATAGACCTTATTTCCATTTTCATCCAAGTTGAAGTAATAGAAAATTACCTTCTTATTATTTTGTATGGCGCGTTCAAGGGTATCCACATTGTAATAGATGTGTTCATTGCTGTGCTTGCGCGTATTGAAACACACCATATTGCTTTTGAGGATTTCAGCTCTATGCGTGCCACCTAAGGAGGCAATCTTCTCCACAAGCTCTGCGGTTTTCTTATCGGTAATAAAACTGGCCGCTTGGACCGCATCAATTAGAATTTTCAACTCCGGAATAGAAAAGCTCCGGTCCTCCACATAGTAGCACTTGTCGTGACCAATCATAACAGACATGATTTCGTATCCCTGATCATTCAGGGTTGCAATATCCCGGGGAAGGGTCCGGCGATCACAAACGATACCCATATGTCCAAGCTTAGTGCAGATTTGGGTGGTGGAGAGAGGGTGCTGCTCATCAGTTTCGTGACGCAGCATATCCAAAAGTTTCAGCAGTTTAATCTTACGATAGTTGTCCTGTGCCATACTGACCCTCCTTGATTCCGGAGAATATAATTATACAGGATCTATTTTAGCACTTTATTTGTCAAAATGCAACGAAAAAGAGGCATATTTCTGCGACTCTTGAGATTTGCCCATCAAAAGGCCCAAAACCGCTTATAAGTCTAATAGAAATACACATAATTCTTAGAAAACCAAAGAGTCGTTAAAATACGACTCTTTCTTCCGGAGAACCTATTCTGTATTGACATCCCCCCAGAATGGAAAATATAATATAGTCACACCTGAAACAAATATTTCAGATAGAAAGAAGGAGCATATATGAGGACAAAGAATCCTGCCTACTTTGAGCTTCTCGTTCGATTCATCGACGATTATATAGACAGTCACGGAAGATCTCCATCCACTCAAGAGATCGCCGGTGGCACGGGCCTCTCACCAGCCACAGTTTCCCGTTACTTATCCCATATGCGGGAGAATGGTATGATTGACTACTCTGGTCATCGTAGCATCGTTACGAAGCGAAACAGCGTAAGCGCAGCTGAAACAAATGGAGTTCCTGTTTTGGGTGCAGTCTCCTGTGGCATTCCTAAGTTTGCTGAGGAGAATATAGAGGAATATGTCAAGCTCCCTGTTGCCCTTTTTGGGCGGGGTGACTTCTTCCTATTAAGGGCCTCTGGCAACTCCATGATTGAGGCCGGCATTGACGATGGGGATATGGTTTTGGTGAAACGCCAGGACTATGCACAGACCGGTCAAATTGTAGTTGCGCTTATGGAAGAGGAAGCAACGCTGAAGCGTTACTTCCCTGAACCCCAAAATGGTTATATTAGGTTACATCCCGAAAACAAGGAGTTGGATGACATTATCGTTGACAGCTGCCTCATTCAGGGAGTAGCTGTGAATGTTATCAAAGGGCTGAGCTAATCCAAGTAGCCCACTTTATTAGAGGTGCAGGGTTAATCCCTTTCCTGCACCCTGCGTATCAGTAGGATTTTTATGTGATGTATTATGATGACGAAGGGAGTACTCAAGATGGGAAGAACTCAATCTACTGCATTAACTTACATTCGTGCAATGTGTGGTGCACACAACTTGGACTGCACCAAGCTTCTTATGCAAGCAAAACTTCTGTTGAATTGCTACCGCAGAGTATGCTGGGATGCAACCGGGCGATGTGAGCCTATTGACGACGACCAAGGCTGCTATCGCGATGGAAACTTAATGAATGCGTTGGATTACTTAACGCAATTCGATCCCGATGCCGGCAGTGATACTTTTGAAGATACAATACGGTCTTTGTTTGAAACCCGTTGGATGATCGATCTGGTCGATAACGCCATGATGCGTGTAAAGGAATTTCCGGACCAGGGGGACACCTACTTTGAAATTATCACAAAGTGCTATCTGACCCGCTTCAAGTATAGCGAGAGAGAAATTTTGGAAATCGTAAACTTGGAGCGCAGCCGGTATTACGACCGCAAGAAAGAAGCCATGATGGTATTCGGCATTTCACTTTGGGGAAAAGAAATACCGAAGTTAAAACGGTTCCTGGAACAATGTGATTCCGAGTCGTTGCCGGCTCCGGCATAGTCCGACGGTTGTCCGATAAAAAACCAACTCTTGTCCGATACACTGCGGACGGATTTGCTACTGAATGTCCGACCCCTTTTCTGCTACACTTTAGACACTGTAGCAGAGCAATAATCCAAAAAGCGCCAGCTGCTGCAGGAAACTGCGTAGCCGGCGCTTTTGGCGTTAAAGGAGGTGTGGATCGTGTTTGAGGAACAGCGGCAAGGATATGCCCGTTATTTACAGGACGCAATGAGAGAAGTTCGAGAAGAAGCAGGACTGTCTCAGGATGACATAGCAGAAAAGATGGCATGCAGCTCTCAAACGATCCACAGATATGAAAGTGGGAAGAGCATTCCTCCAGCGGATGCTTTACTGTTGTTTGCTGCGCTTACAAATACACCGCTGGAAAGATTTTCTCCGAATTACCGCGAGGCGCTAAACTCTCTGGAGGAGCAAACAAGATTCTCTTTGCTGTCTGCAGAGAATAAAAAGATTGTCATTGCCACAATGAATACCCTGGTAAATAGTTTGGTCGATGCACAAAACACCCGCAAATTCGTTCCTAAAAGTTAGATATACCACATTTGATAGGTAAATCCGAAAAATTCCGACACATCTGGTAAGGAAGTTGCATGGCAAAAGAATTAGAATTAAGCCAGTGGTTAGGACAACCCTCCCGGCCACTGAAAAACGAAAAAATTGAATGAGCAGCCATGCTTGATACATCCCCGGGCAAAGTGTGCGACGATATGAGCACGCCAACGATGTGGAGTACGCCGCTGAGATCCAGGGGCAGGAACGGAGTGTGGGTAGACTGACGAATGAATGCAAAACATTGGGACCCGGCTTCGGGTCCCTTGTTTGCAGCTTTACCTAATGACCATTGACTGCAGCACTGATCATTAGCTGAGGTTACAAACTACATAGGAGGTATTCATTATGATAATTGTGAAGCATGTAAAGATGCTCGTCCCCAGCGAGCTTCTGTATGCCTTTGACCCCACTTCCGAGGATCTTTTCGTGATTGCCCGCGAACGAGGCCGGTTGACTGCCCGCCCTGTTTCTGAATACGGATTTCTCCCTGAGTGCGCCCCGTTCAATGATCTCTGTACTGGCAAGCACAAGTTCAACGCAACAAGCAACCATAATTATGATCGTCGGTGCATTGCCTGCCCCTGTTACGACGATCTGCATGACCGTTGCCGGCACGAAGCCGACAACATGGAGGACGAGTAAATGAAAAAGAGAAATGTTACCAACAGGATGGAGCTGTGTCTCTGCCCCAGATGTGCGAGCCAGTTTTACAACGCGTCTTCTCAGAGAATCCGACGCGCTGATCCGATTCAGGTTTATTTAGATGTGTGCGACTGCTGCCGGTCCCGCCGGGGCTTCGATTTTATTCTGGTTATGCCCGTGAGGGTACGCAGACCGGAATGCCGGGTGTTGCAATGAATCGTACCCTGTTCCCCAAGGTCCATAGAGGTGACATCTACTATGTGGACTTTGGTAATCAGCCGGGTTCAGTAGTTCATGGTATTCGTCCAGCGATGGTTGTCCAGAACGATGTTGGTAACCGACATGCGCCTACAATCATTGTTGCTGCGATTACAACGGAAATCAAAAAGACCCGACAACCAACACATGTATTGCTTGCCTCACAATTTGGGCTTCCACAGGAATCCATGCTGATGCTGGAGCAGTTGGCCACCATAGATAAGGTTATGCTTCAGAATTGCATTGGAACAGCGGATGAAGAGTTCATGAAAAAGGTTGACCGAGCGCTGTCCGTCAGCGTGGGTGTACAACCGATCCGCTTTTCCAAGCGAAACCGGCGATCGAGAAAGGCATATTCAACTGAAAGGCCGGTGATGACTCATGGAACTTAGAATTGATCCGGAGTTCGCAAGCAGGATTCCACCGCTAACGGAGGATGAGTTCAAGCAGCTGGAGGAAAACATTTTAGCTGATGGGGTTGTTATCAACCCCATTATTGTTTGGAATGGTGTGATTGTCGATGGACATAACCGCTTTCAAGTAATTCAAAGTCATCCACACATCCAGTTTACTACCTACGAAAAATGTTTTGGAGATAAGCTAGAGGCAATAGCCTGGATATGTAAAAATCAACTTGGTCGCAGGAATCTTACTCCGGAACAAAAGAAATATCTTATAGGCAAGCAGTATGAAGCCGAAAAGCATATAGAAAGATTCCGTGGCAACCAACACACTTTGTCCAGTGATGTTGGTTCTGTTCAAAATGAACAGAACCTCACCACCGGTCAAAGAATTGCAAAAGAAACAAAAACTAGTGACAGTTATGTTCGAAGAGCTGAGCAATTTGCAAAAGGTGTCGATTTGGCCAATGAGTATGATCCGTCCATCCGTCAGGATATACTCTCAGGCGCACTACCAGTTACAAGCCGACAGGTTATGGGACTTGTAAACTCAGATCCGCAGGAGCTGCCTGTGCGTGTAGCAGAGTTGCGCAATCCTCCACCCCCTCCTCCATCGAAAAATACGGATTCTGCAGTCGATCCAGCCGGCAAAAAAGACATGATGGTGCATATTTCAGATAACATGGTTAATGCCCAAGGAAAAGCAACAATGGAAGATATGCTCTATGAATTAGAGGAAGCATTGGAATCCTTTACTTTTCGATGGACGCGATGTCTCTCTGAAAGCACCGTACATTACGAAAAAAAGAAATGCAGACTGCTTGTACAAAAACTAGTCCAGACAGGACTCGACTTTCTAAATAAAATCAAGAATGGAGAGATACCGAAATGATGAACATTCCCCACACTTACCGTGAGATGACGATTTCCAGTGCGCAGATGGAGGTTCCCCGAGAGTCCTACCAACGAAATTTCAATGTGAATCGCGCCAAGAAAATCGCAGATGAATTCGATGAGCGCATCGCCAATGAACCCAAGGTCAGTTTCCGGGATGGTCGGTACTTTGTGTTTGATGGTCAGCACACTGTTGCTGCGCGTAAATTTCTGAATGGCGGCGAAGATCTTCCGATCAAGTGCAAGGTCTACTTTGACATGACGGAACAAGAGGAAGCCTTGCTCTTTGCTCAGCAGACAGGTGCATCTGCCCCTCTTTCAGCCGGTGCAAAGCTTCGGGCAGAAATCCACGGTGAAGATCCTTTTGCTCTGGCATTCAAGGCTGCCACCGAGAGCGTCGGCCTTCAGCTGGACTATGACCAGGAGCGCGGAGAAAAGCGTATCGGCTGCATCCAGACAGCGCGCAACGCCTATTCTACTATCGGTGAGGACCGTTACAAGGAAGCAATGCAGATTCTGGCAACAGTATGGAACGGTGATCCCGATTCTTTCCGTGCGGAAAATGTGGTTGCCATCACCCGGTTCGTAGATCTGTACCATGAGGAATATAACCCCAAGCGCCTGATTGCCCAGCTGAAGAAAGTCGATCCTTTGGCAATCTACCGGGCCGGACAGGCCACCGGCCTTGCCTTGGCAGGCTACAAGAAATATCTCTATCAGGTATGGCAGCTGTACAATGGTGGCAGCAAGAAGTATGCGCTTCCTTTGAAATTTTAAGAAGGGAGCATTTGTATGGGATACAGAAAGGTTTCCTACCTGGAACAGTTCTGGTACATTATTAAGTATTACTGGCGCAACAAGAAAGCACGAGCAAGCGTTTACTGAGAGAACATACCTGGAGCTGCACATCGTAGCTCCAGGTATATTTTTTTCGATACAGGAAATACTTGCCATAGGAGGTATAGACATGATTGTATCTGAAACCCAAAGTCCTGCGGTTATAGTCAGGATTCACGATGATTTTTTTGAAGCATCCAATCAAGCGAGATTTACAAAGATCAGTCATATCATTACGGACTCGTATAAGCGCAGACAGTCCGAACAGGAAAACAAAAAGTCTGATTTAATTATGCCGCCGGTCAGCTGATCGGCGGTTCTTACATAGGTCAGTACCTTTGACGGGAGCTGACCATATAACTATAATAAAACCGGAAAGGAGCAATATGTCATGGAACAATATGTGAAGTACCTTCGGAAGTCAAGATTTGACCGCGACTACGCGGAAATGAGCATGGAAGAAACTCTGAAGCGACATGAGGCAATTCTTGATAAACTGGCGAAGGACAGAGGATATTTTGTTTCCAAAACCTATTATGAAGTCGTTTCCGGTGAATCCATTGCAGCAAGGCCTGAGATCCAGAAGCTCCTGGATGAGGTGAGCGCTGGTATTTATGCCGGTGTCCTCGTTGTCGATTTGGAAAGATTGGCTAGAGGCAACGGTGCCGACCAGGGTTATATCAGTCAGGTATTTCAGTATTCTGGAACTAAAATTGTTACCCCGGCAAAAACCTACGACCCGTGTAACGAGTTTGATGAGGAATACTTCGAGTTCGGCCTGTTTATGAGCCGAAGAGAGTATAAAACCATCAACCGCCGTTTGATTCGCGGCAGAGATAGCTCTGCATCTGAGGGCAAATGGATTTCCAGTATGGCTCCTTACGGCTATAAGCGCGTAAAGATCGAGGGCGAGAAGGGTTATACTCTGGAGGTTATTCCCGAAGAGGCTCAATGGGTACAAAAGGTATTTGAGCTTTACTCACAAGGACAGGGGACAAAGCTGATTGCAAATTATCTGAATGACCGCAATGTCCCCACCCGCAAGGGCGACATTTGGAATAATGGTTCTATCCAGAATATGATTACTAATGTTGTCTATATGGGAAAAATACGCCGGGGATGGAGTAAGACTCAAAAGAGCATTGAGAATGGACAAGTTGTTCGTCACATTAAGCGTACCAAAAACATGGACGAGTACCAAATATTTGACGGACTTCATCCTGCACTAGTAACCGAAGAAGTCTATATGGCTTGTCAGAAAATTCGATTAGAGAAGCAACCGGCACCCAAGACACGCACTTCTCTTGATCTCATGAACCCCTTTGCTGGCTTGCTGTTTTGCGCGACATGCGGAAAAACAATTGAACGCACCAAACTCAGCGCAAAGCAAGGAGGACAGCCAAGAGCCAGATGCACAAATATGAGGAACTGCCATAACTCTACTGCTGCGTTTGAACTTGTTGAAACAGAAATTGTGGAGGCATTGAAGGCATGGCTGGTAGGTTATAAGGTCAAACTGCAGACTGTAGGCTATGCGGACGATATTGCGGCGCATAAGAAGCAAATTCAGAAAATCGATGCTGAAATCAAAAAGTTGGAAAGTCAGCTGATGAACGCCTATGATCTGGTTGAACAAGGGATTTACTCAAAGGATATTTTTATTTCCCGGCGCAGCGCAATTCAATCGTCTATTACCTCTGCAGAGGAAAAGAAAACTTCTGTGGCAGAAGTCCTTCGCCGGCTGGAGATCGCACAAAACACACAAGATTCCCTTATTCCTCAGACCGAAAGATTACTTGGTTCTTACGATTTTATGACCAACGAGGAACGCAACGCTCTGTTAAAAGAGATTGTTCAGAAAATTGAATACAAGAAAACAAGGCAAGGCGCTATTGAAATTGACCTCTATCCGCACTTGCCTAAAATGTAAATGTGTTTGGGTATCATCAATACACTCACACATGGGAAAATGACCCGAACGGTCAGACCTTCGGTGCAGGCGGCCTGTTCCTCACCATCGACGAACTGCACCTGTTCGGTCAGTTATTGCTGCAAAACGGCGAATGGAACGGCAAGCAGCTCATCCCCGCCGAGTGGGTCAAAGAAGCGACCTCAAAACAGGTCGAAAACGGCAGCGAGGGCTATGGCTACCTCTTCTGGGCGGGCCCCGAGGGCTCCTTCCGCGCCGACGGCAAATACGGCCAGTTCGTCATTTTGATGCGCGACAAAAACGCCGTCGTCACCGTCACCGCCGAAAGCCGCGATGCCGGTGCACTGCTGCGCGCCGTCTTTGAGGAGATCTACCCACAACTTTAAAATTTGAATCACAAGCAAAACGGCGCCGCACAGAGATACTTTACCCTGTGCGGCGCCGTTACCGCGTGCTCCGTATTTTCCGTATTGAGCGTCCTTTCGCAGCGCTTTTCAGCTTTCCGCAGCTTCTAACAGCTCAGGCTCGCTCGTTTTAGTTGTTTTATTATATTTTTTATAATACTTTGTTGTCTTCTGACGGTACAGCATCAAAAGGCCGCGCACGCAAAGCTCCGTCGCCATGGCCGTCCACATGCCCGGCAGACCGAAATTGCCGACGAGCAACAGGGCAAGCCCGATGCGCACCACCCAAATACTACCGAGGTTCATCATACTCGGCACGAAGGTATCGCCGGTGCCGCGCAGTGCGCCCGCCGCAACGATGGAAACGCCGTACAGCGGTTCAGCCAGCAGCCCGATGCGCAACGCCTGCGCCGCAAGCGCGCGGACGGAGAGATCGGGCGTCAAAATGCTGAATACAAACGGGCAAAGGAACATCATCAAAAGTCCCGTTATCGCCATAAAGCCCGCGCCCATCACGATACAGATGTTGCCGTAGCGCTTGGCAAGGTCGGTCTTTCCCGCGCCGATGTTGCGCCCGACGAGCGTCGTCGCCGCCGAGCCGATACCGTAGCCCGGCATGTAGCACAAGCTCTCTGCCGTCACGGCGAAGGAGTTTGCCGCGATGGAGACTGCACCGAGCGGCGCAATGATCATGGTCGCGACGACCTGCGCGCTGCACATGGCGATCTCCTGCACGCCGACCGGCAGACCGATCTTCAAAGCTTTTTTGAGAATTTCCGGGTCAAAGCCGTGCTTTTCGGTCTCTTTGCGGTTGAGCCGCAAATGCAGGTTGCACAACAGGCAGCGCCACGCCATCGTCAGGCTGATGACCGCACACGCACTCGCCGTGCCGATTCCCGCACCCATCACGCCGAAATGCGGAATGAAAATGGCATTGAACACCACATCGAGTAAACACATGGCGGCGTTTAAAATGCTCGGCGTCAGCATATCGCCGCTGCATTGCAAGAACGACGAGTTCAGCGAGTTGATCTGCGAGAACGGGATCATCAGCGCGTACACCATGAAGTATTTCGAGGCATCGTAACGAATAGCCGGGTCGCCGCCGAGCCACGTCGGCAGCATACTGTGGATGGAAAGCCCCAACGCGCACAAAATCCCTGCCACGCACAGCGCCGTGCACAGGCCGTGCCGCACCACGCTTCTCGCTTCCGCATCACGTCCCGCGCCGATTTTATGCGCCACCTGCACGGAAAAGCCTGCCGAAACAGCGTATGTAATGCCGCCCAGCAGCCATGTGCTCGTGGATACCAGACCGATCGCCGCCGAAGCGTTCGCGCCGAGCGAACCCACCATGGCGGAATCGATATACTGCATCACGATGGTTGTGATCTGCGTTAAAATAGCCGGCAGGCTCAGTACCCAAACTTCCTTCACCTGCGGCTTCAGTTCATGCCAGCTTATTTTTTTCATGTCTCGCTCCCCGTTTCTTCAAATTCCCCTGTTGTAAAATAGCGGTGCATCACGCCGGAAAACCGGAACAGCTCCTGCACAAATTCCGGGTCTTTATCTTTAAAATACAGCCGAAAAAGCCGCTCCTCTGCCTCATACACGGGCTTTAAAACCTCATTCGCGTAGTCTCTGCCCGCTTCTGTCAGCGTTACGGAAAGCTCCCTGCGCTCGCCGGGAATGGGGCTCTGCACCACAAAGCCGCCCTTTTCCAGCTCTTTGATAAGCGTGTTCACCGTCGTTTTCGGGAATCCCCAGTCCCAGCAGATCTGCTTTTGCGTGTGCCCCTCGCCGTCGTTCAGCGCCGAAAGCAGCCACAGCATATTCGGTTTGATCTGCGCACTTTTCGAGAACACATCGTAAGCTGCGTCTATGCCGTACACCGCCTTGCCAAGCTGCCGGAAAAACGCATATCGTTCCATTTCGCTCCACCCCGCTAAAATACGAATTCGTATTTTATTTTAGCACGGGTCCGTACGGGTGTCAACCACGGTGTCGTGTAAATCATAAATATTTTTTGAATAAGAATGTATAAACCCCCGCCCCGGGTGCCGGCACAAAGCCGATTTCCGGGGCGGGGGGTTCATTACTTTTAGGTTTTCACTTTACTTTTCGTGTCTCTTCTTTTTATAGATGAGCACCGCTGCAAGCGCGCCTCCGCTCAGCACGAGCGCCGCGCTGCCGAAAACGACCGGCAAGTTGCTGCTTCCTGTCTTCGGGTTATTGGGATCTGCCTTCGGCGCCGGAGTCGGCGTAGCCGTCGGTTTTACCGTCGGCGTCGCGGTCGGAGCCGCCGTCGGGCTTGCAGAAGGCGTAGGCGTCGCGGTCGGAACCGCCGTCGGGCTTGCAGAAGGCGCAGCCGTCGGTGTTGCCGTAGGCGTCGCGGTCGGAGCCTCCGTCGGGCTCGCAGAAGGTGCAACCGTAGGTGTTGCCGTAGGCGTCGCGGTCGGAACCGCCGTCGGGCTCGCAGAAGGCGCAGCCGTCGGTGTCGCGGTCGGAGTTGCTGTGGGCTTTTCCACCAACGCGGCCATAGCATCTTCAATGGCCTTCGCCATCGCGTCTACCTCGCCTTGTTCCGTTATGTTCTTGTCACGCACAACTGCGTTAATCGCCGCTTCCACTGCGGTGAAGTCTGTATACGCGTCTCTATTCAGCGCATTTGCTTTCGCAATGGCCTCGTCCACTTTCGTGTAGTCGGCATCTTTGTACTGTAACGCGGTGATGGCATTTTCAATAGCCTGCGCCATTGCGTCTACATCAGCCTGCTCAGACAGCATCTTTCCGCGCACTACTGCATCGACAGCAACTTCCACAGCAGAAAAGTCCTTGTAGTTATCTTTTTCCAGAGCATTTGCCTTGGCAATGGCCGCATCTACGCTGCTATAGTCGGCAGGGCCATTGATTTTCGGATAGCCGCCAACCTGCGCAAACGCATCGCCCAGTAAACCTGCCACTGTGCCATTTGTAAAATCATCTTCCGTCTTTTCAACGGCCGCACCAATTCTTTCCGTCGTTCCGCACGCACCAAAGTAACAATTCGTGGCAGCGATTATCGGATTTCCGTTCCACAGATCGCCCGCAAACACGCCGGTTTTCTGAAGAACTGTCTGCGCAAGGCTTCCTGCAGTAGACAGGGACGCCCCGTACACATAACAGTTCACGACGGTTAATGCGTTTTTTGCCACATGGCCGGCAAAGCCGCCCGCAAAGCTCAGACCATTCGTTTTATCAGTTTTAGCGGTCACAGTGCAGTTGGCCGTATAGCAGTTCGTAAATGTAGAATCGCCGGTACCAAAATCATGGTTATCGTTTGCTTCACCAACAAAACCACCGCCATAAGCCATCGTTTTAACCTGGTTGTTTTCGGCGGCGCACTTTTCAAATGTTCCGCCGCAGGAATAACCCACAATACTTCCCGCACAGTTATTATTTTCGTCGCGCTTGCTTTCCAGCGAAGAATCCACAACCGAGCAGTTTTTGATGGATGAGCCAACACACAAACCTGCAATGCCGCCCACATAGCTGTAATTATTCTGACCGGTTGCCACAAAGTTTGCGTTTTTCACATGCAGATTTGCAACCGAACCGAAAGCGACCCACCCGAAAATGCCCGCCGTAGCGTAACCAACGGTATCATTCTTACCTGTGCTCGTTGCGTTAGAAATGGTGTGTCCGTCGCCGTCATAGTTTCCCGCAAAATAGTAGTCTCCGGAATAACCGATCGGCTCCCATGTTACCCCGGTCAGGTCAATATCAGCCGTTTGTTTGAAGTAATAGCCATGGCAGTTTCCAACACCTGGGTTCTCAGTATCAAAGGTCGCTGCCTTGCCGGAGTTCAGGAACTCTGCCAAAGCAGTCAAATCCGCTTGCGAAGCAATCAGCCACGGGTCTTCCTGTGTGCCTGTTCCGCCGCTGAAGGACGGAGCTTCTGCCGCAAACACGCCCATCGGCACGCAGAAAATCATCATGCAGATTGCCAAAGCGATGCCTAATATACGTTTTTTCATATAGGCCCTCCTATTACTGCAATAATATATATACGCCGTACAGAACATACCGTATATACTGTTTCTATTTTAATCATATACGAAGTTCAGTTGAAAATCAACCTATTTTCCTTTCTTCTTTCTTAAATTTTACGTTATTATTCACAACAAGAATTAAAAATCCGCATTCCCGGTTTTTACGGAAATGCGGATTTAATTTCTATGAATTTATACGGCTTAGCTATGGTTTAAAATGCATTAGCCCATACCGCTGCCGCCGCAGGTCGCAAACGGAATCATCGTCTTGTCGGCAAAATCAGAACTTTCCGCCGCCACCGCCGTGGGTCGTGCCGGAGGACGACGTGTGCGTTGCGGAGCCGCCGGAAGAATCGTTGTCCTTCGGCTTTGCCGTGCGGTTCACGTGCGAGTAGAGGAACACGTCGTTTGCATACGCCACGTTCATGCTGCCGGGGCGCACATAATCCGACGCTGCCGCCTTACGGCGCACGCTTTTGAGCTGCCCGCGCATAAAGCCCGTCACAACGAGCGCCGCGATGAGGCCAATGGCAAGCGAAACCAAAATCGCCGGGCCCCACGGGAAATTCCCCGCGGTGGCCTCATCATACGCCTCGCCCTCTTCATAGTAGCCGCTCTGCACGCCCGCAATGTAGTCGTCGCACATGTCGGCATACGTCGAGAACGCGTCAAAATAATAACCGCCGCTGAGGTCGCTTAAAAACGCATCCTCAATATTGCCGCGCCGCGCATCCGTAATGGCCGTGATGGCGCTGCCCGTCGTCGCTATGTACCAATCGCGCTCTTCCATGCTGATGAGCAGCAAAACGCCGTCCGGGTTATACTTATACGAATTATAATCGTAAAAATCGTCCGCATATTCACGCGGTGTCTTGTCGCCGATGGAATCTTCCGTCACAACGGCAACGTCCACGCTCAGCCGGTCGCTGATCTCATCAAGCTTCGCGAGCAGATTACTTTCTTCCTCGCCCGTCAAAAGGTCCGCGTTGTCGATCAGGTGCGGCGTGTAGTCCTCCGCCGTATCGGCAAACGCCGGAACAGACACAACTACACATAAAAGAACGGCGAAAAATACCGATAAAAGCTTTTTATTCATTCTCCGCACCACCTTAGAACAGCCAGAACAGGAAATAGGCAATCAGCGCAATCACGCCGAAGCCTGCCGTAAGCCCGCCAAGCCACTTAAAGTACAGCCCGTTATCCACCGGCAGGTCGCCGACGAATTTGCCGGTCTGCCCATTCATCGCAAAGAGGTACTTTTTGCCCTTCCACGTCGTGTTCAAAAGCCACACGGGGTAAAGCGCATACTTTGCCTTGCCGTTGTGCAGACGAATGGAGGAATTCTCCGTCGTGACGGAGTGATATCCCTTCACCGTGGAAGCGAATGCGTCTTCCGTGGAGCGCTTGATGCGCTCGTTGGCGCGGTCGATGCTCTGCTCGGCCGTCACATCGTACTTGTCCGCAAGGTAGCCCGCGAGATACGCCGTTTTAAAATCCACCGCGTCCTCAAACTTGAACGGCTCAATGGATTCCATCAAATCGTCCGGCATCTTGGAGGAACCGTCCACCGGCACGCGGTCAAAGCCAATATCACCGCTGCGGCCTATCGAGTAGTAGCTTGTTTCCGTGTAATCGTAATCGCTGTCGCTCCAGGTGCGCACACGCGTCGCTTTATAGCGAATATCCGCATCGGCATCGGCATCAAACAACCAAAACGGCACGTAAACGCCCTTGATCTCATCGATATGGTTCTCTTTTTTGAAAATCTTCGGCAGCAGCTTTTTGCCCTTATAATGCCGCTGCAAGGCTTTCTTTGCCGCCTTTTTGTCGATCTTGAACGGAATCACGTAATCGGGCTTCAAAGCGCCGCTCACCTGCCCCATCATCACGACCGGGTTGCCGCAGTACGGGCAGGAGGTCGCCGCCGTGTTTTCATCACAGACGATCTCTCCGCCGCAGGAGTTGCACACGTAACTGCGCAGCGTGCTTTCTTCGCCCTGCTCCCACGCGCCGCCGGCCGTGGTCTCCCAGTCCATTTCGTCGGGCTTTGCGTTTTGTATTTCTTCCTCGTGCGCGGTAAACGCTTCGGTGTCAAACTCCGTGTCGCAGTACGGGCACTTTATCTTCTGAATTTTACTGTCAAATTCCACAGCGCCGCCGCAGCAAGGACATTTGTATTCTTTAATTGCCGCCATTTGCTCTTATCTCCTCACGGTTCAACGCAGGTCGCAACCTTTAGGCACGGTCATTTTCATCAAACGGATCGCCGCACTGCGGGCAGAACTTCGGCGGGTGCGCGGGGTCTTCCGGCTCCCAGCCGCACTTGTCACAGCGGTACTTCGGTAAGCCCTCCGGCTTTTTCGCGCCGCAGTTTGCACAGAAATTGCCTTTGTTCACTTTGCCGCAGGAGCAGGTCCAGCCGTCGTTATCCGGCTTCTTTGCCCCGCAGTTCGGGCAGAAATTGCCGTTGACCACCGTGCCGCACGCGCACTTCCAGCTGTCCGCAGCCTGCGCCGCCTGCTGCTGACCCATGCCGTACAGCGCCTGTGCGTTCATGCCGCCCGCATTCATAGCCATATTTACGCCCATAAAGCCGTTCATAGCACCGGCAGAGTTGCCCGCAGCCGTTTTCATCGCGTCCGACTGTGCGCCGACGAGCGTGGCCGCCGCCATAGTCGGGTCGCGCATCATCGCCGTGCGCTGTGCCTGCTTGATCATCTCGGCGTCCTCGTCCGGCAGTGTCACAGAGCCAAGCGCAATGCTGACGACCGTCAAGCCGCGCAGCTCGCCCCATTTCGCGGAAAGCGCCGTATTCATGGCGTCTTCTAGCTCCGTGTTGTGTGCCACAATCTGGTTCGGACGCAAACCGAGGTCGGAAAGCTTGCCGAACGCCGGCTGCAAAGCGCTGATGAACTCGTGCTTCAGCTGGCTGTCCAATTCGTCGCGGGTATACTCCTGCTCCACATTGCCGCACACATTCGTGTAGAACAAAAGCGGGTCCGCAATGCGGTACGAATATACGCCGGAGCAGCGGACGGAAACGTCCACGTCCAGCCCGATCTTGTTATCGACCACACGGAACGGAATGGGGTTCGGCGTGCCGAATTTATTGTCGATGAGTTCCTTTGTATTAAAATAATATACGCGCTGATCTTTGCCGGCGTCGCCGCCATACGTAAAACGCTTGCCAATCTGCGCAAAGGTGTTTTTAATGCCCGCACTGAGAGAGCCGGAGAAAACAGAAGGCTCGCTCGAAGCGTCATAGGTGAATTCGCCCGGCTCCGCACAAAGCTCCACCACTCTGCCCTGCTCCACGATCATCATGCACTGGCCGTCTGCCACCGCAATGCCGGAGCCGCTTGTGATGATGTTGTCACTGCCGCGCGTATTGGAGGAACGCCCGTTCGTGCGCTTTACACCCTTTGTGACAAGCACCTCTTTCGGCATCGATTCGCAATAAAAAAATTCTTTCCACTGATCCGCCATAACACCGCCCGCGGCGCCGACAGCTGCCTTAATAAGACCCATAAATACTTGCTCCTTTTCAATGGTTTCCGCACGTTATATTCCGCCCGGTGTTTATGCTTCAAGTTTAGCACAGAATTTTGCTGTTTTCAACGAATTTCGACAGCACACTCAACAAATATTTGCGCTTTTCGTAAATCAAAGCCCTCTCCTCTCTTTTCCGTCCCCACAAGCGCAAAACATACAGCTTCCCACCCGCTTCAAACGTATCAAAATGGATGCCTCCCTCTGCATTCAGGGAAGCATCCATGATGAAAACCCATTTTTCAATTTTGAACCTGTGCCCAGAAAACCGGGTGCATATCCGTCTGTGCAGGTCTTTTTTAAATCAAATTCGCTTTGCCTCTTCGCCGAGCGTGAATTCATAGTGCATCTCAAGCGCGGCAAACAGCTTTTGCATCACTTCGTTTGCAATGGCACGGATGTCGAGGCTCGCAATCAGCGCCATAACCTCCCGCTGTTTTTCCTCCGGCACGCAATAAATGCGCAGTGTCAGCTGCAAAAAGCGCTCTAACTTGCGTTCCAGCGTAAAATACACGTCGCATGGACGCGCCATATATCCGCGCATAATCGCCGCCGAACCGATGTCCGACTCATAAAAATCGCTCACACTGTACCCGGGCATATACGCGCCGAAAATACGGTGCAGCATCTCGGCCGTCATCCTGTGGATGATTTCCAAATTTTCCGGCAGCGTGTACGCCTCCACGTAAATTTGGCGCAGGTTCTCGTTCAGCTCTGCCAGCGTCAGCTGAATCGCCGTCTCCACCGCGTAGAGCTTTACGGGGTCTGTCTCCCCCTGCACAATCTGCCCCGCGATAGTAAACTGATTTTGAAACATGAACTCGGTCAGCTCGGTGAGCACACCGGCTTTCGTGCGGTACAAATTATAAAACGTGCCCGCGGAAACATTCGCTTCCGTCAAAATCTGCTTCGGCGGTGTATGCTTAAACCCCTGCTCCAAAAACAGACGCACACAGGTAGAAAGAATTCGCTTGCGCGAGGCCTCCTTTTCGTTGCGGTTTGCCATTTATACCCCTCTTTTCCCTGTTTTAGAATTGATTCTAATA
>ERZ1026966.77-NODE-77-length-53520-cov-8.072234_pt1 | contig 53520 bp, 56 predicted proteins | sample MGYA00519296_ERZ1026966 | MGnify/ENA primary metagenome ERZ1026966 (study PRJEB26926, sample SAMN06164478) | human gut metagenome | biome: ENVO:00009003; feature: ENVO:2100002; material: ENVO:00002003 | host: Homo sapiens | place: USA | collected 2012 ... | reverse complement strand
TTTTCGCCCTCAAGACCGATTTTTAAGCCAAAATCATCTGCCACCTCAAACCACCTCCTTCATCAGATTCCGGCAGGAATAATGTCATCAATGAAATATTCCCTTGCAGGCTTGGAAAGCCCGTTATACTGTTTGTGGCACTCCCATAAATCCAGGAGCATACCAAACGGCATCAGCCACACCTCATCCTGCGACAGATGAAGATGTGCGATGCCGTAATATAAAAGTCGAGTAAATAACTCTTCGTCACTTACTCGACCACTGCGTTTTTTGAGTCAGCCTCACTGACCACATTTCTCTTGGTGCCCTTATACAAAGCCTCGGTGATAGCAGTCTTATATGCCGCCAGATCCACGGGAGTGGTGAGCAGTTCCACCATTTCCTCCGTAAGAACATCCTTTTTGTTTTCCTTGTTCTTCAGATTGTGGACAAGGATGGACTGATTGGCAAGCAGCGTAATCAGCCACACGATTTCGCCGATAGCCATCTCGAAGTTCTCGGATTTCATCAGCTTATCGCCAAGGTTCTCAAGACCGCCGTAGCGTCCTGCGACTTCCTTGGTTGCCTTGGTGGTCAAAAGCAGTTCATACTCGTCACCACCGATATTGATAATTGCAGAGCGTTCTTTATCCATGTGTCATATCCTCCTTATTCCGCAGCCTCGGTAGCATAGGAAGGCTCATAAACTTCCTGATACCAGTTTGTGATAATATCTGCTGCAACAGCAGAATCTCCCTCTGTGACTTCTGCCTTCCAAGGGTGCTTGTTCTGTCCGTCCACTTTGTTACGGCGAAGGATTGTACCCTCGATGGTAGGCGTACTGAAAGTAATGCTGTCACCCTTGGTAGCAAGGTTTGTGGCAGGGATACCGAACTTCACACGGTAAAGCCAGTAGTATTTATATTTGCCGTTGGATTTCTTCGCACGGAAACCCACAGCCACAGGCTCACCGCCATCTTCACTTGTGGACACCACTACACCGTTGGCATCGATGGTCGCCCCGGTGAGGTCAGATGCGGTAGAAGCACCGATATCATCCACACCCAAAGAAAGAGTGCCGGACTTGAATTCCTTGACGATTTCGGCAGCGCCGTCATCGGCATAAAGGGTTGCCTCCGCAAGTTCCACGGAGAGGTCGGCGGTCATCGCCTTTGCCATCTGCACCGGAGAGGCATAGGTTTCATTACCGTTTTCATCTTCGGTGATTTTGGCATAATACAGTTTGTCAAGACCAATAGTAGCCATTGATTATTCCTCCATTTCATAATGTTTTGCCACATCCACGTTGTAATGGAAGTAGCCTGTTTCTGTTTCATAACCGATGTATCTTCGGTCAGTTATGGTAAAATCCGCACCAAGCAAGGCACGGACGATTGCATTTTTCTCTTTGGTATAACTGCCTTTGGCATACAGGGAAATTCGTGCCTCCTGGATATCACATCCGGGAGCATTATCCGCATGAAGTTCAAAGCTGTCTGCCATAGGCACTACCACGATATATTTGTCGGGAGCATCTTCATGGAACACGCCTGTTTCCAGGGGAATGCCCAACTGCTCCAAAGCCGTATTGATATCTGAAAGTACACTCACAGCTTTCTGACCTCCTCTTCAAATTTGTCCTGCATGGCACTGATACAGGCAGCACGGGATGCAGTTTTCGCTGGTTTCATAAAAGGTTTGGCAGGCTGACCGTGTTTGCCGTATTCGATGATATTGGCCAGTTTTGCGTTGCTGACACCATCCCCACGGGGTTCTGCAAAACCAACCTTGATGTTGTGGTTGCCGTTCTTATCCATCTTTACAGAGGACAGACCAAGCGCCGACTCCAATTCGCCTGTGGAGCGAGATTCGTACTTCGTACCTTTTCCCACAACCGAAGACAGGTTACTTTGTGCCTTGGCAAGGACTATCTCGCCTCCGGCTTCCAGTACCTTTTCGGCAACGGGGTCAAAGTCCGAACCGAGCCTTGAGATACGCTGCAAAAACTCCTCCGGCATTTTAATATCCACTTTAGCCACTTGTTGCCACCACCTTTTTCGCAAGCACCTCTGTGTACATTCCTCTGCCTTTTACATCCTCCACGGATGTGATTTCAAAGCGTCCGTCCTCACACACCAAAATGTGGTCGGTGGTAACGGTAAGACCGGGAATGCTGCGAAAACGAAACAGGTCAGTTGCCTCGGAGAAAGTGGCGAGGTTTGCCCACCGCTCACTTCCGTGGCGACCTTCTCTGTACACACGGACAGAGGCGAGGATTTCATCCGCCGTAGTAGAGAAACCCTCGCTGTCCTTGATGCGTTTGGTAATGACAATATCAGCAAAGCCATTCATTTTTCCGAAACTCATGTCACACCTTCCAATCTCGGTCGAGCCTGAGAAGTAGGTTGACCGTGTTCCAAACCTGCTGACCTGCCTGCACATTGTCGGCAAAGAACCCGCCTGTGGAGCCGTCCCTGGATTCATAGAAATGCGACGCCAACATAATCACGGCTTGTTCCGTGGTTGCGGGCATCGCATTTTCCGTATAATATCCTACCTCGATGTGCTGATAGCTTTCCGCATAGGAAACGGCGGCAGTGATGAACCTTTCAATCAGACCATCGTCCACCGAATGCTCCAGTATCAGATTTTCCTTAACCTTCGTCAGAAGTTCGCTCATCACTGCCACCTCCCATCTTAGGCAGTAGCCATCTTGAGCAATTTCACGGCTTCAGCAAGCACCAGCTTACCGTCCACACGCTCCTTGGCAACGAAACCAACCATACCGTTTCCGGCGAAGAGTTCCTTCAGTTCCGCAAAGGAACGAGTACCACGGTCGCCGATGTTGTAGTAGTTGTAGTCACCAAATGCAATGGCAGGCATACCAGCAGTGATTACAGGGAAATAAGGAGAAGTGTACACCTCATAACCCAACAGTCTGCCAGGCTCTCCCGCCTGTACGGAATCCTGCCAAAGGTAACGGCCGTTATTGTCAGTCAGCTTGCGGATGGCTGCTAAAGTCTGGTCATTACAGATGAACTTGGCGTTCTTACGGTAAGGACGCTTGAGGGAGTACACAAGGTCGATGATTTCATCGGCAGTGATTTCCGTTGCAGATGCAGCAGTCACACCGATTTCGGCACCGCCTTCTTCTGCAAGCAGACCCAAAGGCTGACCTGTTCCCGTACCGTTGAGGAATGCATCCTCTTCTGCATTTGCAAGAGCCTTGGAGAACTGACGGATGATGTAATTCTCAAGACCGAAAGCATTGTCATACAGAAGTTCCTCGGTTACCTTAACAGCAACATGGAGTTTGTGTGCGTCCAGGTTGATCTGGGCGAACTTCGCATCACCCCAAGTGAGTTCCTCACCCTCATCAATCCACGCAGCCGCAGGCTTAGTGGCAGCGATGTTGATTTTACGCTCACCGCTTGTAGTGATGGTGTGACCCAGCTTACGGAAGATATTCTCTTCCTCCAATGCCTCGATAAGACGGGAGTCATACTCTTCGGGTACGAGATAACCACCATCGGCATCCACACCCTCCTGGAGAACATTGGACACGTTACGGAAGTTGGTACGGAGAGCCTTGAGCATACCGTCCTTGTAGGCGTCGGATGCACGTCCGGTCTTTTCCTTCTTGCCGTCCATAGTCTTGCCGTTCATAGGCTTTTCAGTGATAGGAGTAGAGGTAGGCTTGGAAAGCTGTGCATCCATTGTTGCCATAGCCTCCATACGCTCGATTTCAGCACCGTAGTCCTGAACCTTCTTCTCCATCTGTGCATAGGTCTTTGCATCCTCATCGGAAAGCAGACCGTCCTTGTCGCGCTTGGTTTCCACAAATGCTTTTGCAGCCTCCCAAGCCTGGTTACGCTTTTCGCGCAGTTCATTGATAGTCATAATAAATTACCTCCAATTTTTAATAAGATTTAGCCTGTCCATAAGGTCATCGGCTTTGGTTTTTCGGGTTGGTTCGGATTTGATTGCACACTTGGCGGCAACCTTATCCATCAGTGAATTGACCACATTTGCCTTGGAATAAAGCATGGATACCTGTGGTACATCCACTTCATCCGTGGCAGTCCTTTGCATGATTTCATCAGCAAAGCCAAGTTCCACGGCCTTGTTTGCGTCCATCCATGTTTCCGCATCCATGAGGTGGGACAGCTTTGTACGGGACAAGCCTGTCTTAATCTCATAGGCATTGATGATAGAATCCTTCACGCTTGCCAGCATATCGATGGCTTTCTGCATTTCGCCGGAGTCACCGAAAGCAACCGTCATGGGATTGTGAATCATCATCATGGATACCGGGGACATCAGCACTTTTGTGCCTGCCATCGCAATCACGGATGCTGCGGAGGCTGCAATGCCGTCAATCTTGACCGTGACATTGCCCTTGTAATCCATCAGCATATTGTAGATCTGGGCAGCCGCCACGCAGTCACCGCCGGGACTGTTAATCCATACGGTAATATCACCGGAGCCTGCCATCAGTTCATCCTTGAAAAGCTGTGGAGTGACGTCATCGTCAAACCAGCTTTCTTCTGCGATTGTTCCGTTCAGAAACAGTGTCCTCGCCTCCGGCATCGTCTCCGTCTGTGCCTGGTTCTTCCACTTCCAGAACTTCTTCATCGGGGTTTTCCTCCTTTCCGTCATTGTCGGTTGTATTTGCAAAAGCACCCGCATCTTTCAGTGGGAGCATATTGCCGTTGATAAGGTACAGGTCGCCGCCTTCTTCCGCAGGGATACGGTCGAGGTTTTCCAGTTCACGGATATCGTTCGCACTCATCCAACCGTTCTGGCGACCAATGGCGTAGCCGTTCATACGGCTTTGGTAATCGCCACGGAGCAGACCCTCAAGATTGAATTTCACAAAATAACGCACCTTTTCATCGTGGGATAAAAGCGCCCTCTGAATGGACTGCTCCCAACGGATGACCCACGGGTCAATGGTGTACTTTACGAATTCCAGGGACTGCTGCTCTATATTAGAAAAACTCGACTTCTCAAGGTCGCCCACCATATGGGGAGGGACTCTGAAAATTCGAGCAATTTCATTGATTTGGAATTTCCTTGTTTCAAGGAACTGTGCCTGCTCCGGAGAAATAGAAATCGGTGTGTACTTCATTCCTTCTTCGAGGACAGCCACTTTGTTGGAATTGGAACTGCCGCCAAAGGCAGCCTGCCAACTCTCTCTGACCTTCTGCGGGTCTTTGATGGTGCTTGGGTGTTCCAACACACCACCCGGTGTTGCACCGTTAGCAAAGAACTTGGCACCGTACTCCTCGCAGGCAATCGCCATGCCGATGGCGTTCTTTGCCATCGCAATGGGACTGTATCCTACAAGACCGTCAAACCCAAGACCCGGAATATGAAGCACATCGGAAGGCTGCAGAGTGACTGCAAACTCCTTATTTTTAATCGCCTCATCAGAACCACGGTAATAGGTGTAATAGAGATGTCCGTTTTCATCCCTGTCCACACTCATCTTGTTTGGCATCAGTGGGTATAGAGCCACCACCTCGTTCTTGCCATTACGGATAACCTGTGCGTAGGCATTGCCCCACAGGAGCAGATGGGTCATAAGTGTCTCTCGGAACACGAAAGAACTCATTTCCGGATTCGGCTCATCATGGAGCAATCGGTAAAGCGGATGGTCGATGGCTTTTTCCTTGCCACCGTCATCGTTATATTTATAAAGATGCAAAGGCAAGCCTGCCACAGCTTCAGCCAGGATACGGACACAGGAATACACCGCCGTCATCTGCATGGCAGAACGCTCCGTTACTGCTTTACCGGAAGTTGTGCCGCCCATGTAAAAGGTATAGGCACTGCCCGCCGTTCTGTTTTCAGGCTTATCCCTTGCTTTGAAAATGTTTGCTAATACTCCCATTGGAACCTCCTTCACTTTAATTGGGGAGCAAATTCAATGCTTTTTAATAAGATTTGTTCCCCAATTTAATTCAGATAAAAAGTATGCCACGGTCATCGTAAACCGAGGCGCTGTTGGTGTTGCCACAGCGAATTGCACGGTCGAGTGCCATGATGGTGGCAACAGCACCGTCAATCTTTTCTGTGGATTTGGCTTTGTCTGCTTTGATGTTTCCGGCAGGGTCGGTCTTGATGTAGATGTTATCCATCATCCATCGAAGAACCGGATGCCCGCCGTGAGCCAGTTTTTTCTCCATCGCAAGTTTCATCAGTTCCTTGGTCGGAGGAGACATATCCTTGTACCCCTGTCCGAAAGGAACTACCGTGAATCCCATACCCTCAAGGTTCTGCACCATTTGAACAGCCCCCCAACGGTCATATGCAATTTCACGGATGTTGTATTTCTCCCCCAGGGACTCAATAAATTTCTCGATGTAGCCGTAATGAACTACATTGCCCTCTGTGGTCATAAGCAAGTCCTGTCGTTCCCAAATGTCATACGGCACATGGTCACGGCGGACACGCAGGTCGATGTTATCTTCCGGTATCCAGAAATACGGCAGAATGATATATTTATCATCCTCGTCCTCCGGTGGGAACACCAACACAAAAGCCGTGATATCCGTAGTGCTTGAAAGGTCAAGACCGCCGTAGCAGACACGCCCTTCCAGTTTGGATTTGTCGGTAGGAAAAGCACAGGCATCCCACACCGCCATCGGCATCCAACGGACAGCCTGCTTTACCCACTGGTTCAGCCTTAACTGACGGAAAGCGTTCTCCTCGCCGGGGTTCTGCTTTGCCTGTTCACAGGCTTGCTCTACCTTATCGATGCCAACCGTAACACCAAGGGAGGGATTGGCTTTCTTCCATACTTCCGGGTCAGTCCAGTCATCATCATCCTCTGCGCCGTAAATCACAGGGTAGAAGGTAGGGTCAACTTTTCGACCTTCGATGATGTCCTTTGCCTTTTGGTGGGTTTCGTAGCAGATGGACTGCGTATCGTTTCCCGCCGTGGTGATCAGGAAGTAAAGAGGCTGCATTCGTGCGTCACCGGAACCCTTGGTCATTACATCAAACAGCTTTCGGTTTGGCTGGGTGTGCAGCTCATCGAATATAACACCGTGGGTATTGAAACCATGCTTATTTGCCACATCCGCCGACAGTGCTTTGTATTTACTGCCTGTCGGGTTGTAGGTCATGGTCTTCTGGCTTGCCTGGATGGTCATCTTATTTTTAAGCAGAGGACTTCGCCTTACCATCTCCAGTGCAACATCAAATACGATTCGTGCCTGGTCTTTATCCGCAGCACAACCGTAAACTTCTGCACCTGGCTCAAAGTCGGCACACAAAAGATACAACGCCACTGCCGCCGCCAGTTCCGATTTGCCTTGTTTTTTGGGGATTTCAATATAGGCTGTATTGAACTGCCTGTATCCGTTTGGTTTCAGAACACCGAAGATATCTCGGATAATCTGCTCCTGCCAGTCAATCAGTTCAAATGGCTTTCCATCCCATGTACCTTTGGTATGACAGCAGAATTTTTCGATAAAGCATACTGCGTGGTCGGCGGCATCCTTATCGTAGTAGCTGCCCTCCGCCATAAAGCGGGTTGGTTTGTAATTTTTCAGTTTTCGCAAATGCCGTCACCTCCTCAAAAATGGCATAAAAAATAGCCGCCACCGTATTTGGTGCGACTTTGCGTATACGAGGAACAGAGCCTTACGGCTCCGTCCTGCTTTACAGGATTATTTTAATTGTGTTCGTTCAGCAAAATGCAAAGGGCAAGTTTTGCTTCTTCAGTGGCAGGCTCGATATCCCAACCTCTATCATAGTTGGCAATGACCTCGCCGTTCAGCTTCAGCATCAGCTTGCTGATTTTTCCGCCGTTGATACCGAACTGACTGCCTTCCTCATAGACCTTAATCCAGTAGTGGACTGCCTTGTAACCGCCGTCCGCCTGCGGGATGCCGATTGTTCCTTCTTTCCACATAGTCAGTCCTCCATTTCGCCTGTCAGAATAAAGTGGGTGTATTCCTTACGGTGTTCCTCAAGGTACACCACCAATTCGTAAAAATGCATCTCGTTGGCAATGTACTGCACCATCGGAACATCAAACATATTGGTGCGTCCGGTTGCTCGGATGGCGAGTATCTGTTCCTTGATTTTATTCATCGGTGCAGACCTCCTTGCCCATAAGAAGTTCCGTGTAAATCTTGGTGTAGCGTTCACATTCACTGCCCTCAGAACCTGCAATGGCACGAAGGTAGAAGTCGGCAGCCTCTTTTCGGCTGTCCCATACTTCCGTCTGTCCGTAACAGGTAATTTTCACGGCATCCAGTTTTCGACAAATATCGACACCATACACCACATTCAAGCCAGAACCCGTATCCCAACGAACCATGATGGATGCCGTATCATCCACGCCTCTGACCGTACCCTTTGTTCCAATGGGTGGCGCCTGCACATCATCCATTCGGACAAGTTCCACACGGCAACCGACGGGGTATTCTTTTCTTACACGCTCAATGGTTTCTCTGTCCGGAAATCTCATTCTGCCACCTCCTCAACAAGGCAGTATCCACTGCCGAGTTCTTCTGCGATATCCGCTCCGATGCGTTCAGCCTCAGCACTGTTTGTGGCAGTGAAGATTTTGAAGTTGTCATCATCGAGTTCCACTCGGTAGGTCTTTTCCGTCTTAGGTGCCTTGAAAGCACTGCTGCCGGAAAGGTTGCGGAGCAGGATTTTTCGCTCGGTCTTATATTCGTTTCCGATAAAGCCGAGGCGAAGAAGGAAACAGCGGAATGCGTATTTTTCATTGTCCACCGCCTTTTCCGTGGCGTTGATGCGTTTCTGATTTCTGCTCATCTCACAAAGGGCTGCAATGAAGTGGCTGTAAGCCTTGACCTCATCTGCGTCCAGTCCTTCTCCAAACCAAGGGAAGGAAACCCTATCCTCTCCGATTTCGATTGGTGTTGCAGGAATGCCCAAGGCTTTCTTGATAAGGCTGCCCTTGGCATCCAGAAGGTTTGTAAGGTTTCCGACTGCCACCTTATCAAGGGGAATCGCCACCGTAAGCCCCACCGTTTCGCCCTGTGGCTCTTCGATTGGGTCTTTGGCTGTTTCCTCGGCTCTTGCATCAAGCCAAGCCTGCGCCATTTCTACGGGTGCTGCGACAAAGCCTTTGTCAGCAAGGCTCTCAAGCAACTGCTCGATTTCCTCGCTGTCAGCTCTGTCATCAAACTCCACCGCACCATCTTTTGTTACCGTGAAATAATCCACTTCGTAGTTTAGGCTTGGCACACCCAGGTATTTTGGTTTTACATTCAGAATGTCTGCCATTGCCGTAACCAGTGCCTTGCGGTCACTGCCTGTTACATTAAATTCAATTCTCATCGTGTGAGTACCTCCTTTATTTTTCGGTACTACATATATCACTCTAAAGCCGAAAAATAGCAAGTAATATGTGCAAAATATAAGGGAGAATATCTGTAGATTTACACCCCGTCATTTTGTGTATAGTACACGATGCCCGTCAGCACATAAACCACATTGGGCAGTGCCACGCCGTTACCCCACATCTTATACTCCGCCGAATCGGAATGAGGGTTCTGCAGCCACTTGAATATCTGCTTCCGTGTTTTCGGTTTGCTTGATGTTCCCACAATCTTACGATGTGTTTCAAAGATTTCTGCCCACCGTGTGAGTTCCTCTTCAGAAGGAAGTTTCTCACCAAGGTCAGCGCACCACCAATCTGGAAATCCCTGGAGCCTTGCACATTCCGTAGGGGTCAGCCTACGCACAATGTATTCCAGATCCGCATCGGTATCGTTGACAAGCGGAGGGTCTTTGTAATCCGTAGCTACTAAAGTGTTGGCAAGTTCCTCTTCCGCAGAAGTGAAGAACGATGCCTTACTGCTTGAGTAGGTGGGAACGGCAACCGCATCGGGCCCCGTGGCTTTCAGTGTGGAGTTGACACCCTCATCACTGATTCCCATATTCCTTGCGAAGTTCTGACCGCAGTTATAACTTTCACGGTCGATTGCATAAACAACGGCGTGGCGGTCTACGGTATTTAAGGTGTACATGACATCACTTTCCGCATAACCATTGCCGTGGTGGGAAGGACGTGAGCCGTTGCCTTCCACAATGGCAATGCCGCCCTGATTGCAGGTAGGATTGCCGCCGTTCCCATCAAGGGTACGGGATGTATCTGCCTTGTAAAATCCACTGTTGGGGTTTGCAGATTTCATGGCATTGCTGTCCTTGGAGCAGACACCGAAAGCAGTCGGCTCTACCACAAACGGCTGATTATTTCCGCCTGTGCCGTAAGTAGCCGCCACGGTCTGCGCCACCTCAAGGGGTCCCACATAGCGGGTATCCTGGGAGTGGTTTTCATACACGGTTGCAGGAACGACACCTGCTCGGAGGGTTGGAGATTTTTCCGCCTCATAGCCAATGCCACGGCTATCGGCAGAATGCTCCGTGCAAAATCCCGCAGACTCCATCACGCACGGAGGATGATGTGCCTCGGCACGAAGGGTGCAGGTCACATCATCGGTGACATCCATTCGGTTGCCACCCTGGTCATTTAAGACGATGCCTGTCGCAGGAGTGCTTTCTTCAGAAGTTCCGGCAATTCTTTTCCACGGGCATCGGCTCGTTTCAAGATTCCTAAACAAGCCTTCTGACTCAAATAATATTTTTCCGGCACACCCACCATTAAAATCTGCGACAAGATAGATACGTCTTCTTCTTTGGGGAACTCCCCAAAACTGCGCGTCAACGCATCGCCAGGCGATACTGAAACCATCTCCCAGCAGTTCTCCTGCTCCTGTCCATTTTCCTTTTGGAGGATGAGGGACAGCATAGTCACCTTTGACGGACGCGACTGCTTCGAGGACGGCTTTGAAATCTTCTCCTGCGTTTGAGGAGAAGGCGCCGGGGACATTTTCCCACACGATGTATCTTGGATACTCACCATTGGTTTTACACCTCATTTCTTTTACGATTCGGATTGCTTCGTAGAACAGGCAGGAGCGTTCTCCGTCAAGACCACTGCGTTTACCCGCCACACTCATATCCTGGCAGGGAGAACCGAAAGTGATGATGTCCACAGGGTCAACCTCCGCACCGTTAATGGCAGAAATATCTCCCAGGTGTTTCATCTGCGGAATACGCTTGCTTGTTACACGAATAGGAAAAGGCTCAACTTCCGATGCCCACAAAGGGATAATACCGGAAATCAAGCCTCCCAAAGGAAAGCCCCCGGAGCCGTCAAACAGGCTGCCGAGGGTCATAGGTTTCTTATTCATCTGCACCAACCTCCTTCACAAGGTCGGCATAAGGTATCTGCACACCGTTACGGATAACAAATACACCGTCTGCATCACCCGTATCTTCCACATATCTGCGGAGGATAACCGATGCGTACTTTTCATCCAACTCCATCGTATGACAGATACGGTTGGTTCTCTCGCAAGCCATCAGTGTTGAACCGCTACCGCCGAAGGTATCCACCACAATGGAATTCTCACGGCTTGAGTTTCCAATCGGATAGGCAAGCAGGTCAAGAGGCTTGGAGGTCGGATGGTTCTTATTTTTCTTCGGCTTATCGAAGTTCCAGATGGTGGTCTGACTTCTGCCTGCGTTCTTGCTCCAGTAGTGTTTGCCGTTCTGGAGAAAACCGTAAAGCACAGGTTCGTGCTGCCACTGATAATCACTTCTGCCAAGCACCAGGGAGTTTTTCACCCAAATGCAACAGCCGGAAAGATGAAAGCCTGCATCGATAAATGCCTTACGGAAATTAAGACCTTCCGTGTCGGCATGGAACACATAAGCGGCACCGCCTTTTTCCAGGTGGGCAGCCATATTCTGAAATGCCGAAAGCAGGAATTCATAAAATTTCTCACTTGCCATCTTATCGTTCTTAATGGACAGACCATCGGAACTTTCAAAGGCAACATTATATGGAGGGTCGGTCAGCACAAGGTTGGCTTTCTTTCCGTCCATCAGCGTAGCAACATCATCGGCGTTTGTGGCATCACCGCACATGAGCCTGTGTCTGCCTACCGTCCATACATCGCCACGCTCCACAAAGGCTGCCTTTTCCAGGGCATCGTTCAAATCAAAATCGTCCTCTTTTACATCGGACTTATCATCTCCGGCAAAGAGGTCTGCGATTTCATCATCGTCAAAGCCTGCAAGACCAATATCAAAATCCATGCCCTGCAAGGACTCAATTTCGATTTTTAACATCGCCTCATCCCAACCTGCGTCAAGCGCCATACGGTTATCTGCAAGGATGTAGGCTTTCTTCTGTGCCTCGGTGAGATAGTCCACGAAAACACAAGGCACTTCATCGATGCCTTCTTCCTTGGCTGCCATCACACGTCCGTGTCCGGCAATGATGCCGTAATCCTTATCAATGATGACAGGATTGATAAAGCCGAACTCACGGAGTGAAGAACGGAGCTTCATAATCTGCTCCGGGGAGTGGGTGCGGGCATTATTTACATACGGCACTAATTTTGTAATAGAAACAAGTTCCATCTGCGTTGTTGTTCTTCCCATAGCACCCTCCTTAATACAGACCCCATTCAGCAAACTTTTCAAAACCGCCGAGGTTCTGAATGTACTGACGGGCAATCTCTACGATTTCCGCATAAGGCTTGCCATCAATGGTGTTATCTCCAATGGCACAACAAAGCTGCACAGGCTCTTTGGTTTCCTGCGCCTTAAGGAACGCATAGATATTTACAGACACATCTGCCTTGGATAAGTCCTTGCCGTGCAGACCACCGCCTGTAACGGAATCAGCCATATCACTGCCCAGCTTACGGTTGGTAGCACCCGTATCTACATCTGTGCCGCCAGTCCAGTCACCGAGGGGATTAATTTCCGCACCTGGATACAGGAACTTCAAGTCAGCCGTATCTACATTACTCTGACAGATGATCAGGCGAACACCGTCCATAATGTACTTTCCGTCATAAGGACATCTGCCATAAATATCACGGGCAATGCGGGAAAGTTCCTGCTGTTCCTGTGTCAAAGGCATACCCTTAAAGATGCCGTTGTCACCGCAACGCACACCGTCCTTCTGATTGTTTGACAGGTGCTTATCCTGGGGAACGATAACGATGTCCGTATCCATCACGCCTGCGATGCTATGCACGGCGCTGATGATTTCAGCCTTATCCAAAGTGGCTGTGGTTTCGATGATGGCGTGGCACACGCCGTGACCGATTAACACCTCCACAGCAATTTTCGGATTGTCTTCTTTTGCATAAGCCAGATCCACAATGGCTCCTGCGATTCTGTCTGCCACCTTGTCCGGATGGCTCGGATTTACTTTTTCAATCATGGTTAAAACCCCTTTCGTTGGTGCAATAGTCGTTCCAGGTCATCATTCGGATTGCTGCCGGAGAAGTCCACGGAACAGTTTTCTTTTACAATTTGCATGATGTTGTCCCACTGCCTTGAGGCTTGGTTCATATAGTTGATGCCGATGTTGATGAACGGAGAGGTGACAGGTTTTCCGGTTGTGGGATGCTTTGATAAGAATCCCAGCTCGTTTGTCATCTCCTCGCACTGCAGCCAACGTGCCACGCACATGGCATAACGCTCGATAGTCTGTGGGGAAACATAACCCGCACAGCCGATGGAATTGAGCCAGTTCCATGTATCTTCATAAATCTGCTTTGCCCTCAGTTCCGTACCGTCACGCTGCGTTGCACTGAGCAGTTCATTTGGTTTCGGCATCTGGATACCTTCCACATCGGGGATATCCAGCATCGTTAGTTTGCGACCGCCGGGGTTGCCGTTCTGCGCCTTTTCTAAATTGGACTTCGGCTTACGACCTGCACCCGGACGTTTTCCGCCACGGCCGCCGGTGTTATTCGATTTTGTTGGCACATTTCTCACCGCCTTTCTGTCTGCGGGCCTTATTACCCTTTTGATTTCGCAATTTTTTCACACGAAACCCCACGCCCGTTGCACGGGATATAGGTCCCAGAGATTTTGACCGCCCTACCGGGGTCAGTGATTATGCCAACGGTCGCCGCTTTCAGCGTGAATCTTCGCATGGCAGGACTTACAAAGAGCGATTAAATTTTCTCTTGCATGAGTTCCGCCCTGTGACAAAGGCAGCTTGTGATGTATTTCTTCCGTTGCTGTCAGCTTTCCTTCGGCTTTACACTTCTCGCATAACGGGTGGGCGGCAGCATACGAATCCCTTATTCTTTTCCACGCTCTGCCGTAGCGTTTACGCACAGCGGGGTCACGGTCATAGGTTTCGTAGCGTTTGTTTTCCTGCTTTTCATGTTCCTCACAGAACCTCCCGTCCGTTAGGTTGGGACAGCCGGGGAAGGAACACGGTCGCTTTGGTTTTCTTGGCACTTGTTTCACCTCCCTTGGGCATAGAAAAAGCCCTGAAGGATTGCTCCCTCAAGGCTTTCATCATTCTGCTTTTCGCTGATTATATCATATCATAAATGCCACTGTGGTATCTTGTTGCAAAGTGTTGCAAAGTGTGCAGGCTTTATATTTTGATGGGATTTTCCGGCATGGTCACATGGTTGATGGCGCTGTTGTGCCAACGATACACCGTGGTTCTGTCGGCATGGAGTTCATCCCCAATCTGCTCCCATGTAAGGTTATGGATGTAACGGTAACGCAGAACCATACGCTCATCGGTATTAGCAACCTCATCAATAACCGTGCGTATCTGCTTTTTCAGTTCCACAAGGTTGTCGATTTCTGCGTTTATTTTATCTTCCAGTTCCATAATCTTAAAAACGCTGCGTACAAAGGGGGCATCCGTATTTCTTGAAGTCTGCACACGCTCCTCCCATGTGGGAGAAGAAATACTGCTCGACATTTCCCTCAGTTTCCCAAGTTCCTCAATATCCGAGTTGATTCTTTGGTCAAGTCGGTATGCCTGTCCTAAATATTCCTTTACTTTCACGATTCTTCCACCTCCGCTTGTAATTTGGAGATTAAATACTCTCCATCCACTGAGGTAAGTTCTCTATACCACGCAGAGCGGAAGAACCTCTCTACCTCATCTTTCATTATTTTGGCTGACTCATTTCTTGGCCATTTTTTCAGTTTCTTAAGGGCATCCCTGTAGTCTTTTACGGCTAACAGGACGATGCTGTTTGCAAGATTTTCATAAGGGTCGGTCAATGGGCAGCACCTCCAATCCTTGCCTTTACGGAATCGATAAGTGCCGATTGGATTTTTTCCTTTTTACGGAGTGCCTTCATGACATCCTCATCAATGGTGTCCTTTGCAATAATATGATGGATAATCACGGTACTCTTTTGACCCTGTCTCCACAAGCGGGCGTTGGTCTGCTGATACAGTTCCAGTGACCAGGTCAACCCAAACCATATAATCGTAGAACCACCGAACTGGATATTTAATCCGTGTCCTGCACTGGCAGGGTGGATAACGGCAACGGGGATATCCCCATTGTTCCAATCCTTGATGTCCTGGCTTGTTTTTATTTCCCTTACAGAGAAACGCTCTTTGATTCTTTGCAAATCGTGCTTGTACCAATATGCCACAAGCACAGGCTTTCCGTTTGCGCCTTCAATCAAATCCTCAAGGGCATCCAGTTTTCGGTCATGAATATGAATGACCTCTTTTTCCTCGTTATAGACGGCACCGTTTGCCATCTGAAGAAGTTTTCCGGAAAGTGCTGCAGCATTTACGGCATCAATCTCCTCATCCTTAAGGTCTACCACCATATCCTCTTTTAAGGCTTGGTACACCGACCACTCTTTTTCCGAAAGGGTAACAGGCACTTCGTTTATGATGCATTCCGGCATTTTTAAGAAATCCGCTGATTTCATGGAAATCGTAATGTCGGAAATCAGTCTGTAAATGGCATCCTCTGCACCGGGTCTTGGCTTATAGGAGAAAACCATCTGCTGATTTCTCTTATCCGGCACAAAGAAGTTATTTCGATAGTGTGTAATGTATCTGCCAAGCCTCTGACCCATATCGAGGATTCGGAACTCTGCCCACAAATCCATCAGACCGTTACTGGAAGGAGTACCCGTAAGTCCTACCATCCTTTTTACCGTAGGTCTTACCTTCAAAAGGCTTTTGAACCTTTTCGCCGCATGGGATTTGAAGGAAGATAACTCATCAATGACCACCATATCAAAATCAAAGGGGATACCGCTTTTTGTAATCAGCCAGTCCACATTTTCTCGGTTGATTAAGTACAGGTGTGCAGGACGCTTTAAGGCTGCAAGCCTTTCAACCTCTGTTCCGATTGCCACGGAGTAGGTCAACCCTTCAAGATGTTCCCACTTTTCAATCTCCGCAGGCCATGTATCCCTTGCCACTCGAAGTGGTGCAATCACCAAAACCTTCTGTACCTCAAAGCGGTTCAGCATGAGTTCGTATATGGCAGTCAGCGTGATGACGCTTTTGCCAAGACCCATCTCAAGGAGAACTGCCGCCACCGGATGTTCCAATATGAAATTCGTCGCATAGGTCTGATATTCATGGGGATTGTATCGCATCAAGCACACCTCCAATCTGCTCTGTATTGTCTATGCAGAAAACCTTAAAACCAAGGCTTTCCAACTGCTTTTTTCGTCTTATCTGTAAAGGACGCATCTTTTTACCGGGAGCCTTGAATTCCACAAATGCCATTCTTCCCATCGGCAAAAGGACGAGTCTGTCCGGCACACCATCTAAACCGGGACTTACAAACTTCGGTGCGATGCCTCCCATTTTCTTCACTGCGTCCGTGAATTTTTTCTCTATAAACTGTTCTCTCATGTCTACACCTCATCTGACACAAGAAACACAAATACACAACCATTCCCTATATATTCTTACGCGCATATACACAGGTGTTTTTTATCTATACCCTTAATAAAAGCCATTTTGAATATAAGGGAAATAGTTGTGTTGTGTCGCATTCTTGTGTTCTTAACCTCCGAATTTGTAAAGTCGCTGCCTGCCGTAAATCGGCTGACGCTTGATGGAATTGGTTCGTTCCCAACCGCTGATTTGGCTCATCAGTGCTGCAATGGCATAGCTGTCCGACGGTTTCAGTTCCTGCAGACTCTTGCCAAAACACTCACACCAAATTTCGGGATTGCTGACCTCCGTGCGTACCACTACGCCTTTATGATCAGGCTGACCGAACTCACTGCCTTGCAGGAAGTTCTTTCTTTGGTACAAATCCATGCTGTCCCAATCGGTCGGCAGTAAGGTGTTCAGATACTCTTCCACCATACCGACACGCTCGTCTACTTCCATCGCAGACTGCTGCACCTTCTCGGATTCCGCAAGCACATCGCCTTCAAGGAACAGTTTCTCGCCGGACTTCCAGATGGCTTTGGCTTCTGCCCAAAACTGCTGACGGTATTCATCGGTAAAGTTCCAGGTCTTTTTCTGTTTCTTCTGATGCACCTTGATAATCCAAAAACGGCGGTTACCCGTAATATCACGCAGATATCCACGCTCACCGTTGACCGTGGCAATGATAATGCACTGTCTCGGATGGGATTCCACCACTCGACCATAGGAAGGACGGTATTTATCGTCGCAGGTGGAAAGGAACGCCTTCACTTTCTCAATGTCGGCTTTCTTCATACCTGCAAGTTCTCCGATTTCCACCGCCCAAAATCCCTGCAGTTTTTCCGCACCGGACTTATCATCCATATCCGTAAGGGACAGAGTTTCCGAATAATACTCTGAACCCACCAGGTCTTTTACAATGGTGGACTTACCGATACCTTGCTCACCGTCAAGCACGGGAACGCAGTCAAACTTGATGCCCGGAACATAGATACGGGCAACGGCGGCTGCAAAGGTCTTTCTTGTAACCGTGCGTACATATTCCGAATCATCCGCCTGCAAATATTTAATAAAGAGGTCTTCCACACGCTTCACGCCATCCCACCCCGGCAGACTATCCAAATAATCACGGACAGGGTGAAAATGACGGTCATCGGCAGCCTTGGTAAAAGCAACATCGTGGTTACGGCTGGAAAACGGCAGATAACGAATATCGATGATAGACTTAAGCTGCGCCGTATCCGCATCACGCCAGAATGCATTTCCTTTCGGACGCTCCCAAGGGAGAGGTCCCGTAATCTGAATACGGTTTGCCATCTCATTGAAGGCAAAGTTCTGGAAATCGGGGTCATTGTTCAGAATGAGATTAAGGTTATACACACTGTTTTCAAGCAGGCTTGACCTTGGCTGATAGCGGAGTTTTTTCTTCCAATCCTCATCACTGTCAGCAGAAAAATCTACATTTGCCTGTGCCAGGCGTTCATTGGCAGCAAGGAGTTTTACTTCGTCCTGCTGCATGGCAAACTCGCACATGGCATTGAAGGATTTCTTATCATCGGCATCTCCGAATTTATGGATACGGACAATGTCAAAGGCATTGCAGAGTTTCAGATATGCGGGGTCTTTGGCATGGTGGCTGTAGACAAATTTATCCTCTTTGATTTCCACGCCTGCCATACTGCTCGACTGAATGAAATGCCAACGGCTCTCGTTATCGGTCGGCTCATATACATCGGACAGGAAAATCTCCAGTGCTTTGGAGATAGGATGATAGACACGATTGAAAAGACCCACCACACCGTCCTTGGACAGCGGGTCCTGCACTTTCTGCTGCGTCACGCTGTTTGCCTTACTTTCCCTGGAGGAAGTAGGCAGTCTTGTAGGGTCTGTCCATTCCGGATGGGCATTTAAGATTGCATCGGGGTCAAGCCAACCGCCATTCGTTTCCTTATATGCAAATACACCGTTCTGCGGGGTGGACGGCCAGTACATTAACTGATTGGGAAGATAGGAACACTCGTCAAAATAGTCGATGCCCAACATATCCGCCACATAGCGGGATACGGCGACAAACTCTTCCGGTGTTACATCACGGGTCAGAGGGCAGACGATTCTTGCCCTCGGATTTTCCTCTGTACTGCTGTGCGTGGTATAAAGCACGGAAGTATAAGGGAATGCAGATTCATAGGTTTCAAGGAACTCCTTTGTAATGCGGTCACCGTCCAGGGAAAGCATAGAGCGTGACTCCACAGTGTCGATTTTTCTGCGGCCTCCCTTAAGGACACCACCTACAAATCCACCGTGGTCTTTTGCCAGATCACGCTGTGCCTTATTCATCTTGGCGTATTCTTCCGCTGACTCAGGGGTACGGATAGTGACTTTCAAGCGTTCCTTCAATTCATCAAAGCCGATGGTTTTATTGACCCAGGTCTTTGCCTGTCGGCTGTTGCCGTATGCAAGAGATAAACTTCTCATTATCTGTCCCTCCTTACTTTCGGTGTCTGCCCATATTCAAAACGCGCCTGTCTTGCAACCTTACGGGCATAGCGGACACGGCTTGTTACGAAGTCGCTATATCTGTACTTGCCGTATTCGTGGGTAAGCATCGGAATCATCTCATCATCCATGTCCTCACCGAAGTGGGTAAAGAAACAGCGGTCGCGTCTGTCGTTATAGGCAAAGAGATACGGCTTGCGGGTGTCCGGATGCAGTCCGATAGTCACTTCGTTTTCATAACTGCCACCGCCGCCATCATCCGTTTCCTGGCAGAAGATATACAGGTCATCGTCCATCGGGTCACCGAAACAGATAATGCCCGCCCAACTGTCATGGTTTTGACCGTCACTGATTTTTGCGATTGCAGAATCACCCTCGGCAGTTCCACGGAGCCCTTTTCTCTTTACTTCAAAGAAACAATGAAAATCAGGGAGATAAAAGTCAGGCAGATAATGTGTGCCGTCACTTAACACAATGCCTTCCGGCTCATATTCCCACTGGATACCGAGGGTATCAAAAAACACCGCCCATCGAGCCTCCAAACGGGAGCGGAACAAATATCCCTTATACTCGGTCTGTACTGCTTTAAATTCACTCATCACGAGACACCTCCTCACAACTTTCGTTGAACCAACGGATGGTCAGTTTTCTTTTCTTTGCGATACCGATTTCGTGTGCCATACCATCGGACACTCTGCTGCCGAACACCCAAAGTTCCGAGCAATTTCCAAGCAACACATAATTGAAATGCATGGCATCACTGCGTTCCGCAGGGTTCTCATCACACATAAACTGCGGATAAAGAAGGTGTGGCGTCATAGGGATTGCACCCTGTTCATAGGCAAAACGGCTATACTTCTTTGCCTGTGCTGTGTTGTACTGCGTATCCCCGGAATAAGGACTGCATACATACACCATTGGTTTGTACTTTCTGAATTCGTCCATATCGAATCCTCCTTAAAAAATTTAATAGGCAGAAGGACTTGTATCCCTCTGCCTATAAGCGAAGAATCCGATGGAATCGAACCCCCTAATTTTAATCTTTTTTATAAAAATCGCATTCGTACCCGTCTGCACGAAGAAGTAAGCCTTTCGCCCAAGGCGGAGTCCTGCCCATCTGCTCACAAACGGCATCCAGGGAAACCCTGCGGTCGCATTCGATGATGATTTCATCGTGGACGTGGGCAACGATGTCGCAGTGACTCAAGGTCTGAATGGCAAACATCAAAATATCCCTTGCGATTGCCTGCACCACATTTTCCGTGAATTTAGGACCGTAGCTTTCCAGACGCTCCCACTTCTTTGTAGCACCCACGCCTTCATAGGTCACAGCCTCTCCACCAAACTGGTTTTCTCCCATGCGTGGTTTCACATAGGCAAGCTGTCTGCCGGACGGAAGGGTCAGAAACAGAAACCCACTCTGATAGTGAAACCTTATACCGTGCGTTTCCGTAGCACATTTTTCTTTTACGCAGGTTTTCACTGCACGGTCGATATCCCACCATAGCCTGGTAATCATAGGATTGGCATTTCTCCAAGCCGACACAAGAGGCTGAAGTTCCTCCTCCGTAAGCCCCATCTCAAGGGCACCCATAGCTTTCAAGGCACCCACCGAACCGCCGTAACCAAGGGCGAGTTCTGCGATTTTGCCCTTTTGACGCAGGTGTCCGTTCACACCGTGCTTTTCAACCGGAACACCAAACATCTGACTGGCACTGCTGCAATAGATGTCTTTGCCTTCCTCAAATACACGAAGACGCCACTGTTCTCCCGCAAGCCATGCCAACACCCTCGCCTCAATAGCAGAAAAGTCTGCTACGATAAATTTCCTGTCCTTCTGCGGTACAAATGCAGTACGGATAAGCTGTGACAGGGTATCGGGGATATCTTCATATAGAAGTTCCAGGGCATCATAATTTCCGCTACGCACAAGACCACGAGCCTCTGCCAGATCTTCCATATGGTTCTGTGGCAGGTTCTGTAATTGAATCAGCCTGCCTGCGAATCTTCCGGTACGGTTGGCACCGTAAAACATGAACATACCCCTTGCACGGTTATCCCTGCACACAGCGTTCTCCATAGCCGTATATTTTTTAACACTACTCTTGGCAAGCTGCTGACGAAGGGACAGCACATCGGTAAGGTTCTGTGGTGCTGTTTTGATTGCCGCTGCCACTTCCTTTTTGCCGAGGCTGTCCATCTCCAAGCCGTTATCAGCAAGCCAGGATTTCATCTGTTGCACAGAATTAGGATTGTCGAGATTTGTCATATCCTGCATTCTGGCGGTCAGATGTTCACGGCTCTTGCTGTCGATTTCAATGGCACTTTTTACAAGCACCATATCCACACCGATGCCACGGTCATTGACTTCCTCACTCAGATGATATTCCTCCCAAATCTTCTCCGATACCGGAAAGCGTGACAGCTTTGCCTGGATACCCATTTCCGTTTCCACATCACGAAGGTTGTATGCCTTAAACTGCTGCCACTTTTCCGTATCATGCTCCGGCAGATTTCTTGTGCGACCGCCGTTTACTTTGGTCGGCGCACAGGGAACGCAGAAATATTTTATTAAAGATTTCCCCTCGGTCAGCTTCTGTTTCTCCAAACCAAGGACAGCACCCACACCCTCAAGGGAAAGAGGCAGCCCCAAGGTTGCCGCCCAAATCATAGTACAGTGCCAACTTGCCGGATTTAGGAAATGGGCGCACTCCTGTGACAAAGGGTAGTTATCATAAAACGGGTCAAGGCTTACACCCATATCCGATAAATATCGGGACAGGCAGACTCTTTCAAAAGTTGCGTTATACGCCGTCTTTATAACAGAATCATCGGTCAGTGCCTCAATAATCTCTGCAGGGATTTTCTCCCCACAGGCAAGGTCAACCACCTGCACCGCACCACCGTCCACGGCATAGCCGAACAGCAATATTTCAAAATCCTCGCTCTCCGCATATTTGTAAACACCACATTTTTGCAGATTGACCGAGGAGAAGGTTTCAATATCAATACTTAATACTTTCATAGCACATTCCTTTCTATGACAAAGGCGGCAGAAGAATATCCTCCGCCGCCCGTCATGTTTACTCGGTCACATCTTCATTCTGTGCAGCCTTTTTCTGCTTACGCTTTTCACGGAAGGCTTTGACCTTCTTTACTATAAAGCGGATGACTTCCATCACACACCATACGATGCCGTTGATGGCAAAGCCGTAGATCAGGAAGAAAATCACAAACACATCGACCTGTTTCATAAATTCGTATAATTCGTTCATATCGTTTTACCTCGTATTTCGTAGTTTTCGTTTATGGCAGACGGTGGTATTTCACACCGCCTGCCGGGGTTACAGTTATGCCAAGAAATCATCATCCTCAACAGTGGAGAAGTCATCGGTTGCGGAAGTACGGCCGCCGAGATACTCACCGTCACGGATTTTCTGGATATTGCCGAGACCGCAGGCAACGCCACGATTTCCGTTAGAGTTGAATGCATAGAAGTTCAAAGACACTCTCGCATAACAACCGGAGTAGACCTCATCACGGTCAAGGATAGGCTTTACAGCCTTGTCCACAATTTGAGGAGCCGTAGTGCTGTTGGCATTTACAAAGTAATGACCCTTGTAAGCCTCGTCATCTCTTTCAACATCGCCGTCACGAAGAGGCAACTTGATAGCACCCTTGTTAGGCTTCTTGCCGCCGAACTTGGCGATGCCTTCCTCAATCGCAGCATCCACAGCAGCGTTGATAGCGTTGATGGTTTCAGTGTCGTCCTTCGGAATCAGCACGGATACGGAATATTTCTCTGCGCCGCCATTGATGCTGACAGGCTCCCAACCGTGGAAGTAAGAAAGACGAGTGTTCTTGCCAGTGATAACCTTAGTTCTGTTTACGTTTGCCATAATTTTAATCCTCCATAATTTCATTGAATTCGTTTTTTGCGTCTGATACATTCATTGCCTGCCTCTTATCCGAAAGGGGAACGAGGGTAGGCTTTCCGGGTGGTTTGATAACGAGGTCGCCCAGGATTTCCTCGAATTTTTTCTTGCCCATCAGCTTCTGCATTTCTGTCAGCGTGATAAGACTCTGACGGTAAATGTCCGTGTAACCGTGTTCCTTGGCTGCTGTCGCCACCGCATCCTCATCCGAGAACTTACGGTTAGAACGACCTTCTACAACCTTAAACCCGATCCACTCTTTACCGTGGTTTAGTGCCGCCTCCAGGGCATAGGCACTGATTTCGTTTGCCCACTTGGTGATATCCGGTAACATTGGAAGAATGGATTCAATCTCTTCATCAGTAAGTAAAGGTGGTAGCTTGAATTCTTCCTCTGCAATACGGAGTTTTTCTGCTGCCCTTGCACGGCACTTGACCGCTGCACGGCAGAACTGACACCACTCTCCCGGGCAATATTCGCCTTCGCCCTTGGCAGCCATCTGTGCCTTGGGTTTCAGTTCGTTTTCCGCCCAATCTTTCAAATCCTCCACGGATACCGTCCATGTCTGAACATTCTCCCTGCGGGGTTGGAAAATCGAAAGGGAAACTTCCTTGATGTCATACAGGCTTTCATAGGTACTGAGTGCTGCGATACCGTAACACTTCAGCTGCGAATTTTCCTCTGCGTCAACGAGTACACCAAGTCCGTATTTCATATCGATAATGTGGAGACTGTTATCCGAGACGATGAGGCAATCCGCCGTTCCGTATGCGCCCGGAACATAATCGGAGAGGTCAACTTTCTGCTCAATCAGCACCAAAGGATCAGGGCAAGTCTGCTTTGCTTTTTCAAGCTGTTCTAAGACAAACTCCACATAAGCATCTGAATGCTCTTCCATCTCATCCGTATTAAACGGGGATACCGGACGCTTACTGCGTCTGCGGAGTGCTTTCTTCAGCTTGTGTTCGCATAAAGCGTGAGCCGCAGTACCTTCCTCGGCAGCGTTGCTACTCTTGTTTTCAAACTCCGTTTCCAATACCGCACTCGGTGTGCATTGCAGCCACCTGTGGGAACTGGAAGGGGAAAGCAGTGCGTGATTACCCATTACCAAGCACCTCCGCATCCTTAATAAGGTCTGCATAGTGCTTCGGGTCCACATCCGACAGCTTGTTGCCACCATATTTAGTAATCAGACCCTTTACCTCGGCTGTCATACCGTTCTGCGTCTTAACCGCAAGCACGGCACGGACATCTGCCAAAGTAGGCACCTTTTCTGCTATCTGCTTTGTGGGTTGTCCTGTTTCGACAGGCTTCGACACTTCCTTGGCTTCTATGAAGATTTCCTGGCTGTCGGCAAATGCGTAAGCCACAGCTTCCAGTCCGTCTGCCAATGAGTGCATCAGCTTCACCACATCGAGGAGCAGATTAAATTTGTTAGCGTTTGTCATGGTTCTCGCCTCCTTTCAGTTCGTGAATTTCGACGGTCTGCACCGAATCACCTGGAGACAGGACCAGAACGCTGACCTGCTGACCGAAGAGAAAATCAAGTATTCGCTTGCGAATCTGCATCGTTCCGCTTCGGACTACCGGAGAAGGTGTGCCGCCGGGTTTTGCAATGTTGATAGAGATTTTGTGTTTTACCATTGCACTGGCTCCTTTCCGAGGAGTTTTTCTCACCCCTCTGTCCATAAGCAAAAAATGAGGGGGAATCGAACCCCCTCAAATGAAACTTTTTTCAAATTTTCTTTTTCAGTGTTGCGTAAATCTTCGTGAGTCTGTTACGGATAGCAGCCTCGGAAACACCTTCTTCGGCTGCAATCTGCACGTTGGTCATGTTGCGATAAAACTTCTTAACCACTGTATCCTTCTGCTTGTCCGTCAGTTCTGAAAGAGCAACCTTCAGCTTTTCAATCTGAAGAGAACGCTCCTCATTTGCGATGGAAGTAAGAATCTGCTGTAAGGGATTGTATGTATCATCCTCCAGATACGGGTTGCGGTCATCCGCATCGTCGCCGTCCCCATCGTGGTAGCCGTCATAGTGAACCGGACAGTGATATGCTTCTCTGCGGTCTGCATCCAATTCGTCATCGTCCCAATCATGGAGCATAGTAATAAGACTTTCTGTTACTGCCTTGCCGTCTTCGCCAACCATCCAAGGTGTGATGACAATCGGCTTTCCTTCTGCTGTGTAATAAATGTAATTGGTGCGGTTCTTCTCCGCTGTTTTGAACTTTCTCATTTAAAGTCCCTGCCTTTCTTTTCCGCCCGATTGGGTGGCGGCAGGGACACAAAAAGAGCCGATGTGATTGTACACACCGACTCTGATACCGAAAATGGGCATGACAAAGCACGGTGGGTACATCTGCGGTCAGTCCACGGCTATACCGTGAATTTGACTCTTGATGTATCCCGCCGCCTTAAGGTCGACCACTTCGGGCATTGGAATATTTTTTCTGACAATCTCCTTGTGTTGATTGTCATAGACATTATAATTCTTTAAGATTTTTCATGACCAACTCGGTGTGTTGGTCGAGGAATGCCCATAATATCGGTGTTTTCTGTTTTTGGGCATAAAAAAAGGACCCCTTTCGGGGTCCAAAACCAACTCAGTGAGTTATCAAAATTTATTCATTATCTTTTATTGTGCTTCCTAATTCATCAACGCCTGCTCTTTTACAGATGCTATTGAAATCCTGTACGGAAATGCCAGGCATATTCTCCATAATGCGAATATAGGTTTTATCTGGGTCATGGTAATAGTCCAGCTTATTCTTTGACTTTTCAAAAATCTTTTCTGTAATACGAAGACTTAATTTCATACCAACACATATAGCTATAAGGACATCCGTACCCATATTGTTGTATTTATCGTTTTTTATCTTTCCGTGATAATTTTTATGCAGTCCTGTTCTATCATTGAACACTTCCGGGTAATTCCATTTTCTGTTTTCCATCAAATACCACAGACATTGGCATAGCGTACTCGTCGGGTCGCCCAATTTTTTCATCAGTTCTATTTCTTCAGCTTCATCATAAACAGAGATATACTCGTGAAACGCATCATAAGCTTCGTCGGGTTCGTATGCGAAATTGACCTGATATTTCGGATGAAATGTTAATATTCGTTGGTCTATCCCTTCCACACGATGCAGAACAGAAAAACCAATCAAGTCCTTCGACACATTTCGGTATTCAGTGTACTTATACTCGCGGATATTAATAGCACATTGAGCCAGCTTTTTCTTTGCTTTTGCTGTTAAATGGAGTTCGCCTTCTTTTAATAGAACATACTGCTTCTCAGCAAGGACAAAATAACCATCTGCATATACGAAACGCCCTCCATCTACCCACTCTCTTAATGATGAGTCTGCGGATAGAAGTTCATAGGCTTCAAGCGGCGTTAATGCCACCAGTTCCTTGCTTCCTGTTATTTCCGCAAATACTGCATCAAAATCATCAAAATTTCGGAGTTTATCAAGCAAACCAACCTCAATCAAACGGTACTTGACCGAAACACGAGATGTAATAAAAAATGTACTCAAATCCTCAATAAGGATATCGCAGGATGGAAATATATCGTTTTGTGGGTCGTTATAACTGGCTATTAACTCCTGTGCCTTCTGTTTGAACATTTCAAAAGGCATCAACACTCTTGGAGCCAATCTATGTGCCTGCCACTCCAACCACTTTACCTCATTTTCTTTTGTCTTTTTCCCTTCCGGAGGCTCAAAGAATGTTTCGGACTGTCGGCACATAATTGGATACAGTTTTTCTGATGCGGCAGCATTTTTCAATGCCAAAATTTCAAAATACATCTTATCCTTTTCCCAATGTAGTGCCTCGTGTATAAGAGTATTTCGTTTTGCGCCCTCGCCGTAAACCGCCTCAGAGGCAGGGTCAATCAATATTGTCCCCGCAGGAAAGTGAACGGACTGAGATGTGCCATTATCGGCATCATATACATCAACCTCTCCATCTAAAAGCAAGCAACATCCAAATATATCGAGATTTCTCGAAAGTGATACTTCTTTGACTGTAAGTTGTGCTTCTGCGAGAATCTTCTCAACGGGAAGTGACATCGGAGCCAGAAGAGCCTCTTTGCAATGCTTAGTCAGATATTTAGTTGCATAATCATCCAGGCGATTCTTGCCAAGAATTAAGGCTCCTGTTTTTTTATTGATATCATAGATATCGCTCGATGTCAGCTTCTTCGTCATCAATATCGGATTCTCCTTTTTCCATGTAATCAAGAGGCATAGTAGCCAACAATTTTTTTGCTTCACGCCATGTCGGATAATACTGCTCTACTAAAGCGTGGAATCTATGCGTGTGGTTTTTCTCCAACAAATGCACTAATTCGTGAACAACCACATATTCAAGACACTCCACAGGTTTCTTTGCAAGCTGCAAATTAATCCAAATCCTGCGCTTGTCAATGTTACACGTGCCCCAGCGAGTTCTCATATTCTTAATACGAACTTCACTCGCATATACTTCCATTTTCTTTTCGCAACTTGCTACAACGGTATCCAGGACACGGCTCAATTCCTGTCTATACCACTCAATAAATAATTTCTCTTTTGCGTCCGTTGATGTACCTTCCGGCACAGTCATTACTATTTTGGTTGGCGTTTTTACAATTTTCTGTTGCTTGTCCTCATAGATGACCTGCAAACGGTATGGTTTACCCCACAAGTAATGGGATTCGCCGGATACATATTCTCTTTTACTCTGACGCTCCTGCGCCAACATTCTGTCACGAACCTTAGTAATCTCCGGTAATTTCTTCAGGACAAATAATTTTATATCTTCATCCTTCAGTTCCAGGGGAGAACTAACGGTCACATTGCCTTCCGGCGGGTTGACTCTAACATACAGATTTTTTAGATTGCTCTTTCTTATAATTTCAACGGTCAACCCACCGATTTCCATTTCTTCTTTACGCATCGTATTCTTCCTGCCTTTGTGCAATATCGAAGACATTATTGGTTTCTTCAGTCGCCTTGTCTTCGCTATAGCTATGAAGCAATAATTTTTTATAAATAGCAAGTCTTATACGCTGCTGTTTTTGAAAATTTCTCTTCCATTCCGGTTGAATCGATACTCGGATTGCTCCATCAACATCAATCGTCAATTCAACATTCTGCTCAAAATAGTCATACAACGCACGTCTTGCGGCGCTATCCTTAATCTCATTAGGATAGCTACCACTGGTTTCCGGATGGAGAATGGCTTCCGCCAGTTCAACAACCTGTCTGAGATATTCTTCATAACTCATAGCTTCAATCTTTCGCTGCATGATGATTTTCTTCAGCATCTCAGACAACTTTCCATAGTACACACTATTGGAACTCATCTTCTTAACAATTTCATGCTGCAAGTTGTTGTCGATTGTCTCAGCTTTTGCCTCATTGTCACCAGGCAGGTCTTTAACCAGATCCGCCGGAGTTGTCGTTTTCCCTTGTAAGAGAAGTTCAACAAGAGACATATTTCCGAGTTCACTCACCACTTTTGTGTCTTCGGCACGGATGTAGGTATCCAAAATATAGCGCATATCAGCCTCATATGGCTTGAGGTCAATATAATCGCAACTTGCCAACTTAATCATTTCCTTGATTTTGTTATAGCCGGATATTTCACCACGCAGGTGATTTACATCCTCTTCGGTATAACCATAATCAGCAACCAATCTGTCGCAGCAATTGGCAAAGGAACGAGAAAGAGCCGCCGTCAACGCATACAGTGTGTCTCTTCTTGCGGTTTTCTCATCACTTTCGCTGTCATCACCGCAAAAATATTCAATGTAGTCGGTATCTGCCTGTGGCATAGGAACATTCTCAATCAACGCTTCAAGAGAAGTGAGTGTTCCTTCCAACTCAGATTTTGCTTCATCATAGCGATTTTTAATGAGTCCTTCGACATCTTCTTTATCGTAGCCATCGAAGGCCTCGGTTGTGTAATCTGCAACCGCAAGCTGCACATTACGGAATAAGTCCATATAATCCACGATATATCCATAATCCTTGTCCTCGCCATCTGGTCTGTTAACACGGCAGATAGCCTGGAACAAGTCATGGTCACGCATGGATTTATCAATATAAAGATAGGTTGCACTCGGAGCGTCAAAGCCAGTCAGCAGTTTATCAACCACAATAAGCAGTTTCATCTGCGCCGGCTCGTGTTTGAAGCGTTCCTTGGCATCCTTTTCAAACTCAGCAATTTTCTTTCCGCCGAGCATACGCTCATAGATTGCTTTTTTATACTCGTCTTCGCTTGCTTGATTAGGGTCAGTCGTGGCCGTTCTGACACTCTGTGTGGTAGGTTCATAAGAAGTAACAACAGCACACTTAGTAAATCCCATGCTCATGAAGATTTCCCAATAGCGGCAAGCCTCATAAATACTGTTTGCCACAAGCATAGCTGTGCCACGGTCTTCCTTAAGTCTCGGCTTAAGGCTCATATCAAAAACGATATCGGATGCAATTTTCTCCAGACGCTGCTTGGAACTATACAGTTTATTGATAGAAGTCCAACTCTGCTTTAATTGGAGTTTTGCACGTTCAGTCAATCCGTGTGTTTTGTTTTCAAACCACAAATCGACTTTATCCTGGCTGGACAAATCCTGATCTACATCCCTCGCTTCATAACGAAGGTCAAGAACCACTCCGTCCTCTACGCCTTCATCGAATTTATAAGTATGGATGTATGTACCGAATGTTTCCAGGCTCGTCTGCTTGTCCGTTTTCAAAAGAGGAGTACCCGTAAAACCAATCAGAACGGCGTTAGGCATCAGCACTTTTACAGCCTCATGCAATTTGCCGGAATTGGTACGGTGACACTCATCGATGAATGCCACAATGTTGCCTTTTGCACTGAAATCCTTCGGAAGGTCTTTCAGCAGTTCTTTTCTATACTGGTCAATATCGGATTGATTTCCGGCATTATGACCGTATTTGTGAATCAGCGAGCATACAATAGCATCCTCGTTCTTATCGAGAATAGAACGCAAATCAGCACAGCTTTTGGCTCTACGAACTTTTTCATCCACATCAATGAAAAGGCTTTCAATTTGGTCATCCAGTTCATCACGGTCCGTAATAATAACAACACGGCTGTCTGTGACGTTTTCAATAATCCACTTGGTAAGCCAAACCATAATCAGCGATTTACCGGAACCTTGGGTGTTCCAGATAATACCGCCTTCTTTATCGTGAATTCTCTTGCGGGCGGCAATGTTAGCAAAATACTGATTGTGTCTTGTAACCTTCTTGATGCCTGCATCATATATCACAAAATCGTGGATAAGAGACAAGAAACGTTCCTTGTGACAAAGGGAAATTACACCATCTCTCAAACGGTTAACTTCCTTGACTTGCAACAATTTTACGGTAGCGGATAATTCGTCCGTTGCTTTCTTATCTTCTTTCCATTTCAGATAATACTTTTCAGGCGTATCGGTTGTACCATAGAAAAGACCTTCTGCTTCATTACCAGCAAACAAGAACTGTGTCGTGCTGAAGAAATTTAGAATGTTTTCACGCTTCTGATTCTGCAGCATCTGACGGATGCCTTTTCCAGCGCTAACATAGGAACTTTTCAGTTCAAATACACCCAATGCTATACCGTTAATATACAGTACAACATCGGGACGTTTTCTCGTTACCTTATCAAAACGCAGAACAGACACTTCTTCCGCAACATAGAAATCATTGCTGTCAATATCGTCCCAATTTATATAGTGTACTGTCTGGCGGCGGCCACGCTCATCCTTCGCTCCCTGTCGTCCATAACGGAGCAGGGAATATACGCCTCGGTTAATTTGATAGAGCGTATCAACCTGATTATTCACTTTGCTCAAGAGTTCACTGATAGCAGTTTTGATCTGGTCATCACTGTACCCACGCTTTTTCAGATTGGCTTTCAGCAAATCTTCCCTGACAGGTGTGTTGTCGATATCTCCAAGGTTTCCAAGATAAGTATAACCGAGGTCATCCACCAACCAATGCAGGACTCTTTTTTGTAATTTTTTCTCCGCATCTACAGTTGCCATCTTGCGCCTCCTTACTTAGTCAAACGGACGCGACCTGTCAGCAGGTCATTCATTGCGCCCTCTCTGATTTGAATCATTTTTTCTCGTTCTGTTTCCAAATTCGCAATTTCCTTATCCATTGCAGTGAGAACCTCTGCGATAGCTTCTTGCTCCTTTTTGTCCCTTGGATAAGCTACCTTACATTTGCCAATTTCACCTTTGTTAATTTTTTTAGGTGTTGCATGATGTAGGGTTCTATCATCCAATTCTTTTTGAAATGTAGATGACATAATGTAGTAATGTAAAAAACGACTATTTACTGTTATATTCTTAAATAACGCAAGACTAACATAATAAGCCAAGGGTTCATCGGTTTCGACTACATTAGGAGTCCCAATATCTCCTATGCGAGTCATGAGTATATCTCCCTTTTCAGGATAAACTTTGAAATCTGATTGGTATGCCTCAAATGAAATATATTTATTAGAACCATGCAAATCAGCAATGTTCTCTACACTTACAAAACGCACCCCAGTAAGTGTATATTTTGGAGTTTGATGTGTACCGTCGTAAATCTTGCATATATCTGATAACAGTGCGTCTTCCCATTCATCTGAAAGGTTAACCAACCTCGTTTTTCTACTCATTAAATCTTCCAACGCGCCATCTCTGATACCCTTCTTTTTCTCAATCAGTTCTGCAAGGTCATCGATATAGGTGTCAAAACTGGATAAAGCCTTGACAATCTCTTTCTGTTCTGGAAGGTCTGGGTGAGGAAACTGCATATCAGCTATCATTGCACGTCTAACAGAGTCTACTGAAGATTTAGCAGTGTATTTTTCCACCTCGTTAATAAAGTTTTTAGAGAAATAATAGTAGAAATATTTACCATCCACATCTCTAAAATTATTCATTACATAAACTCTCTGGTGAGCAGCAAACTTGCCATTGATGTAATGAAATACTTTACCTGTACCAACACCATCTCCGGCAGTCAATACCGCTTCACAGTCATAGTCCGCCACATCGATTCGCTCTACGATAGGCGAGCGAACAAAAAAAGGAAATTTGCCACTTGGTTTGTTATCTTGAGTATCCCTGCATCCTGTAGAAATATCAACTAAATTTGAAACCTTATCATCCTTCCAATCATTTGGATAAGTTACCATTTGTATCCCATCCTTTCCAGTGCCATCTTTACACTCGCCCTTGATTTTGCTGTCTTCTCCTCAATTTCACCAAGTGTATGTTCATATCTCTTTGCTATAAGCAACACTTTGGAAGAAAGCGCATATAATACCTGCTCAATTTCTTCATAAATATCTACAGACAATTTTTTCATCCACTTTAAATCAAACAGCAAATGTTTAATTTCCTCATCGGTGAGTTCACCATACTTTCCTAGTACCTTGTCATCGAGAGACTTTCGAGCAGCTTTCCACTCCTTATCCACGGCATCCATTTCTGCAGCTTTCACTGCATATGCAGTCAATGCAGCGTACTCATCAGCATAGATTTCCGGTACTACCGCAGATTCAGAAGCCTGTTTCAACGCTGCTTTCAGCTTTGTTTTGCCGAATGTACCGTTCTTGTTGCGAATATCAAATTCAGCCACTTCCGGTACTTCACGGATAAGAGCTTCCATCTCGGCAGTTTTCCCTTCTTCGAACATTGCATAGAGTTGCGTCATGGCATCCATAAGAGCAGAAGTCTTCTTGGCATCCAATTCTTTAATACGCTTATTCAGATTTGCTTTCGGGATGCTATCGCCCTTCTCATTGAGGACATCTTTCAACAAGCCTTCATCACCAGATTCTTCTTCTCGCATTTCATCCAGTTCAGCTTCCAGAGCACTGGATTGTTCCATCAATGCAGTAAGTTCTGCGAGTTCCTCTGCAAAGAAAACTGCCTCCATAATTTCCTTCGGAATCAGTGCACCTTCAAAAGACTTCACCTTGGTAGTATCATCAACCTCTACAGTTTCTCCACTTTCGTCCTTCTGCTTTTTCTTTGCATATTCGTAGTCAATTTCTCTTGCAACCTCATATCCGCCTGCTTTGATGGCATATACATCATCCTGCAACTTGGCATTCCAATAATTCAGCAGACAATCATATACATCATAATTATCAAGCAATCTTGCAGATTCATAGGTTTCCAAGAGTTTCGCTGCAATTGTACGGATAAGCTCCTTCGGGTTTGTGTCGGTTTCAACTCCCAAAAGAATGTCCTTGACAGAAGATTTCCACTGTGAAAACAGTACTTCAGTTTCATGCTTCTTTTCAGCAAGAATGTTATCATCTTGATTGATGATACCTTCAATTTCATCAGACGGAAGGGCAAGGGTATATACATCGTGAGTGGCATCCGTGCAGGCGAAGATTGCCTGCTTAAGGTCGGGTGCAATGCTCCACAGTTTTTTCAGTGAGTCAATATCCGTACCAGGAATTCCGCCTTTCAAATGAGCAGCAATATTCTGTGGCAGAATATCATCAATCTTTTGAATGTAGCGTGGGATGTTCAGATTTCCTCCGTTCAGTTCCAACACATCCGAATATTTAACAATACGGGAGTATCCGGAAATTACATCGCGGTTAGTGAAAGTTTGAACGATTTTTTCAATATCTTGTTCACGCAGTCTGTTTTTATTGCCATCTTTTTTGAAGCCTCGACTGGCATCAATCAAGAAGATATCCTCTCGGGTTTCAGCATCTTCTTTATCAATTATGATGATGCAAGCAGGAATACCCGTGCCGTAAAAGAGGTTTGGAGGCAAGCCTACAACACCCTTAATATATCTCTTCTTCAAAACTTCAATACGAATCGTCTCTTCCGTATTTCCTCTAAACAACACTCCGTGTGGCATAACAATACCTGCCTTACCATTGCTGTCCAAGGATTTCAATACGTGCAAGAACCAGGCATAGTCACCGTTCTTCTCCGGTGGGATACCATATCCATCAAATCTCTTATACTTATCTTCACTTGGTTTGATTCCATCCGTCCAAGATTTATCGGAAAACGGCGGATTCATAACGATGAAGTCAAATTTCTTCAACTCATTAAAATCATCCAAATACTGAGGGGTGGAAAGCGTATTGCCACTCTTGATTTCTCCGGTCCCCTTATTGTGCAGGATGAAATTCATCTTCGCCAAACCTGCAGTATCCGGATACTTTTCCTGCCCGAAAATAGTTACGATTGAATTCCCATTTTCATCAACAGGAGCCTCGTCTGCAGCTCTAATCAAAAGGCTGCCGCTACCTGCTGCCGGGTCATAAAGTGTCCACTTCTTTATAGGCATCTGCTTAATATCACCAATGCCAATCAAACGAGCAATGATGCGGGATACCTCGCTTGGTGTGTAGAACTGTCCTTTACTCTTACCGGATTCCTGTGCGAATTTCATCATGAAATATTCGTAGGCGTCACCGATAATATCATCACCGCTTGCACGGTTATTTTTAAAGTCAATCGCCGGATTTTGGAACACAGCAATCAAACCGGAAACCTTATCAACAAGTTCTTTTCCAGATCCGAGTTCTTCCGGGTTATTAAAGCTGACATCCGGCAGAGAACCCTGCAGACGGTTATCCTCAAGGAACTTCTGGATAATCTTATCTACACGTTCACCTACATCGCTTTTGCCTTTTGCAGCAATCAAATCTTCAAAGGATGCACCCTTGCTGATTGTGAACTCAGCAAACGGTTGACCCTTGTATCTGTCAGACACATATTTAAAAAACAGTAAAACCAACACATAGTCTTTATATCGAGATGGTTCTACACCGCCCCTTAGCTTATTACAAGCCTCCCAGAGCATTGAATACAATTCAGATTTCTTCACAGCCATAGCCCTCTTTTATCTCCATTCTAATAAGTTATTCTTTAAAACATACGCTATCATTCGATAGCACTCTTTCCGCTTTTTACCCATGCATCTAATTCAGAGAATTTAAACTTCCACTTCTTTCCGATTTTATGGGCAGGAATACCTGTGTCTTTTTTAATCCAGTCTCTAACTGTAATAGGCTTAACACCTAAATATTCTGCGGCTTCTTCAATGCCTATCCATTTGTCATTCATCACTTCATTCACTATTTTCACCTCGTCAAATGTTGATGGTTACAAAACTCCTTTTTATATTATATCACCAGTTCCATCTGTTTTCAATAGGTTATGTGATGTTTCTTAATGTTTGATGATGTTTCAAGAGTAGAAGACGTAATAAAGAAATCCGAGGGTCAGAATACCTCCAACCCCCGGAAACTTTATGATTTCGAGTCTATCAGTATTCACTTGTTTATAAGTATTTCTTAAAGGCATTTTTCATCTTCAAAGCAACATCCATCGCCCAATCGAACTGTTCAGACCACTTATCCTTATTATCAAAATCTGCCGGATGGGATATAAGGATTCTGCTGGCTTTCTTGTCCGGCAATTCTCTCCAGTCAAGTTTCGTATCCATATCCGTTTCAATTTCCGTCTTATGGGAATGAAACTTATGGAACAGTTCTTTATCATCAGAAATGTACCATTCTACGACAATCTGGTTATCCTTACGAATCTGATTGATGCTGATATGACAAGCAGAGGAACCCACACTCATAGTCATCCAATGGTCTGTACTTGCTTTCCTTTTATTGAACTGCTTTGCAAATGCGTTGTTTTGGAATGCATAGTCATTAAAGGCAACCCAATAATCGTATCTTGCTTGCAGTGTAGGGGAATTACTGGTGTTACGCTTGATTTCCTTTGTCCAGTCATTCGGCTTTTCTACAACCTCGAACTTAACGGCAATATCAGAACTGCCGATTTGGTAGAGTTTGATTTCTACAAGGAAGAAAGCAATATTCTCATCGGTGTGATTATTGAGCCACTCAATTGCAGAGCGATGTTCTTCTCTTGCTCTCTTTACAACCCAAATTACGATATCAGCAGATTTCCCGGATGCATATGTAATCAGCTTGCCCAGGTGGTCATGGTTCGTATCCTCAAGCTGATTCTCGATGATGATTTTTCTGTCCGTTCCGGTTTCAGTTGCGTAGATATCCACATTGAAGTCACCAACACTGGACTCCGTCTCATCAACGGTTATCTCTAATCCAACAGCATCTGCCAACAGGGTAAGATTATCCTCTTCCGCAAGCCAAGGAGTGAAGTCTAATGCCTCATGCGGCCATACCTTTCGCAAATCTTTTATTTCTTTCAGTTTTCCTAAATTAATCAACTCTATTCCTCCTTGCCGTGCAATTAACCATTCTATCAACTCAACAATAGGCAAAATCATCTTGTCCACTCGACTTTGCCTATTTTCAACCTGTCAACTCAACCTATCATTTTCGCCATAAGCCGAGTGTTAAATCTTCCGTTTCACAGCCATCAAAACAATATGCCATTTGCACGGAAATGCCTTATTTTCAAGCCTTTTTCGGTATTCAGTTCTGTACTTTTGACATCAAGACTACGCACTCGACATGTTCCGTCGCAGGGAACATATCAACCGGTACGGCAGTAACGGCGCTGTATCCGTGTTTGGTCAGATATTTAAGGTCACGGGCAAGCGTGGTCGGATCACAGGATACGTAAACAACGCGTTTGGGATTCAATGTCACAACCGATGACAGGAACTTCTCATCACTGCCGCTTCGTGGTGGATCCATAAATACAACATCTGCACTTTCTCCCTCATCTGCCATCTGACGCATAAATACACCAGCATCATTCTGATAAAAATGCACATTTTTAATTCCATTACGTTTCGCATTCACAATTGCATCTTTTACTGCATCCGGATTCAGTTCCACACTGATAACTTCCTTCGCTTTATCACTGGCAATTAAGCCAATTGTTCCGATTCCACAGTATGCATCGATCACTCTTTCTTTACCTGTAAGACCAGCAAGTTCGATTGCCTTTGTATAAAGTTTCTCTGTCTGGGCTGTATTTACCTGATAGAAAGATTTGGATGAAATGCGGAATATATGTCCACAAAGTTCATCTTCAATATACCCTTTACCATACAGTACTGTTTCTTTTTCTCCGAGGATCATGCTCGTTTTCTGATTATTTACGTTCAGAATGATCGTCGTGATCTCCGGATGAAGTTTCCGAAGTGCCTTAACAAAGTTATTCTTGGATGGCAGGATTGGTGATCCCAGTACAAGCACTACCATCACCTGTCCACTGTGATGTCCGGTTCGCACCAGTACATGGCGGAACAAACCATAGCCAGTATCCTCATTATACGTTTTGATCTTAAAAGATTTCAAAAGATCACGAATATCACGGATGATCGCATCTGCACGTTTATCTTCAATCAGACATTCATCTACCGGTACAATAAAATGTGTTCCCTGCTGATAAATTCCGGAAATCACAGTACCATCCTTCCGATGTCCGAATACTGCATGTACTTTATTTCTATAATGGAACGGATTTTCCATTCCAATGATCTTCTCTGTATTGCAGTATGGCTTCAGAAGTTTATTTACCTGCTTCTGCTTCTGTTTCAACTGCTTCTCATATGGCATATCCAGAAGCTGACATCCACCACATTTTCCATGTACCGGACAAAGTGATTTCTCTGATTTTACAACAATTTTTTTCTCTGCCTTTTTTTTCCCGAAAGTGTTATATTTCTTAACTTCTGTTTTATCTGTTTTATATTTTTTCTCGTTCCTAAACTTCGGTTTCTGAACAAATTTTTTTCCTGTTTTTTTCTCTGCCATTTATACTCCCTCTCCATCAAATTCCGGTATAAAACTTTCTTTTGCTGTTTCACCTTCCTGCATAAATCCATTCTTCAGTCCAAGTGAAATCGCATAATCAATCAATCGTTCATACTCTCTGTCCGTTACTTTTCTTGATAACTGCGGATCATCCTTCATCGCTGGCATCGGCGTATACTGATTCATCATACTGATATAGATCCTGTCACCATAAGTCTCATAGAGATATTTTAACACATTCTTTGCATCTTTTACATGGCCCGGTAATAACAACTGACGGACGATTACTCCTTTTTTCATCATACCACGACTGTCAAATTCTGCTTCCCCAACCTGTCGGACCATTTCACTCAGGGCTTCTTTTGCAATTTCCGGATAGTCCTGCGCATGAGAATATTTTTTTGCCAAAACTGCATCCATGTATTTGAAATCTGGGAGATAAATATCTACCAACCCGTCCAGCATTTTTAGAGTCTTCGCTTTTTCATAACCGCTGCTGTTGTACACAACCGGAATATGTAATCCCTGTTCTTTCGCCATTTCCAAAGCAACAGCAACTTGTGGTAAAAAATGTCCTGCCGTTACCAGATTAATATTATTTGCCCCCTGCTCCTGCAATTGAAAAAAAAGTTCTACCAGGTGTTCCTGTGTAATCTTCTTTCCCCTCTGGCCCCTGGATATTCTTCTGTTCTGACAGAAATTGCATCCCAGCGAACATCCGGAAAAAAATACAGCTCCTGATCCCTCTTTCCCGGAAATGCAGGGCTCCTCCCACATATGGAGAGCAGCCCTTGCAACCATGATCTCTGTATCTGTACCACAGAATCCCTTCTGACCGGCCATACGATCTGCACCACAGTTACGTGGGCAGAGTCGGCATTCTTTCATCCATGGTCTGATTTTATCTGTTACATCCATGCGGTTTTATCTCCTATAGTCCATAGTTTCCTCACATCGAAAATTCTTAAGTGTATCACATATCCTGAACTGTAAGGATACCATAAATTCCGTTCCTTTTCCACTTTCACTTCTGACTTAAATAAAAAATTCAGGTCCCGCCGAATTCCATTTGCCATCCGTTGACAAATATATCTTCTTATTTTATAATTATTTACATAATTGTACCGCGGATCTCCGTCCTGAGTATTTATATGCTTGGGATTTTTTTTGCAGCAAATTGCTTTGCAAAATTGCCGTCTTACCGTACTAAATTTGATCAAGGAGGTAATCTATTTGAGACAGATTTCAGGAAATAAATTACTGGTAAAAGCCTTAAAAGAAGAAGGTGTCACTACTTTATTTGGCTATCCAGGTGCATGTACCATTGATATCAGTGATGAATTATACAGACAGAGCGGGATCGATATCATCCTGCCAAGACACGAACAGGCTCTGGTGCATGAAGCTGATGCTTATGCAAGAACGACCGGTAAAGTCGGTGTCTGTCTTGTAACCAGCGGTCCCGGAGCTACCAACCTTGTTACCGGACTTGCTACTGCCAATTATGACAGTGTCCCTCTTGTATGTTTCACAGGTCAAGTTGCCAGACATCTGATTGGAAATGATGCATTCCAGGAAGTAGATATCGTTGGTATCACACGAAGCATTACCAAATATGGTGTTACCGTCCGTAATCGTGAAGATCTCGGTCGCATTATTAAAGAAGCTTTTTATATTGCAAGAACCGGTCGTCCGGGTCCTGTCCTCATCGATCTTCCAAAAGATGTTATGGCAGAACTTGGCAGCGCCGAGTATCCAAAAACTGTAAATATCCGTGGCTACAAACCAAATACCAGTGTACATATGGGCCAGCTCAAAAAAGCCCTGAAGATGCTTCAAAAGGCAAAAAAGCCTCTGTTCCTGGCAGGTGGTGGTGTCAATATTGCAAATGCAAATGAAGTTTTTACTTCTGTAGTTGAAAAAACTCAGGTTCCTGTCGTAACTACAGTCATGGGCCGTGGCGCTATCTCTACGAAGCATCCTCTTTTTATCGGAAACCTCGGAATGCACGGTGCATATGCAGCAAATATGGCCGTTACCAACTGTGATCTGCTTTTCTCTATCGGTACACGTTTTAACGACCGTATCACAGGTAAACTTCATGAATTTGCTCCAAATGCACAGATTGTCCATATCGACATTGATACGGCTTCCATTTCCAGAAATATTCATGTAGATGTTCCGATTGTTGCCGATGCAAAAGAAGCCATCACTAAAATGGCTGAATATGTAACAGAATGCAATACGAAAAAATGGCGTACAGAAATTGACATATGGAAAAATGAACATCCACTTTCCATGAAAAATCGTCCTCTGATGGGACCTCTTGATATTTTCAATGAGATCAATAAACAATTCGACAAGGCAATCATCGTTACAGATGTCGGACAGCATCAGATGCTTACCTCCCAGTTCGTTGATATTACTGAAAACCGCAAGCTTATCATGTCCGGTGGACTTGGAACCATGGGCTATGGCCTTCCGGGTGCGATCGGTGCTCAGATTGGTAATCCGGGTGTTCCGGTTATTTCAATCTCCGGCGACGGTGGTATGCAGATGAATATTCAGGAGCTGGCAACGGCAGTACTCGAAGAACTGCCGATCATCAATTGTATCTTTAATAATACTTATCTTGGAATGGTTCGTCAGTGGCAGAAACTTTTCTACGGAAAACGCTACTCCATGACCAATTTAAGATCCGGTGCACTGTCCCGTCGTACTAACGGGGAAGAATATCCGAAATATACTCCGGACTTTATTAAGCTTGCTGAAAGTTACGGTGCCAAAGGAATCCGTGTAACGAAACGTGAGGAAATCGCAGCAGCTTTTGAAGAAGCACGAAAGAGTACCAAAGTACCTACCGTGATTGAATTTATCATTGATCCAGAAGAAATGGTGTATCCAATGGTCAAGCCAGGTGGTACACTCGCTGATCTGATCATGGATTGTTAGGAGGAATCAAAAATGGATAAAGGTATGAAAACTAGATGGATCTCTCTTTACGTTGAAAACCAGGTCGGTGTTCTATCCAAGATTTCCGGTCTTTTTTCCGGAAAGTCCTATAATCTGGACAGTCTTACAGTAGGTACCACCGAGGATCCGACCGTATCAAGAATGACCATCGCAACTGTCAGTGATGACGAAACTTTTGAGCAGATAAAAAAACAGCTCAACCGTATGGTAGAAGTCATTAAGGTTATTGATTTTACAGATGTTTTTGTTCGTATGAAAGAGATTCTTTATATCAAAGTCAAGAAATGTACTGCTGCCGATAAAGTAGAACTTTTTCAGATTGCAGAAACCTTCAAAGCCAGAGTCATTGATTATGGCAAAGACAGTCTGCTCCTTGAATTTGTTCAGACAGCAACCAAGAATGATGCAGTTATCAAACTGATCAAAGAAGAATTCAAAAATATAGAAGTGGTCCGTGGTGGAAGCGTGGGCATCGAATCCATCAGCATGATGGAACGCTGATGCCCTCTCTCCAACCATTTATTCAGTCGATCAGATCATTCTGAAATCTCGAAAGATGTTCATACGGAAGAATCAGACGGCCGCGGTACAATCCGCAGCCGTCATTGATCAGACTGTTATTAACCGCAGAAAACATATTCACATCCAGTTTGGACAATTCCAGTCCGAGAAGCTTCATTCCTCTCTCATAAGCTTCATCAAAATAAATGCATTCTCCTTTTGGAATTGCATCTCTTCTGGCTCTTTCACTTTCCTGTTTTTTCTCATATCCAAGATGATTGGCCGATCCAATCTCTGCAATATCATCCATGGTTTTTGTACGAAGCTGAACTTCCATATAAGATCTGGAACTGTTATCATAAAACGTAATATGTAAAGACTGATATCCACCGGAATCTGTTCCATGGATATAGTCTCTGTAATAAGGTTTGACATCCTCGTTCAGAAGCGGTGAGCCGCTTTTTCTGACTCCATGTGCCGATTCTGCTGTAAATCCTCTTTCCTCAAGAAAACCTGGAAGAACATTTGCAATCTGATACAGATATTTTAATTCTTCTTGCTCACGGTCTGCTTCACTCTTCAGATGGCATCTCGGCATCGAAATCACAATACGATACGCAATAAAATCTCGAAAACAACTTAATCTGTTTTTTAAATCCGCCAGTGGTGGATATTCTCCATGCTCTGTATAATAATCATAAATATATTCCACTACATACCCGTTAAATTTCTCTTCTGCACGTATCAGGGATTTGATTCGTCCTTTAAATGTAAATGCAAGAAAAGGATATTCCTTGGACATATATTTATAAAATTCCCTGATCTGCTGAGACTGTGCAGTAAGGAAATCGTTATGTTCCAACAATTCTCTGATAAGGATCAGGAAATTACAGTGAATCATATCAACCTCATTATGTGTCTTTTTGGCCTCTGCTCTCAGATCATGAATATAATTGTGCAGGATACGAAGAATCGTATCACCTGAATAAAGGTAATCATTTAATGTAATCATAAACCATCACTCCTTTCTCAACATTGTATCAGAAACTCCTATATTATCAAGCATTATGTCACTAATATTCTTTTATTGACATCTCGTATGCCCCACAGTTAAAATAAAGGATAATCTCTCAGATATAAGAAAGGATTATTAACCCATGGATGGTCTGCAATTCGAACACCGCTGTGCAGAATTATTGAGATATCGAGGTTTCCATAAAGTTGCTGTCACTAAAGGCAGCGGTGATCAGGGTGTTGATATCCTCGCACAGAAAAATGGAATAAAATATGGAATCCAGTGTAAATATTATTCTTATCCTGTCGGCAATAAAGCAATTCAGGAAGCATATGCAGGTACAGACTTCTATGACTGTGATGTCGCAATGGTCATGACCAATAGTACCTTCACGCGGCAGGCCAGAGAACTGGCTGACAAACTTGGCGTAGAGCTCTGGGAACACTGCTCTCCAAACGGAAGTTCATCTGTGATATCCAGACTCATGCGTATATTTAATCTTTTTTTCCTAACAATCGGACTCTGTATGTGTGCATCCGCCCGGCTTTTGAATTTCCCTGAAGGAACGATCCGTACCTATATGAATCTATTGATGCTGATCCTTGCTTCATTATCCGCCCTACTTGGATGGAATCATTTTCTGCCATGTATCCTCTCTGGAATGCTGTACTTTGGAATTTTTCTCTGGACGATTCTCCCTCTGGTTCTGACTTCTGATTCCAACTGGTATGGAATACTGATGCTTCTGCCTGCTTTTATTACGATTGGACATGCGCTGTATGCAAGATTCCGCAATCAGGAACCTATCCCGTAGCAGAGTTCCTGCATCAGTTCATGTACGGTTGTCATCTTTTGAATACGGTCTACATTCTCCCCGCAAAACACAAGGCCATTTTCCACATCGCCTCTAACTGCATCGATCAGTGCTTTTGTAATGCAATATGGCACTGATCGTGGCTCACATTTTTCCAGGCAGTTATAGCATTTTGTAATTGGCTTTCTTGCAATTTCAAGTTCCTTGATAAATTCATTGCGAAGGGCTCTTCCCGGCATACCTACCGGACTCTGAATAATTTGAATATCTTTCTTTTTCGCGTTTATATATGCATTTTTATAGGCATCTGATGCATCACATTCTTCTGTTGCCACAAATCTACTGGCAATCTGTACCCCATCTGCACCCAGTTCTGTCATATGATCAATGTCTGCCCTGTCAAAGATTCCACCAGCAACGATTACCGGAATCTTTGTTCCATATTTTTCTTCATAAGGTGCTTTACATGCAATGATTTCCCTGATTTCATGATCATAATCAAGAGTCTCCAGATTCTCCAGCTGATCCCGGGAAAATCCCAGATGTCCGCCTGCTTTTGGGCCCTCGATCACAATAAAATCTGCTGTCCGGTTATAACGATGTGCCCACATTTTCAAAATAAGCTGTGTCGCTCTTCTGGAAGAAACGATCGGTGCTATCTTTGTCTTATTGTTTCCCACCAGTTTTGGGAGATCCATTGGAAGTCCTGCTCCACTGATGATCACATCTGCACCTGCCCGGACCGCTTCCTGTACATGTTCTTTATAGTGTTTCAGTGCGACCATGATATTTACTCCAACCAGTCCTTTTCCCTCAGCTATTTCTTTTGCCCTGTGAATATGCTTTCTTATTGCAATACGATTGCATCCTGCCTGATCTTTTTCAAAGCCTTCTTCATCATATCCTATCTGAGCCGTCGAAATAATACCAATACCTCCCTCTGCCGCCACTGCTCCGGCAAGATTGCTTCGACTGACACCAACTCCCATACCTCCCTGTATGATTGGTTTCTCTACTGTCAATTCTCCTATTTTCAGTGGCTTTAACGTTTTTCTATCTGTATGCATTTGTATTTCCTCCTGTTATCCCGCATTTATTTTGATTATCAAACTATTTGATAGTATAAACCGTTTAATTATTCCTGTCAACGTATTCTTGATTCTTTTTCTTTATCATGTAGTTTTCATTACTACATTCTCTGTAAAAAAGAAAAGGGAAAGATCTCATCAGTCTTTCCCATTTGTCCCAAAAACTTTCTTCATATGTACATTCATAATATAAAAATACATAACAAGCAACAAACCGCCTGCCAGTACCCATGCTGCCGGACCTGCAAGACAAACTCCAGGATAACTTCGCATTTTACCAGCAATCACAGCCACTATTCCACGTCCGATCAACTCTGCAACACCTGCCATCATCGGAAGCAATCCATAGCCCAGGCCCTGAATTCCATTTCGATAGATATTAACCACAGCAAGAGGAATAAAAAAGATCCCAATACATTTCAGATAAATATCTACAGAACTCATGATCACCTTCACATCCTCAGAAACAAACAGATAGGTCATGAATTTTCCGACAGTCATAATAAACGTTGCAGCTACAATGGAATATACCACACCAACGATCGTACATGCTTTGAAACCTTCCCGGATTCGTTTCACAGAGCCAGCTCCCATATTCTGTGCTCCATATGTTGCCATCGTCGTTCCCATTGCACCATAGGCCTGGGTGACCACCTGTTCAATCTTACCTGCTGCCGTAAACGCTGCCACCAGTGTAGATCCCAGAATATTCAATGAAGACTGTACCATCATAGTTCCAATTGCTGTGATTGAATACTGCAGTGCCATCGGAATCCCAATCCGAAGCTGATTGCTGTAAATCGTACCGCCCACCTGAAGGTCATCCCTTTTGATATGAAGTACCGGTACTTTTGCAATGATATACAACAGACAGAGTACACCGGATGTTCCCTGTGCGATCACCGTTGCCACTGCCGCACCTTTGGCTCCCATCTGAAATCCAATGATAAATACCAGATCAAGTACAATATTCAAAAGTGCACTGATGATCAGAAAGTATAAAGGAAGTTTGCTGTTACCAAGCGCTCTCAGAATACTGGACAAAAGATTATAAAGCATCTGTGCAAGAATTCCTCCACTGACGATCATAATATATGCATATGCATCTGCAAAAATGTCAGATGGCGTATTCATAAGGATCAGAAGTGGCTTCATAAATACCATAAACAAAATCGTCAGTATTGTTCCTATCACAAACGAGAGAACACCTGCTCCGACAACCGTCTTACGCATTCCCTCCATATCACCTGCTCCAAACTTCTGAGCCGTAAGAACTGTAAACCCGGCGGTCATTCCAACTACAAATCCATAGATCAGAAACATGATCGTTCCGGTACTTCCAACCGCTGCCAGCGCTTTACTTCCTACGAACTTACCAACGATCACGGCATCTGCCATATTATAAAACTGCTGAAACACATTTCCAAGGAAAATTGGAAGTGTAAAACTCAGTATGATTTTCATAGGACTTCCAACAGTCATATCATTTTGTGCTGACTTCATTTTCGTTCATTCTCACTCCTTTTAAAAGATTTGTCTTCTTTATCAGTTTTTTATATACTCGTTCTACAAACCATGGCTCTGTAGATTTTTCAAGTGCTACTTCCGGTGTAAACCATGCCACACCACTATTTTCATCCTCTTTTATAGAAAGATGTTCCTCAGGATCAGCCTCCAGAAGGTAAGTAATATTCAGATGCAAATGGCTGGATACATATTTGCCTTTTTTGACATGACCATCCACAGTCAGTGATTCCAGAGAAAAGATCTCTTCTGACACAGGATACACATTGGCAATGCCGGCTTCTTCACGCACCTCCCGAATGGCAACAGCCAAAAGATCTGTCTCTCCATCCGCATGTCCGCCAAGCCATGACCAGGAATTATATATATTATGATATACCATAAGTACCTTACTTCTGTCTTTATTTACTACCCAGGCGGATGCTGTCATATGCGCCACCGTATTTTCTCTGGAAAATGCATTTTTATTATTCCCGATCCAGTCAAGAATCAACACTTTATCCGCTTCTTCTTGTTCATTAAAAGGTCTGTATTTTTTTATCCGCTCTGTTAGTTCCTCACAAGTCATTATATCTATCTCCCCGATTCTATATACGTCTCCTTGTTACTGTTCTTCCGGCCATACGAAATGTGCATTTCCGGCTTCAAGACCATCGATCAGAATATTCTGTCCGGTACAGAAACGATTGGTAACTGTCATAAAATATGCCCAGTCTGCCGCTTCCTCAACTGTCATCCAACGCTTCAGGGGGGTCTGTTCCATAATCTCATTCCACAGATCTTTATCCTCCATAACCGGTTTATTCAGTTCTGTCAGAACACCTCCAAAATCAAGACTGTTGCATGTTGCACCATATTTTGCGATACGGAGAGCAATGTTCTTTGTGTAAGAAAGGACCCCGCCTTTGCTTGCTACATATTCCGGAAATTCTGACCCGTTGTGTCCACTGGCCGATCCTATCATAAGTACTGCGCGAATCCCCGGGTGTATTCCGTATTTCTCAGTAATATCGATGGTTCCCTTTAAATTCACATCAATATCATTGTTATTCTGTACGCCTGCATTATTAATCACTATATCAAAAGGCCCTAACTCCGGATAATGCATCTTATCACGGATGTCCATGCAGATATGTCTGTAAGCAGTATGCTGAATAGCTGACTTATTACAGTCAATTCCAGTAACATGATGTCCTTCTCTTAGAAATTTATCTGCAATCCCTTTCCCTATTCCGGAACTTGTCCCTGTAATCAGTACTTTCATGCCCTAACCCTCCTGTATTTTCTGTCATCGAAATGCATAAAGCACCATACATCATTCTCTTTTCAACAGTTGAAAATATTTTGCCATATCAGTTTATCAGAATCTATCGGAAATTAAAAGTCGATTTATCATAATACATGTTTTTCAAAATAAAATTGCACAAAAAAACAGAACCCTCAACGTTTTCTTACTTCAGAGGATCCTGTTTTCTGACTGATCACATAAATGGAATCAGCGTTGCTTTCATCATTCAATTTTTCATTATCTTCTTTTCCAAAGAATTTTAAACCTTTTACGTCACTGGCCACATCTTCTGCTGTTACTTCTTCAAAACCACTTGCCATCTCTTCGTACGCCTGATCCGGATTTTTAGTATGAAAAACGTGGACATAAAGTTGGCAAAGACCTTTATGAAACTAAAAACACCACAAGAGCTCTATCCGTCGAACTTAAAATGGTCGCCAGATCGGCGACCATTTCTGTGTTTAAGGTTTAAATCAGATTCCATATGCACTGAGCATCTCAGCGATATCCGGCATCGGATCCTCCGGCATGGAACAGGTACCTCTCTTCACCTGAGCACCGTCTGTGATGATCATTGAGCTTAAGAACTTCCGTCCGATAGCCTCCAGCTGCTCATCTGAAGTATCTTCCGGTACAAGAATCGTAAGATTGCTGTTCCCCAGATTTGCCCAGTCATCTTCCATCACATCTGGATCAATTCCTTCCAGACAGATTGTTTCGATTGACGGCAGCATTGCAAATGCTCCCAGACTCATATGCTCAACTCCACCACGGATATGAATCTCTTTCAAAGACTCCATTCCTGCAAATGCACTCACATCAATATTTTTGGCATTCACACAGAGCCTTTCCATAGGAGTTACTCCAAAAGTCTGAATTCCAATCCGGTCTACCTGGTTCTTGCACCATACGGTCTCCAGGTTCTTACAGAAGTTAAACAGATAGTTATCCATGTGCAGTACTCCGTTTACAAACACCACTTTTTTCAGACCCTGGCATTCCGAGAACAGACCCTTATTTGTAGTTTCCAGAGGTGCATAGCAGATCACTGTTTCCAGATCATGACAGTTCGTAAATGCACTGTCCTCAATTGATTTCAGTGTCTCCGGCAGGATCACGCAGCGCATCGGCACCCAGTCTCCTTCTTTCTGGTTTGTCTCCATATCTGAATGTACATAATCTCTGGTATTTTCAAATGCATTATAAGAAATATTTTCTACCGGCACTCCGCCAATCGTACGCGGAATAATAACATCCACGGCTGTTCCAACATATGCTGTGATCGTTCTGCTCTCTTCATCAAATTCAAAATTGTCTTCCGGCAGAGGTTCATACGGCATCTTCACCAGCATGGATTCCTCACCAACTCTGCATATTCTGTCATACCAGGGATAATTCAGTGCTGCACTCCATTCAGCCACCTGTTCATCCGTCGCATCTGCACTGAGCCTGATATTACTCAGTTCAATCCCTTCAAGAGCCTCTCCATTAACTGGTATATTTGCAGGTATCACAAACTCACTCAGAGAAGTTCCGGCAAAAGCTCTTGAACCAATCTCAGTTACGCCCTCACCCATATTCAGTGAGGCAAGTGCTGATCCTTCAAAAAGTCTTGCAGGAATACTTCCTGCTGCCACAGTTGCTTCGGTAAGATTTGCGCAATCCGCAAAAGCTCCCTCCGGAAGCAGCCCAACATCACATAAAATATTAACACTTGTCAGTCCGCTGCAGCCCGCAAAAGCATTTTCTCCAATCTCCGTCACAGAAGCAGGGATTGTGATCTCCTTAAGCTGCGCACAGTTGCGGAAGGCTTCCGCTCCAATACTGGTGACAGAATCAAACAGGTCTACATGCTCCACAATACTGTCTGCAAAAGCTTCTTTTCCAACATAAACGAATTCATCGTTATGAGGCACCGCAAAGTAGGTTATCGTCTGATCGCCCTTCAATGCACCATCGGCGATTCCTACTACTCCTTTATCCTCCTCGCCTATTGTATAAGTATCATAGCTGCGCACCTTCGCGGCTTCTTTTTCGTATCCAGTTAAGTATAACTTACTCGGGTCATCCGGAAGCTCTTCAACAGAAAAGCGTGCATATTCAACCTCTGTATTCTGGTTTCGCCATACCCGGCACTCCAGTCCCATTGTATCAACGAGCGCCTGTACATCCAGCATCTGCTGCTTGGTGCATTTTTCGTTCAGATCTATGTCTCTCAGGTATTCACACTTATCAAAGGCGGTATCCGAAATTTCCGGCAGCTCTAATCCCTCCATATAAACATAAGTAATAGGTGACCTGCTAAAGCAATTATCCCCTATCTTCTCTAAACTTGATGGAAGAAATACCCTCTGTAATCTCGAAGCTGCTGAAAATGCTCCAGGGCCGAGTTCCTTTACGCCTTCAGGAATGATCAGGTCTGTTTCTACCGAAAAATAGCTGAACGCTTCTTCTCCGATATATTCCAGACTATCCGGAAGATCCAGCCTGAATCCCCGATAAGATGAAAAACCTTTCTTATCAATAGTTTTCAGAGTAGACGGAAATTCCACATATTTTAATGTATCAGTGATACTAAAAGCATCTTCTCCAACATATTCCAGTCCCTCTGGAAGAGTTACATACCCTAAAAGAGGATCTTCCCATAAAGCTCTTTTACCAATTGCTTTTACCGGCACACCATCAATACTCTCCGGGATCGTCAGTCTGGTATTCATTCCATTATAACCTGTGATGCTTCCCGTTTCTGCATCAAACGTCAGATTCTCTGTATCCAGATAGTCTTCAGCTGAATAAAGTACAGCCGGCTTTCCACTTGGCTGAATGTTCAAATTTTTATTATTTTCTTCAAAAACCTTCTTGTACTCTTCTATCTGGTCATCCGGCACATAAATTACCACATCATCTGAAAGCATTACAAAAGCCTCTGGACCTATCAATGGGCATGCACCCTCAAACACGATTTTCTTCAGAGCATAGCAGCCGCTGACTGCATAGCTGTCTATAATACAGACCGATGCCGGTATGGTGAGTTCTGTCAGCGCATCATTACTGGAAATAGCATTCCACCCGATATTGATCAAATTTGAAGATAAAGTTATCTCCGACAGATTATTATCATAACTCAGCGCACCAACATCAAGTATCGTCACGCTATCCGGCACTACTACAGAAGTAAGCGTCTCTGAGCCAGCCAGTAATTGAGTTCCCAGTCTTTTAACCGGCACGCCCTCATCCATAGTGTCCGGCACCACTACATCCGTCTCTGTACCTGTGTACTCCTTCAATACAAAACGCTGGGCATCAAATTTCCAGACATCATCTGCTTTTACCGGTACAGCAGCTCCCGTCAGCATCAATATTGCGGTTAATCCTAATAGTATTTTACCTTTCATCCTGTTACCTCCTTTCACTTCTTGTATGGATTAATAGTTCTCCTAATACCAGAATATATAAAAAAGGAGGGGGTGTCACTATCAAAAAAGCCAGTAAAAACTGGTTTTACTGACTTTGACTTAATTAAGCTTCCACTCAGTTCTCGTATAGAAAAGTTTAATTTTTTCAAATGTAAGACACCGTATTTTAGCTGTTACCTTCCGGCTTTCACATTCATATTTTTAATCATTTATTTATTTGGAATTATACTTCTGCTTTCTTCCAGTACGGTCTGTTCCCACTTCCGCATAGCCGCTACTTCCCTGTCTGTATGAAGCCAATGCTGCCCATTTTCCACAAAATTCAGTCGGCAATTATTTTCTTCCGAAAATTTTTTTACAATCTTATACGGGATCATTTCATCCTGAGTTCCATATAAAATATTTGTTTCTTTGCAGATCGACTTCACCGGATATTCTCGCACCCAGCACAAATACTTCCAGGACAAAACCACTCCCGTTTCTGTTTTGATTTCCTGCCTCTCTTTTAACTGCTCTTCTGTCACCTGTGCCTGTAACATCATATTAGAAATCATATCTTCCATATCCAAAACCGGTGATACCAATAAACATATATCAGGTTTTGTATTCTGAAACGCCTGTATAGAAAAATACGCACCTATACTACATGCATATATCCCAATTACTTTCCAGTTTTCTTTGGCACTTTTCATAATTTTCTGTAACTCTGGTATAATTTCCCAAGGTACAAATCTTGCCTTATCCTTTCTTTCTCCATGCTCTGGGAGATCTACACTAATAACCTGCCATCCATAATTTGTTGCAATTTCAGCAAATGATTCTGCTTCTTCTTTTCTTCCACCCTGTCCATGTATATATATCAATACTCTATCTGCCAAATCTCCATATAAAAGGACCGGCACTTTCCAAACATAAATTTTTGCTATGTTCATTGTTTTAAATACTCCCTTAATTTCACAAAATTTCCTATATCCTTGTTATATATTATCCAATTCTAAAATTCCCGACATCATAATCTGGCTCCCCAATCATTTCTATCTTTCCAACAGCTTCGTTATAATACATCTTGTAACGCTTTAACATCTTTTTTCCTCCCCCTCTCACTCACATTTTTTACTTCACTTCCCGGTTCCACTCCACACCATTCGTATCTGTCCATGTGTCTTTTCCATCATAAATATAGACAGTATTAGTGCAATCCATGTAACGACCATCCACTAACTTATAAACAGTTGTTGTTTCTCCCTGCAGATTTATGATTTCAACTACATCCTCTCCAGGATAATCTTCATTTTCTAAACTGGATTCTGGATTCTCTTCTTCACTTTCTTCTGAGAAATCCTCCTGGCTTTCATTATCAACTGTATCCTCGTTAGCCTCTTCTGTTGGTTGGTCTTCCACTATATCTATAAGATAACCTTCTGGTGTTGCATACTCTCCAGTAATCCTATCAAGATAACCAGGTACAAGTTCTTTACACAAAAAGAATGATGCATCTTCCCCCTCTGGCAATCCATGATATCGGATACCATACTCGCTTGCCTGCCTGAATCCACTCTTGCCGTAAAAATCAATATTTTCTTCAAAGCATAGTGCTCCACAGCCAAGCTCTGCTGCTTTCTCCAATGAATAATCAAGCAGGATTTTACCATATCCTTTCCGCTTATATTCATTCTTGATACAGATTGGTCCCATCGTCATAATTGGGATATTTCTTCCATCATCCGCTTTAATACTCGTTCTCATAAACATGTTCTGACCGATCAGCTTGTCCTCTTTGCCTTTTTCATTAAGAAGCATCACAAAATCCAGTTCTGGAACAAATGCCGGATCATTTCGGAGCTGATGCAATACATAATGCTCAAGGCATCCTGGACGATACACATTCCAAAAACTTTCTCTTACCAGATTTTCTACTTTCTGATATTCTTCCTTTTTCTCTAAACGAATCATAATATTACTTTTTTCCATTTCTTTTATGTCCTTTCTTAAAAATAAAAACCGATAATCCTGATTTTTCAGTATCAGAATTAACGGCTCTGCGTCTTAAACGTCTGGCTCTTATTTTACTGTTTCATTTCTTCTGCAATTTTGTCCAGCATCTGTTCAAACTGACTTCTTGCTTTATCTGCTGCTCCATCATACATGCTATAATAGAAAAACATATTTGCATAAAATTTAACTGCATTCTCCTCTGGATTCTTTATTTCCATATTTTTGAACAGATCCTTCACGTATTCTGCCGGTCCGGATACCAGATATTGCTGATATAAATTCTGCATCTCTTCACTGCGAAATTGCTCTATTGTCAGCATCTTCCGAAACGATGATGCAAAATCATCCTCTGTCCAGTATTCAAACATTGATTTGCTGTATCCTACAAAATCTTCTACTGATACGTTCTGATATTCTTCCGGCACTTTCTCAATACTTTCTTCCGGTACTTCATTCTGCCTAGCCTGTTCACTGTCCTGCTGCTCCATACGCTGCACAATACAGTCAAAAATATCTCTTTTGCTTTTGTAATGACGGTACAATGCCCCTTTTGTCATATCAAGTTCTCCTGCTATCTGACTAACGGAAACAGCCTCGTAACCATCTCTGGCGAACAAATGCAGTGCCACAATTAATATTTCCTCTTTCCTATTACCCATACACATTTCCTCCAAAGCAAATAAACGACCGTTTACATCTTATTAATAGTAAACGCTCGTTTATTTGTCAAGACTTTTCTTTTTGCTTATATTATCTCTTTTTATAAATCAGCAGCTCTGGATTTTCACCATCCTTCTCATATGTACATACCAGAATAAAATCCATACTTGCCAAAATACCGAAACACCTGTCTCCTCCAAATTCAGACCCCAGTTGATTACCCAGGTAGGTTTTCTGATCATCCAGAAATTTCACTTTTTGTCCATTAGGCAGAGTATATTCCAGATTCACATATTTCCCCACAAGTGCATTTAG